>Ga0306924_10000169_pt1 | contig 49402 bp, 54 predicted proteins | sample sta12Can44000111_FD_203756 | JGI IMG/M metagenome (GOLD analysis project Ga0306924, IMG submission 203756) | Lab enrichment of tropical soil microbial communities from Luquillo Experimental Forest, Puerto Rico - statanox.12C.anox.44.000.111 (v2)... | ecosystem: Environmental > Terrestrial >... | reverse complement strand
ATGCGATCGGCTCCGCGGCCCCGGAGTGTCATTTCTACTTTGCGCGCCCGGTGCCATTTCTATCTTGCGCCGACACTGTAGCTTTATGTCGGAGCATTCGTCGCGCCCTGCCTCACTAGAGCAGTCGGATCGCCTCCTAGGTGATCGCCAGCATTAAGTTTAAGATCGTTCTTGCTCCGAGGAGTGCCAATTTCGGGTCCTAGGGCCGGGAGGAGGTAATGAATGCGAGGCGCATCGGTTTTCTCACCGCTGAGGGTCCGTTTGACACTGCGTTCAGAGATGAACTGCGCAGGCTCGGCTACGTCGATGGGGAAAACCTCGTCCTCGAAGCCCGCGTCTTCCGCGGCAACACGTTGTCCGATGTGGCGGCGCAGACGGCGGAGCTTGCCCACATGGATCTCGAACTGATCGTCGCAGTGGCCCTGCTAGTGGCGCTGGAAGTGCGCAAGGCCAATCCCGCTATGCCCATGGTGATCGCGACCTGTCCAGGCATGATCAGCAACGGGTTTGCGACGAGTCTCGGGCATCCGGGCGGCAATGTCACCGGAATAGACGAGCTTCCGCCGGGTGTGACGGCCAAGCGGCTGACGCTGCTGAAGACTGCGGCGCCGCACGTATCGCGGATCGCACCGCTCTCGACGACGCCCGAGCATGGTGGTCATGAAGCGCAGGTCGCCGATGCGGAGCAGGCGGCCGCAGCGCTTGGCGTGAGCGTCAAGACCTATCGCGTCACCTCCCTTCAGCGAGCTGGAACCGGCGCTCGCCGCAATGGTTGACGACCGGATGAACGGGCTCGTGAACTTTCAGGGCGGGCTGTCGGTGGTCAATTGCAAGCTGATTGTTGATTTCGCGGCCAACCACGGCCTGCCCGCAATCTATCAAGCCACGGTGTTCGCCGACGCGGGAGGCCTGCTGGCTTGGGCACCCGATTTCGACGAGCAGCTCAGGATGGCGGCACGTTACGTCGATCAAATCCTCAGAGGCGCAAAACCGGGCGACCTGCCGATCCAGTACCCGCCTCGGTATTATCTCACAGTCAACCGCACCGCCGCGAAGAATCTCGGGTTGGCCCTTCCGCCAGCTCTTCTCGCGCAAGCAGACCGGGTCTTTCCTTAAGCGGCGCCCCTATTCGCTCCGACTCAAGCGCGGCGAATACCCCAAAACACCGCAAAGCAACCCGGCAGCACATCGAGCAGATCCTTGCGATAGGCGGTGGATTGCCAATATTCGCCCATCGGGATGTAGGGCACATCCTGCCACAACTGCAGCTGCAACTCGGTGCAGGTCCGCCGCTGCCCGTCGAGGTCGCCCGCGTCGAGCCAGGCGGCCCGCAAGGCTTCGACGGACGCGCTCGTCGGCCAGCCATCCCAGGCTGCGAGCCCGTCCGCACGGATTGCGATACTGCCAAAGGGATTAGTGTTCGCGAGAGACCGGTCAATTAGCCCAAAGAACGCGCTCCAGCCGCCTTTGTCCGGCGCGTCTTGATTCTGCCGTCTGCGAAGCAGAGCGACCGCCTCCATCTCCTGCACGTCCACATTCATACCGGCGCGCCGCAGCTGGTCGATTCCCGTTAAGGGTAGCCCCAGCCATAAGCCGCAAGCGAGAACTTGGTCGTGTTCGGAACGAGGTTCGTCCACATCCGGCAGTCGGTCATGACCCAGCCGGGCGCGGGCGGCACCGAGTAGTCGAGCGCCGGGCACACAAGCCGCCGGAGCGGCGTACCTCTGGGGGCCCAATACTCCAGCAGTAGCGCCCTACGCCCTTCCCGAAATACATGCGCTCGAGGCTTTTCGCCGACGCAATCGAGGGCCGTCGTAGTGCTCGTGGACGATGGTGTCGATCGCCCGGGTACCCGTCTGCAAACCAATAAAGGGCACGCCGATCGTGGCTTCGATGTACTGGGTGTAAGCTGGGCCAGTGCGTTTCCGCGGCCGACAAGAAGCCCCCGGGGCCTGATAGATATTGGCCGTTATGGAGTGCCAATCAGGCCCGACGTCGGCGCTCCATAGAATCCAGTTATCACCACAGAAGAAGATGTCCTTTGGGACACCGCCATCTTTGGTTTTTAACGCCACGGCCGGGCGGTCCGCGCGCACCGCGTAAATATCTCCCCCATCGCCCGGCGGCCGGAAAGTCACCTCAAAAGGTGCCGTGCTAAAGGCGTTTACAACGGCACCTGAAGGCAGAGTCCCGGCGTCCTGCTCATGCCTGACCCAGGGCCGGGCCAATCCTGCCTACGATAAGGCAGGACCGTGGAAGCCGGCCCCGGCGAGAGATACGCCAGGAATGGCCCGGAAACAATTCTGGGGGGACCGCCGTAGGCCCCATTAGATGGTTGGGCCGGGGGCGGAGAAGAATCCGGTCCGCAGGCCGCTAGAAAGGCTGCGAAGAGAAGAGAAAAAACGCGAGCCATGAGGTTATGCAGAAGTGTGAACCACCGGTTACTTTTCCACCAGCGACCAGACACAATCCCAGTCGGGGCTGGGGGCTGCGGTGCAAAACTGCGCGATGCGGCCGAGGAATACCTTGCTCGGTACATCACCGGGCTCAATGGTGAGACAGCCCTCGAAACCGGTACGCGCTCTTTCCCAATTCTTGCGGCGATAGTCGGCGAGCGCTTCGTTAAAGGCATCGCGCAATGCCAATCGCTCGCTCGCGACCTCGCCCTTGCGACCGAGCAATTCGAAGACGCGCTCTGGCTCGGTCTTGCCGACGACCAATACCTGGTCGATCTCGCGGGTCTCCACGACATCGGCAGCGAAACGGCTGGTTTCTTCGCTGACCAGTACGCGCGTGCCATAGGTCTTATTGGCCCCTTCGAGGCGCGAGGCCAAATTCACCGTGTCGCCGATGACTGTGTAGTTGCGCGTCTGCTCCGAGCCGATATTGCCGACCACGACATCACCGGTGGCGATGCCGATGCGGATATCGACCTCAGGAAAGCCGTGCCTGAGACCCGTGAGTTCGGGCAGCTCGGCGCGGAACCCGACAACACCTGCAAGCTGATCGAGTGCTGCCAGACAGGCGAGCCCGGAATGATCCTCGGTACCGGTAAAGGGCGGGCCCCAAAAGGCCATGATCCCGTCGCCGATATACTTGTCGATGATGCCATTGTTATGCCGCACCGGCTCGGACATCACTGTCATGTACCGGTTGAGCACATTGACCAGTGCGCCCGGGGTCATGCCTTCGCTGAAGGCCGTGAACCCCTTCATGTCGCAAAACAAGATCGTCATTTGGCGACGCGAGCCTTTGGCGTTGGTCACCTCCGGCCGGTCAATCAGACCGGCGACAATGCGCGGATCGACATATTTGCCGAATGTGTCGCGGATCCGCGCCTTGACCCGCAATTCGCCGACCATGCTGTTGAAGGACTGGGTCAGCGAGCCGATTTCGTCGCGCGAGGTGATCGGGACTACAGTATCGAGCGCGCCGTGCTCGACTGCAGCGGTGCCGTGCAGCAGGCGGCGCACCGGACGCACGAGACCGAGGGTGACCGCGGCGGCAAGGGTCAGGCCGAGCAGCGCAGCAATCGCCAGCAATGCCACACCGATCGTGACGACGCGCCGCTGGTAGGCGCGGGTGCCGACGATGGCAGCACTCGCAAGCCGCCGCATCTCGTTGCGCGCAGCATCGATCCTGTGGTCGAAATCGTCGCGCAAATCGTCCAGCTCGCCGAGCAATTCGCCGGCCACTGGCTTGTTGCCCGCCTCTGCTGCAGCGAGCAACTTGCCAAGGATCCCTTCGTAACGATGCCGTTCGTCTTGCAAATCTTCGATTTTGTCATCGAGCCGTGCCAGCGCGATGTTGTCGTCGAAATCGAGGGGATCGGCGATCTGCCGGTTAATGTATTGACGCGCATCGGCAATCCGTTCGTCGCTCGCCTTGCCGGACTTCGCAACTTTTTGGCCCAACTCGGCCCGCTTCGCGGCATTGTCCCCGGCTTCGGCGATCGCCAGCAGCAGCCGGCGGACATATGCCGATTCTTCAACAGAGCGAATGTTGGCCTGGGCGAGCGCGACATAGGCCGGGAAATAGTTCTGATCGATGATGGCGAGCTGGCCGTCGACGGTTCGCGTCATCCGCATGCTCAGCAGCGCCACCGCCGTCATCAGGATCAGCAGCCCGACCGCGATGCCAAAGATCTTCAAACCGATCGGAATACGCATGACGCCGCCTCCGAGCGGCAACAAACCGGCGGCAGGACCATCCGGCCGCCGCTATAATTGAACCAACGCTGCTATTTGCCGCAATCTTCAAGGGGAAACGCAATGACCAAAGATCCATGGAGCTGGAACGCCGCATCTGCCGGGCTTGATCGCCGCCAATTCCTCGCATACGGATCGCGCTCCGCGGCCATGGCAGCAATGCTGGCGCTTGGCGCTCTGCACGCCTTTGCCGACGACGGCGAGCCGATCGTCGAGACGACATAGGGCAAGATCCGCGGGGTCACTGCCGGAGATGTGGGGGTCTTTCAGGGGGTGCCCTATGGTGCCTCGACCACTGGTGCGAACCGTTTCATGCCGCCACGACCGCCGGAGCCGTGGACCGGAATCCGGGATACGGTTGCCCATGCCGGGCACGCGCCGCAATGGTCGTCGACCACGCCGCGGCGGGCGGAGCTGAAGACTCTGCTCGGCCCGCCCGACACGACACCCACGGGCGAGGACTGCCTGACGTTGAATCTGTGGACGCCGGGCCTGAGCGGTGGCGCGAAGCGGCCCGTCATGGTCTGGCTGCACGGTGGCGGAATGGCCTACGGTTCCGCCAATCGGTCCGTCTACGACGGAACCAATCTGGCGCGCCACGGCGATGTGGTCATCGTCGGCGTCAACCACCGGCTCAACGTCTTCGGTTTCCTGCACCTCGCCGATATTGGCGGCGACGCCTATTTGCATTCCGGCAATGCCGGGATGCTCGATCTCGTTGTCGCCTTGCGCTGGGTGCACGACAACATCGAGCGGTTCGGGGGCGATCCCGGCAATGTGACAATCTTTGGAGAATCGGGCGGCGGCGGCAAGGTCAGCACGTTGCTGGCGATGCCGGCGGCCCGGGGTCTTTTTCACCGGGCGATCATCCAGAGCGGTGCGGCGATCCGATTGTCGACGCAGGAGCGTGCGAACGCGCTAGCCGAGGCCGTGCTGAAGGAATTGGGCATCGCCAAAGGCGAGTGCGGCCAGCTGCAAGACGTGCCGGTGAAAACTTTGATCGCGGCGTTGACGCCGGCCCGGCAGACAGTGGGTCCGAGCGCCTGGCCGCTGCTCGACCGGTATGATTTCGGGCCGGTGGTCGACGGCACCGACATCCCGGCGCATCCCTTCGACCCGGCCGCACCCGGCGTCTCCGACGATGTCCCGCTGGTGATCGGCAACACCAAGGACGAGGCGTCCTTGTTCCTGGTGGATGACGATAGGGTGTGGAATGGGACCTTGACCGAGGCCGAGCTGAAAACCTATGTGGCGCGCATCGCCGGGGCGGATACGGAACCCGTCCTCGAGCTCTACCGAAGCCGCAATCCGAAGGCGAGCCCGGCGGAGCTCCAGATCGCCGCGTCGGCCGGAGGGAATTTCTGGATCCGCTCGGTCATTCTGGCCGAGCGCAAAGTGGCGCGAAACCGCGCGCCGGTTTATTTCTACGCGTTCGATTGGGCGACGCCGGTCTTTGGCGGCCGGTTCAAATCGCACCACGCGATCGACCTGCCGTTCACGTTCGACACCGTCGATACCGCTGACACCAGCGCCGGGATGCCCGGCGCCCGGCAACTCGCAGAGTTGATGTCTGCGACCTGGACAGCGTTCGCGCGCAACGGGAACCCGGACAACCCCGCGATCCCGCATTGGCCGGCGTACACGCTCGCCGACCGCGCAACGATGGTGCTCGATACGACTTGTCGCGTCGAGAATGATCCCGACCGCGACGCGCGCCTCCTATGGGGTGGGATCGTAACGCGCGAAAGCTGAAAGCCTGTCCGGGCTGCGCGGTCTCAGCGCGCGGCGAATTGCGTCGCGCCGAACAGATTCTCGCGCTCGGTGCCGGTCATCGAGCCCTGGCGTTGGCGGTCGGCGAGCACCGCAACCCCGCGCTGCACGGCCGGCCGCGCCGCCATTTCGTCGTGCCAGCGTTTGACCGACGGATAACCGGCGAGGTCGATGTTGCGCTGCTCGGCACCGCGGATCCACGGGAAGGTGATGATGTCGGCCATGCTGTATTCGTTACCAGCCAGCCAATGCGACTCTGCGAGGCGATGCTCGAGCACCCGATGCAGGCGCTTGACCTCGTTCGTGTAGCGCTCGATCGCGTAGGGGATCTTTTCGACCGCATAGCTCGCGAAATGGTTCCATTGACCGAACATCGGGCCGACGCCGCCCATCTGGAACATCATCCATTCGAGGCATTTGTAGCGGCCGATCGGGTCTTTCGGGATCAGCCTGCCGCTATTCCGTTCCGACAGGTAGATCATGATCGCCGCCGATTCGAACAGAGTGAAGGGTTTGCCGCCCGGCCCGTCGGGATCGACGATTGCCGGGATGCGGTGGTTCGGCGTGATCTTCAGGAATTCCTGCTTGAACTGGTCGCCGGCACCGATATTGACCGGGATCACCTTGTATTGCAGGCCGAGCTCTTCGAGCGCGATGTGCACCTTGTGGCCATTGGGCGTCGGCCAAGTATAGACTTCGAGCATGCCAGGGTCTCCGGTTGCGGCGGGAAGCACTTCCCGCCCGATATTAGGAATTTCCAGCGTGCAGCGGAAGCGTTGCCGAGCCTGCCCGGAATGCGTAGAAGGACGCGATGAACCGGCGCCGACAGATCCAGCTCAGCCCCGACGAGCAGGCGGCATTCTTTCGCGAACAGCGCAAGGGCGCTCTGGCCACGCTCGACCAGCACGGCTTTCCGCACGTCGTGGCGATGAATTATTTCGCCAAGGACGGCGTCTTCTATATGACCTCGTACGCCAAGGCGCAGAAGGTCGTGAACATCCGGCGCAACCCCAAGGTTGCGCTGATGATCGAGAAGGGCGACGGCTATGCCGAGCTGCGCGGGGTCATGGTGCGCGGCCGTTGCGAGATCATCGAGAGCGCCGAAGCGGTCAGGGCCGCATTTGCCGGAATGGCCGAGGCGCGGGGTACCACTCCGGCGCGGCCGAGCGGGGCCGGCGATAGCGCGCCAAAGCGGGTGGTGCTGAAGATAACCCCAGAGAAGATCACCAGCTGGGACCACAGCAAGCTCGGCGGTCGATACTGACTACTGACGAGCCGGTCGCTCAATCGTTATCGTCGGCATCCTCGGCAGCGAGACGCCGAAGCACGTCACCGGTCGCACTATAGGGCAGCCACTCGTTCCGAGTTTCGATGCCGAGCCGCCGATAGAAGCCGCGTGCCGGGTTCCAATTCAACACATTGAAATGAAGCGTCGACCAGTCGCGCTCTATGGCGATCGCGGCGAGCCTTGCCATCAGCCGCCGACCAACGCCACGCCCGCGCGCCCACTCCCGGACATAAAGATCCTCGAGAAAGAGCCCGGGCCGGCCGTGCCAGGTCGAGAAATCCGGGTAGAATAGGGCAAAACCGGCAGGCTCGCCGTCGACGAAGGCTATGAGCGCCTCGAAGCGCCGCTCGGGTCCGAACCCGTAGCGGCGCAGATCAGCCTCCCTAGCCACCACCGCGTCCGGCGCTCTTTCATAGGCGGCCAGCTCGCAGATCAACTGCAGCAGCAGGCCCACATCGTCGGCGGTGGCAAAGCGAAGCGTGATCGCGCTCATGTATTCTGACCAAGTCAGTTGACCATCAGGCTCACCCGACCTATCTTTGGAAGATCGCGGAGCTCGAAGCTATGGCCGTCCAGATCAATATTGCCGAAGCGAAAGCAAAGCTTTCATCGCTGCTTGATCGAGCTCTCGCCGGCGAAGAAATCGTGATCGCGCGCGCCGGCAGGCCGTTGGCGCGCCTCGTGCCGATCGAGAAGCGGCCACAGCGCAAAAGCGGAGCTTGGCGCGACTGGAAGATCTCCAGCGACGTCCTGTTAGAGCCCATGGAACCCGAGGACCTCGACGCGGCCGAGGGGAAATATACCGATGAATTTGGCATCACGCCTCCGCGCTCGCCCGACTCATGAGGCTGCTCGTCGATACCCACGCCCTGCTGTGGTGGCTAACCGACAATCCGCGGCTCTCCTACACCGCCAAAACCGCGATCTCCAATCCGGATAATGACGTCTTCGTCAGCGCCTGTATCGGGTATGAAATAGCCTACAAACAGCGATTGGGACGATTGCCGGCCTTGCCCGGGAGCCTGCCGCGCCGCCTGGAGCGAGACGGCATCGACACGATGCCTGTCTCTCTTGCCCACGCCCTTGCCGCCGCGGCACTTCCCGGGCCGCACCGCGATCCCTGGGACCGGATCATGATGGCTCAGGCCCTGGCTGAGCACTGTCACGTGGTTACGGGTGATAAGGTGTTTGCCGATTACGATGTACCGATAGTCTGGTAGCGCCGCGGTCGAGCGTGTGAAATTTCCCGCCACTCATCCGCTCGTCTCCCCGGCGAAAACCGGGGCCCATTGCTCCGCGGCACGAACCTTTCGTCGATGGGTGAGGCATTGCAATTGCTTGGTAAGCTCGGAGTAGTGGAGGGATGGGTCCCGGCTTGCGCCGGAAAGACGTCATGGTTTGCGTCGCCGCTAGAGCCGCACCCCCATTCCTTCGCACGCTCGATCGACGGGATGCTCATCGTTAGCGCCATTCGCGGAGTGTGCTCGCCGGATGGCCGAAGTCGCGTGGCACCAGGCCGGCTTGGAACCAGGTCACGAAGGTGTAGATGCTGAACACCGGCAGGCGCAGCCGCTCCGAGAGCGCGCGGGCGTAGGGCACCATATTGGTGCATTCGAGCAGGACCGCGCCGACATCAGGGTGGCTCGTGACGAGCGCGTGGCCGCCGGCGAGGATGTCGTGCTCGGCCGCAGCGACGTCGAGCCGCTCCTCGTCATTGATCATGACACGGGTGAACTCGCTGCCGTTGTCGGTGCCGACGACCGGGGTCGCAGAATCGGCGCCCGCGGCAAGCAGGTGCTCCTCGGTGAGATTTGCGGCGCTGACCGTGAGGACCCCAACGCGCTTGCCGGGCGCCAATATGCGCTCGATCAACGGGATCTGCATCAAGCTCGAGGTTGCGACCGGCACGCCGACATGCGCCGATATCTCGCGCTGGTAAAGCGACAGAAACCCGCAAGTCGTGGTGATGCCGTCGGCGCCGAGGCGCACGAGCTCCTCGGCGGCCTGGAGAAATTTGTCGAGCAGCCCCTCGGACTTGTTGCAGACGACGCGGCGAGGCGAGGCGCCGGGCACGACCTTGTAAAGAACCGGAAACGGCCAAGTCTCGGCGTTGCCCATATCGCCGGGGATACGCGGGAACCGTGTCTCAAGCATTAAGATGCCGACGCTGGCTCCGTAAAGAGACTTGCCACCCCAGGCGATCCTCGACCCCTCGACCATTGTCTTCACCTTGTGCGCAGTGACGATATTTCCGCGACCCATTCGCCGATCGGCATCCGGCCCGTCTGCAGCAGCTCGCCGACGGTGTCTACGAGGGCCGGCTCGCGGCCTCGTTGAACAGAACGGCGTCGCCGAGGCAGGGCATATCTTGGATCCGATGAAGCGACAGTGTCATCTCTGGTCATCGAGGGAAGGCGGTTGCCGGTTTTCCACTTCGTCGCCTCCTGCATGGCGAGGCCCGGGGTGTCAAACGACATACGGAATTGACACCCCAGTTTTTCATGTCGCCCTACACGGGGTGGAGGGCTCGACGGCCCCACCCGGAGGACCAACCCCTCATCCCTCACATCTCAGCGCTAACGACCGACAGCGCGCACGGCGACCCTTGCAACGGCGGCGGGATCAGCTATTCATGGTGGCAGCGCGTTCCCGTAACGGCTATCCTTTTGCGCCAGGTTCGATCGCGCCGTCGGGCTCTGACATGGTCCCTGGCCCCCTCAACGTCACCGTACATATGTGGCCTTTCTGCAACGGATGTAACTCGTTGAGCGCGCAGAATGGTCGGGAAACTGCTTTTCCGTAACCCCGCAATCCGTGCCATACCCGTTGTAATTGGTATCCGCGCCCCCACGCGGGGGCGCGGATTGAAACCGCGATCTCGCGGTGCGCCTTGGCCAGCCAGGTCCGGGGTCGCCCCCACGCGGGGGCGCGGATTGAAACCGCGATCTCGCGGTGCGCCTTGGCCAGCGAGGTCCGGGGTCGCCCCCACGCGGGGGCGCGGATTGAAACCGCGATCCCCCGGTGCGCCTTGGCCAGCGAGGTCCGGGGTCGCCCCCACGCGGGGGCGCGGATTGAAACCGCGATCCCCCGGTGCGCCTTGACCAGCGAGGTCCGGGTCGCCCCCGCGGGGGCGCGGATCGAAACGTCTATCCGGCGTAGACCTCGGTCGGCGCCGGCTCTGAAGAATCCGCATCGCTTCCCTCGAATTACCCGGTTGAACGGACGGGCTTCGCCGAGAGAAGACGCTCTCTTTGGATGCGACAGAGCGACAGGGCCATCTCTCGTCCGCGACGGAAGTAGCTCACTGATGTTCGATCTGGTGCACTCCACGCTGTTCGGATCGATCTCGATACGTCCGTCCTCACGGAACATGCTGAGCATATTCCAGGTCCGCTGGCATGTAATGGATGGCGGTGACGCTGGCCGAATTGGCCAAGACGCGCGCGAACTCCTGCTCGGGCCGTCTCTTCCAGTGTCGAGCACTGACCAGATCTCCGCGGGGCGGATGCGCCGCCGTTTCTCGGGGGACGACCGGACGGTACGAACGTCCGTTGTCGTGGCAGCGGGTCTGCCATCGGTGGTCGGGGCGTGTCTCCCTATCGGCGATCCCCTCGGCGACCCTTGTGCGCATGGCCCGCCTGGCTTCACCGTGATGTATCTTGATCGGCGCTCTCACTTCCGGTCGCCGCCCGAACCGCCGGCCTCTAAAGCCGCGCCTGCGCCGCGCAACCGGACCGTGCGTATGTGGCCTTTCTGCAACGGTGTAAGCCATTGAGCGCGCAGGATAGCCCAAACCTGCTTTTCCAAATCAGCACAATCCGTGCCATGCCCGCCGTAGTTGCTGTCCTGGTTGGCTCCCGACCGTTCCCCGTGTCCGTTCAACAGAGCTTGCGCGTCGGCAAGCGATGCGCAAACTCTCAATTCGTTGATCGGCGATTCCAAGAGTGGCGGTTGCGCGGTAGCTTAGCCCTACGCTGATCAGCCGACAACGATAGCCCGGTCAGACAGCATGGAGGAGACGATGGCGGACGAAGCCAAGCCGGTAGCGATGGATGCCAAGGCGATACCACCAAGCCGATCCGCGCGAGGCTATCCTGAGCCGTTCGCGTCGCGAGTCGCGGGGCGGGTCCGCCGGGCGTTGGGCGACGTCTTCGGCGTGACCCATTTCGGTGTCAACTTGACGCGGTTGGCGCCGGGAGGCATGTCGGCGCTGCGTCACACCCATTCCAGCGAAGACGAGTTCGTCTATGTACTCGAGGGCGAGCCCATTCTGGTGACCAACACGGGAGAAACCGCGTTGCGCCCCGGAATGTGCGCCGGCTTCAAGGCCGGCTCGGGCAACGCCCATCACTTGATCAACCGCACTGACCGCGAGATTGTCTATCTTGAGATCGGCGATCGCAACGCTGGCGACACCGTGATCTACCCGGATGACGACCTCGGAAGGGCGCTGGCACCAAACGGCACCCGGGTCTTCGTCCACAAGGACGGCCGACCCTACTGAACATTACGGAGGAACTACGCGCTCGCCAGCCGCCCTTGCCGCCTATCGGCGCGACGGATTCATCGTGCTCCCCGATATTCTAGAGCCGGCGTAGATCAAAGCGTTTCGCCGGCTGACCAGCCCGAGGTTCTTCGAGACCGCCGCGGAACGGGAACGCCGCCTCGCTGCCGAGTAACTCCGCTCAGACCCAGCTCGTCAGAGCCGGGTCTGAGCTCGCCAATTCTTAGTTCGGGTGGAAGACCAATGTCCGCAACTCGATGCTTTCACGCGGCCGCGCATCGGTAGGAGTCGTCGGGTCGGTGAACGAGGTGTGCGCCATGAAACGCGCCCGCCCGTCGGTCTTCGTGTCGCAGCATTTGAGCAGCAGCGCTTCATCCCGCTGCATCTCCGGCACATAGTACCAGCGGTGCGCCGGGTTGTAGGTGACCGAATAGGTCTCGCCGACGCGGTGGCGATAGACCAGATCCGAGGGCACGAGATCGGCGGGATCGATCGTCCGGGCGTCGCACATCGCGAGCGGCGCGTCTTGCAGCGGACCGTGGATCGGACGCCACAGGTTGATGACCTGGACGCGGCCGCGCAGCAGCTCCTCGGCGTCCTCCGGTAACAGGTCGCGCACCCGCTGCGGCCCGGATTTTGCGGTGTGGTCGACATGGACGCGCGTCGCGGGCAGCGGCGGCACGCCCGGAGCGCGGCGCGTGGCACCCGGCACGCGGCGGCGCTGCAGATGGTCGAAGATGACTACCCGGCTCGCACCGGTAACCTCGGCGATAAAGCGCTCGGCCTCCGGATAATAGACCCGGCGCACTTCGTCCTCGTCCCAGAAGTCGCGAACCGCAGTGCGCTGCTCGACGAGCGCGAAGCCCTGCCGGTCGAGTGCCGCTTCCGATGAAATCGGCCGCATGTCGTGGATTCGCACCGTATGGGCCTCATGCGCCATGTTCGTGGGCGGCGCCTCGGGGCCCGCATCGTAGGCGTAGTAACGCGGCCGCTCCGGCATCGGAACGAGGTAATTCAGCTCACCTTCGACGTAATGCAGGTTGTCCGGGCTAGTCATGGTTTTGTCCTCCTATGGTCGCCGCGAAGTTGAGGTCGGATCACGAATAGGTTGTTGCCTACCACCATACGTCGGTGGCGTCATTCCCGCCAGAACGGCTTATTGCTGAGAAATTCGGCGTCGGCCCGGGTGAGACCGATGTCCTTGAGCATCCTGTCCTCGAGCGTGGCGAGTTCGGCGCGATCGCGAGCCCGCCTCCGCCATTCCCGCAATGTCGCGAGGACCCGGCCAGCCACATCGGTCGTCACTCTCCGCCGGTGACGTGGGACCGCGCCGAGCCGGCGACGCGGTATGTCGAAATGGATCGCCGCCATTTGAGTTCTCCTAACGTGGTCCAGCGTTGCGAATGCGCTCATCAGAACCACTTGTTCCTAAGCTGGCGGCAATGTGTGAATCGACAAATGAGACTTTCTCAGCCACGGCTTAGGGATTCTCATCCGGCATGAGCGGCCATCTTCCGCCTCTGAGCGCGCTGCGGGCATTCGAAGCGGCGGCCCGGCACATGAGCTTCAGCAGGGCCGCCGACGAGCTCCACGTCACGCCGGCGGCGATCAGCCATCAGATCCATGCCTTGGAGCAGGATCTCGGGGTCAGGTTATTTCACCGAATGAACCGGTCGATCGAGTTGACCGCATCGGCCCGGGTGCTGCTGCCCGGGCTCACCGAGGCCTTCGCCGGCATTCAATCGTCGGTCAGGCGGTTGCGGACCCACAACGACACCGGAACACTGACTGTGACCGCGTCGCCCTCCTTTGCCGCCAAATGGCTGGTCCTGCGGCTGCATCGGTTCCAGGAGCAGTGCCTCGAGGTCGATGTGCGGATTTCCGCGACCGACAACGTCGTCGATCTGACCAAGGGCGATTTCGACATCGCGATACGCTACGGCACCGGGAATTATCCCGGGCTCGACGTCGAGCTACTGTTCACGAACGAGGTGTTCCCGGCCTGCAGTCCGCAGTTGCTGACCACGGGCCCGCTGCTGCGAACGCCCGATGATTTGCCGCTCCACAATCTCATTCATGATCAGACGGTCGAGCGGGATCCCCTGGTGCCGACCTGGCCGATGTGGCTGAAGGCTGCCGGGGTCAAGAATCTCCCTGCCACCGCCGGCCTCAGCTTCAACAACATGCATCTGGCGCTCGATGCGGCGATCGCCGGCCATGGCGTGGTCTTGGCCCAGAGCACGATCGCCGCCGCCGACCTCGCGGCGGGCCGCCTGCTGCGGCTCTTCTCGTTGGCGCTGCCCGACCAGTTTGCCTACTACATCGTCACCGCCCCGGGAGCGCTCGAACGACCCAAGGTGCGGGCTTTTCGCGACTGGCTGCGCTGCGAGACCGTTCGCTAGCCCGAGGTGGTCACGTCGCTTCGGGCCTGCTACCGTAGCCCGCGGAAACCAATTCTCGCTGGAGGGACAACAGATGCAGTTCGGCTTCGGCGCACCGGTCAGCGGACCCCTCTCGTCGCCTGACAATCTCGCGCGCATCGCGGTCGCTGGTGAGGCGATCGGCTACGATTACGCGACGATCAGCGACCACGTCGTCATTCCTCGGGATATAGAGGCGAAGTATCCTTACAGCGACACCGGCGAATTCCCGGGACGGGCGGGCGGCGACCGGCACGAGCAGTTGACCGCTGTGGCCTTTATCGCCGGCAAGACTTCACGGCTGCGGCTTGTGACCTCGGTCACCGTTGTGCCGCACCGGCCGGCGGTGCTGCAGGCAAAGATGCTCGCCACGATCGACGTACTGTCGAAGGGGCGGCTCGTCTTCGGCATCGGCGCCGGCTGGATGCGCGAGGAGTTCGAGGCGCTGGGGGTGCCACCCCTTGCCGAGCGAGGCGTGGTCACCGACGAGTACCTGAATGCCTTCCGCGAGCTGTGGACCAAGGACGATCCGCACTTCGAGGGTCGTTACGTCAAGTTCGCCAACATTCGCTTCGAGCCAAAGCCGGCACAGAAGCCGTACCCGCCGATCTGGGTTGGCGGCGAAAGCGGCCCGGCTTTGCGCCGCACCGCCCGGATCGGCGACGGCTGGTATCCGATCGGCACCAACCCGCAACATCGGCTCGACTCGATGAAGCGCTACCAAGCCGGGGTCGAGCGGCTGCGCCGGCTGACCCGCGACGCAGGGCGCGACCCGTCCAAAATCTCCCTGGTCTACCGGGTCAGCTCCTGGGGAAAATCATTGCCGGCCCGCGCCGACGACCGCGAGCGACGGCTGTTCTCAGGTGAAGCCACCGACATCATTGCCGATTTGCGGGCGTTCCGCGATTTCGGCGTCGGTCATGTCGATTTCGGTTTCTCAGGCGCCACCGCCGACGCGATGATCGCCGACATGCAGCGCTTCCGCGAAGACGTGCTGGCAAAGGTGTAGGAAGGAACAGGCGTTGCTAAAGCTCGGATACAAGGCGTCGGCTGAACAGTTCGGGCCGCGCGAGCTGTTGGAGTTCTCGTGCCTGGCCGAGACGGTCGGCTTCGACTCGGTCTTCGTCAGCGACCACTTTCAGCCGTGGAAGCATACCGGCGGGCACGCGCCTTACTCGTTCGCTTGGCTCGGTGCGCTCGGCGCCAAGACGACTCGGGTGCAAATCGGTACCAGCGTCGCGACGCCGACCTTTCGCTATCATCCCTCGGTCGTGGCGCAGGCGGTCGGCACGCTCGGCGCCATGTTTCCGGACCGGGTCATCTTTGGCGTCGGAACCGGCGAATCATTGAACGACGTGCCGGCGACTGGCATCAAATGGCCAGGCTTCCGCGAACGGCAAGGTCGGCTGCGCGAGTCGATCCTGTTGATGCGGCGGCTGTGGACCGAGGAGCGGGTGACCTTCGACGGCCAGTATTACCGCACCCGGGGGGCGACGATCTACGACCGCCCGGAGACCCCGGTGCCGATCTGGATCGCGGCCTCGGGGCCGACCGCCGCGGCGATGGCGGGGGAGCTTGCCGAAGGGTTCATCTGCACCAGTGGCAAAGGGGATGCCCTTTATCGCGACACTCTTCTGCCCAAGGTCGAGGAGGGGCTGCAACGCGCCGGTCGCTCCGGCAACAGCATCGAGCGGATGATCGAGGTAAAGGTCTCGTTCGACACCGACCGTTACCGCGCGATGGAGGACACGCAGCATTGGGCGGCACTCGCCCTGACCCCCGAGGAGAAGATGAACGTCGAGGATCCGCTCGAAATGGAGCGGCTCGCCGCGGCATTGCCGCTTGAGCGGGCGGCCAGCCGCTGGATCGTCTCGGCCGACCCCGAGGAGCAATTGGCGCAGATCCGGCCGTATTTCGAGCTCGGCTTCACCCACCTCGTGTTCCACGCGCCCGGCCCCGACCAGTCCCGGTTCTTGAGGCTCTACGCCGAACAGGTGCTGCCGCTGCTCCGCGCCAAGCTCGGGTGATGACCCGCGAGGTCACTCTCACCGCGCTTTCCGGCATCAAGCTCGTCGAGCCGGGGGACGATCTCGGTGCGATTACCGTCGCGGCGCTGCGCGACAATGGCCTCGTCCCGAAAGACGGCGATGTGCTCGTCGTTGCCCAGAAAATCGTCTCCAAGGCCGAGAGACGTTATGTCGATATCCCGTTCGTGCGGCCATCGGACCGCGCGACCGCGCTTGCAGCCGAGGTCGACAAGGACCCGCGGTTTGTCGAGGTGGTGCTATCCGAATCGAAGCGAGTGGTCCGCCATCGCCCAGGTCTGCTTATCGTCGAGCATCGTCTCGGCTTCGTGATGGCCAATGCAGGCATCGACCATTCGAACGTCGCGGAGGAGGATGGCGGCGAGCGAGTGCTGCTCCTACCGGTCGACCCGGACGGCTCGGCCCAAGCCTTGCGGCAATATCTGATCAGCGTCTTCGGCGTCGGACTCGGCGTCATTATCAGCGACAGCTTCGGCCGGCCCTGGCGCAAGGGCACGGTCGGCGTGGCGCTCGGTGCTGCGGGGTTGCCCGCATTCGTCGATCTGCGCGGCCGTCCCGATCTCTTCGGGCGAGAATTGCTGGTGAGCGAGACCGGCTTTGCTGACGAGATCGCCGCCGCAGCGGGGATCCTTATGGGGCAGGCCGACGAGGCGATACCGATGGTGCTGGTGCGCGGCCTCGCCTGGTCTGCCCCGGACCAGCCGGCCGCCGCCCTGGTTCGACCCGCGGAGCACGACCTCTTTCGATGAGCGTGCTCGCGCTGTCGGGCGGGATCGGCGGCGCCAAGCTGGCGCTCGGCCTCTATCGCATGCTGCCGCACGGAGCGCTGACCGTGATCGCCAATACCGGCGACGATTTCGAGCATCTCGGCTTCTCGATTTCACCCGATATCGACACCTTGCTCTACACGCTCGCCGGTCTCGATAATCCGGACCTCGGATGGGGTCGGCGCGACGAGACCTGGACCTTTATGGCCGCGCTCGGGAGCCTCGGCGGCGACACCTGGTTCAACCTCGGCGACGGAGACCTCGCCACTCATGTCGAGCGCACTCGGCGACTCGCGGCCGGCGAGAGCCTGTCGCAGATCACTGACGATTTTCGCCGCCGCCTCGGGATCTCGGCGAGGCTATTGCCGATGACCGACGACCCAGTGCGCACCCGGCTCTTGACGCCGGCTGGCTGGCTCGACTTCCAGGACTATTTCGTGCGGCAGCGCTGCGCGCCCATCGTCCGCGAGATCACCTTTGCCGGCGCGGAGGTCGCGCGACCACAGCCGGATTTCCTAGCGGCGCTGGCCGACAAAAATCTGCGGGCGGTGGTGATCTGCCCGTCTAACCCGTTCATCAGCGTCGACCCGATCCTCAGCCTGCCGGGAGTTCGTGAGGCGTTGCGCGCCTGCGCGGCGCCAGTTGTCGCGGTCTCGCCGATCATCGGCGGCAAGGCGGTCAAAGGCCCGACTGCCAAGATGATGGCCGAGCTTGGTCTCCCCGTGGACGCGACTGCGGTTGCGCGGCATTACGGCGACGTTCTCGATTTCTATGTCGCCGACGAGGTAGACGCGGCCGAGGTCTACGGTCTCGGCGTCCCCGTGACTTTGGCGCGGACCTTGATGCTGTCGCTCGAGGATCGCGAGGCATTGGCACGGGTGGTGTTGGAAGCGGCCGGCCGGAGTTTCTGAAATGAATCTGTGGGCGGTCGTGCCGGTCAAGGAGCGGATTTCGGCAAAGGAGCGGCTCGCGTCGATGCTGCGGCCGGAGACCCGCCAGGCGCTAGCCCTGGCGATGTTCGAGGATGTGTTGGCAGCGCTTACCGCGACCCCGGGTATTGCCGGACTCCTGGTGGTGACGGTGGACCCCGAGGCGGGCCGCTTGGCGGCGAGCTACGGCGGGAGGGTGATCGAGGAGAGGGCTCGCGACGGCCACACGGGCGCCGTCACCGCGGCAGCAAGGCTTCTGGCCGCCGAGGGTCGCGCCGGCATGCTGACCCTGCCGGGCGACATCCCGCTCGTCACCTCGGCCGAGATCGCGAGCATGCTCGCGGCCCACCCGCCGGCGCCCTCCTTCACGATCGTTCCGTCGCACGACGAGCGTGGTTCGAACGCGATCGCCAGCTCGCCGCCGGATGCAGTGCCTTTACGCTTTGGCGAGAACAGTTTCTACCCACATCTTCAGACGGCGGAGGCGTGCGGGATCCGGCCGAATGTCCTTCATCTGCCAGGCATCGCTCTCGACATCGACAACCCAGAGGATGTCTTATCTTTTATGCAAATCGACTCACCCACCCGGACCCGAGCCGTGCTCGCCGCGGATCGCGTGTCGCTCGTAGGAGGTTTTCACCGGTGACCACCGACGACGTCCTGACACGCGTAGCGGCCGGACGACGCCTATCGGCGCCGGAGGCGCTGACGCTTGCCGACTGCACTAATCCACAGCCGTTGATGCGCGTTGCGGCGGCATTGCGCGACGAGGGACATGGCGACCTCGTCTCCTATTCGCGCAAGGTCTTCATCCCGCTGACCCAGCTGTGCCGGGACGTCTGCCACTATTGCACCTTCGCCCATCCGCCGCGGCGCGGCGAGTCCCCTTACCTCGACGCCGATCAGGTACTCGCGATTTCCCGCGCCGGGGCGCGCGCCGGCTGCCATGAGGCGCTCTTCACCTTGGGCGACAAGCCCGAATTGCGCTACGCGGCAGCGCGTGAGGCCCTAGAGCGGCTCGGCTACGAAACCACTCTCTCCTACCTCGCTGCGATGGCAGAGCTGGTATGGCGCGAGACCGGCCTTCTGCCGCATCTGAACCCCGGCGTCATGACGCGGGCCGATATCGACCGGCTGCGCCGGGTCTCGGTGTCGCAGGGGATCATGCTGGAGAGTGCCGCCGAGCGGCTGCGGCGCCGCGGCGGGCCGCATTTCGGCTCACCGGACAAGGATCCGGCATTGCGCCTCGAGACAATCCGTGCGGCCGGCGAGGCGGCGGTGCCGTTCACCTCCGGCATCCTGATCGGCATCGGCGAGACCCGGCGCGAGCGCATCGAGTCGCTCTTGGCGTTGCGCGACCTGCACGAGCGCTACGGCCATTTGCAGGAGATCATCATCCAGAACTTCCGGGCCAAGCCCGGGACGCGCATGGCGCAGGCACCCGAGCCCGACCTCGACGACCATCTTTGGACGATCGCCGTCGCCCGGCTGATCTTCGGCCCCGAGATGAACATCCAGGCGCCACCCAATCTGAACCCGGACGGGCTCGCCCAGATGATCGCGGCCGGGATCAACGATTGGGGCGGCGTCTCGCCGGTGACCCCCGACCACGTCAACCCCGAGGCGCCGTGGCCGGCGCTCGACCGGTTGGCCGAGCGCACCGCCGCCGCCGGCAAGCTGCTGGTCGAGCGCCTGGCGATCTACCCGGCCTATGCGCGCGCCCCGGAACGCTGGCTCGATCCCGCGTCGCGTACTCCGGTGCTGCAAGTAATCGACGCCCAGGGGCTCGCCCGCACCGATGACTGGGTGCCCGGCGCGGGCACCGAGCCGCCGACCCTCACCCAGCCAGCCCCCACCCTAACCCTCCCCCGCTCGCGGCGGAGGGAATGGGAGGGGGCCTCCTCCGTGCTCGACCGAGCGACGACCGGCGAGACACTCGGCGAAGCCGACATCGTCCGGCTCTTCGCGGCGCGCGGCGCGGCCTTCGACGCGGTGTGCCGCGCGGCTGATGAGCTGCGCCAGCGGGTTAATGGCGAGGAGGTCAGCTATGTCGTGACCCGCAACATCAACTACACCAACATCTGCTACTTCCGCTGTCAGTTCTGCGCATTCTCGAAGGGCAAGCTTAGCGAAAATCTGCGCGGCCGGCCCTATGACCTCGACCTTCCCGAGATCCGGCGGCGGGTCGAGGAGGCATGGGAGCGCGGCGCCACCGAGGTCTGTCTGCAAGGTGGAATCCACCCGGAATACACCGGGGCGACCTATCTGGCGATCTGCCATGCGATCAAGAAGGCGGTACCCGGCATCCACATCCACGCCTTCTCGCCGCTCGAAGTCTGGCAGGGTGCCAAGACTCTCGGCCGCACCGTCCCCGACTTCTTGGCCGAGCTGAAAGCGGCCGGGCTCAGCTCGCTGCCCGGCACCGCAGCCGAGATCCTCGACGACGAAGTCCGCGCGGTGATCTGCCCCGACAAGATCAAGACCGCAGAGTGGCTCCACGTCATGGAAGCCGCGCACGCGACGGGCCTCAGGAGCACCGTCACGATCATGTACGGGCACGCCGACCGTTACGAGCACTGGGCGAGGCACCTATTGCGCATTCGCGCATTGCAGGCGAAGACCGGCGGCTTCACCGAGTTCGTGCCGTTGCCGTTCGTGCCGATGGAGACGCCGATCTATCTCAAAGGCCGCGCCCGCCGCGGCCCGACCTGGCGCGAGGCGGTGCTGATGCACGCGGCGGCGCGCCTCGTGCTGCACCCTCTGATCACCAACATCCAGACCTCCTGGGTGAAGATGGGCAGTGAGGGGGCCGCCTTCTGCCTGGCTTCCGGCGCCAACGATCTCGGCGGCACCTTGATGAACGAGAGCATCACGCGGGCTGCCGGCGCCGTCCATGGTCAGGAGATGCCGCCCGAGAGCATGGAACAGGTGATCCACGGGCTCGGCCGGGTCCCACGCCAGCGCACAACCCTCTACGGTGACGCCCCCACCGCCCGCAAGGCCGCCTCCTTCGCCGCTGCTCCGCTAACGGAGCCGGTCAACACCCCGGCGCGACGCTGGGAGCGGCATCCGGAGAGTGCCGCCGCGGCCGATTGAGCGGCATCTCCCTCAGCTCAGGGAGAAATTTTTTGGCGGCCACGCGGCTCCCGGTGAAACGCCCGTTTCATCAAAGACTTGGCGCGGTTTCGACCCTCTTGCTGAGGGAGCGTCTGAGGGACGAAAAACGCGGTGCTGAGGGAGCGAGCAGGGAAGGATTTTCGCGGTTTTGCCGCCTCTCCTCCTCCCTGCTCAGCGAGCTAAGATACGCCCCGATTGTGGCGGTTTGACGAGAGGACCGAGGCATGACCATCACCCTGTATGACCTTGCCGGTGCCGACCCGAACCGGCGCTTCAGCCCGTTCTGCTGGCGTGCGCGGATGGCGCTGGCGCATAAGGGCCTCGCGGTCGAGACCGTGCCGTGGGGCTTTACCGAGAAGGACCGGCTGCCGCAGCCCAACGCCGGGCGGGTGCCGGTGATCGTCGACGGCGGCACCGTCGTTCACGATTCGACGGCGATCGCCGACTATCTCGAGGAGCACTACCGCGACAAGCCGACCCTCTTCGGCGGCGACACCGGCCGGGCGCTCGCGCGCTTCGTGCAGAACTGGACCGAGACGGTGCTGCAGCCGGGCATCATCCCGCTCGTCGTCCTCGACATCCATCGCCACTCGCGCTCGCAGGATCAGGGCTATTTCCGCCGGTCGCGCGAGGAGCGGTTTGGCAGGACCCTGGAGCAGGTCGTGCGCGACCGCGAGGCGCGATTGCCGGCGTTTCGCGCGAGCCTCGATCCGTTGCGCCGCACCGTCGAGCGGCAGGATTTCATTTCCGGGAAAACGCCGGCTTATGCCGATTACATCGTCTTCGGCGCCTTCCAATGGGCGCGCGCGATCAGCGACTTCGAATTGCTCGCGACCGACGATCCGGTCAGAGCGTGGCGCGGCCGCATGCTCGACCTCCACGGCGGCCTCGCCCGCGGCACCCCGGCCTACGGGGACTGATGCGGAGAAGGTCGGCCCTTACCGAGCAAGGGCGGATGGCCGCGCGATCCATCGCCTAAAATGGGCTGATGAACCGGCGGCGCTTTCTAGTGCGAGCGGCTGCGTTATTGAGCGCACCACCTGCCCGTGTATGGGCGACGCCGGTCGCGTCCGGGTGGTTCCGATTGCGGCTCATCGACGCCCATACGGGTGCCACCTTCGATGGCGCCTATCGCGACGCCAACGGCCCGATCGCACGGGTGATGGACGAATTGTGTGTCTTCTTGCGCGACCAGCATTCCGGCAGGATGAGCGGCATCGATGTCGGCGTGATCGACTTTCTCGCGAATGTCATGGCCGCGACGGGTCAGACCAGTGCCGTTGTGCTGTCGGCCTTTCGCACCCGCGAAACCAACGCGATGCTGGCCCGCACAACCTTCGGCGTTGCCGAGAACAGCCAGCATCTCTACGGCCGGGCGCTCGACGTGCGGTTTCCCGGCAGGCTTGCCGATGCGATGGCCGCGGCGCGGCGGGGTCGGCTGGTACCCGCGTTCCGGCTTCATTCATCTCGACAGCGGGCCGGTGCGCAACTGGGACCTCGACAATGACGGGCTACAGGATCTGCTGGTCGCGACGCGAGGGACACCGTTCGCCCCGAGCGGCAAGGGCGAGATGCTGGTCAACGGGCCCGGCACCTTGATCGTCGGCGGCCGCAAACCGCCGGTCCTACTGCCCGGCAAGGTTCTGGCGTCGTCGAGACGGGTCGGTGTGCCACGCCTGCTGGCGAGGGGACAATAACCGCCGCATCCCGCCGGATCGGCTCGCCTGATCTGGGCAACGCGCTTACACTACGAGACGCAGGCGGAAGATGCGCTGCACGACCAGGATCAGCAGCCCGATAATGACGATCTGCATCGACGATGCGGCGGCCATGGTCGGATCTCCCTGCCACTGGATCTGCGAGAAGATGTGCACCGGCAGGCTCGTCGATTGCGGTCCAGACAAAAACAGCGCCAGGTTGATGTCCGAAAAGGAGATGATGAAGGCAAAGATCGCGCCGGAGACCAGGCTCGACCGCAACAGCGGCAATGTGATCTTGAAGAACGCCTGCACACGGGTGGCGCCAAGGCTCATCGCCGCTTCTTCGAGGCGCGGGTCGAGCCCGGCCAGTCCGGCGGTGACGCTGCGGATCACATAGGGCGTGCAAATCACCAGATGGCCGCAGAGCAAGGTCCAGATCGATGCCTGGACTGCAAGCCGCGCGTAGAACAGGTACAGTGCCGCTCCCAACAGAATTTCCGGCACGAGCAGCGGCGCGAGAAAGAAGGTTTCCACCGCTTCGCGCCCGAAAAACCGAAAGCGCACCAACCCCAGCGCGGCGCTGGTTCCGAGCACCGTCGCCAGCGACGCCGCCAGCAGGCCGACCACCAGGCTCACCCGGAAGAAGGCTGTGACAAAAGCAGGGCTGGCGAAGAACGCCTCGAACCAATGCAGGGTCACACCGCGCGGCGGGAATTCGAAGGCGGCGCTCGGCCCGAAGGAAACCGCGATCACGACAACGAGCGGCGCGAGCAGCCCGAGATAGACGGCCGCGACGAACGGCAGCAGCAGCCGCGGCGACCGTGCGCTCATGATGCCTTTTCCCGACGGGCGGCACGCCGGGTCGCGAACAACGCGCCAAACATCAGCGCCGCGGTGACCAGCACCAGGGTGAGCGAGAGGCTGGCGGCGCCGGGCCAGTTGAAGGAGACCAGCACCTCGTCATAGATCTGCTGTCCAACCATTCGCTCGCGCGGATTGCCCATCAGGGCCGGCGTGACAAAGGCGCTGATCGAGAGGCTGTAGACAAGCAGGCAGCCCGAGATTAGCCCCGGCAGGCTCAAGGGCAGGATCACCCGCCCAAACATCCGGTACCAGTTCGCCCCGAGATTCTGCGCGGCCTCCTCGAGGCTCGGCGGGATGCGCTCGATCGAGGCCATGATCGGCAGCACCATGAATGGCACGAAAATGTTGACGAGCCCGATGACCACCGCCGTCTCACTGTAAAGCAGCTTGACCGGCTCCAACCCGATCGCCATCAGCGCTTGATTGACCAGTCCCTTGCGGCCGAGGATGACGATCCAGCCGAAAATCCGGATCACCGCGCTGACCATCAACGGCATGATCAGCAGAAACAGCCCCATCGCCTGCCATCGCGGCGACGCCCGAGCGAGGCAATAGGCGAGCGGATAGCCGAGCACCACGCATACGGCCGTGGTGATCAGCCCCAGCCGCAATGTCCGTCCAAACAGCCGCGCGTAATAGAGGTCGAAGATCTTGCGGTAATTGTCGAAGGTCAGCTCGGGCAGGAACACCTTTGTGGGCGAATAGGGGTGCAGGCTGTACATCGCTATGTTCGCGAACGGCACCAGCAGCAGCACCAGCAGAAACAGCGCGTAAGGGCCCGTCAAAAAGGCCCAGACCGGCCGCGCCCCGGCGTGGTCCATTGGACCCGCTAATGGCTCAAGAGCCGCAGATCCGCGGCGTCGATGACCAGCTCGACACTCTGTGCCGGCGCCCAGCCGCGCGCCGCGTTGGCGTTCTTGACGGAGGCGCGCAGCCGCTCGCCGCCCGTGAGGTCAAGACTAAGGTGAAGGTCTTCGCCGAGATAAGTTACGTCCGCGATGCGCGCGGACAGCCGGTTTTGTCCGGGCACGGCGCTTCCGCCGGGCACCTGGACATGGATGCGCTCGGGCCGCAGCAAGATCGACACCTCGGCGCTTTCGACCTCGCCTGCGGGCTCGGGACGGCAGCTCAGCCGCAACCCGGTCTCGGTCGCGACGATCGTGCCGGCCTCGCCCCTTTCGACGATGCGGCCCCGCAGCATGTTGGAACTGCCGATGAACTCGGCGACAAAGGCGCTGGCCGGGCGTTCATAGATTTCGGCAGGCGTGCCGATCTGCTCGATCCGGCCGTGCGACAACACGGCAATGCGGTCCGACAAGGCCAAAGCCTCAGTCTGGTCATGCGTGACGTAGATCGAGGTCTTACCGAGCCGGCGCTGCAAATTGCGCAACTCCTCGCGCATCTGGATCCGCAGCTTGAAGTCGAGGTTCGATAGCGGCTCGTCGAACATAAGGATGCGCGGTTCGAGCACCAGCGAGCGGGCGATCGCCACGCGCTGTTGTTGACCGCCGGACAGCTGCGCCGGAAATCGGACGGCCATGCCGGCGAGATCGACCAGCTGCAGCACGCGCCCGACCCGCTCGGTGATCTCGGCTTTGCCGAGCCGGCGTAACCGGAGCCCAAATGCAACGTTGTCGAACACCGTCAGATGCGGAAATAGCGCGTAATTCTGGAAAACGAGGCCGACGTCGCGGCGGTGCGGCGGCTTTTTGTCGAGCCGCTCGCCGTGCAGGCTGATTGAGCCCTCGGTGAGCGCCTCGAAGCCAGCGATGCAGCGCAACGTCGTCGTCTTGCCGCAGCCGCTCGGCCCGAGCAGCGAGAAGAATTCGCCCTCTTGCACCTCGAAGGATATCGGGCCGACGCTGACCTGCGGCGAATAGCGCTTGGTCAGCGCGTGGACTTCCAGCTCGATGCTCGGCGGCATCTAGGCGCCGAGCACTTCCTTGTTCCAGCGGTCGAGGTATTGCGATTTGTGCGCGTTCATCTTCTCGTAGTTGATCGCCACCACGTTCTTTTCCTTCTCGGCCGGAAACGCGTAACGCGCCATATCCGGCGACAGCTTGGCGTTGCGGTTCGACGGCGGATAGAAGAAGCGCTGCGTCATCATCATCTGGTACTGGCCGTCCATCGTGATGTTGCAGAACTCGTTTATTTGCTTGATGAATTTGCCGCCGCGCAGCACCGGAAAGCCGTTGCCGACCAGCATTGTTCCCGGAATGTACTCGATGTCGACCGGTACACCTTGGCCTTGCAGCACGAATGTGCGGCCGTTCCAGAACGGCATGATCACGATTTCCTCGCGAGTAAACGCCTTCAGCGCGGCGTCGGTATTTTCAATAACTACGGCGTCGTTCTTCTTCACCACCTCGGCGAGGAACTTGATACCGGGATCGACATTGTCCTCGTCGCCGCCGAGGGTTTTGTTAAGCACCTGCAGCCACGAATTGCCGACCCAGCCATAGGCCGGAATGCCGACGCGGCCCTTGTATTTCAGGTTGAGCAGATCCTGGTACGACGCAGGTTTGCTCGCCTCTTTCGTGTTGTAGACGAGCCCCATCACGATCAGCACGAACGGGCTGAACCAGTTTTTCAGCGGTCCGCGGGGCGGTTCCTTGGCGCTATCGATGATGTCTTTGTAATTGGTGCAAATGTCGAGGTCGTAATCCTGAAGGCAGCCGCCGAGCGCCAGGAAGTTGGCTTCCGCTTGTAGCACGGCAAGGCTCGAGAAGGGCGGGTTTCCGCATGTCGCCATCGCCTTCGCGGTGAACACTGAATCGATTGCGAACTCCTGGGTGACTTGGACGCCAGCTTTTTCCTCGAATTTGGGGGCGTCGACAAAGGAGGTCCGCAGCCCTTCGCCCCAGGTTGCTCCGGTCGAGGCGAGCGTAAAGTTCTCCTCGGCCATGCCCGGGCGCGCCATGCCAAATTCGCTGAGCGCTATCGACGCGGCGCCCCAGCCGAGGACGGCCTGAAAATGGCGGCGGGTGATTCTGGTTTGCATGGGTCCTTCCTCGCTTGGCGGCGGCGAGCGTGCCGGGTTCGATCGCAGCATATTCCATGCTGGCGCTCGCGAAGGAGTCAGAGTTCAAGTTGCTCGGGGATGCAGAAACGCGCCGATCGATACCGCCCCAAACCGACCCGAGTGTTTTAGCCAATGACAGCCGTTCCGGTCCGGCTCACCTGCCGCCCGCGTCCGGAGCCGCCGCCGTCGCGGCATAGCCGTTGGGCTATGTTAAACCCCAGACGAACTTTTCGGGTTTTCCTCGAAGGGGGAAGGGGTGCGGTCTCGAGCCGATTCAGCGCCCGCGCGGCGCTGGGATTATATAATCGTCGGGGCGGGCGCCGCGGCTGCGTCGTCGCCGGCCGGCTGTCCCAGACCATGCCGGATGTTCGCATCGCCCTGATTGAGGCCGGCGCGGCGGAGGTCGGCCGCAATCTTCAGAACTACCCGTCTTACGCGCTACGCTTTGCGTGCTCACAGCCAGTGATTGCATACTAATACGTGAACCCGCGGGCGGCGCTCGGGATCGGGCTGCGGTATGCGGTATCGCGCGGCGGCTCGCTCGGCGAAAGCTATGTCGCGACGGGCGGATTCATGCGCAGTGATCCGGCGCTTCCGGTCTCCGATACGATCCTCGTCATGGCGCCGGCGTTGATCACTCGCGGCGGGGTCGGGTGGCGCCTCGCCGATCTGTTCCCCGAGCATCATGGCTTCACAGTTATGGTCGGCTCGGGCCGTCCTCTCAGCCGCGGCCGGATCCTGCTGCGGAGCAACGATCCGTCGGCGCATCCGCCGATCTTCCCGGAATACATTTCCGAGCCGGAAGATCTGCGAGCGCTGGCGCGCCCGGTGCGCCGCATGCGTGACATGATGCGCAAGCCTTCAATTCGCGATCTGATCGAAGTGGAGTGACCCCCGGTCCGATTGCCAATGAGCAGGCCGCGATCGAGGAGGACATCCGCGCCCGGGCCGCGACCTTTTTCCATCCAACCGGGACATGTCGCATGGCCGGTGATCCGGCCGCCGTCGTCGATCCGCGGTTGCGTGTTATTGGGATAGAGGGGCTGCGCATTGCCGACGCCTCGATCATGCCGGCGGCGCTGAATGCCTGCACCCACGCGCCAGCGATCATGATCGGCGAGAACGCCGCCGCCATGATCGCCGAGGACGCGTGACGCGGCGCGCTGAACGCATCCCGTGCCGCCGATGCGCCTCTAAAGCCAGTACCGAAGCCCTGTTTGCGAGCCGGGTTAAACTTATAGCGCGGCGCAATGAGGGTGGTGGAGGGGACTCTGAGATCGGTAACCGACTGTTAACCAGCTTTGGATAGCATCCCGGCATGTCCAACATCGTATATATGCGGCCTGCCAACGAGCCGCGCACCGATCTCGCCCGCATCGAAGAGCAGCTGCAGGCCATCCGTGCCCAACTTGCCCTCCTGCCAACGCGGGCCGAACTGGCGCGTGCGGCGCTCGGAATCATCTTCTGCACAGCAGGGCTGGTGATCGGCTGGTTCGAGTTGGTCTGGAGGCATTGTTTCTGAGCGGTTGTCGTCAGCGATCGGATACGTCTTTTTCAAAGAAACCCGATCGAGATCCAGGGGATCGCGGCGACGATCGCGAGAGCGACGACGAGCGCGCCGATATAAGGCCAGATCCGCCACAATGCGTCGTCCGGCGAGACCCGGCCGATCGCGCAAGAACCGTAGTAGCCGACGCCAAAGGGCGGCGCAAAGAGACCGATCCCCATTGCCAGGATCACGATCATTGCATAGTGCACCTCGTGGACACCCATCGCCTTGGCCACCGGAAACAGCAATGGGCCGAACAGGACGATCGCCGGCAGCCCTTCGAGGACGCTGCCCAGGATAATGAAAGCGATGATCGTGATCGCGAGAAACCCCGCCGTGCCGCCCGGCACCCCGGCCATGACCGAGACCAGCCACTGGGAGAACCCCGACTGCGTCAATGCCCATGCCATCGCCGTGGCGGTTCCTATGATCAGCATGACCGCACCGGTCAGTGACACCGTGTCGACGAGAATCGGATAGATGCGCCGCCAGTCGAACTGGCGATAGACCAATAGCCCGAGCAGAGCGGTGTAGACGACGCCGACGGTGGAGACCTCGGTCGCGGTTGCGACCCCGCCGATGACCGCGGCACGGATCACAAATGGCAATGTCAGACCGGGGACCGCGATCACAAAGGTGCGGGCCATCACCATCACCGGCGCCCGGGTGCCGGCGCCGGTGTCGTCGCGGCGAGCGCGAAACCAGGCAACGACTACGAGCCCGAGTGCCGCTACGAATGCCGGCAATAAACCGCCGGTAAACAGCGCCACGATCGAGATGTTGGTGACCGAGCCGATCGTGATCAGCACCAGGCTAGGCGGGATCGTCTCCGACATCGCGCTCGAAGTGGCGAGCAGCGAGGCGAGCTCTCCCGGATGCGCGCCGCGGCGCCGCATCTCCGGGAACAGGATCGGTGCGACCGCGGCCATATCGGCCGCCTTCGATCCTGAAATTCCTGACACCAGGTACATCGCGCCGAGCAATACGTAAGACAGCCCACCCTTCACGTGACCGATCAGCGCCGTGAGAAAATTCACCATCACGCGCGCGATCCCGGTCATCTCCATCAACAGGCCGAGGACGACAAACATCGGCACCGCGAGCAGCAGCAGGTTGGAAATGCCGTCGTCGATCCGGTTGACGACGATCGACAGCGGCAGCTCGGTGGTCAGCGACAGATACGAGAAGGTCGCGATGCCGAAGGTGAAGGCAATTGGCACCCCGATCAGCACGCAGGCGGCGACGAGGACGACAAAGAATAAAATGAGACTGCCATGGCCCATGGCGATCAGCAGCGGCTGCGCCAGCCACAACCCGACCGCCACTCCCCCGACCAGTGCGAGCGCCAGCAAAAAGCCGCGCCAGCTCGTATCTTCGAGCAGGCGCAAAAGCGCGATCAGAGCGGTCAAGGTGGCGCCGACCAGGATCGCGACTACCCGATAGCCGTCCGAGAGCGGCAGGGTGATCAGCTCGGTCGAGCGCTGGACTTCGAGATATTGCGCCGCGGGAACCAGGATTTCGAGGACAAAGACAATGACAATCAGGGCGCCGACGGTGCTCAGCCACTGGCCGCGTCTGGGGCTCAGCGAATTGATCAAGGTCATCAGCCGCATATGCTCGTTGCGGCGCAGTGCGACGACCATTCCCAGCATCGCCAACCACAGGAACAGAAAATTCGCAAGCTCGTCGGTCCACATCAACGGACGGCTGAAGACATAGCGTGAGACGACGCCGGCAAAGAGAATGCAGGTTTCGGTCAATACCAGGCCGGCGCCCGTAGCATCGCACAACGCACCGATAGCGCCATCGATCTTGCGGGCGAGGTGCCGCAGTCCGACCCGGGCCGATTCCTCCGCGGCGACCAGCGGCTGGGCCAACTCCGGAGCGCCGCTAGTCATGCCAAATTGCCGACCGATTTCTCGAGCAATGCCCAAGCCTTATCGCCTGACTTGCTCTTCATGTCCTTGTAGAAGGTTGTCTTGCGTAGCGCGTCCTGAAAGAGCTTGGGGTCGGGCGAATTGATCACCATGCCCTTGCTCTTCAAATTCTCGATCTCCTGCTCAGTCATCTTCTGCCAATCCTCGCGCTCCTGCAGCGCTTTTTCGTTGAAGTGCTTCTCCGACAGCTCTTGCAAATCAGGTGGCAGCCGCTTCCAGGCGATGTTGCTGAACGAAATGTGGATGCCGGCCCAAATGTGGTTGGTCAGACTGCAATATTTTTGCACCTCGTAGAGCTTCGCCGTGTCGATCAGCACCAGCGGTTCTCCTGGCCGTCGACGACCCCGGTCTGCAGCGCGCTGTACACCTCGGCGAAATTGATCGGGGTCGGAGAGGCACCCAGGCTCTGGAACAAGGCAATGAAATAAGGCGCCACCGGCAGACGGATCTTGAACCCCTTCAAATCCTCCGGCTTTTCGATCGGCTTGGTCCGGGTGGTGATTTGGCGAAAGCCGTGGTCATAGCAATTGTGCACCACGTGGAAGCCGATCTGCTCGGCGATGCCGCGGAGATGACTGCCCAAGTCGCCGTCCATCGCCTCCCAGATGTGATCGTAGCCGAGGAAGGCATAGCCAACACCGAAGATGCCGCAGGCCGGGTTCTTCGCCGCGAGCAGATCGAGGGGCAAGGTGTACATCTCGAGCGCGCCGGCGATCGTCTGCGAAATCATCGCGGTGTCGCCGCCGAGAACGCTGTTTGTGTAGAGCGTGATGTCGAGCCGGCCCCCGCTCTCTTCCTTGATCTGCACCATCGCTTCGCGCGCGCGTATCGCCATCGGGTGACCGTCCGGCAGCGAGGCGCCGCATTTGTAGGTGAACTCCGCCGCATCGGCCGGCCAGTGCAGGATGGCGGGAGCTGCGATGCCCGCGGTGGCGCCGGCGAGCAATCTTCTGCGCGACAACTTCATAGAGATTTCCTCCTTGGAGACGACAGTGGCGGTTGACGAAGCCCTCTTCCGGGAAAGGTGCCGGTCTTGGCGAAAGCGTGTCAAGCCGCCCCCCGCTGAGACTGTAGGCGGAGGGCGCGGACCCTTGAACCTTGCTACAACGCTGCCGATGTATATCCGGTTGGGATATACAGGAGTCGTGAATGGCTCGGTCAACCGTGTTTATCAGCAATCGAAGCCAGGCGGTGCGGCTGCCGAAGGCAGTGGCGTTTCCCGAGGGGGTGCATCAGGTGGAGGTTATCCGGCTCGGCAACGCCCGATTGATCACCCCGGTTGGGCGGCGCTGGGATGAGTTCTTTGTCAACGGACCGCAGGTCTCCGACGACTTCTTGAACGAGCGCGAGCAGCCGTCGGCAGAAGAGCGCGAACCGCTCTGATGCTCGAATATATGCTCGATACGAACATTTGCATTTATGTGATCAAGAACCGTCCGGCCGCCTTGCGGGAGCGATTTGACCAGCTTGCCGAGGTGCTCTGCATCTCGACTGTCACCCTCGCCGAGTTGCTATACGGCGTCGAGAAATCGGCGCGTCGGGGCCAGAACCTTGAGGCCGTCGAACAGTTCGCGGCAAGACTTGACGTGTTGCCGTTTTCGCCGAAAGCCGCGGCGCATTTCGGGCAGATACGAGCCGAGTTGGAGCGAGTCGGGGCGCCCTGCGGCGCCTACGATATGTTGATCGCGGCTCACGCGCGCAGCGAGGGCCTGACGCTTGTCACCAACAATGTTCGCGAGTTCCAAAGGATGCCAGGACTTCGGATCGATAACTGGGCACATGATGCGTTACCAGCCGCCCCTAACCGCGCCTAACACAGGAGACGGTAATGAGGTTTCGGGGTTTTCTCGGCGTCTTGATATGTCTGAGTGTAACGGCAATACCGGCCGTTGCACAGGCTCCCGCGCCGGCGACGACTGCGTTCGACGGTACATATATCGGCACGGCCACGGCGACAGGCGGCAGGTATCCCCTAACCTGCGTTACCATCAACTCAATGTACATGACGATCACCGGCGGGCAGGTGGCGATTCATGAAATCCGCCCCGACGGCACCATGCCGACTGAACGTGGGTAGTGTCAATACAGCCGGAGAGATATTGGCTTCCCGGCAAAGTATTCCACCCCAACGTGTCTTCGTAACGGTGTCTGGAACCATCCGTGACAAGGTATTCACGGGTCAGCTCTTAGTCCAACAATATTGTCATTACAGTGTCCAGATGACCCTCGCCCCGACCATGCCATTCGACGGCGAGTACAGGGGCGTATCCCGAGAGGTTTCGGACAGCGGGAATAATCAGCGTCGCTGTCATCCGCTTTCTTCCACCCCTCCCCGCGACCTTACGATCATAAACGGCGTTATCGCGGCCACGGGAAAGAAATGGTGGGAAGGGGCCGTTAGCCCGGAAGGCATCGTGGTAATGCGCAACCCGAAGTTCAGTAGGGTCGACGGGCAGATTGACACGCAAGGCACCATCCGAGCGCAATATCGCGGAGAACTTCCGCCCGACCTCGTAGCACAGCTTGACGGCGGCGGCACCAATTGCATCGTGAAATTCGTCTGGCAAAGGGAATGACGATGGCAGGCGCTCCCGACGCCGAATCGCCGTTCCGCCAAACACACGGTCGGCTCGGCGTTGCCGATCGTTGGTTCGGCGGCGACATTCACCAGAGGCGTCGTACCGCGTAAAGATCGAATACGGCTTCGTTCGATACGAGCAACAGACCCGCGAATGTCGCTTGCGCGATCAGCATCCGGTCGAACGGATCGCGATGCGGACCTGGAAGGCTGCCGGCGGTTTGTCCGCGCAGCACCGTGATCGGCAGCTCAATGGAGCCCTGACTTGCGAGCGCGCCCGAGGCGTCTAAAGCGAGTGCTTCTGCATGGGGCAGCCTGCCGATCCGGTGTTTCGTTGCGATCTCCCACGCCGACACTGCGCTAACAAAGATCTCGTTTTCGGGGTCGATGATGGCTGCCTTCGCATCGGCTGATAGCGACGGATCGCCGGCAAGCCACCGGATCAGCGCGTGGGTATCGAGCAGCAATCGCACGCGCTATTGATCCCAGCGGTCGAGCTCGTCCTCCGGTACGGGCTAGAAAAATTCCGGACCAATGTCGATTTTTCCGCGCATTGCGCCGAATTCGCGTTTGGCCTTCGGCGCGATCGGAACCAATTTGGGGATCACCTCTGCATAGTCATATAGTTTAGCTAAGTTGGACTCCTCAATGTCGCGCCGTCCGAGATCCGGAGCAGTCTTCGGCCGAAGGCTTCGCCCCTCTCCATCAGCGAGCGCAGCTGCGGTGGTTAGAGCGGTTCGGCGTCGCCCACCGCGACACCGAGAACCCGGCCGTCCATCGCCTGGAGGACCACTGCGATCCGGTCGCAATTCCAGCGGATCGACGCCGCAATAGCGCTCGCGGTGCCGCTGTACCGCGCGATCTCTTCGACGCCGCGCACGACATCGACATGCGGCAGGGTCCGCCCGGCATTCTCGCCGCGCTTCACCGCGGTGACGTGCCGGCGATCGAAGCCGATCAGCAGGACCGAGGCCGCCGCAGCCTCACTACCCGGACCCAGCTTGATCTGTGCTTGGCCGTGATCGAGACCGAGCGTGACCGGCATTTCCTGGCGGTCACGGCGCGCGAGATCGAGCGCATGCTCGACATCGGCACGGTCCGAGCCGACTGCCTGCCGCCTGCCGTCGACGACGATCTGCGGCGTGTAGACGGTGGCAAGATCGAGAAGTTTAGCATAACGGTTTTGGCGCTGGGTCGCCTCATGGCTGGAAAAAGGATCCTTCCAGCCGAGCCGGTCCCAGTAATCGACATGGAACGACAGTGCCAGCACATCGGGACGGCTCGCGAGCTCCGCAAGCAGCGCGTCGGCCGGCGGACAGGACGAGCAGCCCTCGGAGGTGAAGAGCTCGACCAAGATCGGCCGGTCACCCGCCCGGGCGGCGGTGATGCCAACCGTCAGGCAGAGCGAAAGGAAAAGCACGAAAATCTTGATCATGGCATCAGGCTACACCAAAGCTCCGACAGTAGAGTTCAACAGAGCGTGAGCGCAGCGGCCCGGCGCCGTCCCTTCCCGCTTTACTTCGCATCAACCGGGACGAGGTCACCGGTTACTAAGGTTTGCGCCGCGGTCTGCGCCGCGCCGGATGGGTTTTAAGAACGCAGCAGCAATGCAATCAGGCCAGTCCAGCCGGTCTGATGCGAGGCACCCAGGCCGCGACCGGTGTCGCCGTGAAAATACTCATAAAACCGCACATTGTCGCGGAATCGGGCATCCTCCTGCTCGAGCCGCGAGTCGCCGAACACCGGCCGGCGGCCCTCCTCGTCGCGCAGAAAGATCCGGCACAAACGCCGGGAGAGCTCGTCAGCCACTTCGCCGAGGTGATGCAGCCTACCCGACCCGACCGGACATTCGACCTTGAAGTCGTCGCCGTAATAACTGTGGAACCGTTGCAAAGATTCGATGATCAGAAAATTCATCGGCATCCAGATCGGGCCGCGCCAATTGGAATTGCCGCCGAACATGCCTGTGTCCGACTCCCCCGGAACGTAGCGGACCTCGAGTCGGCGGCCGGCACGTTCCAACACGTAGGGATTTTCTCCATAAAATTTGGACAGCGAACGAACCCCAAAGTCGGAGAGGAATGCCGTCTCGTCGAGCATCCGGCTGAGCAGGCGTTTCATGCGGTGGCCACGCAGCAGCGACAGCAGGTGCCGCTCGCCGCTACTTGCGTCATGCCAGCGCGACACCAGCCGTGCGAGCTGCGGACGGTGCTCGAGAAACCAATGCGCTCGGGCGCTGAATCTCGGCAGTCGAGTGAAGACCGAAGCATCGAGGACCTCGACGGCAAAGAGCGGGATCAGCCCGACCAGAGAGCGCACCCGCGATGGAATTCGCTCCCCGCCGGGTAGGTGCACGACATCGTAATAGAATTCGTCCTCCTCGTCCCACAAGCCGATCCCGTCGCCGCCGATATTGGTCATGGCTTCGGCAATATAGAGGAAGTGCTCGAAAAATTTGGAAGCGATGTCTTCGTAGACATGGTCGGTGAGCGCTAGCTCGAGCGCAATGCGCATCAGGTTGAGCGTGTACATCGCCATCCACGCTGTGCCATCGGCCTGGTTGATATGACCCCCGCTCGGCAGCGCTTCGTTCCGGTCGAAAATGCCGATATTGTCGAGCCCCAGAAACCCACCCTGGAAAATATTTCTGCCCTCGACATCCTTGCGGTTGACCCACCAGGTGAAGTTGAGCATCAGCTTGTGGAAGACACGTTCGAGAAAATCCCAGTCGCCCTCGCCGCCTCGATGCTCCCGGTCGATTTCATAGACACGCCACGCCGCCCAGGCGTGCACCGGCGGATTGACGTCGCCGAATGCCCATTCATAGGCGGGCAGCTGGCCATTGGGGTGCATGTACCAATCGCGCGTCAGCAGCAGCAGCTGGTTCTTGGCGAAGCTCGGATCGACCAGGGCCAGGGTGACGGCATGAAACGCCAGGTCCCAGGCCGCATACCATGGGTATTCCCACTTGTCCGGCATTACGATGATGTCGGCATTGTTCAGATGCAGCCAGTCGGAATTGCGTCCGTGCCGCCGCGCTGCGGGCGGCGGCGGCAGCAGCGGATCGCCGTTCAGCCATTCGGGAATGTCGATGTAGTAGAACTGCTTTGACCACAGCATGCCGGCGAGCGCCTGGCGCTGTACCAGTCGGGTATCAGGATCGGCGATGTCCTGCTGCAGCTCCGCATAGAATTCGTCAGCTTCGGCTCGGCGTTGATCGATTACGCGGTCAAAATCGTCGAGTCTGGAAGCGTGGTCAGCGAGGGTCAGCCGAGTACGCAATCGGCGGCTTTCTCCCGCAGGCAACCGAAAGAGATGATGCGCCGCGACTTTGGTGCCCCGACGATCCGGTTTCACAGCCGCGGTATCGCCATTCACGATATACTCGTTGATGCCGTCCTTGAAGTGGTGGCCCGGTGCATCGATCCCGCACAACCGCCTTATGTTCGTGTCATTTTCACAAAACAAGAATTCCGGCCGGCCGTCACAGAAGAGCCGCAGCGGCGGCAGCCCCGGGTGATCGACCGAGATCGAATTATCCTCGCGTGCAACGAGTTGCGGTCGCATCGAATCGGATTTCCACGACCAGGTGTTCCGCGCCCAGAGCTGCGGCAGTACGTGCAATGTGGCCGCTTCGGACGCGCGATTATAGATCGTCACCCGCTTCAGGATGTCGTCGACATCGGCTTTTGCGTATTCGATTTCGACATCGAAATAGCGATTCTCGGCAAACACACCCGTGTCGATCAGCTCGAATTCCGGGTCTGTCCGGCAGCGTCGTCGGTTCTCTTCGACGAGCCAACCGTACGGGAAGGCGGCTTGCGGGTATTTGTAGAGCATCCGCATATACGAATGCGTCGGCGTGCCGTCGAGGTAGTAATAAAGCTCCTTGACGTCTTCGCCATGGTTGCCTTCAGAATTGGTCAGCCCGAACAACCTCTCCTTGAGGATCGGGTCGCGACCGTTCCACAGGGCGAGGCCGAGGCATAGCAGCAGCCGATCATCGCCAAATCCGCCAATCCCATCCTCGCCCCAGCGATACGCCCGGCTGCGCGCGTGGTCGTGTGGGAAATAGTCCCAGGCATCGCCGTGCTCGCTGTAATCCTCGCGCACCGTTCCCCATTGGCGCTCGCTGAGATAAGGCCCCCAGCGCCGCCAATGCTTACCCTGGCGAATTTCTTCGAGGCGCAAGGCCTCTGCGGTTCGCGCAGCGGCCACGTGCAACCCTGTCTTTGTTGACGTCGCCATCGGCTCGGTTCCCTCCGATCGGTGCGTCAGGCTAATATGGCCGTCCGCGACGACCAAACCCTTTCGCCGGGCGGGCGGAACCGAGTCGGCACCGAGTCCTCACTTGAGGGCTTGTTCGGGCGACGCGTGAATACGCTGTGGCTTTACTAAGACTGGAGACCGAGGATGGGCATGCTGGTGAACGGCGTCTGGCACCAGGAAGACGCACCGATGGCGAGCGGCGACGGGAGCTTTGTGCGCCCCGAATCGGGGTTCCGCGACCGCGTAACCCGCGACGGCTCGTCCGGCTTTAAAGCCGAGGCCGGGCGCTATGTCCTGGTCACCGCGCCGTCTTGCCCCTGGGCGCACCGCACGGTGCTGATGCGCAAGCTCAAAGGGCTCAAGGGTGCCATCGCGCTCCTGCAGTCGGATTTGCCCAAGATGCAGGGCTGGGCCTATTCGCACGGCCTCGACGACCTCGCGCCGATCGACGGCGTCTTCCACGTTAATCAGGTCTATAGCGCGGCGCGTCCGGACTTTACCGGTCGTGCCACCGTCCCCGTGTTGTGGGATCGCAAGAGGCGCACAATCGTCAACAACGAATCCTCGGAAATCATCCGCATGTTGAACTCGGAGTTCGACGATTTTGGCGATGCGACAGTCGATCTCTACCCCAATGCGCTGCGCAGCGCGATCGATCAGGTCAACACCCTCATCTATGAGACGATCAACGACGGGGTCTATCGCTGCGGCTTTGCCAGAAGCCAGCAGGCTTACGAAGAAAGCTTCCACAAGCTGTTCGCGGCCCTCGATGAGATCGAGCAGCGGCTCGGCCATCAGCCTTATCTGGTCGGTGACCGCTTCACCGAGGCCGATCTGCGTTTGTTCCCAACCCTGGCGCGGTTCGACACGGTCTATTACAGCCACTTTAAGTGCAATTTGCGGCGCATCGCCGACTATCACAACCTGTCCAACTATTTGCGCGAGATCTATCAGATGCCCGGCGTCGCCGAGACGGTCGACATACCCGGCATCAAGCTCGGCTATTACGGCGGCATGCGCAATCTCAATCCAGGGGGGATCATCCCGCTCGGCCCAGAGCTCGATTTCGCCGCGCCGCACGACCGAGGGCGGTTCGGCGGCCGCTCCTGAATGGCGCCATGGAGGCGTATCTTCGTCCCGACTATTATGAAATCGCCTTAGCCCCCGACGATCCCGTTCGCGAACTCGACTTTTTCGAGGCCGCGATCGCTAAATTTTCAAAGGAAAAAGTTCACCGGGTCTTCGAGCTGGGAGCCGGAACCGCCCCTTATTTGGAGGAATGGCACAGACGGGGCTACGCCTATTGCGGGCTCGATCTCAGCGCCGCCATGCTCGAATTCGCTCGCGACAAGGCGCGGGGCAAAGGGATAAACGCGACGTTTGTCCTCGGCGACATGCGCGACCTCGATCGCCGTCTCGGCCCGTTTGACTTGGCCTATGTGCTGCTGGGCTCGCTTTATGTCCGATCGAACCGCGAGTTCCTCGACCACCTCGACCGTGTCGCCGGACTGCTTGCTCCGGGCGGTCTCTACCTGTTGGACAGCTTTGTTTGGTTTCGTATCTTTCACGACTACAAAAGAAGCTGGATCCGCCAAAGAGGCGGGGTCAGGGTGCATACCCGCTATCGCGCTGAGATCCTCGACCCGGTTGCGCAAATCTACAATGAATGGCTGACCTTCACCGTCAATGATCATGGGAAAGACATGATCATTGAAGGACGGGTCCCGGCGAAGGTCTTTTTCCCGCAGGAATTTCTCTGTCTGGTCGAGCTCAGCGGGCGGTTCGAATTCATCGGATGGTACAATGATTTCAGCTTCACTGCCGAGATCAAGCCGGAGGGCCGGCATCTCGTAATTCTGCGCAAACGATAAGCGCGGCGAAAGCAATCAGCCGATCAGGATCTGATAAGCAGCCGCCGCGGGTCGCCCTGCGTCATTGCTGAAGTACGCGTGTCGAACCTCCCGGGCTTCCGCAGCTCCTTGGCGACTTGCTGCGTGGTTGCCATCGCCATCAGCGACACGGCGCTTTCCGTATTCGCGCGCGACGCCGAGCGCTTCGGGCTCCGCCACGCTGGGTAGCCCAGCTCGGACATCAATGTTGATAGAGCGCCTTCACCAGCCGCGCGATCGTCGGTGGATCGCGCACAGCAATCGGATAGAAACAATCCGCCCCAGCTGCCAGATAAGCCTTGCCGCCCGCCACGGTTTCGTCGAAGCGTGCCGCTTCGTCACCGATGTTCAGCAAATAGAGATCGGTGTGGGCGTTGATGAAGATTGCTACGGCGGCGGCGCGGGCCGTCTCGCGCGCCACCCAAATGCGGTCGGCAGCGTCAGGGATATTTGGATCGGCGTTCCCCCGTGAGGCGTCCCGTCTTCAAGAATTGACCCCGACCGCACCGACCCGAATGATCTCGGCCACCGATTTCATTACCGCGCCGGTGTCTCGCCATAGCTCGCTCCGATATCGGCAGTCACGGGTGCCTGCGCGGCCCGCACGATGCGCGCGGTAGCAGCGACGACCTCAGCCCACGGGGTCTGCTCGCCATCCGCGTAGCCGAGGGCCCACGCGACGCCTCCGCTCTTCCGACGTCAAGTTCACCGGCCCGAGAAGCTTCCTCAGAAGCGCGTCGGGTGGGCTGCGCCAGAGAGCACATGGGATTCTGTCGCAAAGTCCCGAAACGTTCTCTTTCAAGCGATGGTTAAATCGATTACGATCAGTTCGCGGGGAGAGGCTGTGAGCACGGTGATTTTGGATGAGTGCTGGTTACGCCGATCGCGTCGTCGCCCGGTTTTTGTGCGAATACTATAGGATCTGGCAAAACCATTTTCCGGGATTGAACAAACGGGCGCATTGGCACGTCATCTTTTCGGCACGAACCGGCCCGGCCGGGGGTGTCTCGTGCAGATCCATCCATCGTACCCTTTATGGCTTCTATGGGACCGACATCAGGACTTGTATCGAGAGAGTTAAAGACTGCGAGAGGGACGGGTTTATCAGGGTTACCGATGAGGCTAACCGGCCATCTACTGCTTCCCCCGCTTGCCTGATCACCGCCACCGGCAAATTATACGAGAGTTTCAACCGTCACGGCAAAGACACAACCGGGGCGGTGCGTGCGGCATTGGGTGATCGGGAACGCCGGAACTTGCCGACAGAGTGTGACGACGCTGCCATCGCGGCAATCTTTGGCTTCTTCGGCGCCTACGAGCAGAAATGGCGGGAAACCTGCGAATTCGTGGTCAGGCAAAAGGGGCTGACCCCGGCCCATGTCAACGACGCGATGGACCATTTGGTGACCTACCAGTATTGGGCGATCGTCATGCTGCTGTGGTGGGCAAGCCCGTTTGGGAGTGACGATGCGAACTCGCCCGCTCTGGTCATCGACGAGATCAACAGCAGAATGTGGGACGCTTTGCGGCTGGGGCATCTCGCGATCAAGGAGCGTGTCGACAACTTGATCCGTTGGGGCTTCTTTACCGAACAAACGATAAAAAGGCACAAGGCCGTCGCGCTGACGCCGGTCGCCGGGTTGGCGATCAGCAAGAGCCTGACAGAGGCCAAGCCGCTACTCGACGATCTTGATGCCAAACTCGTTTCGCAACAGGCAGACATTATTGGCGCGCGATCGGCTTAGAGGTGAGATCGGATCGCGGCTATGGTGACTGCCGGAATCACAACGCGTCGCCTACATCGCTGCCCCTCGGCGGCGGGATCGCGTCAATAAAGGCGCGTCTTGTAGCTCTCCGCCGTGTAGCGCTCCGACTCCTCGACGCTGATGCCGCCGATCTGATCCGCGAGGATGCGGCCTAGAGACGGAAAGTCCGAGCGGCGGACCTGCTTGTCCGGATTCCATAGATCCGAGCGGATCAGCGCCTTGCCGCAGTGAAAGTAGATTTCCTCAGCGGTTATCAGAATCGCGCTGCGTGGGACCTTGCCGTTGACCGAGAGAGGTTCGAGCAAGGCGGGATTGTTGGTGATGGCCGACTTGCCGTTGACCCGCAGGGTCTCGTTGATCCCGGGAACAAAGAAGATCAGCCCGATACCCGGCCGCGCGACCAGGTTCGCCAATGTGTCGATCCGGTTGTTGCCGAGCCGGTCGGGAATGAGCAAAGTGGTGTCGTCGACCACTTGGACGAAGCCCGGCGCGTCACCCTTCGGCGATGCGTCGCACCGGCCCGACGGATCGGCCGAGGCGATGACGAGAAACGGTGAGCGGGCGATGAAGTCGCGGCAATGCTTGTCGAGCCGGCTCAGCTGCTTCTTCAAAGCGCGTGTGCTCGGCGCGCCATAGCTCTCGCGCAGCTGTTCCACATTCTCGATCATGTCCACCAGCGGCCTCCTCGTCAAAGGAACGTCACTATGCCCGAGCCCTAACGAAACCTCCATTGGCTTTGTCGGCGGGCCCGAGTATCACTCGCAAGGTGTTGCTGGAGACTTCGCCCAGTGGGTGTCCTGGTTCGCCGTGAGGAGCGCCCTGAAGGGGGCTATCTCGCACATCTGACGATCGATAACGCCGGCAAGCTGAACAGCTTGAACCGGACATTGATGACCGAGATCGTCGAGACCGTTGGCGGGCTTGCCGCAGACCCCCGGCTGCGCCTCGCGGTGGTAAGCGGCGCCGGCGAGCGCGCCTTTGTCGGCGGCGCCGACATCGGTGAGATCGCGGCCCTCGAGCACGCGAGCGCGCGCAGCTTTATCACCTTGGTGCATCAGTGCTGCGACGCGTTCCGCCACCTCCCCGTCCCGGTCATCGCCCGAATCGACGGCTATGCGCTCGGCGCCGGGCTTGAACTCGCTTGCGCCTGCGATCTGAGGGTCGCGAGCGAACGCTCGGTGTTCGGTATGCCCGAGGTCAAAATCGGCATCCCTTCTGTCGTCGAAGCGGCATTGTTGCCAGCGCTGATCGGTCAGGGCCGCGCTCGCCGGCTATTGCTGACCGGCGAGACGATCGCCGCCGGCGAGGCGCTCGCTTGGGGTCTCGTCGATGCTGTCGTGGCGCTCGGCGAGCTCGACGAGGCGGTTGAGCGCCTCGTCCGGCCGATCCTCGCCGCGGGCCCCCGGGCGATCCGCCTACAGAAATCGCTGATCCTGGGCTGGGAGGAATTACCGACCGCAGCGGCGATCGAGCGCCGGATCGATTGTTTCGTCAGCGCCTTCGACACCGACGAGCCGGCGCAGATGGCGGGCGCGATGCTCGCCGAACTGCGTTCTCGCCGCCGATCGCCCCGGGGATGATCAACACGAAACGTCGTCGCAAGCCGCGGCACCTGACCGAGGCCGCGGACGATACGCCGCACTATCACGGTCACCGCGAGCGGCTGCGCCAGCGTTTGATCGCAGCCGGCGCGGACAATCTGCCCGATTATGAGCTCGTCGAGGTGATCCTCTTCGCCAGCAACCCGCGTGGCGATGTGAAGCCGTTGGCCAAGGATCTGCTCGAGCGGTTTGGTGGCTTCGCCGAGCTGCTGAGCGCCGATGCCGAGGCGCTCGCCGGCGCCGGGCTGGGCCTCGCCGGGATTGCTGCGCTCAAATCGGTGCGCGAGGCGGCACTTCGGCTGATGCGGTCGGAGCTGCGCCAGCGGCCGGTGGTCGGCTCATGGGACAAGCTGATCGATTACTGCGCCGCGCACATCGCGCACGGCACGGTCGAGGAGTTTCACATTCTCTTCCTCGACCGCAAAAACGTGCTGATCAAACATGAGCGGCAGCAGCGCGGGACGATCGACCACACGCCGGTCTACCCGCGCGAGGTGGTCAAGCGTGCACTCGAACTCCAGGCCTCGGCGTTGATCCTGGTGCACAACCATCCCTCCGGCGACCCGACCCCCTCCAAGGCGGACATCACGGTCACCAAGGACATCGTCAAGGCCGCCCAGCCGCTCGGCGTGACCGTTCACGACCACCTGATTATCGGCCGCGGCCGGCACACCAGCCTGCGCGACCTCGGGCTGATTTGAGACGCTCGGGCCGCGCTCAGCGGCCTTCCGGTTCGAGCCCCAGATGCTTTTCTATGCGACGCACCCGCAGGTCGAGGTCGTGGAACTTTCGTGCCGGACCCAGCAAGGTGTAGGTCCGCCCGGGCTGCCAGATGCCGGTCTCGCGGGCAACGAACTCGCCGAGCGCTTCGTCGAGGCGCCAGAAGCGGTCGGGTCCCGCCGGCACTTGGCGCGCGACCTCTCGCATGCGTTTCTCGACCGCGGCAAAATCGAATTCCTTGCCGCTCATAGAGTCCTTTCCCCCGGTTCGAGCGGCGGCAGCCCGAGATGGCGCTCGACGCGCAGCGTCCGCTGCTCGACTTCGCTGAACTGGATGCCGTGGCCAACCACGGAGTGGTGATAGAGGGCAACGGTCTCGCGCAGACCAGTGATATCGTGCGTCATCTGTTCTCGCAATCCTGCGATGTCCACGGCCAATTCGTCGATGCGATTAACGTGCCTATCAAAACGCGCGTCGATCTGCTCGAAGCGGAGATCTATCTGTTCGAAGCGCCGGTCGATCTGCTCGAAGCGCCGGTCAATCTGCTCGAACCGCCGGTCGATTTGCTCGAACCGTCGGTCGTGTGCGGTCACCCGCTGGGCGATCTCACCAACCTGTTGGGCAACCTCGCCTACCTGCCGGGCGACTTCGGTCAATAGCTGATAAACGGCTGCGATATCGGGGCCGTTGACACCGCTCATGCGATCGGCCGAACCATGGTTTCCCCGACAACTCCTATACATCCGTTCGGCCGGGGGGAGAAAAGAGTTTGAGCCCGGGTCGGCGGTTGCCGCTAATGGCGTCGTCGTCGGCCATCCGAGTAAAGGGGAATCGCCGTGTTTGTCAGCCTATCCGACGAGCAGCGCCGCTTCGTGCAAACCGTCCGCGACTTGGCGCAGCGCGAGTTCCGGCCGCGCGCCAACCAATACATGGACGGCACCTTCCCTTGGGAGAATATGCGCGCCCTCGGCGAATTAGGGGTCCTCGGGATGGCGGTCCCGGAAGAGTATGGCGGGCTCGGGCTGCCGGTCTTCGACACGGCCCTGGTTCTCGAGGAAATCGCCAAGGTTTGCTATGTGACCGCGATGGCCGTACTCGGCGAGGTCGGCGTCCAGACCCGGATCATCGCGACCTACGCCCCCGCGCCGATCAGGGAGCGCATCCTGCCGGCGGTGTGCAGCGGGGACTGCCTGCTGGCGATCTGCATGACCGAGCCCGACGCCGGTACCGACGTTGCCAATTACCGGACCAATGTCGACCACGTCGGCAACACGCTGCGGCTCAACGGTGTCAAGACCTTGATCAGCCGCGCCGACGAGGCCGGGATGTTTGTCGTCTTCACCCGGGTCGACCGCCAGCCGGGCCGCGCCGGCATCGGCTGTGTCTTGGTCGAGAAGGGCACACCCGGGTTTTCGGTCACCGGCAAGTTCCACACGATGGGCGGCGAGAAACTGCACGAGATCCGCTTCGAGGATTGCGAATTGCCGCCGGAGAATTTGGTATTGCGCGAGGACGGGTTCCGCAAACTCCTTTCCGCCTTCAACACCCAGCGTTGCCTCAATCCGAGCATCTCGCTCGGGCTTGCCGAGGGCGCCCTCGAGGAGGCGGTCAAATACGCCAAGGAGCGAAAGGCGTTTGGCCGTGCGATCGGCGAGTTTCAGGGCATGCGCTGGAAGATCGCCGAGATGTATCGCGACATTGAGGCGAGCCGCAGCATCCTCTACCGCGCCTGCGCCAGCGCTGACCCGTTCCCCGACCCGCTTCTCGCCGCCGCCGCCAAGGTCACGGTCAACGAGATGGCGCTGCGGGTGACGAGCGAGGCGATCCAGGTCCATGGCGGCTACGGCTTTACCGACGAATTCCCGGTGTCGCGCTTCTATCGCGGGGCGCGCTACGGGACCCTGGGCGGCGGCACCACCGAAACGCTGCGCGACCTGATGGGCAAGCGGGTGTTGGCCGGGGTCGATCCGGTCGACGGCATCTTCGGCCTGGGGGCGTTCTGAGCGAACGCCGAGGCTCTCGCCCCCCCTGCTTATTAGGCCCGTATCAGGGCGGATTTTCTGTTGCGCACTAAGACTGGGCTTGACTCTCGTCGACAATCGAGTGTAAAATCAAACACTTAGATAGGCGCTTGAACTCAATCTCCTCGACGAAAACAGGGGGCGATTTTCGGCCTTGCAGGGGACGAAATTCGCCTAACAGGGTGGAAACAGGGGACGGAAACGCCGCGGTCTCAATCCACCAGCTCGCGGAAATCGGGAGCCGGCGCGCTCTTCCCATCGTGACCACAGATAGGCTCGGTGACGTCGATCCCAAAGTCGCTGCGCAAGGTTGAAACACCTTTATCGGGCAGCAATCGGCAGGCGGCTTCGACGAGATTTCCCGGGCCCAATCGCGCGACGTCCCACAGGCGCACCGTCCCGTCAGACGACCACGACAGGATGCGAGTTTCCGCCGTGTCGAACACCGCGCCCGAGACCCGGCCCTCATGCTTCATCGGGGCACCGCGCGGCTCACCGGTCGCCGCATCCCACAGCCGCACCGTGCGGTCCTCCGACCACGACAGGATGCGGGTTTCCGCCTTGTCGAACATTGCGCCCGAGACCGGGTCGTCATGCTTCATCGGGGCACCGCGCGGCTCACCGGTCGCCGCAGCCCATAGCCGCACCGTGCCATCCCCCCGCGACCATGACAGGATGCGGGTTTCCGCCTTGTCGAACATCGCGCCCCGGACCCAGCCCTCATGCTTCATCGGGGCACCGCGCGGCTCGCCGGTCGCCGCATCCCACAGCCGCACCGTCTTGTCACCCGACCACGACAGGATGCGGGTTTCCGCCTTGTCGAACATCGCGCCCCGGACCGGGCCCTCATGCTTCATCGGGGCCCCACGTGGCGTCCCGGTCGCTGCATCCCACAGCCGCACCGTCCCGTCAGACGACCACGACAGGATGCGGGTTTCCGCCTTGTCGAACACCGCGCCAGAGACCCAGCCCTCATGCTTCATCGGGGCACCGCGCGGCTCGCCGGTCGCGGCATCCCACAGCCGCACCGTCTTGTCGTCCGACCACGACAATATGCGGGTTTCCGCCTTGTCAAACACCGCGACCCGGACCGGGCCCTCATGCTTCATCGGGGCACCGCGCGGCTCGCCGGTCGCGGCATCCCACAGCCGCACCGTCTTGTCGTCCGACCATGACAGGATGCGGGTTTCCACCTTGTCGAACACCGCGCCCTGGACCCTGCCCTGATGCTTCATTGGGGCCCCACGTGGCGTCCCGGTCGCTGCGTCCCACAGCCGCACCGTCCCGTCCTCCGACCACGACAGGATGCGAGTTTCCGCCTTGTCAAAGACCGCGCCCCAGACTGCGCCCTCATGCCTGAGGTCCGGCAACAGGACAAATGGTCCCGACATTGCCCTGGATAGAGCGTTAGCGGTTCGCGTTAACCGCGGACGCTGGTCCTTGGCGGATCTGGGCCAAGCCGCCAGAGCCAGCTTGAACGCATTGATCGATCCCGGCGTTGTGGTGTCAGACAGGGCTGCGAGCGCTCGGGTCTCGTTGGCAACCGCGGCGTTTTTCGCTGAAGTGGCAGCGAAGTATTGCCAAGTTGTCAGTGCACCAGCGACCACCAAAAGGAGGATGGCCGCGATTCCGGAAACTTGACGGATCTTTGCCCATAGCGCTGATCTCCTTACGAACTCGGCTTCCGGTTTGGCAAGCCACGCCGGGCGTCGTCGAGCGAGATCGTTGAACAGGCCAAGCTCTGCTCCAGTGGCGAGATAACGTCTTGCTCTTTTTCCTACCGACCAATCCGCCGCCCTGCTAATCAACCGGGCCAGCCGACGCATGTCACTGGCCGCAGCGTTTATGCAGTTCTGCCACCAGGGCCACTGGGTGATCAGGTGCTCATGGCAAATCTCAACCGAATCGGTGCCGGCCAGCAGCAGCCTTCCGCATTGCTCGGTCGTCAGCTTTTCGGCGAGATCACGCTTTGCTCCATCGAATTCTTCGGGAGCACCTATCCGTCGGGTTGCCCCGCCGGTGTCGCCCAGCGCCACAAGACGAGCGAGCACCGGTTCAAGCAGCTCGCGTTCGCCCTCGCTTAAATTGCTCTTTCGAACCTCCTCGGCCGCATGGGCCAGCGCACCCGCCACCCCGCCGACCCGGCTATAAGCTTCGACGAGGTTATCGCGGCCGGCATTGCTCTCTCGCCATGTCTCAAAGAGCGCCATCTGCACCAGAGCAAGATCGCCGGGCCGGTCGCTGACATCGCGACGGATCGCCTTGAGCAGCGCGTCGCGCTGTTTTTCGTCATCGTGCCCGGCGAGGATCAACGGCCTGCACACGATTGCCGCGAGACCCGAATACGTTTTCGATCCGGCTGGCGCAGCGCCATCGGACCCGTCGCCTCTCTCGGTCAATCCTTTGAGCCGAAAATGCGGAGACTGGTTGGTTCCAGCCTCGCCGGATCGGGCAATCGTTCGCGAACCCGGCCTGATCCGGTCATAAAAGGCGTCGTAGGGAGAGCACAGATTGAAATAATCGGCCCGGAGTGTGAGCACGACCCGCACTGGAATCGCGGCAGTCGTAATCTCCATCAGCCAATCAATGAACGGCTTTCGCTTCTCGACCGGCGTCTGGGTAAGCAGCTCCTCGAACTGGTCAACGATCAGCAGGGTTTCCGTCTCTTTGACCGGGAGGTCGCACTGCAGCGCATAAATCCATTCGTCTGTCCTGCCGGGATCGATCCTCCGCCGCAGAGCCGCGCGAGTCTCGCCGTCGAGCCCGAGCCGCTCGGCGGCTTGGGTGATCCCGACCCGCAGATTCTCTACCGGATCGCCACCTGGCCGCATGACCACGACCTGCCACACCCGCTGGTCCGGCACCCATCTGTCCTGCAAAGCGCCGCCGCGAACCCGCGGAATGAGACCCGCCATCACCAAGGACGACTTACCGGCACCGCTGTCGGCAACGACCGCTACCAGGCGATTAGCCTGCACGGTCTCGACCAGCGCCTCGACCTCGGCCTCCCGGCCGAAGAACAGATCGGCGTCCGCTTCGGTCATTGCCCGAAGGCCGACGAACGGGGAACCGGTCAGTTTAACGGGGCGGCGATAGCCAACCGCGTCCGAGCCACCGAGCACGGCGCGCAATAGCTTGCCGAGTTCCTGTTCGTCTTCGAGAGGCGCTTGGGCGCCTTGGAACTGGCGCGCGAAAGGTGGCAGGCTCGAATACAGTTCCGGACGCGTGAGAACGGGAATAAACGGATAATTCCTGTCCTCCGTCGCGCGGGTCAGGGCGAGCCGAACCTCGCGGTCGACCCAATTGACGACCCCTTTGGTTCCGACCACCACCGCAAAGGCAGTGGAGCGGCGCGCGATGGCATCCTCGAGCTGCTCTTGCCAATTGCCCGGGACAAGATCGTCCTTGTCGAACCAAACCGCGAGGTTGGCTGCTTTGGCTTCGGGCGACGCCAGCAGGCGGCGTTTCAGCTCGCGCGCAGGCTCGGTATCCGCGCCCGAGTGGCTCAGAAATAGAAGCGGTCCCCCCGACATCGTTATTCAGCTTTTTGCATTAGACTTGGACAATTCAGAGTACCAGATTATTGCGCCGATTTCAATAAAGCCATCGACAGTTTGGTCGAAGTCCATCTCGGCCTATCGTCAGCCCTTGAGCAATCCGCTGGCAGCTAAACAGAACGAAGATGGGTTCGGGAGCCGCCATCCGCCTTCAACACTCTGCGGTCTCGACTCTGCGGTCTCGCCGACGGCGCCTTTGAGGACGCGGTGCGCTACGTCAAGGAGCGCAAGGCGTTCGGTCGTGCGATCGGCGAGTTTCAGGGCATACGGTGGAATATCGCCGACATGCAAGACGACACATCAGGTATTGGGCAAGGCGAGCGTCTTCTTCGAGGCCACTCAATTGAAATAGCTCCTCCTGCCCCCTCACCGATCCTCTACGATACCCGAGGATCGACCGGGTTGGGTGAAAACCGATCGTTGGACGAGGACGAGGAAGGCAGGCTTGCCCGGCTGAAGGCGATCCATCTGAACCGGAAATTCTGGTCTGACGAGCGTTGCTCATCCCGCTTGTCGCGCAGCAGCTGTCCGGCGTGGCTAATCAAACGCAATCTGCCCAGGCACGCCCTACGACGACGATCGGCGCTTCCGGGGCGCCCTCAATGCTTGGCTGGAGGACAATCGCGGAATAGGCCGGATCCGGGAGTTGGTTGTTGCGGATCTCAGCAAGTTCGGACTCGAGCCGGGTGACTTACCGCCAGAAGTTTCGTTCTGATTAGGCGGGACTGCCAGGCCGAGCTTTTCACTAAGCCGTGCGAGCCTGTAGCCGAGCGCGAGATAATCAGCCCACGATGACCGGTCGGCGGCGAACGCAGCCGGGTCGCAGCCGTACCGCTCGCGCAGATAGGCGGTAGCGACCGAGTCGACAGGGATGCGGCTGA
>Ga0306924_10000168_pt1 | contig 49416 bp, 37 predicted proteins | sample sta12Can44000111_FD_203756 | JGI IMG/M metagenome (GOLD analysis project Ga0306924, IMG submission 203756) | Lab enrichment of tropical soil microbial communities from Luquillo Experimental Forest, Puerto Rico - statanox.12C.anox.44.000.111 (v2)... | ecosystem: Environmental > Terrestrial >... | reverse complement strand
GTTGAAACCGCTGACCACGGCGGCGTTGCTCATCCCGGCCGGGGGGACGAATGTCTTGACGGGCGAGCCCTGGTGATGGTCGAGCCAGTCCGGCCCGAATCTCTGCTGCGTCACGGACGGGCACAGGGCCCGCTGATAGGACGGGAGCACCAGGGTCTGGCAGTCGGCTGCGGCCGCCATCCGGCCATAGGTCGATCCGCCCGCGTACGGGGCCAGCCCGAACCGGTTCATGATGAGGGAATTGCCGAAGCTGGCGGCCGCGATGGGCACCACGAACGCGACACCCAGGATGGCCCCGTGGACCAGCCGCGCCCGCCAGCCGGGGATGACCAGCAGCAAGTAGGCCAGCGCGGGCAGGATGAAGATTTCACCAACCTGGCGGGCGGTGGCGGAGGCGCCGAGGGCAAGCCCGCCCACGATGACCAGCCCGGTCCGGGGACGGGGCGACCACAGCAGCGCAACCAGGCCAATCACGATGCACGTCTCGAACAGCACATCGGGCATGATGTTCTGCTCGATCTGGAGCTGGTAGCCATCCAGCAGCACCGGCGCGACGGCCAGCGCAGCGAGCCAGCGCGGGGCCCCGCGGCGCAGCAGGACCAGGTAGAGCAGGATGGCCATGGCCAGCCCGAGCAGATGCTGCACGGCGACCACCAAATCCAGGTTCCCGGCCAGCAGCAGCGGCTTGATGACCGCCTGGTAGCCGATCGGGTCGTTGCCCGGGTAGGCGCCGAACAGATACTTCATCGAGTCGATATAGAGCAGCGCCGGGCGGTAGGCGACCTGCGCCAGCACTCGCAGCACCACACCCGCGGCCAGCAGCACGGTCAGCAGCCAGTGCCGCCGGGCGAGCGGCAGCCACTGTTTCGGCGGAGGCCAAGACCGGGCCAGGGCGGTAAAGCGCCGGCCCGGGCTTGAAGGCACGGATCTTCCCGCGGCTCTGGTAGGCATTCGGATGAAGGTTATCCCGCCGCCCGGGTCACCGCCGCCCAGGCGGCCGCCTTCATCTCGCCGGGTAACCGGCCAGCCTGCCGGCTGTCTGCGCAAGCGGCCCCCGGCGGGACGCCGGGCGTGCCCGCCCAGGTATGAGTGGCACCGGTCCCACCTACGATGCCGGTCATGCGGGCAGACCCGGCAGGCTTGTCCAGGGCGGGCGTCCGGCACTGGCCGCCCCGTATCTAGCCCGGCCCTGGCTGGGCCTGCGGCCGCGGCCCGGTGGCGATCCGTGGGCCCGGACCGTCGACCCAGCCCGGTTCCAGGCTGGCCTGGTGCCCGGCGCGACGGTGCTGCTGCTCGACGACGCCTGGGTGTCCGGCGCCAGTGCCCGTCCGCCGCGGTGGCGCTGAAGCTTACCGGCGCGGCCGCGGTCGCGGTCGTGGTAGCTGGCCGGCATATCCCGGCCATCCCGCCGCCGGTCACGGCTGTGAGGGTGCCGCCGGCCCGGCACCTTCCCACCAAACGCAGCCGCCGGTCACCGCGGCGGACATGCCGGCGCGCCCGCCCTGGGTCAATAGGCTGGGTTCGTGACCATGGCTCCTGCGTCCCGGACCGCGCTCGTCCGCCGGGCCCGGCGCATCAACCGCGAACTGGCCGCGCTCTATCCGAACGCGCACACCGATCTGAACTTCAGCAACCCGCTGGAACTGCTCGTTGCCACCATCCTGTCCGCACAGTGCACCGACAAGCGGGTCAACATGGTCACGCCGGTGGTGTTCGCGCGTTACCGCACGGCGGCCGATTATGCCGCCGCCGACCGGTCCGAGCTGGAGAAGATCATCCAGTCCACTGGGTTCTACCGGAACAAGACCACCAGTATCATCGGGCTCGGCCAGGCCCTGTGCGACCGGTACGGCGGCGAGGTCCCGCCCCGGCTGAAAGATCTGGTCACGCTCCCCGGGGTCGGCCGGAAGACGGCAAATGTGGTGCTGGGTAACGCGTTCGGCATCCCCGGTATCACCGTGGACACGCACTTCGCCCGGCTGGCAAGGCGCTTCGGGTGGACCACCGAGGATGATCCCGTCAAGATCGAATCCGAGGTGGGCGCGCTGTTCCCGCGCTCGGAGTGGACGATGCTGTCACACCGGCTGATCTGGCACGGCCGCCGGGTGTGCCACGCCCGCCGGCCAGCCTGCGGCGCGTGCGGTGTGGCGCACTGGTGCCCGTCCTTCGGCGAGGGCCCGACTGATCCGGCGGTGGCACGCAAACTGGTGCGGGAGGGCCCGTTCTCATGACACCGGAATCGCCCGCCCACGCTGCTCCGCCCTGGCTGACCGAACTGGCGGGCAAGGCCGCCCGGATGACCGTGCCCCCGCTGCTGCGGCCACCCGCCACAGGCAACGGCCGGCCGTCCGCGGTGCTGATGCTGGTCGGTGAGACGGCCGGCCAGGCGGACCTGCTGATCGTCCAGCGCAGCCCGTGGCTGCGGCGGCACGCCGGCCAGCCGGCCTTTCCGGGCGGCGCCATCGAGGCAGACGATGCCGGCCCGGTCGGCGCGGCGCTGCGGGAGGCGGCCGAGGAAGCAGGCGTCGACCCGGCTGGCGTGGACGTGCTGGCGGTGCTGCCGGACCTGCACATCTCCCGCAGTGGGTTCACGGTCACCCCGGTGCTGGCGTGGTGGCGGCAGCCGGCGCCGGTGGTGCCGGCGGCCGACGGTGAGGTCACCGCGGCGGTCCGGGTCCGGTTCGCCGACCTCGCGGATCCGGCGAACCGGATCCGGGTGCGGCACCCGATGGGCAGCTCCGGGCCGGCTTTCCGGCTGCCGGGGATGTTCATCTGGGGATTCACCGCAGCCCTGGTCGACCGGCTGCTGGCGATCGGTGGATTCGAGCGGCCCTGGGACACCGGGCAGATCGAGGATCTGCCGCCGGAGGTGTTCAATCCCGCTGCCGCCAGTTAGACCGCGTTCCGGCCGTGCCGCACCTGGCCTGCCAGTATGGCGCACGCACCCAGGGCAGCCCGATACCGTGGGGCGGTGCCCGGTGATCTGCTGGATCTGATCCTGATCGCGCTAGCCGCCGCCTTCGCGGTGGCCGGGTACCGGCAGGGCTTCATCGTCGGCGTGCTCAGCTTCGTGGGCTTCCTGGGCGGGGCCGCGGTCGGCGCGATTATTTCGCCGCACATTGCCCGCGCGCTGGCCAAGAGCCCGTCTAAGCAGGCCCTGGTTGCCATCATCGTGGTTTTTCTCACCGCCATGCTCGGCCAGCTGGTCGCTTCCCTGGCCGGGGTAGCGGTCAGGTCCCGGGTGACCTGGCGGCCGGCCACGCTCCTGGATTCGGTCGGCGGTGCCGCGGTGAGCATCATCTCGGTCCTGCTGATCGCCTGGCTGATCGGGTCGGCGGTGGTGAATGCTCCGTTCCCGGCCATTGCCGGCCAGGTGAACCGGTCCGCAGTACTGCGTGGGGTGGACCGGTTCATGCCATCCGGTGCGCAGGTCATGTTCTCCGATTTCCGGCGGCTGCTGGCGACTGGCCCCTATACCCAGGTGTTCGGGGCGCTGGGGGCGGAAGGCGCGCTCTCGGTGCCCGCGCCCAGCCGAGCTGTGCTGAGCTCCCCCGGTCTCGCCCGCGCCCGCCCCAGCATCGTCAAGGTCATTGGCGTGGCACCGGGCTGTTCACGGACGCTGGAAGGCTCCGGTTTCGTGGTCTCACCGCATCGCGTGCTCACCAATGCGCATGTGGTGGCGGGGGTGCGCGGGGGGCCAACCGTCACCGACGGCGGGCATGGGTCGTTCCCGGCCCGGGTCGTGCTGTATGACCCCGAACGTGACGTCGCCATCCTGTACGTGCCCGGCCTGGCTGTCCCCGCCTTGCGGTTCCGCGGGCCAGCGGCCCGGGGCGATGAAGCGATCGTGGCCGGCTACCCGCTGAACAGCCACTTCACCGCCGTCCCCGCCCGCATTGGCGCCGAGGAGCAGGCAAACAGCCCTGACATCTACCAGGTCCGTACCGTCAGCCGCAGCATTTATGCGATCAGGGCGGTGGTCCTCCCGGGCAACTCCGGCGGCCCGCTGCTCACCCCCCATGGGGGGGTGTACGGGGTGGTGTTCGCCGCCTCGCCCGATGTCAAGCAGACCGGCTATGCGCTGACCGCTGGCGAGGTCGCACCCGACGTGGCCGCGGGCCGGGCCGCTACCGCCGAGGTTTCCACGCAGGGCTGCGACTAGGGCTCACCCAGCCGGCCCGCCGACGTCGCCTCCCGCCCTGACCGGCTGAGCCGCGGCGCTAGCCGGCCAGCCGGAAAGTGACCCGGCCGGCGGGAATGCCAGCCGCGCCGATCTGGTCAGCCAGGCTTGCCGCCCGGTCGGCGACCTGGGCCGCGTCGATACCGTACGGAGCATGCCCCGCGTACTCAGCGACCCGCAGCCCGCCCCGGCGCAGCAGGGCCGCGGCACCGGCGGCGTTGCCACGCTCCAGGTGGGTGAGACCGACCGCGATCTGGGCCAGTCCCCGCCACAGCTCCCGCTCGGCCGCCGGGGCTGCCTTCCAGGCGGCCTCAAGCACCTCATGCGCATGGAAGGGACGTCCCTCATCAAGCAGGCGCTGCGCCAGGGCGAGCGCCTCCGGTGGTGCCAGCGCCAGGTCGTCGGGCATGGTGGGCTCCCCCTGCGAGCCGCGCGGGAGCGGGCGGCCCAGCGCGTCCCGTGGCCGGGCATTGCGCGCCCGGCCGGCCGGGTCCCGGTCCCTGGCGGGGTCCGGGTCCGTGGCCGGGTTCGGATCCGTGGCCGGGTTCGGATTCCGGGGTGGGTTCGTGTCCCTGGCCCGGTTGTGCTGCCCGGCCGGGGGCCGGCCCGGCCCGGCGGTCACCGCTCCGGCTCGGCGTCTGCCAGCCAGTGCCGCAGTTCCGCCGTGAGCCGCTCCGGCTGCTCCTCCTGCGGGAAGTGACCGGCCCCATCCATCAGCCGCCACCGGTACGGTGCCTCCACGTACCGGCCAGAGCCGCGTGCGGTGGCCGGCCGGACACAGTTGTCCAGCGCACCGTGCAGTTGCAGAGTGGGTGCCTGCACCGGGTCCCGCATCCGGCGGGCGTACCGCATCCCATCCGGCCGCACCCCGGATCGCATAAACCAGCGGTGGTACTCCAGCGCTGAGTGCGCGACAGAAGGGATACACATGGCGGCGCGGTACCGCTGCTCCGCATCCGCATCCGGCCAGCCCGGTCCCGACCAGGCCCGCAGTGTCTTGCCGACCCACGCGGCGTCGTGCCGGACCAGCCTCCGCTCTGGCAGCACCGGCAGCTGGAACGCGACTGTGCGGCCACTGCCAGCGCCCCGGCGCAGGGCGTCGGTCAGCAGCGACGCCCGGGCCCGCAGCGGGTGGGCGACCGACACGACGGCCAGCCGCCGCACCACCTTCGGGTAGTAGGTGGCCATGGTCCAGGCGACCAGGCCACCCCAGTCGTGGCCGACGATGACGGCGTTCGCCTCGCCGAGCGCCCGCACCAGCCCGGCTGCGTCGGATGCCGCGGTGATGAGGTCGTAGCCGCGGGGTGGCTTGTCACTGCCGCCATACCCGCGCAGGTCGGCGGCCACTGCCCGGAACCCGGCCGCGGGCAGCGCGCTGAGCTGGCCGCGCCAGGTCCACCAGAACTGGGGGAAACCATGCAGCATCAGCACCAGCGGACCTTCGCCCGCTTCAGCGATGTGGAACCGCGTCCCGTTGGCCGAAACCTGGCGATGCGCCCACGGCCCTCCCGCATAGACCGGGGAATCGCCACTGACCAGCATTGGCTCACCCGGTCCCGGCGGTCAGCCGGGCCGGGCCATCGTCGTCGCGGCGCAGCAGCGCCAGATCCTCCTGCACCGTCTGCCGGGTCCTGCTCAGGCCGGAGACCCGCTGCACCTTCTGGCGGACGATCAGGATCGCCACCGCCGCCAGCAGCACGCAGAGGGCAGCCACGATAAGGAACGCGGCCCAGAGCGGGACACCCAGCGTGTTGAGGCCGTACGCGAGCGCGAAGCACAGCAGCATCAGCACCAGGCAGCCGGCGAACGCCGCCATGCCGATCAGCAGGCCGGCTATGCCGAGCCGCTTACCATCTTCGCGGAGTTCCACCTTGGCCAGATCCATCTCGGCCCGGACCAGCCGGGACGCGTCCTGGACCGCCAGCGAAATGAGATCGCCGAATGACGCTTCGCCGCGCGTCCGGGACCGTGTGGCCGCGGTATCAGCCATCGCGCTGTCTCCCCTCTGGAGCCGCCGGTGGCGGCGCACCTGCCACGCTGGACCGTGCTGGTCATCGCGGCTGGTAGCGGCCCAGCTACCCGGCGAGGGCCGTGGTCACAAGATCGAGCCGCCTACGGCCGAAGATCTTACGCCGTGCCGGGCTGGCCCGGCGCAGGCCCCGCCAGTCCCACTGGTCCGTGCCGGTCCCGCGGAAACGGTCCTGCACTAGCGAACGGCGCCCCGGCAGGGGCGCCGTCGCCTGGCACGCCAGGCCGGGTTACCAAGCGTGCACCTACATAGTGCCGGGCAGTCCACCCAGTCCAGGTTCCTGTCGCCAGGACCTGCCCGCTGGCAGTTCTGCCTCGGCTCGCCTCCCGCGGCTGGTCGCGCGTGGGTGCCCGGCTTCGCGTGCCCGGACGTTAGTCCGTCGACACCTTTCTACGACGGATCGGGCCGGTTGCAAAGGGGTCGGGCGTTACCAATCGGTGACGTCGACCGGATGACGCCGGTCACGGTTCGCGGCCCGCGGCAGGGTCACCGGCCGCTGCTCCCCTGGCTGCGCTGAAGCTGAGGACCGGCCAGCCGCGCTGCTGGGCGATCTTGCGCAGGGCCCGGTCGGGGTTGACCGCCCGGGGGTTACCGACGATCTCCAGCATGGGCAGGTCGGTGATGGAGTCGCTGTAGGCAAAGCTGTGCGGCAGCGAGTACCCGCGCTCGCGGGCAAGCCGGCCCACCTGATCGGCCTTGGCCTGGCCGTAGGCGTAGAACTCCACCTGGCCGGTGTAGCGGCCGTCGGCTACCTCCATCCGGGTCGCGATCACGGTCGAGGCGCCGAGCAGGTCCCCGATCGGCCCCACCATCTCCTGCCCGGACGTGCTGACGATGACGACGTCCTGGCCGGCCGACCGGTGCGCGGTCAGCAGCGCCAGGGCTTCGGCGTACAGGTGCGGCACGATCAGGTCGTGCAGGTTCCGGGTGATGATGTCGGTGACGCGGTCGGCCGGCCAGCCCCGGCACACCTGGCTGACCTGGTCGCGGAACCTTTCCATCCGCTGGTGGCTCGCCCCGCCGAGCCGGAACAGCGCCTGGGCCAGCAAGCCGCGGACCACGTCGTGGCGGCTGATCAGGCCGTGCCGGTAGAACGAGGGGCCGAACGCAAGCGTGCTGGATCTGGCGATGATCGTCTTGTCCAGATCGAAGAACGCTGCGGCCCGGTGGATCCCGGTGCCGGCGCCGTCGCTCACGATCCGGCACCGATACTGCTGAACACCCCAATCTCCTCGCATCCCCGCGTGACCGGTTGGTAACTTGGCCCGAGCGCCATTAAGCTTTCCTCGGTGACGGTTCTGCGTCCGCATCCGGACGCGGAACCGCACGGCGACCCCCGCTCTCCCCCCCGGCGGGGGTCGCCCCATGTCTGCGGCCGCCCGCCCGTGGCCGGCCCCCCGTGCCCGGATCGGCCGCCAGCAGCCCGGCCAGCAGCTGCAGTGCTCCCTGCTTGCTCAGCGGCTCGTTGCCGCTGCCGCACTTGGGCGATTGGATGCACGACGGGCAGCCGGCCTGGCAGCCGCAGTCGGCGATAGCCTCCCCGGTGGCGGTCAGCCAGTCCCGGGCGACGGCGAACCCGCGCTCGGCGAACCCCGCCCCGCCGGCCTGGCCGTCGTAGACGAAGACCGTCAGCAAGCCGGTGGCGGGATGCAGGTCAGCGGAAACCCCCCCGATATCCCAGCGATCACAGGCGGCGAACAGCGGCAGCAGCCCGATCGCAGTGTGCTCGGCGGCGTGGGCCGCCCCGGGCAGGTCAACCCCGTCCCGGAGCAGTGCTTCCCGCTGGCCGGGAGCAAGGGTCCACCAGACGGCCCGGGTCCGTACCGCCCGCGGTGGCAGGTCGAGCGGGAACTGGCCCAGCCGCTGGCCGGTCTCTGGATGGCGGCGGGTGAACGAGGTCACCTGCCGCATGACCTCGACCTCGCCGAAGTGGACGGCCCCAGGCCCCCAGTCGGCCCGGCGCTGCTCGCTGACCACGTCGATCCGGGTGATGTTGCTTGCCGAGGTGGCATAGCCGGGGTCGCCCGGTGCCACCAGTGCCACCCCGCAGTCCAGGTCAAGCCGGCTGACCAGGTACAGCTCTCCCTGATGCGGGTAGACGGCGCCGGTGTGGACAAGCAGGTGCGATGACGGCTCGTCCACGGTCCCGACCAGCCGCCCGGTCGGCTCCTCGACAATCTTGACCGGGCGGCCGCCGCTGCTGCGCAGGCTGGTCCCGGCGGCCCGCCCATGCCTTGTCCAGTACAGGTGCTGCCCGCGCCGGCGCAGCATGCCGCCACTGACCAGGCTCTCGGCGACCGCGGGTGCGGTCGGGCCGAACAGCGCCAGGTCGGCGGGTGCCAGCGGCAGTTCGGCCGCGGCCGCGCACAGGTGCGGGGCCAGCACATACGGGTTGCCGGGGTCGAGCACGGTGGCCTCCACCGGCTGGTTCAGCAGCGCCTCGGGATGGTGCACCAGGTAGGTATCCAGCGGGTCATCGCGGGCGATCAGCACCGCCACCGCGGGCTGGCCCTCCCGCCCGGCCCGGCCCGCCTGCTGCCAGACGGCAGCCCGGGTGCCCGGCCAGCCGGCGATGAGAACCGCGTCCAGGCCGGTGATGTTGACCCCCAGCTCCAGCGCGGTGGTGGTGGCCAGCCCCACGATCGGCCCGGACCGCAGCGCCTCCTCCAGCTGCCTGCGGTCCTCCGGCAGGTAGCCGGAGCGGTAGGCGGCAACCCGCATCCCGGCAAAGACCGGCCCGCCGTTGGCACCACCGGTTCCCCCCTCCCCGGCGCCAGCGGGGCTGGCCTCGCCGAGCGACCGCCGGGCAGTCAGCGCGACCGCCTCCGCCCCCCGCCGGGACCGGGTGAAGGCGAGCGTGCGGACGTCATGTGCGACCAGGTCGGCCAGCAGCGTCGCCGCCTCGGCGGTCGCGCTGCGGCGGACCGGGCTGCCCCCCTCGCCGCGGGCGGCGGTGAACGGTGGCTCCCAGAGCCCGAATGTGAGCGGCCCGCGCGGGGCGGCGCTTTCGCTGATAGCCACGGCGTCACCTCCGGTGAGCAGCCGGGCGCAGGAGCCGGGCTCGCTGATGGTGGCCGACGCCAGCAGGAACACCGGCCGCCCGGCGGCGGAGCCGCCGTGATGGCGGGCTATCCGGCGGATCCGGCGCAGCACGTGCCCGACGTGGGAGCCGAAGACACCCCGGTAGCCGTGGCACTCGTCGACGATCACGTAGGAGAGGCGGCTGAAGAATCCCCGCCACCGGCTGTGCCGGGGAAGCAGCATGTGGTGCAGCATGTCCGGGGTGGTGACCAGGTAGGTGGCGTGAGCCCGCGCCCATTCCCGGTCGGCCGCCGGCGTGTCGCCGTCCACCACCGCGGCGCGCACCCCGGGCAGATCCAGCGCCAGCACCGCGCGGGCCTGGTCAGCCGCGAGGGCCCGGGTAGGGGCGATATACAGGGCCGTCCGCCCGGCCAGCACCGCGGTGAGCGCGGGCAGCAGGTAACCCAGCGATTTCCCGGAAGCGGCCGGCGTCGAGATGATCACGTTACGGCCCTGGTGCGCGTGCTCGGCCATGGCAACCTGATGAGCCCAGGGCAGCTCCACCCCGGCCCGGATGAAGGCTTCGCTGATCTCCGCCGGCACCCAGTCCGGCCAGGGCAGGCAGTGGCCCGGGCTGGCCGGGATCTCGGCCACGTGCATCAGCCGGCGCGCCCGCCGGCCCCGGCTCAGGATGCGCATGGGAGCGGGCTGACCCGGGCCAGGCGCCGGGGCAGTCGGGAGCGGGCCGCCGGGGGCGGGCACTGTCCGCACAGTCATCACCACCCAGTCTGGCACTACTGGGCGAGGATGCCTGGTAGCCCGAACTCGTGTAGACATGACGTCAGAGCGTGATTGAATGCGCGGGGGTAAGTGCCGCCCGGATGGAGCGTCCCGGTGGCATCCCAGGGCAAGCGGCACGGCGCGGGAGGATATGTGGATCTGAAGCTGGATCACCACAGCAAGGATGGGATCGAAGTCGTCGATGTGGAGGGGGAGATCGACGTCTACACCGCCCCGCGGCTGCGTGAACTGCTGATTGAGCTGGTCAACCTCGGCCATTACCAGCTCGTGGTGAATATGGAGAAAGTGGAATTCCTGGACTCGACCGGCCTGGGGGTGCTGGTCGGCGGGCTCAAACGGGTGCGCGCGCATGACGGGTCACTGGATCTGGTCTGCACCCAGGAGCGCATACTCAAGATCTTCCGTATCACCGGGCTGACCAAGGTCTTTGGCATCCACGACAGCGTGGATGAGGCAATCGCCGCGCGTAAGTCTGAGAAGTAATCACCCAGCCGGTCTGGCGACGCTGATGGCCACGGTCGAAATGAGTTTCACGCCGCTGCCGGCGCACGTCCGCACGGCGCGGCTGGTGGCAACGGCCGTGGCCCGGCGCAGCGGAGTGGACGAGGCGCTGCTGGATGAGGTCCGGCTGGCGGTCGGCGAGGCCTGCTCGCGGGCAGTTGAAGCGCACCAGGAGCACTGCCCGGGCGAGCCGGTTCAGGTTGCGCTGACCGGGGCAGGTGGGCGCTTCGAAGTAGTGGTGACCGACCACGTGGCCGCCCCGAACGGCACCCCGGCCGCGGCCGGCCAGCCGGGCGGGGCCGCCGGGCGGGAGGGCCAGCCGGGCGGGGCCGGCCCCGCCGGGCCGCTGCCGGTGGTGCCCTCCGAGCTGGGCCTCGCGGTTATCGAAGGGCTGGCCGATGACGTGGAAATCGCACGCACAAAGGCCGGTGTCATTATCCGGATGAGCTGGCCTTCAGCCGACCCCGACTTAGCACCACCCGGTGAGCGTGCGTAGAATCCCGGCTCTGTCCACTATCACAGCCGCGCATGTCCCCCGTTCAGCTGCTGGGAGCACCGTGGCAGTGCCTCGGCTCGCTGACGTGCGCGCGGAATGCCGTGTGCCCCCCGTCAAGGAGGACCGATGTCAAGACTTCACCTCGCCGCGGGCGGCGGGGCCGTCGGCCTCACGGGCGGCAATCTGACCCTGGTTGTCATCGTCGCCGTGATCGCGCTGCTCGCGCTCGCGGTGGCTGGCTGGCTGGTGCGGGAGGTCCTGGCGGCCAGCCCGGGCACCGAGAAGATGCAGGAGATCGCCCGTGCGGTCCAGGAGGGCGCGGCGGCCTACCTGCGGCGCCAGTTCCGGACGCTGGGCGTCTTCGTGGTCGTGATCTTCTTCGTGCTGCTGCTGCTACCCGCCGACTCGGCCGAGATCCGCTGGGGGCGTTCGCTGTTCTTCCTGGTGGGCGCGTTCTTCTCGGCGCTCACGGGTTTCACGGGCATGTCACTCACGGTCCGTGGCAACGTGCGGGTGGCTGCCGCGGCGCGCGAGGGCGGCGAGCGGCGGGCGATGCGCATCGCGTTCCGCACTGGTGGCGTTGCGGGCATGTTCACGGTGGGGCTTGGCCTGTTCGGCGCGGCCATCGTGGTGCTGATCTATAAGTCGAACGCCCCGAACGTGCTGGAGGGCTTCGCCTTCGGCGCCGCGCTGCTGGCGATGTTCATGCGAGTGGGCGGCGGCATTTACACCAAGGCCGCCGACGTCGGCGCCGACCTGGTGGGCAAGGTCGAGAAGGGCATCCCCGAGGACGACCCGCGCAACGCCGCCACGATCGCCGACAACGTGGGTGACAACGTCGGCGACTGCGCGGGCATGGCCGCCGACTTGTTCGAGTCGTACGCCGTCACCCTGGTGGCATCGCTGATCCTCGGCAAGGTCGCGTTCGGCAACTATGGGCTGGTTTTCCCGCTGATCGTCCCGATGATCGGGGTGGTCACCGCGGTCATCGGCATCTTCGTGGTTGCCCCGCGCAAGGGCGACCGCAGTGGCATGAGCGCTATCAACCGTGGCTTCTTCGTGTCCGCGGTCATTTCGCTGGTGCTGGTCATCGGGGCGGTGTTCCTCTACCTGCCGTCTAAGTTCAGCGAGCTCACGGGGGTCACCGACCCGGGCATCCTGTCGCACGCCGGAGACCCGCGCTGGCTGGCGATCGGCGCGGTCGTCATCGGCCTGGTTCTCGCCAGCGCCATCCAGCTGCTGACCGGGTACTTCACCGAGACCAACCGGAAGCCGGTGCGCGAGATCGGTGAGGCTTCGACCACCGGCGCGGCCACCGTCATCCTGTCCGGTGTCGCGACTGGCATGGAATCGGGCGTGTACGCCGCGCTGCTGATCGGTGCCGCGGTCTACGGCGCCTTCCTGCTCGGCACCGGGAACGCCACGCTCGCCCTGTACGCGGTCGCGCTGACCGGCACCGGCTTGCTGACCACGGTTGGTGTCATCGTGTCCATGGACTCGTTCGGCCCGGTGACCGACAACGCGCAGGGCATCGCCGAGATGTCGGGTGACGTCACCGGCGAGGGTGCGCAGGTGCTCACCCACCTGGATGCGGTCGGCAACACCACCAAGGCGATCACCAAGGGCATCGCGATCGCCACCGCGGTGCTCGCGGCCACCGCGCTGTTCGGCTCCTTCCGCACCACGGTTGAGGCCGCGCTGGGCCGGACGGCCAGCACCTTCAGCCTGTCGGTGGACAAGCCCAACGTCCTGATCGGTGTCATCATCGGCGCGTCCGTGGTGTTCATGTTCGCCAGCCTGCTGATCAGGGCGGTTGGCCGGGCGGCCCAGCAGGTGGTGGTGGAGGTGCGCAACCAGTTCCGGCTCCACCCGGGGATCATGAACTTCACCGAGAAGCCCGAGTACGGGCGGGTGGTGGACATCTGCACGAAGGACTCGCTGCGTGAGCTCGCCACCCCCGGGCTGCTGGCGATCCTGACACCGATCGCGGTCGGGTTCGCGCTCGGGTATGCACCACTGGGCGCCTACCTGGTGGGGACCATCGCGGTCGGGGTGCTGATGGCGGTGTTCCTGGCCAACGCCGGTGGCGCCTGGGACAACGCCAAGAAGCTGGTCGAGGACGGGCACTATGGCGGCAAGGGCTCGGAGTCCCACGCCGCCACCGTCGTCGGCGACACCGTCGGTGACCCCTTCAAGGACACCGCGGGTCCCGCCATCAACCCGCTGATCAAGGTGATGAACCTGGCGTCCCTGCTGGTCGCGACCAGCATCGTGAAGTACAGCCACAACATCGGACTGAGGGTTGGGGTGGCGGTGGTCGCGCTAGCCATCGTCGTCACCGCCATTGTCATCTCCAAGCGGCGCAGCATCAGCCTGTCGGGAAGTGGGTCAGATGACGGCGCGGCGATCGACGGGGCGCGGGGCCCCGGCGGCGGCCAGCAGGCGCTGACCGAGCCCGGCGCGCCCGCCGGAACCCCAGCGGAGCAGGCCTCACCCACGGCCAGCTGAGCCTGCCCGCGGCCGCCGGCGATGAGCCCGGGGGCGGGACGCCGGCCGTGGGGACGGAGGGAGACGCCGTGGCCGGGAAGCGCGGCCGGACGCTGCTGGTGCTCCGCCATGCCAAGGCGGTGCATGTGGAGGGCATCGAGGATCTGGACCGGGAGCTGACCGGGCGCGGCCGCCGGGACGCCGCCGCCGCGGGCGGCTGGCTGCGCGAATCCGGCCTGCTGCCCGACCAGGTGCTGTGCTCGTCCTCGGCACGTACCCGGCAGACCTGGCAGCAGGTGAGCACGGCGCTGGGCCCGCCGGCGGCGGGGGCGGCGGTGAGCTTTGAGTCCCGGCTGTACTACGCCGGTGTGGGCCGGCTGCTCGATGCCATCCGGGGGGTCGACGCCAGGATGCAGACGGTGCTGCTGGTGGGGCACAACCCGGCGGTGCACGATCTGGTTACCGGCCTCACCCGCGCGGCCGGATTGTCCTTCCCTACCTGCGCGCTGGCTGTTATCAGCGTCACCGGCGGCTGGCCGGGGCTGGCGCCGGGCGGCGCCGGGCTGGCGGGGATGTGGACCCCCCGCGGCGGCGGCTAGGGCATCCGGCGGCTCAGCCGGGACCGGTGCTGCCGCCGCGGCCCGCGGCCTCCACCTCATCCCGGGACAGTCCCAGCAGGTAGAGCACCGTGTCCAGGTAGGGCACGCTGATCGAGGTGTCGGCCGCGTCGCGGACGGCCTGCTTGGCGTTGAAGGCGATCCCCAGGCCGGCCGCGGCGATCATGTCCAGGTCGTTGGCACCGTCCCCGATGGCGACCGTCTGGCTGAGCGGGATGTCCGCCTGCACCGCGAACCGGCGCAGGGCGTCCGCTTTGCCCGCCCGGTCGATGACCGGCCCGGCCAGCCGCCCGGTCAGCTTGCCGCCGGCGATCTCCAGGGTGTTCGCAGCCGCATAATCCAGCCCCAGGTCGGCCGCGAGCGCGTCGGTGACCTGGCTGAATCCGCCGCTGACGATCCCGCACCGGTAGCCGAGCCGGCCCAAGGTGGTGATCAGCGTCCTGGCTCCGGGAGCGAGCCGCAGCTCCTGCCGGACCTGGTCAAGGATGGCGGCATCCTGGCCCGCGAGCAGTGCCACCCGCTCGGTCAGCGAAGTGATGAAGTCCAGGTCACCGCGCATGGTAGCGGCAGTCAGCTTGGCCACCTGCTCGGCACAGCCGGCCCGCGCGGCCAGCATGTCGATGACTTCCCCGGCGATCAGGGTGGAGTCGACGTCCATGACGACCAGCCGCATCAGCCGCCGGTGCAGGCCACCTCGCTGGACGGCCACGTCCACGCCCTGGGCGACGGACTCGCGGGCCAGCGCGGCCCGCAGCGCGCCCGGGTCGGCCCCGGATACGGCGAACTCGATGCAGGTGACGGGGCGGTCGGCGAGCCGGTCGATCCGGTCGATGTTCGCGCCGTGGGCGGCGATCCGGCCAGCTATGGCGGCGACCGCGGCTGGCTGCAGCGGCTTGCCCAGCACGGTGACGTGCAGCTGGCCGCGCTGCCGGGGCGGCTCCGCCGAGCCCATGGTGACCTCAACGTCCATGCCCAGGTCGGCAGCGACCGCGCGGATACCGCGGTGGATCGCCGTCAGGTCGGGGTCGGGCCCGCACCCCAGCAGCACCCCGAGCACCAGCCGGCCCCGGATGACGACCTGCTCGATGTCCAGCACGGTGAGCTCGCCGCCACCGGCCAGGGCGGCGAACAGCCGGGAGGTCACTCCCGGCCGGTCCCGGCCGGTCAGGGTGACCAGCGCGGTGGTCTCGGAAACGTTCATCGCGCAGGCAACGCTACCGGCCGGCTACCGGTGCCGGGCCGGTGATCAGCCCCAGCGGTGCGCGTTGGCCCCGGTCAGTTGCCCGGGCGGCGCCTCGACCACGCAGAACACCAGCCCGGCCGGGTCCCGCATCACCTGCCAGAACTCCAGCCGGCCGAGCCGCTGCGCGCCAAGCCGTTCCAGCCGGGCCACTTCGGCGGCCAGGTCGTCTGTGTGGATGTCCAGGTGGATCCGGGCGGGCCCGTCACCGAGCCGCTGGACAAGCAGCCCGAACCCGCTGGCCAGGTCGGCGCCGTGGTACTCGGGGAACCGCTCGTTCGGGGTCAGCGGCGTGCCGGTGGCCTCCCGCCAGAACGCCAGTTCCCGGTCGTGGCCGCCGGGTGGCACATCGATGACGATCACGGACAGCCTGCTGTAGTGGGTCATGAACCCCAAATCTAGGGCGGATCCGGCCAGCTGCCGGCACCACGGCCGGACGCGCCACCGGCCGCCGGGCCGGCGCCAGCGCCGTAGCGTAGGTTCGGGTCTGACAGCTGCCGCTCGGGAGGGAGACGGATGTCCGACGAGGTGATCCGCCTGCAGCGAGTCGGCATCCGGCGCGGTGGGTCGATGCTGCTGCGCGACGTCAGCTGGACCGTGTTCGACGACGAGCGGTGGGTGGTGATCGGCCCCAACGGGGCGGGCAAGACAACCTTGCTGCAGGTGGCGGCCACCCAGCTGTTCCCGTCCGAAGGCACGGCGGAGATCCTGGGCGAGCGGCTGGGTGCCACCGATGTGTTCGACCTGCGGCCACGGATCGGACTGGCCAGCGCTTCGGTGGCCGACCAGGTGCCGCCGGGGGAGAAAGTGATCGACCTCGTGCTGACCGCCTCCTATGCGATCGTCGGGCGGTGGAAAGAGGAGTACGAGTCGGCCGATGTGACCCGGGCGGTGGAACTGCTGGACGCGCTGGGCTGCGCCCACCTGATCAGGCGGCGGTTCGGGACGCTGTCGGAAGGTGAGCGCAAGCGGGTCCAGATCGCCCGCTCGCTGATGCCCGATCCGGAGCTGCTGCTGCTGGACGAGCCCGCGGCCGGGCTCGATCTGGGTGGCCGGGAGGATCTGGTGCGGCGGATCTCGTTCCTGGCCGCCGACCGGGCTGCGCCCACCACGGTGATGGTGACCCATCACGTGGAAGAGGTACCGGCGGGCTTCACGCACGCGATGCTGCTGCGGCGTGGCTCCGTGCTGGCGGCCGGCCCGCTGCCGCAGGTCTTCACCGAACGCAACCTGTCCAAGTGTTTCGGGGTGCCGCTGATCATCGAGTACCGCCAGTCCCGGTGGACGGCGCGCGCGGCCATGTAAGGGCCACGGCCAGGGGTCAGCAGGCGGGCGGGCGGGCACAAACCAGGCATGCAGCCAACCGCCAGGAGCCACCGGTGAAGGGTGACCGGGTCGAGATCGTGATCGACGCCGGGGGCACCGCCAGGACCTACGAGATGGCCGCCACCCGGGCCGGGCGCCGGGTGGAGGTGGTGAGCCGCCGCGGCCTGGTGGAAGTCACCGAACTCACCCGGGGCGGGGTGGCGGTGCGCACCGCCAGGTTCATGGCCAGCCGGGTAATCGCGCTGGTGGAGCACCCGGCCGATGGGCGGCAGCGGAAGCAGGTGCCGCCAGGCCGGGGAGGGGACTGACCACCAGGGCTAGGACCCGCCCGGGCCGGGGGTGAGCAGGCCCTGCGTCACCGCCCGGCTGATCATGTCGCGGGCGAACGTGCCCAGCGCCGGTGACCCGCCCGCGATCAGCGCCACCCGGGTCAGCACCTGGTCGGCGGTGACGCCGTGCGCCAGCCAGGTGCCGCCACCGGTCACCATGTTGATGAGCATCGGCTGCAGCCGGTCCATGGCGCGGGCGAACTTGGCTTCCTGGCTGACCCGTTCCTCGAACTCGTCCCAGAGCCCGCGGAACCGCTCCGACTGGCCTGGCGGCAGCAGCGCGAACAGCCGGTCCGCGGCGGCCCGCTCGGCCCGCTGCTGGCGGGCAAGTTCGCCCGCTGGGGCATAAGCGAACAGGTCACCGGCGTCGATCTCCACCAGATCGTGCAGCACCAGCATGGCGAGGACCCGCTGCAGGTCCAGACCGGGCGGGGCGTACTCCGCCAGCACCAGCGCCATCAGCGCGAGGTGCCAGGAGTGCTCGGCCGAGTTCTCCCGGCGGGAGCGGTCGGTCAGTGTGCTCTGCCGCAGCACGGTCTTCAGCCGGTCGGCCTCGAGCAGGAAGGCGATCTGGTCGTCGAGTGGTGCCATGGACTCATTCGACACCCTCCCGGGCTGCCTCCGGCGGGTCACCGGCGGCTGGGGCCGGCCCCGGCCGCCTGGGCGGCGATCTTGTAGACGACGACCGGCGTGGCCCGGCCCTTGAGCAGCTGGGAGCCGAGCGGCTCGGCGCTCACCGGCATGGTCACCGCCCGCAGGGTCGCCTCGGAGAGCACGGTCTCGCCCTTGCCCGCCAGTTGCTGGAGCCGCTGGCAGAGGTTGACGGTGTCGCCGACCAGTGTGTACTCCAGCCGCTCGGCGGAGCCGAGCAAGGCCGCCGCCGCCTCCCCGGTGGACAGTCCCAGCCCGAGCCCGAAGGCGGGCAGGCCGTCGCTGGCCCAGTGGGCGTTGATAGCCCCCTGCCGCTCGTGCATGGCCGCGGCCGCGGTCACCGCCCGGTCCGCGTGATCTGGCTGCGGGAACGGCGCCCCGAAGACGGCCATGACGGCGTCCCCCACGAACTGCATGACCGTGCCGCCCTCGCCCAGGATGGCGTGGTTCATCGCCGCCCGGTGGGTGTTGAGCTGGCCCGCCAGCTGGCTGGGGTCAGCGCGCTCGGCGATCGTGGAATAGGACCGGATGTCGCTCATCAGCACCGTGACCACGACCCGCTCGGTCTCGCCGATGCCGCGGTGGTCACGCCGGAGTTTCTCGGCCAGCCCGCTGGGCAGCAGCCGGGACAGCGTCTCGCCCTGCTCCTCCCGGTCCACGATCGCCTGGTGCAGCAGCCGGAGCCGCCGCAGCGCCCCCTGATTGCCTGCCGAGACACCTTCGGCCAGCTTGACGAAGACCTCTTCCACCTCCGCGTCCACCGCCTCCGGCGGGACCTTCCTGGCGGCGGCGATCGCCTTGATCGGCTTGCCTTCGGCGATCATCCCGAGTAGTTCTTCCTCGCCCGGCAGCAGCACCCCCGGCGAGACGACCGGCCGCACCAGCGCTTCCACGATCGCCGGGTCCAGCGCCGAGCCGCCGGTCGCCACCGCCCGGATGGCGTCGGCCAGCTGGTTTCCCTCGGCCACCCGGTCCTTCAGCAGGTAGCCGTACCCGGCCATGCCCTCGGCCAGCAGCGATACCGCGTATTCGGGATCTTCGTACTGTGACAGGATCACCACGCCCGTGCCCGGGTGGCGCTTGCGCACCTGCTTGGCGGCGTCGATGCCTTCCCGCTGGAAAGATGGCGGCATCCGGATGTCGGTGACCAGTACCTGCGGCCGGGCGGCCTCGGCGCCGGCGATCACGCTGTCGTAGTCGTCCGCCACCCCCACCACGGACAGGTCGGGGTACCGCTCGATGAGGGCACGCACGCCTTCCCGCACGATCAGGTTGTCATCGGCCAGGAAGACACTGATCGTGGCCAACCCGGCCTCCCGCTGCTCCATCCCCAAGTTGTCGCATATCCGGCCCGCTGGCCGCCAGTACCGCAGTCAGAATGGGCCGTGCACTGCGTCACCGGCGGGCAGCCCGCCGGCGAAACGCCGGCCCCACCCTGGTGATGCCACACCGCTGGCGCGAGCATAGGGGGATGCGATACGAAAGCAGCATCACCTCACTGTCCTGGATCCCGTCCGAAGCTGTGACCGGCAGTACCCGGATGGCCTTCGACAGTGGATTCACCCACTACGACAATCCGCCGCCTGATGAGATCGACGACCTCGAGGCGCTGCGGGCGGGTGACAAATTCCGGTTCGCCAACTTCCTGCGCGGCTGGATCGAGGTCGGCCCGGGGGGCGAGATCAATGGCTGCGGCTACAGCGGTAGCGGCCTGATCGGGAACACCACCATCCGGCTGGGCGCCCTGCGGCACACGTTCCAGAACGCGCTGCTGCCCGCTCTGCGCCGGGATCCGGAGAAGGGCGATGGCTGGGTGCGCTTCACCCAGACCGTCGGCGGCCGGACCGGCCTGCCCGCGCCACGCAAGGTCAAGCACCCGCCCTACGTCCAGTGGCAGGCCCCGCTGGTATGGACCACCCTCACCCTGACCCTGAACAACGATGGCCGGGCCGAATCGCAGATGAGCGGCGCGAGCAGCTTCCCGCGGCACTGGATCTATGACGACAGCGGCAAACTGACTCACAAGTCCGGGCTGACCGACTACACGGACTGGATGGCCACTTCGTTCGGTGAGCACACGCCCTGGGGCGATCAGGACTCTCCCGCCCTGGTGACCGCGGTGGAGACGGCCCTGGAGCACGAAATGTCGGTTCAGCTGATGCACGGTGAGGGCCGGCCCAAGATCACCAAACTGGCCGCGGACAGCGTGCTGGTCCGGCAGGGCGAGCCTGGCAGCGAGCTCTACCTGGTGCTGGACGGGGTCATCCGGGTGGAGCGGGACGGCGAGTGGCTGGCCGAATACGGGCCGGGCGCGCTGCTCGGCGAACGTGCCTTCCTGGAGGGCGGGGAACGCACCTCGACCCTGGTGGCGGTCACCCCCTGCCGGGTGGCCTCGGTGGAGGCCGGTCAATTTGACCGCCCGGCGCTGGAGGAACTCTCCGGAGGGCACCGGCGCGAAGACGCCGACCAGGGCTGACGGGTGCGCGTCCACCTGTGCGGCGTGCGCGGTTCCACCCCTACGCCGGGCCCTGACTATCTCCGCTACGGCGGCCAGACCTCGTCCGTCGCGATCGCGCATGACGGGCCGGGCAGGCCGGTGCTCGTGCTGGACGCGGGCACCGGCCTGCGCCAGGTCACCCCGCTGCTCGACGGCGGCCCGTTCGTCGGCACCATCATGCTCACCCATCTGCACTGGGATCACGTGCATGGGCTGCCGTTCTTCACCGGCGGCGACCGCGACGACGCCCGGGTCACCCTGCTGCTGCCCGCCCAGCCCGACCGGGCCAGCGCGGTCGAGGTGCTGGCCCGGGGCATGTCGCCGCCGCACTTCCCGATCACGCCGGAGGGGCTGCGTGGTCAATGGCGGTTCGCCACCATCGAGCCGGGCCAGCTGAAGGCCGAGGGGTTCACGGTCGAGGCCCGGGAGATCCCGCACAAGGGCGGCCGGACCTTCGGCTACCGGGTGAGCGACGGCCGAAGCTCGCTCGCCTACCTGCCGGACCACTGCCCGACCGAGCTGGGGCCGGGCCCGGAGGGCTGGGGTGAGTACCACCCGGCCGCGCTGGACCTAGCGGCGGGCGTCGACGTGCTCATCCACGACGCATTCATGCTGCCCGAGGAGGTGCCCGCACTGGCGGCCTTCGGCCACGCGGCCGCTGACTACGCCGTCGAGCTTGGCCGCCTGGCTGGCGCCCGGCGGGTGCTGCTGGCGCATCACAAGCCGGACCGGACCGACGCCGAGCTGGACCGGCTGGGCCGCCGGCTCGCGCGGACGGTACCCGAGGTAGTGGTGGCCGCGGAGGGCGAGATACTCGAGCTATGAGCCAGTCAGGTTGCGGTGGCTAGCCCCGCCACCGACGCGGTGGTGGTCGGCGCCGGGCCGAACGGGCTTGCGGCGGCGGTGACCCTCGCCCGCGCCGGGCTGTCGGTGCGGGTCATCGAGGGGGCGGACACGCCCGGCGGCGGCTGCCGGACGCAGGAGCTGACCCTGCCCGGCTTCAGGCACGACGTGTGCGCGGCGGTGCACCCGCTGGCCGTCGCTTCTCCCTTCTTCCAGCGGCTCGACCTGGCGGCGCTCGGGGTGACGCTGCGCACACCCAAGGTCGCGTTCGCCCATCCGCTGGACGGCGGCCGGGCGTCCTGGGTGGTGAACTCGGTGGACGAGACGGCCGGTGCGCTGGGCGCGGACGGCGGGAGCTACCGGCGGCTGCTCGGGCCACTGGTCCGGGACGCGCCGGTCACTTTGCCGGCGCTGCTGGCACCGCTGCGGTCGGTGCCCGGCCATCCGCTGGCGATGGCCAGGTTTGGCCTGGACGGCGTCCAGTCAGCCACCATGGTCGCGCACCGGTTCCAGACCGAGGAGGCCCGGGCCCTGCTGGCCGGGGTCGCCGCGCACACCATGCTGCCACTAACCGCGGCGGGCACCGGCGCGTACGGGCTGACCCTGATGATGATCGCCCACCTGGTGGGCTGGCCGGTGGTGGAGGGCGGCAGCGCCGGGCTGACCGACGCCCTGGTGTCGGACCTGGCCGCGCACGGCGGCCAGGTGGAGACCGGCCGCTGGGTCGGCTCGCTGGCCGAACTGCCGCCGTCCCGCGTGGTCCTGCTCGATGTGACCCCGCGGCAGCTGGCCGCGCTGGCAGGCAGCTCGATCGCGGGCCGGGCCGCCCGCACGCTGCGCGGGTTCCGGTACGGGCCGGGGGTCTGCAAGGTGGACTGGGCGCTGTCCGGGCCGGTGCCCTGGCAGGCGGCCGCCTGCCGGGAAGCCGGGACGGTGCACCTGGGCGGCACCCTGGCCGAGATCGCCCGCAGCGAGGCGGACGCGGTGGCGGGCAAGCATGCCGAGCGGCCGTACTGCCTGGTCGCCCAGCCCGGGGTGGTGGATGCCTCGCGCGCCCCGGCGGGCCAGCACACGCTCTGGGGTTACTGCCATGTCCCGTCCGGCTCCACGGTGGACATGTCGGACCGGATCGAGGCGCAGATCGAGCGGTTCGCGCCCGGGTTCGGCGAGCTGATCCTGGCCCGGTCGGTCAAGACCGCGGCCGACATGGAGCGCTACAACCCGAATTACATCGGCGGCGACATCAACAGCGGGGCGGCGACGCTGCGGCAGACACTGTTCCGCCCGACCGTGCGGTGGAATCCCTACCGGACCCCGCTGCCGCGGGTCTACCTATGCTCGGCATCCACCCCGCCGGGTGGCGGTGTGCACGGCATGTGCGGTGACGGGGCAGCCCGCACGGCCCTGGCCGACCTGGGGCTGCGGCCACCCTGAACGGCGGTGCCGGGGGCTCAGCCGCCGGCCGGCTCAGCTGGCGGCGCCTCGCGCAGCCGGACCAGGTGAGTGCGCAGCACATCTTCCATCTGCCGGTAGAAGTCGACGATCAGGGCGAGCTGGTCATCGCTGTACTGCCCGGCCATCCGCTGCCAGTCCCGGACCATCGGCAGGAAGATGGCCGCCACGTCCTTCACCGCCCGGTCCAGCACCAGCCGGACCACCACCCGCCGCCGGTCGTTCGGGTCGCGCTCCCGGGTGACGTAGCCCGCCTCGGCCAGCCGGTCCACCACCCCGGTGATCGACGCGGTCGTCAGGCCGGTGGCGCGGGCCAGTTCCCCGGCCGTCATCTGCCCGCTGAAGCTCAGGATGTTCAGGCAGTTCAGGTCGGTCGCGTTGATCCCGATCCGGTCGGCCGCCGCTTGCCCCATGAGCTGCATGAGCGCGCCGGTCCGGCGGATGGCGGCGCCGAAGGCGGCCGCGAGCTCGGCCCGCTCGCCGTGGCCTTCGGCGAAGGGCTCGGCCCACGGCACCTCCCACGCCTGCCCGGTGGACGCCAGCGCGGGAGCTTCTTCATCCGGCATATCTAGGCTCCCTCTTATCTAATTTTCCTAGACAATGACTTAGCAAGATGTTAGGTTACCTAGTGTAGTTCGGATACCCCACGAGTGGAGTGACCCCGATGACTTCGGACACCCAGATCCTGGCACCTCCCGCGACCACCGCCGCCACCGCCGATCCGCGGCGCTGGCTGACCCTGGTCATCCTGCTGCTGGCCGCCTTCATGAACCTGCTTGACGTCTCCATCGTCAACATCGCGATCCCGTCCATCCAGCGGAGCCTGAACGCCAGCTACGCCGACGTGCAGTGGGCGCTGGCCGGCTACACGCTCGCCTACGCGCTGGTGCTGATCTCCGGCGGCAGGCTGGGCGACATCTACGGGCGCAAGCGGCTGTTCCTGATCGGGGTCACCGGCTTCACCATCATGTCGGCCCTGTGCGGCGCGGCCCAGAGCCCGGGCATGCTGATCGCCTGCCGGGTGGTGCAGGGCGCCATGGGCGCGATCATGGTCCCGCAGGTGCTGGCCGTGATCCAGGTGATCTTCCCGCCCGCCGAGCGGATCAAGGCACTCGCCGGGTTCGGGGTGACCGCCGGCCTGGGCACGGTCAGCGGGCCGCTCATCGGCGGCCTGCTCATCCAGCACAACCTGTTCGGCCTGGACTGGCGGCCGATCTTCCTGATCAATGTCCCGGTAGGGGTCATCGCGGTGGCGGCGGCGGCCGTGCTGGTGCAGGAGTCGCGGGCGCCCAGCCCGCCGAAGCTCGACCCGGCCGGCGTCGGCCTGATCACGGCGGCGCTGCTGCTGCTGCTCTTCCCGCTCGTGCAGGGCCGCCAGCTGGGCTGGCCCACCTGGACCTTCGTCTCCATGGCCGCGTCCGTGCCGGTGTTCGCCCTGTTCGTCTGGTATGAGCAGGTCAAGTCCCGCCGGGACGGCTCGCCGCTGGTGCCGCTGCGGCTGTTCCGCGACCGCGGGTTCAGCGCCGGGATGGCCATCGCCGTCACGTTCTTCCTCGGGATCGCCTCCTACGGCCTGGTGCTCACCCTGTTCCTGCAGCTGGGCCTGGGCTTCACCCCGCTGCATGCCGGGCTGACCTTCCTGCCGTTCTCGCTGGGCCTGCTGGTTTCCTCCGGCGCGGCCGCCCGGCTCGCCCCCCGGTTCGGGCGGGGGGTGACCATGGCCGGCGCGCTGATCATCGCGGCCGGGATGGCCGGCCTGATCGCCACCACCAACCACTACGGGGCGGCGGTGACCACCTGGGACCTGGTGCCCGGCCTGGTCGCGGCCGGCCTCGGGCTGGGTGCCGTGATCGCCCCGCTGGCCGACATCGTGCTGGCCCGGGTGCCCCGGCAGGACGCGGGCTCGGCCTCCGGGGTGTTCAACACCGGGCTGCAGCTGGGCAACTCGATCGGGATCGCGCTGATCGGCGTCATCTTCTTCGGCCTGCTCGGCAGCCAGTCCGGCCCGGCCGCCAGCACGGTCGCCCCGGCGCTGCGCGCAGGCATCGTGGCTGCCGGGCTCCCGGCCGCCGCCGCCGGGCAGATCGAGACCAGGTTCCGCGCCTGCCTGCATGACCGGCTGGTCGCCGCGGATCCGACCGTCACCCCGGCCGCCTGCCGGCTGCCCGCGGGTGAGGTCCTGCCGCCCGCCGCGCACCGGGTGCTGGCCCAGGTGGGCGGGGCCGCCGTCCGGCAGGACTTCGCCGCGTCGCTGGTCCGCACGCTGTGGTTCCAGGTCGGCGTCTTCCTGCTGAGCTTCCTGCTCATGCTGGCGCTGCCTGCCCGGGCCGGGCGGCGCCAGGAGTAAACCCGCCTGGCTGCCCTGCTCAGCCGGCCGCCGCCCGGTGCACCTGCGTGCCGGGCGGCGGTCAGCCGTCGGCGCCGTCCGCCATCGCCTGATGCACCTCGGCCTGCCGGGCGCCCAGTTCCGCCTCACCCTTCGCGCGGTCGATGTCCTCGGCGATCTGCTCGTCAGCGCGCATCAGCTCGTCCAGGTCGGTGGCGGCCGCGCCGAGCACACCGAGATCGGCAAACGCGCGCTGCACCTTCGGCCCCCACAGTCCGATGTCCTTCACGCACGGCACGATCCGGCTGAACAGCAGCGCCCGGAACGCCTGCTGTACCGGCGATTGCTCGGTGAACTCCAGGCACTCCGCGACGTCGAAGCCCATCCGCTGCCACACCTCCTGGGCACGGAACCGGTTCCGCATCAGGTGGCAGCCCTCGACGACGAACTCTTCCCGGTCGGCCCGCTCGGCCCCGGTCAGGCCCTGGTAGTAGTCGCGCAGCGCGAGCCGGCCGAACGCCACGTGCCGCGCCTCGTCCTGCATGACGTAGGCCAGGATCTGCTTCACCAGCGGGTTGGTCGCCAGGTCCCGGTGCACGCCGAACGCGGCCAGCGCCAGCCCTTCGATGAGCACCTGCATGCCGAGGTAGGGCAGGTCCCAGCGGGCGTCGCTGAGGGCGTCGGCCAGCAGCCGGCCCAGGTCGTCGTTCATCGGGTAGTGCAGGCCGATCTTCTCCCGGACGAACCGGGAGAACAGCTCGACATGCCTGGCCTCGTCCATGGCCTGGGTGGCGGCATAGAACTTCGAGTCCATGTCCGGCACCGACTCGACGATCCGGGCGGCGACCGTGAGCGCGCCCTGCTCACCGTGCAGGAACTGGCTGAACAGCCACGACGACAGGTGCATGCCCAGCTCGTCCCGCTCGGCCGGTGACAGCGCCTGCCACTGCCGGGAGCCGTAGATGGGGGAGAACTCCTCCGGCATTCCCATGACGTTGCTGGGGTCGACGGGGAGGTCCCAGTCGATCCGCTTGCTGGCATCCCACTGCTTGTCCTTGCCGCGCTGGTAGAGATCCAGCAGCCGGCCCCGGCCGTTGTCGTACTCCCAGCTGAAGCGGGCGGCGCCGGTGGCGGGAATGTCCCAGGTGCCGGGGGCGACCGGGGTTGCGTAGTGGTCGTAGGTGCTCACGGCAAGCTCCCAGGCAGGCGATGCCCACATATTACTGGCTGGTATCACCCGCTCCCAGGCCCTCACGCGGCGTTCTCCGGCGACGGCCGGTGCGGCCACGCCCAGACGCGGCCCTATTCCAGGCGCGCGCAGGAGACGCGGGCCCGGATGGGCGCTACCCAGATGGCAGCGCCCGGCCGGTGCCCGCAGTGGCCGGCCAGCCGGCTGACCGTCTGCGGCCAGGGCGGGTAGCTGCTGCGCAGGTTTGCGCCCCGGAAGTCGGCGGCCCACGGCACCGCCAGCACCAGCAGCAGCGTGATTAGCGCCAGCCACCGGCGGGGACCGGCCTCCCGGCGGGCCAGCAGCGCGTCGGCCGACACGAACGCGGCCGAGTAGATGAGCAGGATGGGGACCACGGCGTAGCGGCTGCCGGGAAACCACACCGCCGAGGCGGGCACGGGCGCGGTCACCCAGCCGCGCACCACAGCGGAGATCACGCTCAGGGCCAGGCCCAGCCCGAGGCAGGTGATGGCGAACAGGGCCAGCCGCGGGCCGCCGCGGGTCACCATCCAGGCCGCGCCGGCCGCGACCGCCACCGTGGCCAGCAGCGTCGCGCCCGGCCCACTGGCGTCCTGCAGCAGGCCCGCCAGCTGCCGCCCCGCGACCGCGGCCAGCAGCACGTGCTGGCCGTAGAAGCGCAGCGCCGCCGGCAGCGGCCCCTGCCGCGCCAGCTCCGGCACAGGCGTGTAGAACGCCAGCTGCAGCGTGATCCCGGCCAGCCAGCCTGCGGTGGCCGCGTGCTCGGGCCACCGGCGGAGCACCAGCACCCGGGCCAGCACCAGCGGGGCGAGCAGGATAACCAGCAGCTGCGCCGAAGCCGCGGCGAAGCACAACCCGGCCGCGAGCAGCCGGCCCGCCATCGTCCGCGGCCGCCACAGCAGCGCCCAGAAGGCCGCGAACACCAGGTACCACGGTACGTCCACGCCGCTGTTGGCCACCTCGATCACCGCGCTGGGCAGCAGTACGACCCCTGCCGCCAGCCCGGCCCGCAGCCACCGGCTGCGGATGTGGCCGGCACTGGCATGGCCGGCGAACACGGCGCAGCCGGCGGCGATCAGCGCACCGGTGACCGCCAGCGCCAGCGCCGCGTCCGACAGCGGCAGCAGGGCTACCCCGTCGGCGATCAGCCGCGGCACCAGCTGCAGGTAGCCGGCGTAGGGCCTGAGCAGGCTGGCCCCGGGGTGGGCCAGCGCCTGGGGCAGGAAGACGTAGCTGTCCTCGCCCCACAGCGTGCGCCAGGCGGGTACCCCGGCCTGCCGCAGCAGCAGCAGCCCGGCAGCGGCCGCAATGGCCGCGATGGTTGACGTGGCGGCGGCCAGCCTGGCCGGCCAGGTCCGCGGCGGCGCGGGCGGGGCCGGCGGGGCCGGGAAGAGCGTGCCCAGCGCCGCCAGGCAGCGGGACCACCAGCCGCCCTGGCCGTGGCCGGGCTGCGCTGGCGCCGCGATCAGCTGCGGGGCAGGGCTGGAGATCACGCTGCCATCAGGCACGCCGCCTCCCGCCGGCGCAGCCGGAGACGCCGCCGGGCCGGGCGATAGCGGTGAGACCCCAGCATGATCATGGCCGCCCGGCATCCCTGCCCTCCTCGCGCTGCCCGTACCCGTGACGGCAGCGGCTGGCTGCCGCCCGGCGGGCGGCCGCGTTAGGAGTCTTCTCCGGCCGGCGGTGCCTCGCTGCCCGGTGCGAGAAGTTCATACGCGGGGTTGACCATAACCGGACCTCCGTCCCGGATCCCGACCGGGCCGCGGAACCGGGCCTTTGCCCCGCAGATGATTCCGGGGATGTGTGACCGTCCGTAGAACAGAGCGGTCAGGTCGCCGGTGGCGTCGGAAATCTCCACGGCCAGCACCGAGTTGCGTTCTACCGGCCGGATCTCGACGGCCCGCACCCGCCCTTCCACGGTGGCCCGGCCGGGCTCGGTCAGTGAGCCGATCGGGTTCACTCCGCGCGGCGGAGCCGGCCGGTGATAGCTGGCCTGGTCCCCGCCTCGGCGGTTCCGGCCGGCGGGTTCCTTGCCCTGTTCGGCGGCCCGCGGCACCCGGCGCCGGCGCAGGTAGTCCCGCCGTGGCGGATCAGGCGTGGCGGCCGGGGACGGTGGCGGTTCACCGCCGTCCCCGGCCGGCCCGGTCCGTCCGGCTTTCCTGGGCGCGCCTGGCACCGCTGCCCCCGGCGGCTGGCCGGCGTGAGTGGCCGCGGTGGCATCCCGGCGGGCCGCGTCGCCGTCTGCCGTTCGTACCCCGGGGAGGGTGGCCTGCCCGTCCGGCGGCGCCGTGGCCTGCCCGGCCGCGGGTGCCACGGCGGTTGCGGCCGCGCCGCCAGGCCGCTCGGCGGCGAGCGGCTCCTCGCCCGGCTGCCGTTCGCGCCGGGCCTGGCGCTCTTGCAGCACCTCGAGCCTGCGGCGCACGTCAAAGGGCACGATGGTGGCCGCTGAGTGGGGGATCTGGCTCACCACCGCCGCGATCTTGTCGGCGGTCCGGTCGTGCAGCAGCCTGCTCACCAGGCGTGAGTAGCTGCGCCGCGGCAGCACCACAGTCACCTGGGTGCCCGGCAGGCCTGCCTCCCGGCTGACCAGTTCGGCGGCGGCCCTGGTCAGGCGGCGGTCGGGGCAGTCGATGAAGTCGAGCACGACCCCGCGGTCCGCCCGTGTCCATTCCTCCCTCAGCAGGTTGGCCTGGTCGGTGTCGATGACGAAGTGGACGGCGCGCAACGTGGTCGGCCGCAGGCTGCGTGCGTACCTCAGCGCTGCCAGCGTGGCCAGATCGAAGCTGTCCACCAGGACGAACACCGTGCGCCGGGGGTAGTTGGGCTGTTCTGGCGGGCGGGCCCGGCTGCCCGCCCGCTCCAGCACTGCGGCCTCCATCGTGTACTCGCGGTTCAGCCGGATGAACGCGAACCATAGGATCGGGAAAAGGATCACCACCAGCCAGGCGCCTTCGGTGAACTTCACCACCGCGAAAACCGCGACCACGACCGCGCTCAGGGCGCCGGCCGCGATGTTGATGATCCGCTTGTGCCGCCACCCCGCCTCCCGGGTCCGCTTGTGATACCTGGCCATCCCGAAACCGGCCATCGTAAAGGCCGTGAACACGCCGATCGCGTACATGGGGACCAGGCTGTTGACGTTCGCGTCCCGGACGATCACCAGCGCGACCGAGACGATGGTCAGCCCGATGATCGCGTTCGAGAACACCAGCCGGTGCCCGCGCTTGAGCAGCCAGCGGGGCAGGAACGCGTCACTGGCCACGTAGCTGGCGAGGAAGGGGAACCCATTGAAGCTGGTGTTGCCGCCGGTGAACAAGATCAGCGCGGTCGCTGCCTGGATCAGCAGGAACAGCGCCTGGCCCGCGAACGAGGACCCGAAGACCGCCTGCGCCTCCTGGGCCAGCACGGTCGGGTAGCCAGGCACCCGGGGGGTCGCATAGGTCACGTGGGCGAGCCAGGAGATACCCGCCACCAGGAAGCCGAGGATCACGCCCTCCGCGACCAGTACCTGGCGGGCGTTGACCCCCTCTGGCGGGCGGAAGGCGCCGACGGCGTCCGATACCGCCTCGATACCGGTCAGCGACGCGCCGCCGTTCGCAAACGCCCGGAGCAGAGTCAGGATGAACGCGAACGTGATGATGCCCGCGGTGCCGGCCCCGATCTGATAATGGTAGGGCAGGGCGTGCGGGTTAGCCCGGTGCAGGCCGCCCAGGGCCTCACGGACCAGGCCGACCACGATCATCAGGATGACCGCGCCGGAGAACAGGTAGGTGGGCACCGCGAAGATGCGCCCGGCTTCCTTGATCCCGCGCAGGTTCCCGTAGCACATGAGCAGGATCACGCCGACCGTGATCTCCAGGTGCCACGGGCCGAGCGCGGAGAACGCGGAGACCACAGCGGCGGTGCCGGCCGAGATCTGCACCGCCACCGTGACGACGTAGTCGATGAGCAGGGCCACGGCGGCGATCTGGGCGATCCTGGGCCCGAAGTTCTCCCTGGCTACGACGTATGAGCCGCCGGGCCGGATGTAGACCATCACCACCTCGCGGTAGGACAGCACCACCAGCACCATCACCACCAGGATCACGAGTGTTATCGGCAGGATGATGGTGAAGGCCGCGAGCCCGGCCAGCGGCAGCAGCGCGATCAGGATCTCCTCCGGGCCGTACGCGGAGGAAGAGATCCCGTCCGGGGAGAGCACGCCCAGCGCCAGCGGCTTGGACAGACGCTGATGACGCAGCTCCTCGTTGATCATGGGCGGCCCGAGCAGGCGGCGTTTCACCGAGTACAAGAAGCTCTCTTCGTCCAGCTCGCCGCTTCCGCCCAGCAGGCCGACTGCGTTACGTATGGCCACGTCCGTACGTCCCGTCGATCGCGCGTCCCTGTCGTGGCCTTCATACCATCGTTGGCCAGCGTCTAGGCCCCGGGGCCGGGGTCAGATGGCAGCGGACAGCACGGTGGCGCCGGCTTGGCCGTATCCCGTGGAACCCCAGCGTCCCGGCTGGTTAGCCGGCGCTCAGACCAGGAGCTCGTAGGCGGGATTGATCATGACCGTTCCGGTCTGCCCGACACCGACCCGGCCGCGGAGCTGGATCCTGCTGCCGGGCTCGACGCCAGGTATGTGCGTGCGCCCGTAGAACAGCGCGGTGATCTCCCCGGTGCCGTCGGTGACCAGGCAGGCCAGCACGCAACTGTGTTCCACCGGCCGGATCTCCGTGCTGTGGATCCGGCCCTCCACGGTGGCCTTGCCGTTGTGGGTGACGGCGCCGATCGGCGTGACACCCGGCCGCGTGGCCGGCCGGGCCGGCTCGCGGCCGTCCCCATTGGGGACTGACATCTTGGCCTTGCGGTCTGCCTGGCGCTCGGCGAGCACTTCCAGCCGGGCCGCCTCGTCGAACGGGAGGATCGTCGCGGCCGAGCGGGGTATCCGGCTCACCACCCGGGCGATCTTGTCTGCGGTCTGGTCATGCAGCAGCCGGCCGATCACCGACGCGTAGCTGCGCCGGGGCAGCACCACCGTCACCTGTGTGTCTGGCTGGCTGGCCTCCCGGGCGACTAGTTCCCCGGCGGCCCGCGGTATCCGCCGGTCGGGGCAGTCCACCAGGTCGAGCACGATGCCGCGCTCGGCGCGCAGCCATTCCTCCCGCAGCTCGCTGGCCTGTTCGGTGTCGATGACGAAGTGCACCGCGCGCAGGGCGGTCGGCCGCAGGCCCCTGGCGTAGCGCAGCGCGGCGATCGTCGCCAGGTTGAACTCTTCCACGAAGACCAGCACCGTGCGGCGCGCATAGTTCGGCGGGGCGGGTGGCTTGCGGCCGTTGAGGTTCTGCAGAACCTCGGCCTCCAGCCGGTACCGGCCGTTGATCTTGATCAGGGCGAAGACCATCACCGGGAAGATGATCAGGATCAGCCACGCGCCCTCGGTGAACTTCACCACCGCGAAGATCACCACCACGATCGCGGTGAGCACGCCTGCCGAGAAGTTGATCACCCGCTTGTGCCGCCAGCCCTGCTCCTTGGTCCGCGTGTGGTATCTCGCCATGCCGAACCCGGCCATGGAGAACGCGGTGAACACGCCGATCGCGTAGAAGGGCACCAGCCGGTTGACGTTCGAGCCGACGAAGTACAGCAGGCCCACTGCGAGCACGGTGAGCACGATGATCCCGTTGGAGAAGACCAGCCGGTGGCCGCGCTTGGTCATCCAGCGGGGGAGGAACGAGTCCTCGGCGACGAAGCTGGTCAGGAACGGGAACCCGTTGAAGCTGGTGTTGCCGCCGGTGTACAGGATCAGCGCGGTTGCCGCCTGCACCACGAAGTACATGAAGTGGGCCGACTGGCCGAACACCAGGCTGGCTTCCTGGGAGATGACGGTCGGGACGCCGATGCCGTACGGGATCGCGTGGGTCACGTGCGCCAGCCAGGAGATGCCGGCGACCAGGGTGCCCAGGATGATGCCCTCGGCGACCAGCACCCTGCGGGCGTTGATCCCCTCCGGCGGCCGGAACGCGCTCACCGCGTTCGACACCGCCTCGATGCCGGTCAGCGATGAGCCGCCGTTGGCGAACGATTTCGCGAGGGTGAAGGCCAGCACGATGAAGGTCAGCCCGGCGGTGCCCGCGCCGACCTTGACGGTGCCGGACAGGGTGTGCACGTCCTGCGGGTGGAGGTTCCCCAGCACCTCCCGGACCAGCCCGACCACGATCATCAGCAGGATGGAGCCGGTGAACAGGTAGGTGGGCAGCGCGAACGCCTTGCCCGCCTCGCGGATGCCGCGCAAGTTGCCGAAGCACATGACCAGCACGACCCCGATCGAGATCTCGTCCTGGTAAGGCGCGAGCGAGGTAAAGGCCGACGCGACCGCCGCGGTTCCGGCGGCGACCTGCACCGCGACGGTGACCACGTAGTCGATCAGCAGCGCCACCGCGGCGACCTGGGCAATGCGCGGGCCGAAGTTCTCCCTGGCGACCACGTAGGACCCGCCCGCCCGGGTGTAGACCGTCACCACCTCGCGGTAGGACAGCACGACCAGGAGCATCACGAACAAGATCACCCCGGTCATCGGCAGGATCAGCGTGAACGCGGCGATCCCGAACACCGGGAGCAGCTCGATCAGCATTTCCTCGGTGCCGTAGGCGGAGGAGGAGATGCCGTCCGGGGAGAGCACGCCCAGCGCGATGAGGTTCGACAGGCGCTGGTGGCGCAGCTCCTGGTTGACCATGGGGGGCCCGAGCAGGCGCCGCTTGACGGAATACCCGAAGCTTTCCGGCAGATCACTCCCCGGAGTTCCAAGCAGGCCAGCCGCCTTGCGCAGGGCCACCGCTTCCTTGCCCTCCCATCCTCCGGCCGCGGCCGGGCCTTGACGGCACCCGGCATGGCGCCAGGACCCGGTTCGGTCACTCCACCCGACGCTAAACGCGGCCGTGCGCTGCATCTGCTAAGGCCGCGTCAAGACTGCTGACCTGCGCGTTAAGGATTTATCAAGATCCTTAATTTCGGCCTGACCTGGCGTTCGACTGTCTTCGAGATGAACGGTTCGATGCCGCGAGGGCTGGCCGCGCCCTACGCGCTGGTGACGGGTTACGCGGCGCTGCTGGCAATCGGCACGGCCGCTGCCGTCCTGCACGGCCGGTTCTCGGCGACGGGCGTGCTGATCGCGGCCGCGGCGGTGGTGACCGCATGGTCGTTCGTGGCGGAACCGCTGGCGGTGATCCCGCTGGCCGTTGTCGGGTGGCTCACCGCGGTGGGGTTCTCCCGTCCGCCGTACGCCCAGCTACGGGTGACCGGTCCGCACGCGGCGAATGCCGCCATCGTCATCGCTGCCTGCGCGCTGGCCGGGGGCGCCGTCGGCCTGCTCATGCGCTGGTCGGCGAACAGGCCCATACTGGAAGGCGTGGGCGCTGGAAGAGATGCCGGGCAGCCTGCCACGGATCCGGGGCAGGCCGGCGAGGGCACCGAGCTGGCGGGCGGGCAGCCCGCGGCGGGCCACGGTGCGCTCATGGTGCGGGCGGCCTATGCCGTCGGCGCCCGCCGGGCGCTGCTCGGGGTGCTGCTGGCCCTGGTCGGCCTGCCGCTGCTGACCGGCCTGCTGGTGCTGGCCCGGCCGCACCTGAGCCTGACCGACGATTTGCTGATCTACCTGGTCGCGGTGGTGACACTGGCGGTGATCGGCGGCTTCTGGCCCGCCATCATCGCCGCCGCCTCCGCCAGCCTGCTGGTCAACTGGTTCTTCACCCCGCCACTGCACACGTTCACCATTGACAAGCCCGACAACCTGCTGGCGCTCCTGCTCTTCGTCACGGTCGCCGTCGCGGTCAGCAGCGTCGTTCATCTCGCCGCGATCCGGGCCGGCCAGGCCGCCCGCAGCCGGGAGGAAGCCAGGTCGCTGCTGGAGCTTGCGCAGACGGTGCTGGGCGGCGCCGACACCCCGGCGGCAGTACTTGACCATCTCGTGCACACCCAGGGCGGCCTGGCGGAACTGCTGGAAGACGTCAGCGGGCGCTGGGTCCGGATCGCGGCCAGCGGCAGCGCGGCTCCCTCGGCGCCGGTCACCCGCGTCGGCGTCCGCAGCGACCTGACGCTCCAGGTGAGCGGGCAGCCGAGCCCCATCGCGCCCGGCCTGCTGGCCGGCTTCGCCGCGCAGATCGCCGCCGCGCTCGACCGGGAGCGGCTGCGCACCCAGGCCGCCCAGGCGGAGGCCCTCGCCGAAGGCAACCGGATGCGGACCGCTCTGCTGGCCGCGGTCAGTCATGACCTGCGCACCCCGCTGGCTTCGATCAAGGCCAGCGTCAGCAGCCTGCGCCAGACCGACGTCGCCTGGACCGAATCCGATCAGCAGGACCTGCTCGCCACCATCGAGGAGAACGCTGACCGGCTGGATGGGCTGATCGGGAACCTGCTCGACATGAGCCGTCTGCACACGGGCTCGCTGCAGCCATTCCTCCGCCCCATCACCATCGACGAGGTGGCCCCGGTTGCGCTGCGGGGCCTGGACGCCCCGGCTGACGTGCGGCTGGAGGTGCCTGACGGCATCCCGCTGATGCTGGCTGACCCGGGCTTGCTGGAGCGGGTGCTGGCGAACGTGTTCGCCAACGCGCTGCAGCATTCCCCGGCTGGGCGGCCGCCCGTCCTGCGGGCCCACCAGGCCGCCGGCGCCCTCGTGCTCGAGGTGATCGACCACGGCCCGGGCGTGCCGGATGAGCAGAAGAGCCAGATCTTCGAGCCATTCCAGCGCTTCGATGAGCGCAAGGCCGGCGTGGGCCTGGGGCTCGCGGTGGCCCGGGGGTTCACCGAGACCATGGGCGGGACCATCGTCGCGGCCGACACACCGGGTGGCGGGCTCACGGTGCGGATCACGCTGCCTATCGCGGGCAGGAACGTCAGCTCCATGCAGGGCGCCGGGTCGTGACCCACGTCCTGGTTGTCGATGACGAACCGTCGATCCTCAGAGCGCTGAGGATCAACCTTGCCGCACGGAACTACCAGGTCAGCACCGCAAACGATGGTGCCTCCGGCCTCGCGGCCATGTCCCGCGAGCGTCCCGACGTGATGATCCTTGATCTCGGGCTGCCCGACATGGACGGCACCGACGTCATCCGCGGCGTCCGCGGCTGGGCCGCAACACCGATCATCGTGCTCTCGGTGTGGGGGCACGAAAGCCAGAAGGTGGCGGCTCTCGACGCCGGCGCAGATGATTATGTGACCAAGCCGTTTGGCATGGATGAGCTCCTCGCCAGGCTCCGGGCTGCCGTCCGGCGCGCCTCGCCGGCCCCGGATGAACCGGTCGTGGAGACCGGCGACTTCACCGTCGACCTGGCGGCCAAACGCGTCACCCGCGCTGACGGCGGTGATGTGCGGCTGACCCCCACCGAATGGCAGCTGCTGGAGATCCTGGTGCGCAACCGCGGCCGCCTGGTCACCCAGCGCCAGCTGCTTCAGGAAGTGTGGGGACCGGCCTATGAGACCGAGAGCAACTACCTGCGCGTCTACGTCGCCCAGTTGCGCCGCAAACTCGAGCCGGAACCCTCGCGGCCGCATTACCTGCTGACCGAGCCCGGGATGGGATACCGTTTCGCCGACTGACCGGCCGCAAGGTCAGCCGATGCCGAAGAACCCGAGCACGGTGGAACCGAGCAGCAGCAGGCTCATCGCCGAGATGCCGGCCACGCAGATGCCCGCGGCGACCTTGAACACCGGGCCGTTCGCCGCCTTCCCCAGCACCGCGCGCCTGCTGGTCAGGATCAGGATGTATATCAGGATCACCGGGGTGACGATGCCCTGCAGCACCTGCGTGCCGATCAGCAGCGAGATCAGGTTGATGTGGGTGAGGGCCAGCGCCGCGCCGATAAGGACCTGCACGCCGAACAGCCCGAGGAACAGCCGTGCCTCGGTGAACTTACGGGACACCGACCGCTCCACCCCGACCGCCTCGCTGATGGCGTACGCGCTGGACAGCGGGACCACCGCCCCCGCCAGCGCGGACGCGCCGATCAGCCCGATCGCGAACAGCGCCTCGGCGCCGGCGCCCGCGACCGGCCGCAGCGCCAGCGCTGCTTCCGACGCCGAGGTCAGCGGGCCCTTGCCGCCGATGGCGGCGGCGGTGGCGATGATGATCGTGATCGACACGATGCACGCGAACAGCGCCCCGGAGATGGCGTCGATCCGGGCCCGCGGGTAGTCGGCCGGGTCGGCGCCCTTGTCCACCACCCCGGCCGCCGCGTACAGCTGCATGTACGGGCTGACCGTGGTCCCGATCAGGGCCACCCCCAGCAGCAGGTAGGGCTTGCTGAACTCGAAATGCGGGATCACCAGGTTGGAGGCGACCGCGCCCCAGTCCGGACGGCCGAGGATGGCCGCGACCGGATAGGCCAGGAACGCGAGCGACATGATCAGGAAGATCCGCTCGGCCCAGCGGTAGGAACCGAACGAGACCAGCGCCCAGATCCCGACGGCCGCGATCGGGATGATGATGAAGCGGCTGACCCCGAGCAGTTCGAAGGCCGCCCCGATGCCGGCGAACTCCGACACGACCAGCCCGGTGTTGGCCAGCAGCACGCAGCTGAGCGCGACCGCGGTCATCCGCAGCGTGAACTGCTCCCGGATGAGGGCGGCGAGGCCTTTGCCGGTGTAGGTGCCCAGCCGCACCGCCATCTCCTGTACCAGTACCAGCGCGATGGTGACCAGCACCATGAAGAACAGGGTCCGGTAGACGAACTGGGACCCGGCCGAGGCATAGGTGGCGATGCCGGCCGCGTCGTTGCCGGCATTGGCCGCGACGATCCCGGGACCCGCGATGGCCAGCACCAGCCAGATCCGGCTCTTGCGGGATCGCATAATCCGCAGCCCGCCGGACCGGATCCTGACCAGGCTTGTGAGACTGCTCCGGGCCCGGGCCGACCGCGCTTCCTCGGCCGCGTTCACTTCCCCCCGCGCGGTCTCCTGCGCGTCCTCCTGCGCGCCGCTCACCGCAGGAGCCGGGGGAAGTGCAGCCGCCCGTGGCCGGGGATCAGCGCATCCAGGACGTCATCGGAAAGGATCCGCCCGAGCGGCCTGCCCTCCTCGTCGACCACCAGAAGCGACGAGCGCCGGGATTCCACCATCTCGGTGGCGACCGTGTCCAGGTCGGAGTCCGGCGGCAGGGTGACCGGGGGATTGCCGAGATCAATCAGGTCGGACAGCGGCTTGTCGCCGTCATTGACGAGCAGATCGAACGCCGAGACGTCGCCTATGACCCTCTCCTCGGTGTCGACCACGGCGACGGAGTCGACGTCGGTCTGGTGCCTAGCCAGCTTGCGCAGTCGCTTCCGCACTTCGGAGACTGTTTCGTCGGGATGCGCCGTGCACAGCACTGTGGTCATAACGCCCGCGGCCTCATCTTCGGGGTAGCCGAGCAGGCGGGCGAGTTCACGCTCGGTGGCCGCGGGCATGCGGGCCAGAAGCTGGGCCTGCTCGTCGGCGGGGAGGTCGCGTAGCGCGTCGACCGCCTCATCGGGTTCCATCCGGGCGACCAGCTCGGCGGCCTGCGCGGGCTCCATCTCGCGCAGCAGAGCGGTCAGCTCGTCCGGCTCCATCTCCTCCAGGACGTCCGCGGCGAGGTCGTGGTCGAGACTGGCCAGCAGCTCCTTCCGGCCCGGCCTGCCCAGCTCTTCCAGCACGTCGGCGAGCTCGGCGGGCCGCAATCGGCGCAGCGCCGAGTGCGGCTCGCGCAGTTTCACCGCGGCGGGCGCCTCCGGCGAATCGGCGCCGAAGGACTCGATCGCCGCCCAGTCGATGACCCGGTCCGGGGTCGGATGCCAGCGGAACCGCTTGGGGCCGAGCCGTCGCAGCAGGGTCTGCAGGCTCACGTCCACCCCGACCAGCCGGACCTGGTCGCCGACCTGGGCGAGGTAAAGGTCGGCCGCCCGGATCACCTGCACCTCGTCGGTGTCGACCAGCTGGTGGTCGAGGATGTCGCGGTGCAGCAGCACCTCACCCTCCCGGCGGTGGAACTCGCGCAGATCCATCCGGGCCGTGCGCAAGGTCACCGACCGGCGGTCCACTCGCTCGATGGCGGCGGCGTCGAGAAACGCCCGGCGGCGGCCGACCCGCACCACGATCCCGGTCAGCGCCGGGTAGGCGTCGCTGCTGCCGTGCACCCGTGCCACCAGATCCACCAGCCGGCCGACCTCCTCCCCGGACTGGTTGACCACCGGCCGGCCGATCAGGCCGACTAGCGAGATGATGTTCTGCCGGACCTGCCTTGAGGTCAGCAACCGCTGGGTGTAGCTGGCGAACAGGTGCGGGCCCCCACTGCCATCGCCATCGCGGCTGCGCGGGCCGGGCAGGCGCCCGCTGAAGAAGTGCCGGTCGGACACAGCAGCCTCCTGGTGCCGCCGGCCATACCGGGTGGGTTAACCCGGAGCGGCCGGCCTGTGCGGGCGGGATCGGAACGGGCGGCGTCTGGCGGCCCGGCCATGGGTGACGGCCAGGCTCGCCGTGCTGGTACTGGATGGATCGCCGAGCATGGTCTGCACCTCCCTCACGCCGGCGGCGTAAAACCAAGGCTAGACGCCACCGCGCATGCTGCGGCACCCAGCCGGCGGCATTGTTCCCGGCCATGGTGCGTCCACGGGTACAGCGGTCTCGGCGGTCAGCTGACCGCTCCCTGGTCCCGCAGGCGGGTGATCTGCTGATCGGTGAACCCCAGGCTGGCCATCACCTCGGCGGTGCTGGCCCCGGCTGCTTGCGGCGGGGCCGGCGGGCCGGCCGGGGTCCGGCTGAAGCGGGGCGCCGGCGCGGGCTGAATCAGCCCGCCGACATCGACGAAGGTACCGCGGGCGGCGTTGTGCGGATGATCCGGCGCGTCGGCCGGGCTGACCACCGGGGCCACGCACGCGTCCGAGCCGTCGAACACGGCTGCCCATTCCGCCTGGGTGCGGCCGCCGAAGGCAGCCGTCAGGGCGGCCCGCAGCACCGGCCAGCCGGACCGGTCGTACTGGGCGGGCAGGCCAGCCGGGTCCAGCCCGAGACCGGCCAGCAGTTCGGCGTAGAACTTCGGCTCCAGCGCCCCGACCGCCATGTGCCTGCCGTCGGCGGTCCGGTAGGTGTCGTAGAACGGTGCCCCGCCGTCGAGCAGGTTCGTGCCCCGCTCATCCCGCCACCCGCCGGCCGCCCGCAGCCCGTACAGAAAGGAGGCGAGCAGCGCCGAGCCGTCCACCATGGCCACGTCCACCACCTGGCCCAGCCCGGACCGCTCCCGCTCCAGCAGAGCGGCTAGCACCCCGACCGCTAGCAGCATCCCGCCGCCGCCGAAATCCCCGACCAGGTTGAGCGGCGGGACTGGCCTTTCGCCGGCCCGGCCAATCGGATCCAGGCTGCCGGCCACGGCGATGTAATCGATGTCGTGACCGGCGGTGCTGGCCAGCGGCCCATGCTGGCCCCAGCCGGTCATCCGGGCGTAGATCAGCCGCGGATTGCGCCCGGCACACACCTGCGGGCCGAACCCGAGCCGCTCCGCCACGCCTGGGCGGAAGGCCTCGACCAGCACGTCCGCGGTGTCCGTCAGCCGCAGCAGGACGTCGATCCCGGCCGGATCCTTCAGGTTCAGCGCGATCGAACGCCGGCTGCGCGCCAGTGGCCCGGCGGGGCGGAGGTCAAGTCCGTCCCCGCCGCCGGCCCGGTCCACGCGCACCACGTCGGCGCCTAGGTCGGCCAGGATCATGCAGCCGAACGGACCGGGTGCCAGGCTGGCAATCTCGATCACCCGCACCCCGTGCAGTGGCCCCATCCGGTCGCCTCCTTTCCGCAACCCGTGCCCAGGCGGCGGGACACGGCCTAGCGAGATGGTAGGCAAGCCCGGCCGCCGGGGCCGGCAGGGGAGTGGCGCGCCAGCTCGTTGCGCACAAGAAAAGGGCTCGCGGTCATCCGGCGGCGAGCACGGGGCAGCTGCCCGGGCCACCTGGCAATAGCCATGACAGCCGGCAGACCGGGCCGGGGCGATGGAGCGGCCGGGTGGGGCGGGCGGCTGGCGGGAGCGCCGGCGGCGTGGCCAGCTAGCCCGCTGACAGCTGCGCACGCGGACGCGAGGCTGTTCGCCGTCGTGATGGCATACCCGGGCGCCGAGATGCCGCTGGGGTGGGGGATGTAAGAACCCGGAGCCCTGCGGGGGGTGGGCTCCGGGCGTGGCTTGCCTTCCCCCCGATGCGGCATCTATTCACCGCGGTGAGGTGGTCTTTCCCTCACCAGGGGCGAATGGAGCCCCCCTGGCCCCGCTTCCGTCAGGAGGGCTCCGCGGTCCCTGCTTCCCCTGGTCTGCGCATCTATCCGTTCCATGAGGGTTCTTTCATGAAAGTAGCTGAGGCCGATCCTGGGAGGAGTTGCGTCCCGCGTGCCTGGGGAGCTGGCAGCTGTTCGTCCGCGTGTTCTTGATCGTGGCGTGATGGTGCTGCGCCCGGACTGGTGGAGCTTCCGCGAACGGTACTCGAACGGCCACGAGTGGGGCTGGGTGATCGTTTCGTGGATGACATGCAGTGCCCGCCAGCCGCGGTGAGTACGCCGGCGCCGGTCACCCGGTTGTGTACCGCAGCGCTGGGCCCGGGTGCCGGACGGCGTGGGAACCGGCCGCGCACGCGCGGCGGGGTTAGGTCACCAGGGCCGCGTGGGTTGTCAGGTGAATCCGGCGGCGGCCCGCACCAGAGTATGGAGGGAACGGGGCCTGGTGCGAGCCGCGCCTGGCTGGGCCCCGGGGCGCCGCTCTCTGCTGCTAGCGGATCCGGTATTTGCATCCGCCCCCCGGGGCAGCCCTCATCCTCACAGCCCGGCGCTGGGCACGTCCCTAAGAGAAGCCGTGAATCCGGTTAAGGCCCGGTAATGGCCCAGTGGCCGGGGTAGAGGGGTCGGCCAGGAGCCCGCGGTGCCGCTACCCCCCGGCGGCCCGAAGCCGCGGGCTCCCCCTGGGGGAGGCCAGCGGCGGAGGCAGTCCCCCGGGCCGCCGGTCAATGTGGTACCGGCCGCGGCACAAGCCGGCCGATGACGGCTAGGCCTGGGTCGCGCGTGCCGCATGGCCCGGGCCGGCAATCCAAGCTCAAGACGCCCAGATCAGCGCCCACGTAGCCGGGCTCCGGGCTGAGATGAATATGCAGGGTTCTGTTTACCGTGTGACCACACCCACAGCGCCAATCGACGCGTGGTGGCTAGGCCAGTGCCCGGGGCTGAGCAGACGTGATGACCTCGGCGCGGTCGAGAAGTGGCTGGCAGTGCAGGCGCCCGGCGATCTCGTGTGCCTCGCTGACGGCCGCCTCGGCGGCTTCGGTATTGCCGAGGCGCGTGAGGTATTGGGCGTGATCGAGCAGGCCGTGGCCAAGGTGGTAGGGGGTGGAGTGCTCGCGCAGCCCGGCGACCGCGGCGGGGAACGCCGCGCCGGTGTCCGGCCCGCTGGCGGTGGTGAGGCGGGCGCGGGCCAGGTCGCGTTCGGCCCACTGCATCGGGGCCAGCTGCCCGGGCTGGTAGCCGTCGAGCTGGGCGAGCAGTTCGGCAGTGGTGGCGGTGTCGGCCAGGTCATAGGCGGCGCGGGCGGCCAGCGGCCACCCCCACCGCTGGTACTCGTCGCTGACCGATTGGGCGGCGAGGCCGAGGACGGCGCGGGCATGGCGCAGCGCGGCGGAAGACTGGCCGCGGGCGGCGGCGGTGAACGCCTCCGCGATCGCGATGACCGCCTGGTCCTGCGGGTCTTCGCTGGCCCGCAGGTCATCGAGCCCGGCCAGGGTGGCCTGGGCGGCGGAGGTGTCGCCGCGTAGTGCCGCCACCCAGGCCTGGTAGCAGGCCAGGAACTCGATGTCGGCCAGGCCGTCGCCGGCGGCCGCCTGGGCCAGCTCGGCCTCGGCGGCGTCCCAGTCGCCGGTCATCAGCAGCGCCTGGGCCACGTTGACGACCGCGATAGCCAGCGAGCGGCGGTCGCCGGCCCGGCGCGCGTGTGCGGCGGCGGCGCGGGCAGCCTCGGCGCCGGCGGCTGGGTCGGTGCCCGTCACCACATCGGCCAGGTTGCCCAGGGCGGTGCCCACGCGGCTGGTGTCGCCGGCCTGTTCGGCCAGCCGGGCCGCCTCCCGGTAATAGCTGGCTGCCTGGGTCAGCCGGCCGGCGGAGCTGTGGCAGAGCCCTCGGACGCTGAATATGCCGGCGAGGATGGCGTCGTCCACGGCGAGGGCCTGGCCGAGGGCCAGCGCCTCGGCGGACAGCGCATCCCCCTCCGGCGTGCCGGAGGACACCTCCAGCATGGCAAGGTTTCCCAGGGCGAGCACGGTGTCGGTATCCGGGTCGTCGCGCAGCACCGCCACGGCGGCGGTGAGCTGCTCGCGGGCCTGGACGTGCCGCCCCCACTGGCGAAGCGCCCGCCCGGCGATGGTCTGGGCGCGCGCCGCGGACCGGGTGTCCCCGCCCTCCCGGTACAGCTGCATGGCGTGACCGGCCAGCTCGGCCGCCGCGGCCGAGTCGGCGCTGATAAGGGCGGCCCCGGCAGCGTGTTCCCACAGCCGGGCGGCGGCCGCGGCCGGCCCCCCGCCGGGGATGCCTTCCTGGGTGAGCCGGGCGGCCGACGAGTAGCTGGCGGCGGCCAGCGCTGGCGCCCCGGTCCGGGCGGCCCGCTCGGCCGCCCGGATCAGCGCGGTGATCGCCTGCTCACGGATCTCTCCGGCGTCGGGGTCCGCAGGGACGGCGTCGAGGGCGTCGAGGTAGTGGCGGGCGATCACATCGGTGACCTCCTCGCCATCGCCGGGGAACGTGGCGCGCAGGTGCGCGGCCACGGCTAGGTGGCGGGCCTTGCGGTCGCGGCGGGACAGGGTGTCGTAGGCGACCTGGCGCAGCAGGTTCTGCGCGAAGGCGTAGCTGCCCTTCTCCGGCGACAGCGGGTCGGCGGACACGGTGAGCACCTCCCGGCGCACCAGCTCGTCCAAGCCGGCCCGCACCACGGGCTCGTCCTGCCCGGAGACCGCGATGAGCGCCTCGGCGGAGAAAACGGTGCCCAGCACCGCGGCGTCGGCCACCAGGCGCCGTCCCTCCGGGTCCAAAGCGTCCAGGCGGGCGGCCAGCAGCGCGTGCAGGCTGCCCGGGACAGCCAGCTCCCCGACGTCGCCGGTCAGCCGGTAGACACCCTCCACCGGCTGGACGATGTCGCGGTCTATCAAGGCGCGCACCGTTTCCACCGCGAACAGCGGGATCCCCTGCGCCTGCGCGGTGATCTTCGCCCGCGCCGGGCCGGGCATGCCCGGCACCAGCGCCTCCACCAGCGCCTCCATGGACACCGGGTCCAGCGGATCCAGGGTCAGCGTGCTCCGGTTCCGGCCAGCGCCGAACCCCGGCCGCACCTGGCCGAGTTCCGGCCGGGCCAGCACCAGCACGAAGATCGGCAGGTCCCGGGCCCAGTCGACCAGATGATCCAGGAAGTCCAGCAGGCCAGCGTCGGCGTGCTGGGCGTCCTCCACCAGCAGGATCACCGGTCCCTCGGCCGCTAGCCGCTCGAAAAACAGCCGCCACCCGGCGAACAGCTCCTCCCGCGCCAGCGGCCCCCCGCCGTCCCCCGCGTACGCCACCCCCAGCAGCCGGCCCAGCCGCACGCCGGCATAGGCCCGCTCGGCCGGGTCCGGTATGAACTCCGCCAGCCCGGCCGCCAGCTTCCCCGCCACGGTCTCGGCCGGGTCGTCCTCGGCGATGCCCAGCCGCTGGCGGACGATCTCGGCTAGCGCCCAGAACGCTACCCCGTCCCCGTACGCCAGGCACCGGCCCCGGTGCCACCTCACCACCGCCTTCAGGCCGTCGACGTACTTCTCGAACTCCCACCCCAGCCGCGACTTGCCCACCCCGGCTGGCCCGGCCACCAGCACCAGCCGCGGCACCCGCCGCTCCGCCGCCGCGTGGAACAGCTCCTTCACCGTCCGCAGCTCCGCGTCCCGGCCGGTCAGCGGCGCCTCCAGCCCATCCACCCGCTGCGACCCGCCCACCCCGGCCAGCACCCGGGTCGCCGGCCACAACCGCTGTGGCTCCGCCTTGCCCTTCAGTACGTGCTCCCCCGCATCAGCGAAACCCACCCCGCGTCCGGCGAGCCGCTGGGTCGCCTCATCCACCAGCACAGATCCGGGCTCCGCTGCCGCCTGCACCCGCGCCGCGGTATTCACCGCATCCCCCGCCACCATCCCCTCATACGTGGCGCCCAGCGTCACCGCCACCTCCCCCGTCACCACCCCGGCACGGGCCGCCAGACCGGGCACACCCGCCTCCGCGCCTAGCTCCGCCACTGCGGCCACCAGGTCCAAAGCGGCGCGCACGGCCCGCTCCGCGTCCCCCTCCGCAGCTACCGGTGTGCCCCACACCGCCATCACCGCGTCCCCGATAAACTTCTCCACCACCCCCCCGTAACGGCCAATCACCGTACGGGCTCGATCGAAATAGCGCGACAGCAGCTCCCGCACCGCCTCCGGGTCCCGCGACTCAGACAACGGCGTGAATCCCACCAGATCGCAAAACAGCACTGAGCACACCCGGCGCTCCGCCACCGGGCCCCCAACCGGCCCGGCGGCTCGCGCGCCCACCGGTGACGGTGCCGCCGCGTCGGCCAGGCCGTGCCCGCAGGCAGGGCAGAACGGCTTGCCGGGAATGACTGGCTCCCCGCACGACGGGCATCGGCCCACGGGGGCGCCGCAATCAGCGCAGAACCGGTGACCCGCCCCCAGGGATGCGCCACACTGCGCGCACCTCTCCACCAGGCCGTTATACCCCCGGGCCGGGCAGCCAGCCACCCAAACAAGCTGTGCTCCATTTGCCTCTTGATTGCGCTCCCGCCGTCCCAAAGCTGGTGTACTTCGACTTCGCGCGTCCGGGCCGGCCGGTCCCGTCTGAGATCCGCCTCATCAGAAGCACGGCATGCCCGGGTTACCGCGCGCAAGGCCGTGAGCGAGTTCGCCGCCGGCGACCTGGTCGAGGTCGTGCAGGGCCGCGTCGCCCACGTCGCCGAGCGGTGACGCGGGCACACTTTGGGTACACAACACCCGCCAACGCTGGGTAACGATAACCAGCGTTGACGGGTGTTTGGGCAGGCCGGGACGCATATGCACAGGTGAGCCTGACGCCATGACATATTGTCACGGCATGCGCGGCTATACGCAGGACAAGGACGCCTACCTCAAACGGCTGCGCCGGATCGAGGGCCAGATCCGGGGTTTGCAGCGGATGGTGGAAGAGGACGTCTACTGCATCGACGTGCTGACTCAGGTGGCGGCGGTGACCCGGGCGCTGCAGGCAGTGGCGCTGGGGCTGCTGGAGGATCATCTGAGTGCTTGCGTGTCCGATGCGGTACGCGAGGGCGGCGAGGAAGGCCGAGCCTCGGTGCACGAGGCGGCCGAAGCGATCGCCCGGCTGGTCAGGTCCTGACCGTCCAGCCGGGCCGCAGCCCGGGCGGCTCACTCGCCGCCGGGCTGGCTAGCGAACCGGGCGAAGGCGGCCAGGTTGGCCAGGCTCTCACCGCGCTTGACCCGCCAGGCCCACTCTTTGCGGATCGACGACGCGAACCCGATGGACAGCGCCTGATTGAAGTTCCCGTCGGAGTAACTGAGCACACAGCCGAGCAGCCGGTCGACCTCGTCGGCCGTCACCGACGCCAGCGGCAGCCGCCCGACCAGGTAGACGTCGCCCTGCGGATCGAGGGCGAAGTGAACGCCGTACATCTGGCCGTTGCGCTCCAGCAGGAACCGGTAGAAGCGGGCATGTTCCTCGTCCGGCTGGCGGCAGAAGAAGGCTTCCACGTGCAGGCTGTGCATGCTCACGATCAGCCAGGTCATTGTGGCCAGCTTGTGCTGGCCGGGCAGCTTGACCAGGAAGCTGCCCGGTTGCGGGCGCTCCGGGACCAGGCCGAGCCCCGCCAGGGCCTGCTCAATCGCGGCTTCCGCCCCGGCCTGGGCCGGGGTCAGCCCGGGGCTGTCCAGCTGGCCGGGGTCAGCAGGACTACCCCCGTTGCCGGGGCGAGCTGAGCCATCCGCGCCGCCGGGCGCCATGTCGGTCATGGCTTCCCATCTTGTCAGTCCGGTCAGCTGGCCCGGGAGTAGCTCTGCTCAGCCAGCGGGGCGTTCATCGCCCCCTCATACACCGTGAGCAGCCCGTCGACCGTCACTCCCCAGCCGAACCGGGAGGCATGCCGCACCGCCCCTGCCGACAGCCGGGCGCGCTCGCTGGGAGATGCGAACACGCTGGCCAGCACCCGTGCGTAGGCGGATGGATCGTGCCCGTCGACCAGAATCCCGGACACCCCGTCTTGCACCGCGGTGTGCAGCCCGCCCACGGCAGCGGCGATCACTGGCGTGCCGCAGGCCTGTGCCTCGACCGCGACCAGGCCGAACGATTCGGAATAGGAGGGGACCATGACAACCGTGGCCGCGCGGTACCAGTCGGCCAGTTCGGCCTGCGGGCAGGGTGGTTCCAGCCGGACCAGGTGGGCGATCCCCAGCCGCCCCGCCAGTTCGGTGAGCTGGTCGGGATCCGCGCGGCCAGTTCCGCTGGGACCGCCGATGAACGCGACCGCCAGCGAGCGGGCGATGCCCGGGTTGTCCCGGACCAGCGCGGCGGTGGCCCGCAGCACCAGGTCGGGGGCCTTGAGTGGCTGCACCCGGCCCGCGAACACGATGACCGGGCCTTCGGCGGGCAGGCCGAGGCGCGCCCGGGCCGGCCCAGCAGGCCCGGGCCGGAACACCGACAGGTCAACGCCGGGGTTGACGGTCCAGATCCGGGCTGGATCCGCCCCGTAGAGGTCGGCGAGCTGGCGGGCCTCTTCCTTGGTATTAGCGACCAGCCGGTCGGCCGCGGCCACCACGTCGGCCTCACCTCGCAGCCGGATAGCCGGCTCGGCGGCGTCACCAGCGGCCAGGGCCGCGTTCTTCACCTTGGCCAGCGTGTGCATCGACTGCACGAGTGGCACGCCCCACCGCTCCTTGGCCACCGCGCCCACATGGCCGGACAGCCAGTAATGGCCGTGGATCAGGTCGTACCGGCCGGGCGCAAAGGCGGCCTCGGTCCGCAGCACCTCGAAGGTGAAGTGGCACAGCTGAGCGGCCAGGTCGGCCTTGTCTAGATCCTCGAATGGCCCGGCGGGCACGTGCCGGACCACGACCCCAGGCACGATCTCGGCTTGCGGCGGTGCGTCCCTGGTTACCGCGCGGGTAAAGATGTCCACCTCGACGCCGCGGGCGGCCATCCGCTTGGCGACTTCGACCACGTAGACGTTCAGCCCTCCGGCATCACCGGTGCCGGGCTGCTCAAGCGGCGAGGTGTGGACGCTGATGGTCGCGATCCGCCGGGGATAGCGTCGCGGCACGGGCATGCACCTCCGACGGATCAACCACGCCGGCCGGCCCGGTGTTCCCGGCGCTTCTGGCCCCGCACCGCGGCCGTGACTGGCCCGCTGCCAGGTGGCCGCCACCGGTTAGGCTCGGAGCATGACCACTCTGGTGCTGCTGCGGCACGGCGAGAGTGCCTGGAACGCGGAGGGGCTGTTCACCGGGTGGGTAGATGTTGGCCTCTCGGACAAGGGCGCGAGCGAGGCGGCCGCGGGCGGCACCCTGCTGCACGATTCCGGCCTCACGCCCGACATCGTGCACACTTCGGTGCTGACCCGTGCCATCGAGACCGCCAACCTGGCGCTTGCCGCGGCAGACCTGCTCTGGCTGCCGGTGAGCCGGTCCTGGCGGCTGAACGAGCGCCACTACGGGGCGCTCCAGGGCAAGAACAAGGCGCAAACCCGGCAGGAGTTCGGGGACGAGCAGTTCATGCTCTGGCGCCGGTCCTACGACGTGCCGCCGCCGCCGATCGCCGACGATCACCCGCTGTCGCAGGCCCACGATCCCCGGTACGTGCAGCTGCCGCCCGAACTGCTGCCCCGGAGCGAGTGCCTGAAGGACGTGCTGCACCGCATGCTGCCGTACTGGTACGACCGGCTAGTCCCGGATCTGGCGGCGGGCCGCACCCCGCTGGTGGTCGCGCACGGCAATTCGCTGCGCGCGCTAGTGAAGCACCTGGACGGGATCAGCGACACCGAGATCGCCGGGCTTAACATTCCAACCGGTATCCCGCTCGTCTATGAACTCGACGCTGATTTCCGGCCGAAGCAGGCAGGTGGCCAGTACCTGGACCCGGAAGCGGCGGCGGCGGCCGCCGCGGCGGTCCGCGACCAGGGCCGCTGACGGTGCGGCCGCTCGCCGGTCACCTCAGCCCGACGGCCTGCTCCCCAGTCCGGCCGCTCAGTCCGCCCGCCCAGGTCGGCCCCGTGCCCCGTCCGGCTGCGCGGCTGGCAGGCCGCTTCGCCGTCCCGCGCTGGTTGCGGCCGGGCAAAACCTATATTATCGATTGCCATCATTCGTATGAATACGTAAGGAACAGGGCTGTGGTTCTGGCGACCACCCCGCGCGCTCCGGACGCCGGGCGCATACCATCGATTCGTGAGCCCGCAGGTGACGGGTGGTGTCTCCCGCCACTCGCCAGTGCATGCCGTGACGCCGGAGGCTGATCGGTGAAGAACCGCAGGCAGATGGCCGCGGATCCAGCCGCTGTAGAGCGGCCACAGCTGAACCGGCTCCCCTCCGGCGTCGCGTCGGTGCTCTCCGTGCTGTCCTCGTCCGCAGTGGTGCTCGACAACGACGACCGGGTGTTGCGTGCCAGTGCCGCCGCCCGGACCTTTGGGCTGGTCCGGGGCGACCAGCTCATGGTCGGCGAACTGCTCGCGCTGGCCCGGCAGGTGCGCCGGGATGGCGAGATCCGCGAGGGCGAGATCGAGGTATCTAGCAGTGCGTTTGGCGGCCGCCGGACCAGTTTCGCGGTCAGGGTCGCCCCGCTCGGCTCCAGCGTCGGCGGGGGCGGCCTGATCCTGCTGCTGGCCGAGGATCAGACCGAGAGCCGGCGGGTGGAAGAGGTCCGCCGTGACTTCGTCGCCAACATCAGCCATGAGCTGAAGACGCCGGTGGGTGCGCTTGCCCTGCTCGCCGAGACCATGGAGGATGCCGCCGACGATCCAGAGGCCGTGCGCCGGTTCGCCAGCCGGATGCGGCAGGAAGCGTCCCGGCTCACTTACCTGGTTCAGGACCTGATCACGCTGTCCCGGATCCAGGCGGCCGAGCCCATCCCAGACCCGCGGCCGGTGGACGTGGCCCCGCTGGTGGCCGAAGCGCTGGACCGGTGCCGGATGAAGGCCAGCGCCCGCGGCATCGAGCTGACGGCCAGCTGTGACGACGGCCTCACCGTCCTCGGGGACGAGGACCTGCTGGTGACTGCCCTGCGGAACCTGCTGGATAACGCGGTCGCCTACAGCCCCGAGCGGACCCGGGTGGCGGTCACGGCGGCCATGGACGGGCTGGATGCGGCTGAGATCACCGTGGCCGACCAGGGTATTGGCATACCGGAGCGGGATCTGGAG
>Ga0306924_10000164_pt1 | contig 49946 bp, 66 predicted proteins | sample sta12Can44000111_FD_203756 | JGI IMG/M metagenome (GOLD analysis project Ga0306924, IMG submission 203756) | Lab enrichment of tropical soil microbial communities from Luquillo Experimental Forest, Puerto Rico - statanox.12C.anox.44.000.111 (v2)... | ecosystem: Environmental > Terrestrial >... | reverse complement strand
GACCCCGAAGCGCGCTGGCATCACCTGGAATGGATAGAGAAAAAATAAGGACTCGGTTGGTCAGGTAACTTGAAGGTCCGCAGCGCGAAGTTCTCGAATTTCCTGAGAGTAGTGCTTGTAGAGCATCTCCATTGTTGTTCCCATATTATCGGCAATCGATTTTAGATCCGCCGTTCGTGCTTCTATTCTCTCCGATGCGTAAGTGTGCCTTAATGAAGTCAGAGAACGTTTCCGCTCATCGTGGTAGAGCAACCCGAGATCTGAAAGTACCTCATCAAATCCGTTGTCAAAAGATTTGATCCTCCTCCCATCGGGGTGACAAAATAGCCACATCTCGGGTGGCAACTGATCGGCCTGTTTGATGTCGCCGATTATGTGCTCAGGAAGGTTTATCAGTAATATTGAAAGCAGTTGGTCAAAATAAGTCGTCATCTCGATCAGAGGGATAACGTCCCTCTGGTGAGTATAATGCTTTAGTTGGTTGTCCGATCTCACCAAAACTCGATACTGATAAAGCTTTGATACGGCACGTTTTCTCGCTTCGGTAAAATCATCTGAGAGGTTCTTGTCGTCCTGCCCAACAGCTAACTGAAATTCTTTGAGGTAAGCTTCCTGACGCGCCGCATCTTCGGCTACACGTCTCAGATGTTTGACCTTGAGCCTCATTGCCTCGGCGACTCTGAGACCGGTTCCGTGGAGCGTCTTTACGAAGAAGAACAGCATTATCCGAAACCACCATGATTTGTTACTCAATGGCCCGCGTTTTCCGCTCCTTGTATTTGCTCGCTGATAGAGCAGTTCTGCGATGCGCTGCCATTCATCAGGATAAAATCGAGGTCGTCGGGTATCTTCTGTCTCGGGAGGGAGCGGCAATTCCGCGACGAAGCGGGTGTCCACTTTGAAATGAAGTCGCGCGTGGCGGATAATGCCGCCAAATGCGACTGTATCCTTTTGGATTGTCGATCGAGTAGGCAGTCGCCGCGACGCTGATGCGTCGGATCTCTGGCTTCGATCGTCGTTTGACTCATCAACCGAATGCGGAAAAGAACGCCACTCAAGCCATCGTTCCGCGTCATCCGATTGAATATTCCCGACCATCATCGGGCCAAAGAAAGGCGTCAAATGTAATCTGATGCTTTGTTCTTGCCTCTTGTGTTTGGTGGGATTGACAACTGGCCGACCTCTATTGTCAATCTGCGAGGTCTTTGCTTCTAAATCTCGAATGTATGACTCGGCGATTGTCGAAAAACGCGTATCGCGAGCCGCTTGTTGCCGATCAATTTTCTGGTCGCTACTGGTCCACCATTGCCAAGCGAGTTCCTTCGCGCGCTCCAAGCTCACTCCGCCGAGGGCTTTGGTTAGATAAGGGTTGCGTTGTGTCTTCCGGGATTGGAGCGGAACGAGCCGCCGAGCGTAATACTGCGGGGTGCGGCGATCTTTTCTTGCCCGGAGAAAGACGACCAACGATCGGGGTGGGTGCCCTGGCGGAGAGAGGTCGATAACGTCCATGAACAAGAGCCTCTTATGGGCTGTCGAGCGGGTCTAACATGGGTCTAACAGGCTCGACGGAACCCCTTGGGGAGTACACCAATCGTGCGAAAAGCGCTAACTATTTGAGTATCCCTGAGTTAATCGGCTTGAGTTGAGCGTGGAGATACTGCAATTTCAAGTCAAAAAGGATGACGGCGTGCACTCTGACTCCGCCAGTCTAGGTTCGAATCCTAGTCCCCCAGCCAACCTTTCCAATAGGTTATAGTCCCACGATTCCCTGAATTGCCCAACTGAGTCCGGTCAGTTGGGCCGCTATTCGAGGCGCCTTCAGTACATATCAGGAACGTTTCGACATAGTCTAAAATTGTGCGCTCATAAACACATGGGCCGAAAAGATCCTCACCTGAAACAAACTCCATATAGCCTTTACGAACCCCCTCAAACACCTGTGCTTTGATAACCGGGTCGGTAAGGTCCACCTCTACAATCATGGCTGGCCTTTCTCGAGCTTCCGGATGGCACTCTCTGCCAGTGCCGGATCGCGGTGCAGATAGTGAGCGTCGAGGATCACTGCGACGTCGCGCAGACTGTGTCCGGTGATCGCAGCAATTTCTGCTTCCGTGCAACCAGCTACGGCGAGCCTGGTGACAGCGGTCCCGCGCAAGTCGTGAAACGTCAACCCGGTAATCCCAGCCGAGGAACAAGCTTTGCGCCATGACGAGCGGAAACCGTCAGCAGTCCACGGTTTCGACTCGGTACTCGTCAAAATAATGGGACTTGTCCTGCCGAGCGCAGTTTCGTCGAGAGCAAGCTTCAACGGCGCGCCGACTGGGATGGCGACGCGCGCGCCCGTCTTGGATTGGCGCAACCGGATGTAGATCCCGTCGTAGGCTGACCACGGCAGCCGCAAGAGATCGCCTTGTCGCTGACCGGTCCAAAGGGCGAGCAAAAAGGCGAGGCGCAGGTGACTCCCGGCGGTCGTCAGAAACGCGGCTTCATCCTGGCTAGTCCACACCTTGTCTGACCGGGAGCCCCGGTACAACCGACCAGCCTTCTCGCACGGATTAGCGGCAACGAGACCGCGGTTCAACGACCAGGAGAAGATACGCGCCAGCACAGTCCATGCATAATCCGCCTGGCGCCGGGAGGTAGAAGCAAGCTGGTCGCGCCACCCCAGGAACACCCCGCGGCTGCGACGGTCGGCCAACGCCGATAGAGGGAAGTCACCGAACTTCGCCTCGATCAGCTTGATCTTGGCGACATAGTCGGCACGGGTCCGCTCGGCGAGTCCGCGGAACTCTGCGCTCGCCTGGTACTCCTCCATGATGAAGAACAGTGTTCCGCTGGCCGCGCGGGTCCTAGATGTCGCGTGGTCCGCTATCGCTGCGTTGTAGCTTGCCTGGAATTCCGGCGAGCCTGGCTTGCCCAGCAGCCGCGGGCCACCCTTCCAGGCGTACCAGTAGATGACGACGCTCCCGTCCGCGAGCCGTTTGCGGACCCGGTTCAATCCTTTAAGTCTAACGTACGCCATCAGCGTGCTTGACCAGCCACCTGTCCAGGTCAGTCCGAGGCGGGTCGTCCTGGCCGGCACTCGTTGTAATCACAACTTTGCCGCTTATGTCGAACTCGACGGCCCGCACTTCGATGCCCGCCTTGGTCATCGCCTTCAACACTGCGGTGAGATCGCTTTGCCGGATAACGATCGGGCGGCGAGACATCAGCTCTTCGCCCTGCGGCTTTTCTCAAGGATCTGTGCGAGGGCTTTGAGGGTGAGACGCTCGAGGATTGGCTGCGTGCGCGGCTTTACCGCACGAAATGCGGCGAGCTGCTCGGCAGAGGCGTCAATTGGCATCGGTCTTTTCCGCCTTCCGGCTGGCGAGCCACGCCTGCTCCGCCTCCCGAACCCGGCGTGCAATGCTGGCGATACTAACCAGCCGCACGCTCGACGCCAGGCCGCGCCGCAAAACCCTTGGCCCCGGCGAAACCTCGATCTCCCGTAGGCGATCGAACACATCCTCAAGTGTAGGGAGGTTGGTGATCGGGACTGGGGCTCCGGGAGGAGCGCGAGCGACTATTAGCCACCCGGCATCCACGCTCGGCAGGAAACCCCGGATGTGGCGCGATGCTTGAGGCAGCGGCACCCCGGTCTCAACCAACGCGGCGAAGACCGCGATCCGGATTGCGGTTTCCACGTCGATATCCCGGCGCCGGCCGCGCACCCCGGATTGTAATAATCCCTCAAACGCGCCCTGCTGCACCCAGACGTTGAGCCGCCCGACCGATACCTCCGCCGCGCCCGCGACTGCCCTGGCATCCATCCTGGAGGGATAACACGCGCCGGATAATACCGCGCAGCTTTCAACGTCCTGCATCACCCCGCGAGGGTAGCCCACAGCAAATCATGTTTGCAAGGACTATTATAATATAATAGAAGTATGAGGCCGGCACGTAGGTCGGCGATGAGGTGGGGACCCATCCCAATGAGCGATTCCGATCGGGATCTCAGAATCTCCGAAACCGCCGCTGACCTTGGTTGGTCCGAATATCAGGTCCGGGGCGCGATCGCAGACGGCAGGCTCGACTGCTACCGCATCGGCCGCGCGGTACGCGTCCGCCGTGAGAGCTTTAATCGGGTGCGCGAGGCCCAAGCCCGCCCCTCAGCGGCCATGCGACAGCGCACGCAGGCCGCAAATGACAAACCAGCCGGCTCCAGCAGCGCCACTGCGGGTGGCTGAGTCGCTGGGTGAGGGCATGAACGACAACACCACGATCACCGTCCAGCCGCGCACAGCTGACCCCGTAACGATCACGCTTCTCGGCAAGCCTGTTCCCGGCACAAGGGCGCAAAGCAAATACCGCTGGATACCCAAGAACCAGCAGCACAAGGACCGTTGGATTTTACGATGTGCGCCGAGATTCCGATACCGGACAGTTGGTCAAAGAAAAGGAAGGAGCGGGCTATACGGGGGGAAGAGTGGCCAGTAACCACACCAGATCTAAAGAACATCTTATGGCTCGCCGAGGACGCACTAAAAATGGTCGTCTATAAAGACGATAAGCTGATCTGCAAGCACAATAACATTAAGCGCTACAGTGTGCAGCCTAAGATAGTTATTACCGTAGCGCCTATAAATGGGGGTGCGCAGCCATGAGCCCTGCCCGACTAGTCAACACCCTAAAACGGCGCAAGCGTCTCCCGCACCCGGAACTTTACAACCCGAGTTTGCCGCTTCAGCGTGCGCCACTGCCTGCCGGCGTTATGCCGCGGGGCGGTGGCAGGCCCACCCTGCACGAGATGGCGCTGCTGCGGCGATTAGAGGCCGCTGGCGGGTGGCTGCAGGTCACGCTGCGGGAGGGCAGCGATCCGTTTTACACATATGCGTCCGGTATCGAGATCACAAACGAGCGGCATCAACCGCTAACGAAGCAGGAATTTGCGCGGCTAGTAAGGTTTCTCGATCCGATTGCGAACGAGGCGCTTTTCGATTTCGGGCCGCCACAACGATACGCGGTGCGCAAGCCGCCTATGGTGCAGCCATGAGCAGCACTGCCGACCGCCGCAGTCTCTTGTGGGATCTCGCTCAGATCGCGGACGAGATGATCGGAGTGGCTGGGACGGATAGCGTCATCCCCAACGACTGGTTTTACCGATGGGCGAAAGTGGCCAAAGAGGCTCGCGCGCTGCTCAAGGAAGAGGAAGCCGGGCCGCCAGTGCCAGTTGCAAGCCCGCCGCGCCGCGGGCGCCCACGCGGCTCGCGCAACAAGAATATTCCGATCGCGATGCCGCAGTGGTTTCGCCAGACCGCAGGCGCCCCATGACCGGGCGCAAAAAATCGCCCGCCGAGGGGCCCCGGCGGGCAAAGATTTGGGAAAATCACCAACAACAGCAACATGGCGCGGGGCAACGCGCCGATGCCCGATATAGGCGAATTGGGCATCGGGGTCAAGCGTGCCGCCCGCTTCGACATGTGGGGGCACAACCATGGAACGCTCGCCAAAGTTAGCTGACTTCGATGCCGCGCTCGTTGCGACGGCCCACGCGCAATTTTGTATCCTGGCTCGTTGTTGGCGGTGGCTCACAGGGGACGAGCGCAGCGCGATCGACCGCGCGATCGGCGAATGTAATTTTGCAATCGCGACAGCCCGCCGGCCGCTGGACGTATCGGCCGCCACAGAAAACTGCTGGCGGGCAATCACGCCGCTCACGAATCGCGCTGAACGCCGCCGCTGCCCTACCGTGAGTGCCGGCGCGATAGCTCCAGGTCTTTGGTTGCGGGACCTCGATACTGGCCAGTGGGCTCGCGTCGACGATGTCCGGGTCAGCGATCACATGGAACCCGCAGGCCGCGCATGAGTGGCCGGGGCCGCCCCTCACAAGCTGATTTGCGTCGCGGCGAGGCGGCGAGCTTCGGGCCGCCCCCGTCGCCCTCGATTACCGCATCCGACTGGCGCCCGATGGTGCGCAACACGCTGCGCGGCTTCGTCACCTTAACCTTGCGACCGAGCGGGCTGGTGCTGCGCGAGTGCGCCGCCCATGAACAAGGCGAGCGGCGGTGGATCGGGCTGCCCGGCAAGCCGCAACTCGATCAGGACGGCCGCCACCGCATCGATCCCGCCACCGGCAAAAAACTCTATACGCCGGTCGTCGAGATTCTTGGCAAAGAAGAGCGCGACCGGTTTCAACGCCTGGCCCTCGCCGCCGTCCATCGGCTGCTCGGAGAGGCCGCGCCATGACACCCCTACCGATGGTCTCGAGCGCCGACGTCGACGCGGACCTGCAGTTTTTTGCGGATTACCCATCTCGCCATTACCGCATCGGCCGAAATTGGGTCATCCGCCGGCGCGGGCGCGGTGTCTTTTTGCGCGCGCCGCTGCCGCCTGATCATCGCCACGTCGACACCGAGGCCGGCGCAGAACGCCTTTGGTGGCTCACGGCATGGCCGGATCTGGATCCCCTGGTCCGTGCCGCCATGGCCAAGGCTGCTCGCCGCAAGGGGCGGTGATGGCCCTGGGGGAAAATACCTGTGTCGTTGCCACAGAGGTATATCGGCTGCGCCGCGCCTGCTGGGAAAACGGCTATCGCCCGCTCGCCGTGTACTCGCCCGGCGCGCAGGTCCGCGGCACTCTGATCCGCGGCGCGGGGAAAAGACCCGTCGGCAACGATTGGCTCGAACGCGCCTTGGAAGACCCGCCGACCATCGTCGCCGGCCCGCACCGGGTGTCGACGCTGGCCCTGAACACTGGCTTGTTGACCGGTCAGCTCAGCGGTCTGGATGTCGACGTCCTACTCCCGGAAGTGGTCGATCAAATCGTCAGCAGGATTGAGAAGGCCCTCGGACCAACACCGCTCTCTCGTGTCGGCCGCGCACCAAAAATCCTGCTTTGCTATCACGCCGTTGAGCCGTTCGCAAAGCTCTCAACCCGTGATTATCAAATGCCCGATGGCTCGAAAGGCCATTTCGAGATCCTCGGGCACGGCCAACAAGCGGTCGCGTTTGGCATTCATCCCGATACGCTCGCCCCCTACCGATGGCTAGACCGCTCGCCGACGGATATGCCGCTGACGGCATTGCCGGCAATCACCTTCGACCAGGCCTGCCAATTGATCGACGAGATTGAGGCCACCCTGCAGGCTGCCGGCGGTATTCCGTTCGTGCCGCCCAGGATACTCGGCACCCCGCCCGCCGCCAGCCTGTCGGCCGGTAATGGCTTCTTCCGGGCCGTCAACAACGCGGCGCTCGATCGGATCGAGGCCTGGGCACCCTCGCTTCACCGCGATTTTCACGATCGTGGCAACAGCGGCTGGCGCCTCAGATCAAGAGACCTCGGGCGCGATCTCCAGGAGGATATAGCAGTCCACCCGACCGGTATTCGCGATTTCGGCGAGCAGACGACCCTCACCTCAATCGATCTTGTCGTGAAGCTCGGCGCCGCCCCAAACGCCAAGGACGCAGCCTTCTGGCTATGCGAAAAACTCGATAAAGACCCGGCCACACTCGGCTGGAATATCAAAACACCAACCACGAACGGGAGCGAACCCCTCGGAAAGCCAGACAGCGACGTGCAGCGCTCGCTGCAGAACGATATCGGTCAATTGTCGCAGGAAAGCTCCGAGGAGGAGCTCTTCGCCCTCCTCGACCGTCTCGCGGATTGTTTCCCCGAAAACGAGATCGGTCGCGAAAAACTGCTCAGGACCGTCAAGGATCAAACCGGACTTCGTATCGGCGGTCTCCGCAAGCGCGTCACTGAACGTATCGATGCGATAAAGACTGATCCCAAAAAGAAGGATGCAAAAACCCAAGGCGAGCTCGCCAGCCTGATCGAGGAACTCAACAAGTATTACTCCGTTGCCAATGAGGCCGGCAAAGCATGGGTGTTCCGGTGGGCCTTTGATCCGGCGATGAAGCGCCAGGTGCTTGAACGCTCGCGCTTTAGCGACTTCCAGCATTTTTATGAGAACCATCTCGTCACGCTTCGCAAAGCGGACGGAGAATTGATTACCAAAACCGCCGCACAATGGTGGCTGCAGTCACCCCACCGCGCGCAATACCTCGGCGGCGTCACCTTCGATCCGGTCGGGCAACCGCCGCCTCAATACATGAATCTATGGCGCGGTTTTGGGGTTCAGCCAAAAGCCGGCAACTGGAGCCTGATGCGTGAACATATCGAAAAAGTGCTGTGTTCCGGGGTCCCCGAATGGTCAGACTATATACTGAACTGGTCCGCTCGCGCCATTAAACAGCCAAATACAGCGGGCGAGGTTGCCATCGTCTTCTGCGGCGTCGAAGGCTGCGGAAAAGGCACTTACGGACGCTGGTTCGCCAGGATCTTTGGCCAGCACGGCATGCAGATCTTCTCCCCAACCCAACTCGTCGGACGCTTCAACGAGCATTTGCGCGATTGCATCTTCCTGTTCGCCGATGAAGCCTTCTACGCCGACGACAGAAAAACAGAACGCATCCTTAACGGCCTCATCACAGAACCGTTCCTGGTTATCGAAGGAAAAGGAATCAAGATCGTCTCGTGGGTCAATATGTTGCATACAATGCTGGCCTCAAACAATAAATGGGTCGTGCCGGCGTCAGCGAAAGCTCGCCGCTATGCGGTGTTCGATGTCCCCGATACTCACGTCGGTAACCGCAACTACTTCAACGAGCTGAATGAACAAATGGAAAATGGCGGCCTCGCTGCCATGCTATATGATCTTCAGCAGCGCGATATTTCCAGGTTCGATGTCCGCAACTTCCCCGAGACCTCAGCTCTCGCCGCTCAGAAGAATACAGCCTCGACACAATTGCGCGCTGGTGGCTTGCCGTGCTCGAACGCGGGTTCGTCTGGCGCTCACGCCACGGCCTCGAAGAATTCAGCGATTGGATGGAGTTCTGCTCCACACAATTACTGCATCAGTCCTATTTGCAGTGGTGCCGCGAAAATCGCGTGAGCCAGCCCGAGACAAGAGAAATGCTCGGTGCGTGGTTCACCGAGCTATATATAGCCGCTCGGCCCAAAAAGGACCACGTCGTCGGGGAACTCGAAACCTGGCCACCGGGTATGCGAAAAGAAAAATTAATCGAAAAACGATTCCAGCCGCCCGGATACAAGCTCCACGATCTCGAACAGGCCCGCGCCCGCTTTGTTGAACTCCGGAAGGTCGAGGGCGACTGGAATGTTCCAGAAGACTCTCCGCTGCTTGGCACCCGTCTCAACGAATTTAGCCCAACCATAGCGTGAGCCGCAACCGTGCGTAGCTTTGCACACACCCAACGCGGCATGCACCGTCAACTAGTGCTGTATATCGCGCCACCCCTTATACGTGACCAGGCCTGCTACCTACCCTGAGCGCTCAGGGCTACTCGACGTTTTTGCTCAGGGTAGCGTCAGAAAAGACACTAATAAAAACAATAGCCCTCAGGGTACTCAGGGTTTCTCAGGGCCGAAATTCCTTTATAGCGCGCCAAAAGGATAGATATGTATGGTCACCCAACCACAGGTTATAACAAGCAATTGTGCCCAATGCGGTCTTCCGCGTCCTCTGGGAGGGCGTACCACGACGACCGGGCGAACGTGTGCGCTGGCGTGCTCGTGGAGGTTGCTGGCGCGCTTGATGGTGGCGAGGAGACGCGGCGATATATGGAAAAATTCGGGGATTGGATCAGGCAGCTGGGGATGGCTGCATAACGGGGGAATCTAAATGGCAGAGCGAAGCTTGACGTTTTCGCCGCAGGCTGCGGCGATATTAGGTCCTGAGGGGATGCGCCGGTACCAGGCCAAGTTCCGCGACGATGCGGCACCTCGGCGGCCGGCCGGACAGCAACCGAGCCGCCGTCTGCGTCCGCCGCCGCCGTCGCACACACACATCCACTTGCACGACGACGAGCCACCGCGTCCGCCGGCGAGCTTGACCGACGCGCAAAGGAAGGATCTCCGCGATCTTCAGCGCCGTGCGCGGTCTCGCCGTCGCCGGGCCCGCGACCAGTTGAGCGAGGAGGCTTGGTCTACCGGGGCGAAGCGAGAGGATGCGCAGCGCCGGGCCAAAGATTGGGAACCGGCTGGCGGCTGGCCCGCACCGCGTCCGCCGGGCTATGCCGGCACGGGCATCAGCATCCCGCAATATCAGGCAATCAACGATCGGCATTACGGTCAGACCATGCGCAACGGTCAGGAAGAGGCAGTACAAGGTTCAGTGAAGAAAGGCGGTGATCCTCGCGATCCGGCGGCGGCTGGTCCACCTTACACAGTTCCGCCGCAGCGGCAGGCCGCCTCGTTACGCGAGCCACGCGAGGGGAGGATCGAGCACACCTTCGATCGTGTGACCCCGACACCGGCGACGATCAATGCGGCGAACAAGCGCTTTGCGGCGGCTGGCGGATGGGGTCCGCGATGAGCGGCCCGCGCAGGGTAAGGACGGCTGCTGACGTGCTGATCGAGCGGCACGCGGCCTACATCGAGAATACGCGGGTGCAACCGTATTTGGCCGACCGGCAAAGTCGCAACAAAAGCATGGACGAGGCGCAGGCCGCGGCGCGAATAACCGAGGCCAAGGCAGCGCTTGCGTTGGCGGAGCGGAAGTGGGACGAGGCGACGGCCGAGGTGGCCAAGTATAACGGCCTCGACGAGCGGATCGCGAACGCGCGTATGGGCTTCGAGAGGACCTCGCCGGGGAACGTCTTCGTTGTGCCGCCGGCACTGGCTGAGGAGCGTCGCAAGCGTGCCGCGGCGGTGCAGAAGGAAAAGGACGCGAGGGCGACGGTAGAGGGTTTAAGGGCTGAGCTTGGTTGTTAGAATTGCGGCCGGCGGCTCCCAACTCACACCCCGCTGGCCGTGATCCTCGGGTTTGGACCCCCTTTCCCGAGGCAACCGACCCTGGCTCCTGCCCGGCAGTCAGTGGCGGGTAGTCGAGCCGGGGTCGATGATTTCGCTGCTGTATTCCGAGGGTCGTGAGTGGCACCTTCGGGCGCTCGGCGGTGATCGTCAAGCCTGACGCGCGCACCGCGGCCATGATCGAGAGCATGATGAACCGGAAAGTCAAACGCAGAAAAGACGCAGATCCTTCCTACCTGCGCGGGCCGCCACCAAAGAAGAGCCGTGCCGCCGCGACAACGTCGCAGCCGAGAAACCGGCGCCTGGTGCACACTGCGGCTTCAAGAACGTTGTAGCCACCGGCCGCCGGGTCTAGGACCACGTCGCCGGGATTGGTCGTCGCCTCGATCGGTTTCTTTAAGAGACCGATCGGCTTGGCGTGAGGGTGTGACTTCTCCTTGCTCTCCGGCCACACATCGGGGATGTTGTGCAGGGACCACACCCAGTGATGATTATGGTCTTCATCGACACCCTTAATGAGTTCGCGTGAATGTGCCCGGATATAGCGAATTAATTAGTTCTGCAATTGCAGCGCCCATTAGCTCTAGAGGGTGAGAGGCGCAGTAACCGTCCATCCAAACCCAAATCGCCGACGCATCTCTCCCCTTTAGGAGATCGAGGTCAAGAGCAACCGACACACCAGAAGCGAAACCAATCGCCCATTGCTCATAAGCGAAAGAGGTGCGATTTCGTCTTGCTTCTATCCAAGTGCCGCAGCTTGCTGTTCCTACTCCAATTACCGTTGTAGCGAATGCTGGGTCGGTCAGAAAAAGTGAAATCGCAACGAGGGCTATGTAGCTCAGTCGATTTAATCTCATTTTTGGCTCGACGAACGATTTGTTCACGCTAACGCGAAAAGCTCGCGGAAACCGGCAACTGAGCTTGGGCTGCATCATCGCCAACCTGCCCGGCGTTCGAGCGGTGGAAGAAGGCGAATATCCAGTGAATGTCGGGACGTATTTTCGTCAAACCTTTGCCGACATAGAATGGCTCGCGCCTCCTCCGGGGTCGCGGATCGCGGTAAATGTAGACGCAGAATCTCTTGTCCCGGCCGAAGTCGAGCGCGAGCGGATCAGTCGCCATCACCATTCCCTCCCGGCCCTCGAGCGAGTCTGACACCCGCGCCAGCACCGGCTGGGCTGCCGGCGCCATCATCGATCAGGATGATACCAGCGTCGACGAGCGCCCGCTCGAGGGCGTTCACGGTCGAAACGCGTGGATCGGAACCGGCTTCAAATCGCTTGATTGCGATCACGTTTACGCCGGCCGCAGCGGCGAGCGTAGCCTGCGTCATTCGTAGCAGCGCTCGCGCGGCACGGCATTGGGCGGCGTTCAACACAACCCGATAATAGGACGGCGGCGCGACGATCGATAACATCATGAACCCCTTGCGTGAAGTTTTTGTTGACTTCGTCGCCAGTCTGTGACTTGAAGTCTCATTCTCGCGATTTTATGTAGCGCGAGGGCCACCAAGTCTCAAGGGGCAAGCGACGTCGCGTGCGGTTCGGGTGCTTTCGGTAGCTGCTGCGTTACCCCTCTTTTCGGGCAGCCTCGCAGCCCAAGACGCTCGCCTTTGCGTGAATGGCCATCCAGCCAAGCGTGCGCCTGACTGCACCGCGGCACAGGTTCCTGGGTGCATCAGCTATGGCGGCCTGGCGCCGCGGCGGGGATTCCAGCGCGATCACGGTCCTTATCCGCTTTGTCTTGGTCAACAAGATGCCGCCGCGCATGTGCACTACCAGCCGATCGCGCAAGCTCGCGCCAAAGATCGCCTCGAGGCTTACGCCTGCGACAGCTACTGCGCGGGTCGTCTAGACCTGTCTCAGGCCCTCCAGCTGTTTGACGACTGGCGAGCTTCGTATCGGCAAATTTTTGGGGAATCGCCGAAATGATGCAGATGCGGGTGTTTTCGGCAGGTAGCAGTTAATGCCGGCAACCGCATCGGTTCTCTCCGTAAGGGCTGAGATCGAGCGCAGGTTGATCGCGGCGATGCGGCAGCAGCTCGGGCGAGGGGTGTGTGACCGGCTCGACGATCCGGCTGTTATAGAGATCCTCCTCAATCCTGACGGAATCCTCTGGGAGGACCGGCTAGGCGAGGGGATGCGCGAGATCGGGACGATGTCGGCGGTTGCCGCCGAGTCGTTCATATCGGTCGTCGCGTCTTCGCTACACACCGAGATCACCCGCGCCAACCCGATCCTCGAGGCTGAGCTGCCGATTCGCGGCGCCAGGTTTGAGGCGCTGATCCGACCGGCGGTTCAGGCGCCGGTTTTTAATATCCGCCTGAAAGCGGTGAAGATATTCACCCTCGCCGACTATGTCGCCGACGGGATCATGACAGCCCGGCAACGGGCGGTGATCGAAGACGAGAACGCCGCTCGCCACAACATTTTGGTGGTTGGCGGGACCGGCAGCGGCAAGACCACGCTGGCGAATGCGATCCTGGCGCACACCGCCGAAGTCGCTCCAGACGACCGCATCGTACTCCTCGAGGATACGATCGAGCTCCAGTGCAACGCCCGCAATCACGTGGCGCTGCGAACCACCGATACGGTCGATATGCGGCGGCTGGTGCGCGCCTCAATGCGGCTGCGACCTGACTGCATCGTCGTCGGCGAGGTTCGTGGCGGCGAGGCGCTGGACATGCTGAAGGCCTGGAACACCGGGCATAAGGGTGGCCTCTGCACGCTGCATGCAAATTCAGCCCGCTCGGCGCTGACTCGACTCGAGCAACTCGTCGCCGAGGTCACAACCGGCGACATGCGGGCGGTCATCGCTGAAGCAATCGATGTCATCATCGCGATCGTCAAAACCAAGACATCACGCGTGGTCGAGCAGATCGTCCGTGTAGATCATTTCGAAGCGGGACAATACGTCTTGAGCAATTTGGAGGATTAAATGCGTAAAGGCCACCGCGTTTGGTTTGTTCTCGCAATCATAATCTTGCTTTTGCCTGACGTGGCTCTCGCGGCGGGGGCTGGCGGCGGGGGATTACCATGGGACACACCACTTACCACGCTCCGCACTGACTTGACCGGCCCTGTCGCTTTCTCACTCGCATTAATAGCGATGTTTGTCGCCGGCGCGGTTTTGGTCTGGGGCGGCGAAATGCACGGGTTCGCCCGCAGCATGGTGATGGCCGTCCTCGTCGGCGCGGCGCTGACCAGCATCGTCAATCTCGCCTCAGCGCTGGGAATCGCGGGTGCGGTCATCCTGTGACTCTCGCCGCCAAACCAATCCCTCGAGTGTTGTCACGCCCGCACCTGCTGCTGGGCGCAGAGCGCGAACCCGTCCTGATTGCCGCCCTTCTGTTCGGGGGTGTGGCGGTCGCATCCATGACGATCATAGCGTGGGTCGTTTGCGGCGGCCTCTGGGCGCTGGCTCTGATGATCTTCCAATGGGTCGCCAAATTCGACCCACAATTCAGCAAGGTCTACGTCCGCAATCTCAGGTATCGCAGCCACTACCCGGCGTTCTCTAGGCCATACCGGAAGACCTGACGTGCTGGCGCTCAAATCTTTCAGAGATGCCCGGCCCGGTCTGCCCGATCTCCTCAATTGGGGTTTCCTGGTCGCCGACGGTGTGGTGCTTTGCAAAGATGGCTCGCTGTTGGCGGGGTGGCTTTACGAGGGGCCCGATCTCGATGCTTCCCCCGACAGCCAGCTAAATTGGGTATCGGAGCAGATGAATGCCGCGCTGGCGAGGCTCAGCGGCGGCTGGAGCATCTGGGTAGATGCCAATCGCCTGCCGTCGCCTACCTATTTTGACCCAAGCCACAGCAGTTTTCCGGATCCGGTCTCGCAGCTGATCGAAGACGAACGCCGAGGCCACTTTCTGTCACTCGGTCGGCATTACGAAACCGAGTATGCGCTGCTAGTTCACTATATGCCGCCGCTGCGAAGCAAGGGACGGCTGCTCAACCTGATTTATAGCCCCGGGCAAGAAGGCGGCTCGGCGGCGGACGCAATCCTGTCGGGCTTTGAGCGCACCATCACAGATCTTGAGGACTCGCTGTCGAATGTCGTCCGCACACGCCGGATGCGCGACTTTGTCGAGCTCGACGTGACAGGCCGCGAGCAAACCCGGTCGCACCTCGTGAACTATCTCAATTTCATTCTTACCGGGAACGAGTTGTCTCTGAACCTACCGCACTGCGGGTTCTATCTCGACAGCATCCTGGGGAGCGTAGACTTCGAGCCGGGCGACACGCCGCGAGTAGGAGACAGCTATGTTGCGGTGGTCTCGATCCGCGGATTTCCAGAGCAATCTGTGCCCGGAATCCTGGCCGTGCTCGACGTGATGTCGATCCCGCTGCGCTATTCGTCGCGGTTCATCTTCATCGACCAACCCGAAGCTCACAGGCAGATCACCTCGATCGAGCGAAAGTGGAAACAGCGGCTGCGCGGGTTTTGGGCAGACGTCCTGAAGCTGCCGGCGCCGCGGGTCGACGAAGACGCGCTCCAGATGACCGAGCAGGCGAGCAGCGCACTGGGCCGTACGAATTCGGGGCTAGTCGGGACTGGATATTTCACACCGGTCGTCACGCTCATGGCGGCGACACCCGAGGAGGCCATCGAGAACGCCCGCGCGGTTCGCCGTGAGATCAGAAAACTCGGGTTCAACGCCGAGATCGATACGATCAACGCCACGGAGGCGTGGCTCGGATCGCTGCCGGGACACACGGTGCCGAATGTCCGACGCCCGCCGATGCATACGGACAATCTGGCCGACCTGCTACCGCTAACCTCAGTGTGGACAGGACGGCCGACAAATCCCTGTCCTTACTACCCGCCGAATTCGCCGGCTCTCCTGCAGGCCGCGACGAGCGGCGCGGCACCTTTCTGGCTGAACCTTCACTCAGGGGATATCGCGCACACCCTCATTTTCGGGCCAACGGGGGCAGGAAAGTCAACGCTGCAGGCGATGATCATGGCGCAGGCACTGCGCTATCCCGGAATGACGATCTGGGCCTTCGACAAGGGCAAGTCGTCGATGCCGATCGCCAAGGCTTGCGGCGGGCGGTACTACGATGTCACCACCGGTGGTGAACTCCAATTCTGCCCATTGTCGGTGCTCGATGGGGACGGTGATGTGGCTTGGGCGGAGGAATATATCGCCGTCTGCTACGAGCTGCAGCACGGCGCACCGCCAACCCCTCTCAATCCACCAGGCGATCACGCGGATGCGTGAAATCGAAGCCGGACGATCGCTCACCAATTTTTGTGCACAGGTCCAATCCCAGCGTGTTCGCGAGGCTCTCCAGCACTACACCTTGGCTGGCCCCCTCGGCCGCCTGCTCGACGCCGAGGAGGACAACCTCACCGACTTTCGGTTGCTCGTCTTTGAGATCGAGGAGCTGATGGAGCTCGGGGATAAGCAACTGATCCCTGTGCTGCTCTACTTGTTCCGGCGATTTGAAAAGTCATTGCGCGGCCAGCCGGCCATGCTTCAGATCGCTGAGGCTTGGGTGGCCTTCGGCCATCGTGTATTGCGCGAGAAGGTGCGCGAGTGGCTGAAGACGCTGCGCAAGGCCAACTGCGCCGTCGTCATGGATACACAGTCTCTATCCGATGCGGCGCGGTCGGGGATCCTCGACGTGCTGATCGAGTCGTGTCCGACCAAGATATTCTTGCCAAACGAAAGTGCCGCCAACACCGGAACCGAAGAATTCCCCGGCCCCGCCGCCTATTATCAAATGTTCGGTCTTAACGAGCCGCAAATAGAAATCATCAGGACAGCGGTTCCTAAGCGCCATTACTACGTCGTGACACCGGCCGGTAGCCGTCTGATCGATCTGCAGCTGCGCCCGATCGCGTTGGCTTTTGCCGGGGCCGGCGGCAAGGACGATATCGCCGAAGTCAATGCGCTCGAGGCGCAGCACGGGCGCAGATGGCCATTCGAGTTGCTGAAGCGCAAGGGAATCACGTTCGACGATCTCACCGACATCATCAGCTTGGAGGCAGCAGCATGAAGAAGCGTCGCCTGTTCCTAGGTTCGAGCGCGGTGGTGATTGTGATGAGTCTGTCACGGCCGGCGCCAGCCATCTTCTGTGAAAACTGCGCCGATCAACTCGACCAACTTTGGTCCAATGCGAAACAAGCTGAGCAGTATCTCAATGAAGTGCAGCAATTACAAAACCAACTAAACATGTATGCCAATATGGTCCGCAACACGGTCATGTTGCCGCAGCAGATTTTCTACCAAGTACAGTCGGTGGTCAGCCGATTACAAAATATCTCTAATGCCGCGTCATTATTGTCCGGGAATTCCGGGAATATAATCACGCGCTTGAATTCACTTACAGGCACCATCTCCGGGACCGGCTATTCGATCACCTCCATCCCCAACCAGATGACGACGTGGGCGAACACGGTCGGCAATGCCGGCAAGCAATTGGGCACAGCCGTCGATTTCCAACTAGGTGATCTCACGAACAACGCCCGGCTTGTCGAGATGAACCAGGCGAACTCGAACTCTGCGGATGGGCAGTTGAAGGCCATCCAGGCCGGCAACGAGCTCGCCGCCAACAATGCAACATTGCTCAACCACATCGCGCAGACGGATATCGCGATGGCGCAGACCCTCAGCACCAAGCTCATCATCGATACGGATCGGCAGGCTTCGGAAGACTCGGCGCTCACTCACTTCGCCACACCCCAGCCAGTCGCCACGACCGGCAATGGTGGGTATTAAGATGAAGACCGATCTTCCAGTTCTTGGGCTTGTCCCGGCCATAGGCATCATCAGCGGCATTGTCCTTGGCTTTGTGTTCTTGGGTCCGGGGACAAGGCCCCAACACTCCGCAGCCGCAACGCCGCCATCCGGAGCGCCTGCGCCATCGGCCCAAAAAGCCGCAGCAATTCCGGGTTACGCACCCGGCACCTGGGAGGCGGATGCCGACGCTTACCTCTGTCATTACGGGCTCCGCCCTGGGTGCGCGAGGCGCCGATGATCAAGATTATCACCAGCGTCATCGTCTCTGCCGTCCTGGCCGGCGCCGCGGGGTGGTTCGGCAGGGATTACCTGGCGCCCCAGGTTGTCACCGTTGCCACAACCGAAGCGCAATGCCCGCTCCCGACCGCGTGCCCGGCTGTGGTCGTGCAGTGCCCGACACCGGCGACCGACACCATAACGCCGGCGATGCGCCATTTCGCCAGGCCGCAGCACTTATCGACGGGCGGATCGAAGGGATGGTGAGGTTTCGCCGCATAGGCCTGCCTGCGGCGCTGGTCGTCATCCCGAGTGCTGCGATGGCGCAGAACGTCATCGACCAGATCGTCGGCGGTTTTCAAAGCGCCTCGGCTGGTTGGGAAGCCCCGCTGCAGACAATGGCGCAGGGCACCTTCGGCATCCTCGCGATGATCCAGTTCTGCTGGGGGATGGCAAAGCTGACGGTGCGGCGCGCTGATTTTTCCGAGTTCACGGCGGAGCTCGTCAACCAGATCATGTTTCTGGGTCTCTTCTTCTGGTTGCTCACCACAACGACGACGTGGGGCCCGCTCATCATCAAAAGTTTCCGCCAGGCCGGTGCAACAGCCAGCGGAACAGCGGTGCTGAGCCCAGGAGACGTCTTCAACGCGGGCGTATCGATCGCGCAGACCGTGCTGTCACAAATGTCGATCTGGTCACCTGCCGCCTCCGCAGGGCTGATGTTGGCCGCAATCGTCATCATCGTCGTTTTCGCTCTTATGTGCGCCGAGATGGTGATTGCCCTTGTGCGGTCATTCTTCATCACGACCGCCGGCGTTCTCTTCATGGCGTTCGGCGGCACGATGTGGTCATCGGAAATCGCCATCGCCGTCGTGCGCAAGGTGCTCAGCGTCGGCGCAGGACTGTTTACCCTGCAGTTGATCTTGTCGATCGGAACGAACTTCATCCAGCAATGGGTGGCGCAGTTTCAGGACGTTACCGCGATCAGCGTTCTCACCGAGATCGGCTCTGCGGTCGTCCTTTTGGCCGTCTCATGGGTTATTCCCAATGACATAGCTAGTCTAATCGGCGCCGGCGCATTCGCTCATGGCGGCGCTTTATGGGGGGCTGCCGCCGCAACCGCCGGTGGCGCGGTGGCCGTCGGATCGGGCGCGCTACGGGTCGCCACAGGCATCGCTGGCGCTGGTACAGCCGCCGGTTCGGCCGCCCGCCTCGCCGGGGCGCAGATGAGCCGGAGGGCCGCGCTGAGTACGGCGCCGAGCTCAACGGCCGGGCGCCTTGCCTTTTTGACCGGCAGAACGGTCAGCAACCTCGCCGGCGCTGCCAAGGACGACATCGGCCGCCGGTTGAGCGGTCAGTCGCCACGGCGAGGGGTCGCCGGGTTCCGCCTTGCCGCGAATATGCGGCAGCAGCGCGAAGAACTGTAGAACGAGGATTCATAAGTGCCCGACAACGTGCAGCTCTCCGACAGCCCTGCTTTCTCCGCGGTTTATTGGTCGGCGCGCCGCGAATGGAACGAGCGCTATGGCGACTATATCGCGCGCGCCCGGCAATGGCGGCTTGTCGCTTATGTGCTCGCCGGCACGACTGCCATCAGCACATGCGCGGCCGTCTGGAGCGCCCAGCAAGCCCACGTCGCCCCCTACGTCGTGCAGGTCGACAAGCTCGGCGAATCCTTGGCCGTCGCGCGGGTTCCGGTGGCACCACGGGTCGATAAGGCGCGGATCGAGTACCAGTTGGCACACTGGATCGTAGACATCCGCACCGTCGGGGCCGATCCGTCTACGATCCTTAGAAATGCGACCGAAGCCTATAGCTGGATCGACAAGTCGAGCGCAGCGCAGGATCAACTCGATGTGTGGTTTCGTTCCAACCCGCCAAATGAACGCACCAAGAAAGAGACGGTCGGCGTGAACTTCCCGGTCGACAACGTCACTCCTATAGGGGCCGATACCTGGCAAGTCGATTGGAGCGAAGAGCACCGTCCAAAAGATACTGGCACGGTTTACACAAATTATTGGCGAGCCACGATCACGATCATCGTCAAGCCGCCGACCGACGACGCCACGATCCAGGTCAATCCTGCCGGGCTCTATGTCAGCTGGTTCAACGTAAATCTTAGAAATACCGCGCGGGGGTCTTCCTGATGCGCAAATATCTCCTCGCGTCCGCGGCTCTACTCCCTTCCGTCGCTCTTGCGCAGCAGCCTCCGGCAATCCAAGCCAACGCTGCGGCAACGGCTGGCATAACCGCCGCGCCCCCAATTGGATCAAACACGTCATCCAGCCTGGTCGAGGTCCCGCCGGGGATGCCGCCGACGAGCCGACCGCTCTCGCCCTCGGCGCCGCTGAACCAGAAAGAGCGTGAAGCCGTCAGGCACGCGACGCGATGGCGTGACCGTAACAGCGCACCGAGTGCCGGCGAGGACGGTGTGGTGCGGTGGCCTTATGGGGCCAGCCAACCCTCCGTCGTCTGCGCGCCTCTGCAGGTCTGTGACATTGCCTTCGAGCCGGGGGAAACGATCACAGCGATCCATGCCGGCGACAAATCCGAATGGTCGATCATGCCGGCGGTCACCGGCTTTGGCGCCGAGCGCACGACGCACATGATCGTCAAGCCTACCGATTCCGGCCTCATCTCTAGCGTGCTCGTCTTCACCGACAAGCGAACCTACTCGATCAAGCTGGTATCCACGCAGAAACAGTGGACCCCTCTCACCGGCTTCACCTACCAAACGGCGTCACAGGACGCATGGAGCCGGTATGGCGCTTCGGCGCAACTTGCGGGCAACGGCACGCAAGGCGGCGGTTTGAGCCAGTTTAATTATACGGTTTCGGGCTCCGCTCCGTGGCGGCCGGAGCATATCTACTCGCAGACCGGCAAAACCTACATCGTCTTTCCCGGAGCGATGAGTTTCGGCACCGCACCGGCTCTGATCGGTCTTGCCAATGATGGCGGCTGGTTCTCCAGCCCTTCGGAGCAGATGGTTCGCTACCGGATCGCCGGCAACCAATACGTGGTCGACGGGATCATAGATCACGCGATGCTCGTGCAAGGCGGCGGCGGCGATCAGCAACGTGTCGACATCGAGAGGCACCAATAAAATGCGCGCACTCCTTCTCGCGGCTCCGTTGCTGCTCGCTGGCTGTGTGGCATCGTGGCCGACCGGGTCGTATGAAGCCGACATTAGCGACCCCGATGCCGCCGTCTTGGCGCCCGCCATCGCTCATTATGTGGCGGCGACAGTGCATCGCGGGGAGGCGGTGCATGTTGTTCCGGCACAGCCAAAGGACACGCTAGCGCAGCCGCTCACCGCTGCTCTCAACCGAGCCGCCATCCGCCAAGCCCCAGATGGCCGTAAATTGCAGTACGTCGCCGATGCGTGGCCGGGCGGCGGTGTGCTCCTGCGGGTATCGATCGACGATCGCGAGGGTGCTAGCCAATATTTCACGCGGGTGAACAATGGTCTAACGCCGAGCGGCCCGATGATGGTGGCGGTGCCGTGATATCGCGCAGCCTGCTTCCCGCGCGACCAACGCGGGGGACCCGGCAACTGACCTGGTGGCCGGTCTACCTTACCGGCGTCGTGCTGGGACTGGTCATTATCGTCATCGTCTATACCTACCAACAGAAGCTGAACCAGCAGCAAGCCATCTCGGCGCCGGATGCGCGCGAGGCCCAGGGTGCGGGATCACACGCCAAGGACATCATCACAGTCCCCAGCGAAAAGCCGCCAGCGCCCAGCAAGCCCGCCACCCCTCCCGAAACCACCGCAGAGGCTCACCCAGCGCCACCGGCACCGGTCGTCATCAATGCGGCAGAGCAGGCCAGGGTCAAGGCCTGGCAGGCTTACTACGAGCACACCATGCCGCAGGAGATGCAGGCGAAGGCTGAGCAAGCCACCAAAGCGTACAGCGTCGATACCAGCATCGATCTCGGCGGCGGGGCTTCTCAGGGCGGTGCACAGAACACCGGCGTTACTAATATCCCCCCCGGGCTCGCGGGATCCGGATTCGGACCATACGGCCTTAATGGCAGCCATGAGTCCGAAACAGCTTCAACTATCGCGACCGGACAAGCGGAGAAGCGCGACTTTCTTGCTAAGGCGGGTGATCCGCTCGGGATGAACGAAGACCTCGTCGCTGTCGCCCACAAGGCAAACCCGACACGATCATGGCCGGCACCCCAATCCAGGGAGTGATGATCGGCGGCATGACTAGTGACTCTCCGGGGATGGTGATCGGGCAAGTTGCACAGGACGTGTGCGACACCGCGACCGGCGCGCATCTCTTAATCCCGTGGGGGACGCGCGCGATCGGCATCTACGACAACAGTGTATCGAACGGACAGACACGCATCGGTGTGATCTGGAACCGCCTGGTGTTTCCTGACACGCAATCGCTCCAGCTCGGCAGCATGGAAGGGGCCGACCAGGGCGGTTATGCCGGGTTCCATGATCAAGTGGACACGCACTTTTGGGACAAGTTCGGGAGTGCGATCCTGCTATCGGTGGCCGGTGCCGCGGTACAACTCTCTCAACCAAAGGGAGCCGTCGGCGGAACTTACAATTCCGAACAAGTCGCGGCTGCGGCACTCGGGCAACAGATGGCGGTGCTGGGCGGGGAATATGCGCGGGCTGGCCTCGCGATCCCGAACACACTCGAAATTCGCCCGGGGTACATTTTTGAAATAATGGTTCACAAAGACATTCACCTGCAGCCCTACATGGATCAGCGGGGCATTACCCGCGCGACACAATGCTCGGCTGACGATGGACTGACCTTGGTTCATCAAGGGCCGATCCTGCAATGAGGTGGTTGCTGAGCGGTATCGCATCGGCCCTGGTCCTCTCCGGTGCGGCCTACATCGCCGGGATCAGGATCAACCACAGTCCTTCGATGCCCGAAGGCCTGTGGCACGTAACCAAACTCACCGAGGCCGCGCGGCTCGGGGATATGGTGCTCATCTGTCCTGAAGAGCCGATCGCTCACCGGTACCTTGGCGCGGGAACATGCAAATCCGGCAGCGAGCCAATGCTCAAGCCGGTTGCCGCTACCGCTGGGGACATGGTCTCCGTTTCTGCGGCTGGCATTGCGGTCAATGGGGAACTTCTACCGCACACCTCCGCCAAGACGCGAGACGGCGCTGGACGGCCACTCCAACCCTTCGCAGTCGGTGAATACAAAGTCGGCGCGGGCGAGTTGTGGGCCGTGGCACCGCACGACTGGTCGTATGATTCTCGATACCTAGGCCCGATCCCTGCGCTGTGGCTCATCGCCAAGGCCAGTCCGGTGCTCCTTTGGGGATATCACGATAAGGAGGGGGACACATGGCAGACCTCACTACAGCTGCGTTTCTAGCGCTCGCTGCATCGTGCGCGCCGCAGGTCGCGCCACAGACTCTGCTTGCGATCGCCACGGTCGAATCGGATCTGTCGCCGTGGGTCGTACACGACAACACCGCAAAGCATGAATACTCCCCGGTCAGCGCCGAGGAGGGGATCGGCTTGGCCAAACAGCTGCGCGCGGCTGGCCACAATATCGATAGTGGGATCATGCAGGTCAATTCCGGCCCTGGCGGCGAACATTGGGTTTCGCTCAACGTGTCGCTCGAGGACACGTTCAATCCATGCATAAATATCCGCGCCGGAGCCCAAGAGTACTGCTCATACGAGCCTAGCCAGTGCCAACCAGCGCCGCAGGCGCTTAGCAGATACAATACCGGGTCCCCGATCCGCGGCGTTGAGAACGGATATGTCCGCCGTGTCGTCAACGCCTTTGCGAAAGCGAATCCCTCGAACACATCTCTCGGCGAGCTCGTGGCAGTCCCGTCTAACCCTGGCGCAGAGCTCCGTCTGGACCCCGCGAAAGGAGGGGTTACACATCATGTCGCGAGAAGTCCTGCCCCCGGCGTCCGGGCCCCCCGCTCGGCGAGCACCGACGTTTACGCCGGGGCGGATCTCAATATTCCTATTCGTTAGCGCGGCGACGGCGGTCGGCCTGATCCTCGGCCCCGTGATCGTCGCGCTCAGAATTGCATGGTGGTTCGCCCGTGCCGCCCTGGGCTGGCTTGTGATCCTGGCGGTCATCACGGCGGTGCGATGGGCGCTGCGATGACGAAGAAGGCGGCCATCTGGGGAGTGTGCCTTGCCGCACCTCTGGGCTGGGTCGTGTCTGCGTCTTGGCTCTATCTCTCGTTCGTCGGTCGCCGCGATCTATTTGTGTTTCCCTTCACCCAATGGATTGATGCGGCGCCTTATTTCGCCGCCACCGCATGGATGAAGGTCTATGTGATCGGCAGCGCCGTGATCCCTACGGGCATCCTGGCGATGGCCCTGATCGGATCCTTTCAAAGAGGTGGGGTGCGGCGACATCTAACCACAAGCCGCGGCAACCCGGCACGGGCGGCAGCGATCCGACCAGTCGAGCGCGGCGGTACCGACAACCATGGCCACACCGACTGGCGATCGCTTGAAGACACGAAACAGCGGTTCCCCGGGCCCCATCCCCTTTGGGGCGGACTCGTGGTCGGCGAAGCCTATCGGGTCGATCTTGACCGCAGTGTTCGCGGGATACCCTTTGACCCCGCCGATAAAGCGACTTGGGGCCTAGGCGGCCGCGCTCCTCTCCTGATCGATCCGTGCACCCGCGGCGGGCATTCAGCCGTTTTCGCCGGCACCGGTGGTTACAAGACCAGCGAAGCTGTGACGAAAATCCTGCACTGGACCGGATCCAGCGTCATTTTTGACCCGTCGATGGAGCTCGGACCAATGCTCGACGAGCCCCTCCGGCGGCAACGCAAGCAAGTCTTCCACGTCGGCATCCCCGACCCGAGCCTCAAGATACCGATGGGAGGCTGGAACGTGCTCTCCTGGTTGGATCCGACACACCCCGAGGCTGACGCGCATTTACGAAGCCAAGTCTCCCGGATTTTCGATGAAGACCGAGCAGCCTCAGCGCGTCCCGAGGATCCGTTCTTCTCGACCATGGGCCGGTCGCTCGTGACATGCATCTTGGCTGATCTCGTCTGGTCGGACCCCGACAAGATCGAAATCAGTCTCGCGACCTTCGCCGCCGGTATGGCGACGCCGGAGGACGACATGGTTCACCTGCTCACCCAAATTCATGCGTCCAGCCGCAGTGCAATGGCCCGCCGAATAGCGGGTTCCCTGATGCGCGCCAGGGCCGCCGAGACGTTTTCGTCTATTTACTTATCGGCAGTGCGGGGCATCGAATGGCTCTATTCGGCGGCATACGCGGATCTCGTTTCCGTCGGGCCGTTTTTTGATCCGCGGGCGCTGCTGCTGGGCAACTGCACCGTCTTTCTGCACATCAATCTGCGGACCCTCGAAAGCACGCCGGCGATCGCGCGCTGCCTTATCGGTTCGCTCCTCAATTCAGTCTTTATGGCCAACGGCTACACCCGCGGGTGGATCCTCTTCCTCATCGACGAAGCCTACAAGGCTGGCCGCGATCCCGCCCTCGAGACTGCCCGCGATATGGGAAGGCACTACAAGGTGGTGCTCCATACCCTATGGCAGTCAGTCGGGCAAATGCACGAGGTATGGGGAGAGGACGGTATGCGCGCGTGGCTCGATGCGTTCAGCTGGGTGGCCTACGGCGCCATCAGAGCCGCAGGTGCGGGCGGCAACCTCAGCCGCGATCTCGGCGGCTACGGTGCACTCGCGTATAGCGAGGGGGATAACACTGGCCGCCAAAAGCCGGCGGGCCTCTCCTTTGGTACCTTTTCTCGCGGACAGAATCTGAACGTCCATGAGATCTCCCATCCGCTCATCACCGCCGCACAGATGCAGCAGGATCTGCGTGAGGATGAGCAGATTGTCGTGCCCGCGAGTGGCATGCCCATCCGCGCGGGTCGCGCGCTGTATTTTCGACGCGGCGAAATTGTCGCGCAAATTCCAAACGACACTCTTGCCATGATGGCAACGTCAGCAGCGGAGTAAAAGAATGGCAGATCCTGTCTCGCAAGCCCAAAGACATCTCCAGCGCGCTCGCAACGAGCGTGAGGAACGAGCCGCGGCGTTCTGGCAGCAAAAAGTCAACGACGGCCGCGCGCTGGTCCAGGCCCGCACCGAGATGCAGGCCGGGCGCTCGCCGGAGAGAGACAACACCGAGCGGAGATCACGCGGACCATACCGGGCGCGCACACGATGATCGCTCAAAAAAGGCCACGGCAGCCTTCGTTTCTTTCGCAGAAAGATACCTTGCTCTGTGAGACCCTAAATGCCCCCCGAAATGCAGGGTCGAAACTCGCGCAATAGTATGCGCGGAAGCGGATGCAGTTCGCGTGTCCGCGTGCACCGATCGCGCAGACTGCGCAGCCTGCGCACAACGCAAGGCTCAGAGCGAGTATAAGATGCCTCTCGTCGATACTAATGCCCTATCCCTATCCCTACAGTCTGTGGGTGGAGGGGCAGCAGCCAGCGCCTAAAGACGTTAGCTGTGTATATTTCCTGATAGCGAGCAATTGCCGCATTTTATACATTGGAGAAACCAGCAATCTCGCCGGCAGATTTTCAGGCCACCACCGCTACCACGAGGCGATGAAGATCGACCCGTCAACTCGAGTCTACGTTCACGAGTGGCCGCTACCGGCTGAGGGGCCGGAGAGAGTTGCCTGCATCCTTGCGCGCAAGGATTCCGAAGCTGACTGTATCATCCGTTTTGACCCAGTCCTTCAATGCTACGGTAGGAGTTGGGCGGGAAAACCGGCATCACGGGACTGGAATACGCGCAGAGTACACTGAACGGGAATCTGCCGATTCCGCCACGGCTGCGAACAGCACTTCACCGGCAGACGTGTAGTCGACGCTACAAACAGACTTGCTATGCTCGTTACGCGAGAAGAAATAAGCGGCTCTCAGAGATACTGCCGCCACCGCCACCACACCCCTGTCGTGATCCCGCACTACTCGCCGAATTACCTGACGATGCAGCGGGGCTGACAGCTGAGGCCAAAAAAGTGCTTAAGGCCGTCTACGACGCGCTGAAGACGGAGGATGCGGAGTGTTGGCTCCATCGGCTCGGGGCGATCGCGTTCAAATATACCTCTATCGATCCCGACGGAGTGGACGCCGCCTGGGAAGCCATCAAGGCGGACGTGCCGCCTCCTCCTGCATCCAATGACGATCACGGAAAGACGTTCCCATGATGACGTACAGGGTCGGCGTGGCGCGTGGCGCTGCCGTCGCGAAGGCAATCAGTGAGTATTACCTTTCCGATACGTTGCGCAGTGAGAATATGCGAGCCGCCGAGTATTATTCCGGGCGGCAAGAGCAGTCCGTCAGCTTCTGGGACAACAAGATCCTGACCGGGCACTTAGAGATGGAGCAACATCACGCTGACTTGCGTCCCGATCTGTCGAGCGCGCTCGCTGCCACACTTGGCGTACACGGGCAAGCTCTAACGCCCGAGCGTGTAGCCAACCTGCTCAGTCTCAAACAAGCTGATGGAGGCGCCATAGCGGGCAGGCAAATCCACCGCCCCAAAGCGGATGGGAAGCGGAAACCGATCGGGTTTATCGATCTCACCTTGAGTGCCCCCAAAAGTCTGTCCGTCGCGTGGGGGCTGGCACCGACCAAGGAAGAACGTGATGCGCTGCTCGGGATACATCGGACGGCCGTTGCCAAAACGATGGCATATGTCGCCGAAGAGATCGCCTACACGCAGCGTGGCGGGAAACAGAATCGGCGGTCCGAATTCGGGGACATCGCGTGGATCGGGTTCCAGCATTATACGTCACGACCGGTTGGGCAACAGGCGGCAGATCCGCAGCTCCACACCCATAATATCGTCCTACCCCACGTCCTCACGCCTGACGGGCACGTGGGGGCGCTCGATCTCGACCACCTCAACGGCCGGATCAAGGAGTTCGGTTACGTCTACCAGGCGTTCGTTGCGCAGGAAGCGCGAAAGCTCGGCATTCGGGTCGAGGCGGATAAGAAGAACGGCGCTGCGCGTTTAAGCGCTATCCCCGATCACATCATCGAATTGTTCAGCAAGCGCCAGAAAGAGGCGATCGCCAAGGCCGAGCAACACGCGTCTCGCATGGGCCTTGATTGGGCAGAGCTCAGCGAGGAACGGAAGATCGGACTCACCAAGACTGGCGCCTATACGAGCCGCGAGGAAAAGGACGAGATCAACGATCTGGCGTCGTGGTCGCGGCAAGCAGACGAAAGCGGCTATCTCTACGAGAGTGTGCGGGATCAAGTAGAGCCAGCCATTGCCGCGGATGTGCGGCCCGCGTACGACGCCGCGCTACCGCTGCTTGCCGATGAGTTTCAGCGCCGGCCGGTGCTCGACGAGAAGGAATTGCGGGTTGCGGCGGCTAGGGCGTTGGTAGCGACGAACATCACCGATGGCAGTAGCGACATCGATAGTGTCGTTAAGAGCTTTCGCGAGCACGGGGTCGAGCACGAAGGACGGCCTACCCGGCTTGTGGAGGCCGAGGTCGCAACCGTCCGCGGCAAGGACCAACGCAAGGTGACGACCTCACTGGCACTCGCGCAGGAATGCGAACTCATAGCACTTGCAAAGTCTGCGGCGGCCGACGCCTCGAGCGCGCTGGGGGTAGGGCAGATCGACACCACCGGCCTCTCTGACGAGCAGGATCGCATGGTGCAACGCCTGGGGACGGGTGGGCGGCTGACGGTGGCTATGGGTGTTGCTGGGGCCGGGAAGACGCTGAGTATGGCCAAGTTGACAGAGGCCTGGAAGGAAAACGGCCGCACGGTGTTCGGCACCGCGATCGCGTGGCGCGCCGCATCCGGATTGAAGGCCGCCGGCATCGAAGAGACGGCGAGTATTGCAGCCTTCCTGCGCCGGGTCGAGACGCAGAAGTATCAGCTCGACCGGCACAGTGTCATTGTCATCGATGAGGCCAGTCTGGTCGGGACGCGCCAGATGCGCGACCTCTTGAAGGTGCAGGAGAAGACCAGGGCGCAGCTGGTGATGATCGGCGATCCGCGTCAAGGACAGCCGGTCGAGGGCGCTTCCGGGCTTGAACTACTGAGAGAGGCGCTTGGTGAGGAAGCCATCCCGCGCCTGACCCGCACCGTCCGACAAGACACTCAGCGCGAACGCGAGATCGCTACGCTCTTCCGCCGTGGACGCGTCGCCGAAGCGCTCGACATGAAACGCGAGGACAAAACCGCCGAGTTGGTGCCCGGCGGCCGCGAGGAAACCATCGCCCGTGGTGCCGGGCTGTGGCGCGAGCGCACCGAGGCGAATCGCGAGAACCCCCGCTTTCAGATTACCATTTCGACCGCGACAAATGCCGACGCAAGAGAGATCGGCACCGCAATCCGGGAAGAGATGCGGACCATGGGGCGCCTGGGGCCAGATCTCGTAACCGTTAAAGGAACCGATAGAACCGGCGCGATCTATGATTTACCGATCGCGACCGGTGAGCGGCTGCGGCTGTTTGCGCGCCATCGCGGTATCGGTAATAACGGCGACATTGTCGAAGTGAAGGACGTTCGCACCGACGGCCTGGTCGTGCGCAACAAGCTTGGCGCCGAGGCTCTACTGCCCTGGACGGCGCTGCGGCAGCACCCTACCGCGCCGGTACGGCTGGCACCTGGCTACGCCGTCACCCACGATGTAGCACAAGGCATGACCAGTACCGAGCACGTCAATCTCGTGTTCGGCTCGCGCTCGATCGGGCTTGATAAGGCATACGTGGCAGCATCACGGCATCGCAGCGCGCATTGGCTGCTCATCGACGAAGCCACGGAACGGGCGGACATCGCCGAGCGCACACCATTGGGCCAGCAACGGGAGATCCGGGAACACGACGTGTGGGAAAGCGTGAGTGAAAATTTGTCGCGACAGCCGCTCAAAGCGAGTGCGCTGGCGATGCTTCGGGAGCAGCGGCAACAACGGCAAGGTCCGCGGCTGTCGCTATAGATTATCGCTCTGGCGGTTTCATTTTGCCGGCCAATGCAAAGAATATTTTCGTGCTGCCATCTGCCGCGGCTTCGGTTTCCTCGAAGAGGTTCTGAATCGCTATCTCCGCCTCGGCATGCGCAGGTTTGAGGGTGCCACGGCAAAATGAGGCAAAGACTTCATTACCACTCCGCTGCCGTCGATGTAGGGCGCGATCGGCTCCTCAAGATGGCCGATGAGCCAGTGTTTTTCGAAACACGCGGCTACCCCGCGGATCAGCTTGGCCAGGGGCACGGTGACGGGTGTTCTCTCGCCGGTCAGGATGAGCTGAATGACACCCCGGAGATTGACGAAGTAGTCATCGCCGTCGTCGAGTTTCTTGTACCAGTCGAACCCATGGGAGTGCCGCTGTTTGCGGCGCTCGTGTCGGTTCATTCCCGGCTCCATCTGCGTGTGTCGTGCAATCGTTAGCCGCTTCGCCGCGCGTGTACACCCGGTATACAGCCAAGCTGTGCGGTCGTCGATGAGCAGCACGTTGTCGAATCCGCTTCCCTGCGCCATGAAGGCAACCCGTTCTTTGTTCGGAGCGGAAAGGCCGTTCTTCGTCCCGTCGCCGCGATTTCGCAGCCCGCCGCGCGCGCAAGGGGTCAAGGGACCGAAATGCTAGCGCAGCTTAGCGGCTGCCGCCTAGCGCCGCTTGTGTTTCGCAGCGCCTTGACGCCTGAGCACGCGGAGGGAGGATGAACAGTGTGGCGGGTCTTACGGTTGTTTAATAGCGGATAATCCGATGACGATTGCGACGACGAGTACGGCTTTTGCGAGGGGTTCCACCCGTCAAACTGCCGATCACGGCGCTGTCGGAGGCGTGATCGGAAAGGTATTGTACAGTGCGGGCAATCTGTTTGCGACGCGTGTGCGCAGCGCTTGATCCCTAGACCAGTCGCCAAAAAAAAGTTCTGTCGCCGTGCAAAGGTCGTGGATAAGCAAAGCAACGCTGATTATCACCAGACCGGTTGGCTCCTTAGGATCATAAGCATGCGGCCCATTGTCGGTATAACTGTACCGATGAATTGAAGGGTCTTTTCTGTGTGCCTCGGCCTCTGCACTGAACGCATGTAGCAGACTGCACCGGGCGGCGTAAACATCAAGGCCACGATACTGGTAAGGCTGCGCAGGGTTTGCCTTAAGGTAGTTGTCAACCCAACTGATGAAATCCTTTCTCGTTTGGGTCGTTTGACCAGTGGGCATCGACAAAAAAGCCATCGTGTCAACGAACACATAGATCATCGCAATAGCGGCGACCGTAGCATCAGCTTTTTGGCAGCGGATAATTTCATTCAAAAGATCAAACACACCGTTTAATATTTCGGGTCTCTGTGGAGCTTCCACGGCCTAAAGCCTCTCTTGTTTCGATGTTAAACCTATAGATCCTGATCCCTCTCCCAATTTCCCAGAAGGCTATTTTATTAATTCACGCGGTTGAGGGCGACAGCCCACTGATTCACCCGGGGGATATGCGTTACCGCTTCTAGGGGCCGGCCACCGGTGAAGGGAGCCGGCCACCGGAGCCAGGTCGCCACGAAGGTGGCGCACCGGCGCCGCATCCTGGCGGTCAGGGAATTGTTATCGCTTTTTTCGGCTCGGCCGGGACGCTGGACGAGGCTCGGCGTCAGCCGAGCCTCGGGCAGTCTCTTCGGCCCGGCCGGGCTGAAAAAAGTGATCAGAATTACTTGAGGGTCGGGATGTGTTGTGTCCGGTACACTTTCGCGGCGGCCCGGATCCGCTGGGCGATGCCTTTACTGATGGCCGGCCCGCACCGCAGGACTTTCTTCCCCCGCAGCACAAAGTCTCGAGGACGCCAGTCCGACTGTCGGGCTGGCCGCTGTGGCTAGGCCGACAACCCGTCTCATCCGAGCCCACGAGATTCTGTCTTCAAATATTGCTGTCAGTTTTGACTTTACGGCGGTGGGCGACCGTTCAAGCCTATGGGCAATGTCTTTTATAGCGCCTGGTGCGCGCTTTGGTCATTCCGACATAGAACGGGAGTCCGGTGCGCGGGTCGATCAGAACGTAGGCGGAAGCCGTCCGCGACCGTGCTGTGCAAAAGGCGACCGAGGAGTGGGAGCACATCGTGCACTCGATCTCCCGCGGGAGAATGCAACCGAGCAAGGGCCTCATGACAGCTTGGAGGCTCGTCGCGATCGAAAGTTGAAGGCGGCGCAGGACGATTGCGACACGGCTTGTCGGCGTGCCGAGAAAGAGCTGATGAAGGCGCTCGACGACCTGGCGTAGAGAACCCTCGTGGGGCTCTTGCCACAACCCTAAGTATGGACCTGCCATCGTACCAAAGCTCAACCCAATCGTGACGGCGGAGCCGGGCGAGGTTGACGGTCGTATGATCACGAAAGCCACGGCGCATGATGCTCTCGGCCTTTCGATCGTCGTCGTGTGATACAGCGTAGTCATAGCCATTTCCGTCTCGTTTAATTCGGCGATCTCAGCTCTAGGATCCGTGCGAGCAACACCTCGAGGCGGTGCTGTCGCTTGCACATTTCGTCGCGGGTGTCGTCGGTGGCGAACGCGACAAGGCGGCGCGCGGGCGGCAGCACCTCGTCCTCAATGTCGCGTTGAATGACAGCCAATATGTCCGGAAAGCCGCATTCGATCGCCAACGCAGCGAGGTGTTCGAGCTCGGCGACGCATTCGTCGAGCGCGCGAAAATCCAAGGTGGTCCCGGGCAGGATCGGTAGATTTGGGGGGTTCACGGATAAGGTCCTCCTTTCTGGTGCTGCTGATCCTGCCCGGAATTCGTGCGCGACGGCGCTAGGCGCTCAGTCGCGATTCGGTGAATCTCGTGACTTATCTCGATCCCGATCGTCGCCAGCGGCTCCCGGTACTCGCGGCGCCAGGCGATCACGCAACGCGGTTCGTCAAGATCACGGCGATTCGCCTTTAGCTTCGCTGACATCTGATCGTCCCTTTCCTTCGGAAGCTCGGGACCCGGCCTTGCTCCCCCTATTCCCCCTGGCTGGCCGGGTCCCGTCGGCTCCCCCTATGAGGCTTGCATTCTATACGCTAGCGATATATATGCATGATGTGCGAGATACATCAAGAGAATTTTTGTGCATCATGCACAAAGTTGTTGTGGCACAATCGCCGAATGGAGAGCGAGAAGGTGGATCAACGGGTTCCGTTCGTTACGCGAAAATCGCAGCTAGAAGCAGTCGATCAGTGGCGTACCGAACAACGTCCGATACCATCGCGAAACGAAGCGATTCGGCGGCTGATTGATCTCGGGCTGGAAGTGGCGCGGCCAAAGCGGGATGAGAGGAATGGATCTGGCGGTTGATCCGCTATCCCTCGACTTCGGCCGCAACAAGCCGTGGTGTGTCTATATTTACCGCGACCCACGGCGTGGTCAGCGGCGCGCGCCCATCTATGTAGGTAAGGGGCAAACCCGCAATCGCCCCGAAGCACACTGGAATCATGGGAGTCACAACAAGCAGCTCGAGCGCACGCTAGGAGAAATAAGGGAAGCGGGCCTTCAGCCGATCATAGAATTGGTTGGTTTCTTTGATAGCGAAAGCGATGCGCTAGCACTCGAAAAGGAACTGATCGCAAGATACAGCCGCAGCGCCGATGCCGCGCTGTGTAATATTCAGCCGGGCAGTCGTCAGATTACGCAGCGCCCGCCAAAGTCGCCATATACGCGCTTTATTTCCCGGGCTCAACTGCGCGGCGCGCGTGCTGCCTTAGGGTGGTCCATAAAGGAACTCGCCACTCGAGCAAAACTCAGCGGGGCTAGTATTCAGCGGGCCGAAGCTGGAGAGGTCAGGGAAGGTAGCCTGCTCGTGATAGAGCGCGCCTTCCGGGAACTCGGCGTGGTGTTCCTGGACGAAAACGAGGCCAGTCCTGGGGGCGGTCGAGGCTTTAGATTGAAGCTCCAGTCGTCCGAGGATGAGGCGTGAAGTTCCGGCAATGAGGTGCCCGCAGCGGAAGTCGCCACCTGGGAAGGACCTGGTGCCGTGAAGCCGCAGAACCACCGTCGGCCGCACCGGCTGACGCACCGGAAAATCGCGGCACTACCCAATGCCCAACAGGCGCCGACGGCGGCACCACAGGCTCGTCGTCTGCACACGGCGGAAGGCCGCGAACGGGCCAAAAAGCGCGGCGTGAGGCTTGCCCGCCGCCCGAAGCTCACCGCGCACCAGCAGCAGGAAGCGCGGCGGCGCAAGAAAGACGGCGAGCCAATCCGCGACATCGCCCCCAGCTACAATGTCCACAACAGCACGATTTCACGACTCACGGCCTAAGAAGGCCCATCTGCCCTAAAAATGGTCTTCGGTACTGCCAAGAAACGAAGCAACTGATGAGGTATTCGGGCATACCAGAGATTTTCCAATAAATAGGAGACACCCGTGCCTTGGTACGAAATTCTGTTCGCTACGATCATAATCCTGTTGCTTGGGTACAGCGCTATCGCCCTTTATTCGATCTACATACAAGTAGAGTTTGCCTCCAAGCGCCTATCGCAAACAGTTGAGCATCTTGACGCTATCAAGGATCACCTGCAGGAGGTCACGCGCAAGGGAGGACGGACGTAGAATGAATCTTGACCGGCTCAAGAAGAATGTGGGGTGGAGAATGGAAATCGTGCCCCCGGCCTGTCATTTGGACGATCAAGGCAATCCGCTGCCAGAAAAAAATGAAGATTGGCTGGTTGAAGAGGTTACTAACGATCTGGTGCAGCTTTCTGAGCAGAGCGGACGCCAACTGAAACTCGGAGCCGATCATGTTTATAGTTTTGCAACAAATCCTCAGCGTGCGTCGATAGAGGGCAACTTCGGATTTTTATCTCTGCACGTTCAAGTCTTCGTGCAGGGGGGCCACGTCTTTGTGAAGCCTAATGCTCGTCCAAGCGAACGAGTTCCTCCCAGTCCAGCGGTCATCGGAGAAAAGATCGTCACTTTGGACTACCCAGTAGAAAGTGGAATACATCAACGCCTTGAATCTGCTGGTTATCGGCTTGAATGGTCTCTCGAATCCGAATTGGATAGTCGCGTCGATCTGCATGGTTGGGCAATCGTCATTGAGCCGGATGCTAGCGGAAAGCTATTCAGGTTTCGAATCAAAGACTCGCACGACGATCTAATCCTGATCAAAAAACGAGTCTAGGCCCTATCTCCATTTTTCATAATCCATCTTCTGCGATATTCGACTGTAGGCGCCCGATCAAAATGTCACCCCTCTGCCAATTACAGATGACACTCCCCGGGGGTTATCCGGGGGATGTCAGGGGTGACGGTTCGGCTGATGAGCGACGGGGAGCTGACGCGGCTGGAAGTGCTGCGGGATCTGGATCAGAAGCGATTGACGACCGAGGCGGCGGGGCAATTGCTGGCGCTCGGGCGCCGTCAGGTATTCCGGCTGTTGAAGGCATATCGACCGCGGGTCCGGCGGGCCTGATCTCGAAGCGACGCGGTCGCCGCAGCAACCGGCGCAAGCCCGAGGCCGTTCGCAGCGAGGCGCTGTCGATCATTCGCGAGCATTACTGGGATTTCGGACCGACTTTGGTGGCCGAGAAGCTGCGCGAGGTTCATGGGATAACGCTCGGCCGCGAGACGCTGCGATTATGGATGATCGACGCTGGGATTTGGGCTGACCGCAAGCAACGGCGAAAGCAGGTTCATCAACCTCGCCACCGGCGCGACTGTGTCGGCGAGCTGGTGCAGATCGATGGCTGCGAGCATTGGTGGTTCGAAGATCGCGGGCCACAATGCACCTTGCTGGTGTTCGTCGATGACGCGACCAGCCGACTGATGCACCTCCAGTTTGTCGAGAGCGAGTCGACCTTTGCTTATTTCAACGCGGCGCGCGGCTATCTGGAGGCCTGGGGCAAACCGATCGCGTTCTACAGCGACAAGCATGGCGTCTTCCGCGTCAACCATCCGGGCGCGCTCGGTGGCGACGGGATGACCCAGTTTGGCCGGGCATTACACGCGTTGAACATCGACATTATCTGCGCCAATTCGAGCCCGGCCAAAGGGCGGGTCGAGCGCGCGCACAAGACCCTACAGGACCGCCTGGTCAAGGAATTGCGGCTGGCCGAGGTGCGCACCCTGGCCGGAGGCAACGCCCTGCTGCCGGCTTTCATCGCTGACTACAACGCGCGCTTTGCCAAGCTGCCGGCGAATAAAAAGGATCTGCACCGGCCGTTGCGCGCCGGCGATGATCTGGAGGATACCTTTGCCTGGAAGGAGGAGCGCACGCTCTCTCAGGCGCTGACGCTGCAATACGACAAAGTGATCTTCATTCTGGAGCCGAACGAGCAAGCCAAGGCAGCGATCGGAAAGCGGGTAACTGTCGTCGATTATCCCGATGGCCGGCTTTCGATCCGCTACAACGGCGTCGAACTCGCTTACCGCACCTTCGATAAGATCCGCCAGGTCGATCAGGGTGCCATCGCCGACAACAAGCGGCTGGGGCCAGTATTGGCGATGATCCGTGACGAACAACTGCGTCGCGGGCCCGAACGTCGCAGTGGGCCGCGACGGCGCGATCAGCGCGACGCCCGTCTCTTCAAGGTCGGCTGAGCTGCTCTAGTGGTCCGACTCAAACACTTGTTTCCGTCGGCCATTGGCCGATTTCAGATCAACGATAGCGTGGGTCCTTGCAGTTATTTGACCCGGAGAACCACGCGGGTTCCCGCTCCATCCCCCATATTTTTCCTCCCGCGCGCTTCGGCGTGGACCTGAACTTCTCATTTCTTTCTCGGACGTACCTCTCAATAGCGGCGCGAGCCTCCTCTACCGACCCATAGTTGCTGTTAGCGATGATCGCGCGCGCCATCCCACTGAACACGCTCTCGATCACGTTGAGGAACTGCGCGCCAGCGGGTAGCGGTGCCAATTCTACGAGCGGCCCGCCAATGTCTCCTTCAGTGACGGCATTGTTATGCTCAGCAACATGAGCGTAGAGCATCTTGGACATATGCCACGATGCCGCATCCCAAGAGAGATAGATTCGGTTCTTCTGCTGGTACTCCTGGATTATCCTGGAAAGCATGCGAAGCATTTCTCCAGTGTCCTTGCGAGGGCTATAAAAGTAAGTAATTTGGTTTTGAGAGAGTTCGAGCGCGGAGGTCATGATGAGGCTACCTTTCGATTTCTGACGCTGTGGCACAGTGGGCATTTCACCGGGTCCGACCAGTGCTCTGCCACCCTGAGCGCGAATAGAGAAAGGGCCAAACTCATCGATCGAGAAGAACGCCTCATTTTCCTGAAGCTTGGCGAGGATGCTCTGGATGTGGTGCACTTTCTCCCGGTATTCGGGGTCGGTCGACGTCAATACCTTTCGCGCTTTGCGCCAGCGGTAACCGGCTGCCTTGGTGATCTTGCGGATGACCTCGGGACAGGCGGGTTGGCCCGTGTCCCGAAGGACCCGCGACAGGTCCGGCATGATCCACGTCGTGCGATTGATGCCATAGTTGGAGGGTGGCTCGTGCAGGATTCCAAAGACTGCCTGCTTGACTGCCTCGTTGTCGAACTTGCGGGTGGACTTGGTCTGACGTGCGAACAGCGCGGCGTGCCCGCCATTCTTGAACGTCCGGAGGTACTTGCGGTGGGTCTGCTTATCGATCCCAAGAAAGTGGCACACCGAGCCGCTGCTCAGGCCACGGCAGCTCGCGAGAACGACCATGGATCGGTTCCGATCGGACAAGCGGCCGTCGTAGAGGCAGTCAAGCAAGGCTGTGATGTCGGGGACATCGCCGATCTCCCGGCGAAGCGCGTTGAGGCTGATCTCCTTTTGGAGGACAGCGCGCATCCACTCGAACGCAGCCTGCCGGGCCTGCTCGCGCCTGTCGGGCCTCGGAGCGATACTGATCACCCGACGGGCATCGCGGAAGAACTGCTCTGTGCGGCTTCTCGAAATGACCGGAGGATCGGCACGGGATAGCAGGAATAGGAAGTCGATCGCGCGCTTCTTTTCCAGCGATGTCAGCAGGTCGTAGGCATATTCCCAGATGCAAGCCTTGTCGGGCGCAATCGTGCGTGCATAGTCCGTCACCGAGCCGTAGCTGCCGCGAAAACCCTCCGTATCTCGGATACGCTCGTAGATGGCCTTGATGGAGAGGCGGGCCGAGGGCGGCAATGTAGCGTTTGCCCGGAGTATCCGCTGGACTGAGCCTGTATGAGGGCCGAGCTTCGGATATCTGCGGCTTCGCGGCGGATAAGGCTGCGGCAACCGATAGTCGAGCATCTTGCGGACGGTCGTGTAGCTGATGCCTGTCTCACGAACGACTTGCCGAATTGAAACACCCTTCCGGAGGACCTGATCCCGGATGCTCGACCACTGCGCCAGGTCGCGGTACATGCTTGGTCATCCTTCTGCCAGAGCACCTGACGTGGCGAAGACCGCCGTGAGGTGCGCCAAATCCACTAGGAGCCGAGCGAACGCTGGCTCGCTCGGTAAAACAACCGATGCGGTTTCAAGCTCCGGTCAATGGGTCGCCGGTCGGGCGCTGCGCTGCGCCGAGGATCCGCGCCCGCCCGCCGCCCGACCCCAGTGACATTTCTAAATGGCAGAAACGGTGACATCTGTAATTGGTGGACACATCGACATTGTAACAGCAATATAGAGATGACAGGCCCTGCGCCAATTAGAGCGTCACTGGCCTCTTCGCCGATCTCGTCGGGGTCGCGTCGACCTCAAGCGAAGTCATCGCGATGGTCAACGCCCAGCTCGCGATCGTCGGCCGCCGAGGTCGTCCCGAAGCGGCGGCACTGATCGCGCAAGGCAACGGCGTCATGGCGGCGACGGCGTGACGGTGCCGCCGCCCGGGCCGGTGGAGCCGCCGGTTTTGTAGTTGCCTGGACTATAGTTGCCTGGACCATACTTGCCTGGACCGTAGTTGCCTGGGCCTGTGCCGCCGGCAGCGTTGTTTGTAGGTGTGCCGAAAGTGTTTGTAGGTGCGCCGAAACTCGGGGCGCTGGGTGTACTAACCCCACCTGTGGCCTGTGCAAACGCGCAGGGATTGGCAATTGCGCTTGTCAGCAGTGCGAATGTGAAGAGCTGAAGCGTTTTCACCGACATTTCCCCCGATCTGGGTGGATCCTGGGCCAGGATCGCGGCTTCGGGCGACTTGGGCAATGGCAAATCGGTTACCGCGTGCACGGCACGAGTCCAACTCAGGACGTCGGCTAACGGATCTCCATGCCAAGCTGCGGGATCTTGAGGCCACATGAAACCGACACCGAGTGAGAAGATCAGCGTCCGTGTCGGTTTCGAGACACGCCCGAGTCAGATTGAGGCCATCGATCGCTGGCGTGCTCACCAACACCCGATTCCTTCGCGTAATGAAGCGATCCGCAAGCTGATCGACAGCGGACTCGCCGTGATGAAGGCGAGAGGAAGCAACGCACCCGAAAAGTACTTAGTGCTTAGGATCGATAGGCTGCCGCTTTCGGCGCGGGCGTGGAACTGCCTGAAGAACGATAATATGGTTTATCTCGGCGATTTGGTTCGCAGGTCTGAGGCCTATCTGCTGAGGACACCGAATTTTGGTCGCAAGTCGCTGATCGAGATCCATGAGTTACTGAGTGTGTTAGGCCTCAGCCTGGGAATGGATCTTCCCGACTGGCCTCCGGCGAACATCGAGGAGCTTTCCGCAGATGTGGAACCTCCCTCATCATTGGCTGGATTGTGGGAGAGGCTTGTCGGGGGGCGCAATCGCGCAATTTACAATGAAGTTGCGGCTGCGATCGGGGCAGGCAGCGCTCAATTGAATGCGATCCGCGCGCTCGCTCCTCGATATGGAATAACCGCCGAGGGAGTGCGTCAGATCTATAAGCGCGTCTCGGAGCAGCGGCGGTGGATGACCGAGGGCCGCGGCGTCGCTTTCTGGGGCTCTTGGTGACGTGCTGGTATCAGTTCCTTGTTCGACACCCCGTAGGGTGGCGATCTTCCGGGGCGTTCCTCGTCCCGACGCCTTCAGCGGGTGCACAGGGGAGCGGTTGCTGTCAAACCCTGGCAACCCCTGCTCTGCAGGGGCGCGGAGCCACGCGCAGCCCATCGGGCGAGCATGGCGAGCGGGGTTGACGGCAGCCGCGTCTGTGCGATTGCTGGCCCGCGCCCGTCGCCACCCGATAGCGAGGTCGGGGTTGCCGGTGCCGTTGGGCCTCCCGAGCGAGTTGCTCGCGTACGGGCTTTACGGAGGCTACCAGGCGCCCGCCGTTGCGGGTCGCTCTCGCATCCTGTGATGCCACCTGGCACTGTAGCCTGCCGGGTCCTTCCGGTAGTCGCTAACCCGCTCAGCCAGGCAGAGGCGAGCGATGTTTGATGCAATGATGTCCCCGAACGTTTCGGCCGGCGCTAGGAACCGATCGAAGTCGCTAAACAAGGCCGGAGGCGGACCCCGCCATGGGCAGAACCAGACTTTCCCAAGATCCGGCGTTCCCTCCCTCTGCCAATCACTAAATAGATCTCGATCCGCCCAAATGACCGACGGCGGTTGAACCTGCCATTGCACCGGCCCGAGTTCGTCGTCAGGCTTATAGAGCCGCGGCCAATCCTTGCACGAGAAATCAATCAAGTCCTCGTCAAGCCTAAGCCAGACATGGCCGAGCATGCCGCCCTCGACCGCATAGCCATAGTTGCCGCGGCCGCAGAAGGCGACAACATCGCGGCGGGGGTCCGGTCCGACGCGAAACAGCACGCCGCCCAGCTCGACCCGCGGAGACCAGCCAAGATTTGTTAGTGTCTTGTATCCAATCGCCGCCCGTAGCCAGCAATCACCGCCTTCAGAAAGACCATGAAACTCGATCGAACTCGCGGTGCGGGCCACATCCGCCTTGATGTCGGCGGGAATGCCCGCATTGTCGATCATCATGTAGCCTTCGTCGGCGCCCGGCGACGCTTCCTTCAGCGTGCGATTACGGTATGCCTTGCGCCAGCTCGCCTCATGCGCTCGACGCTCTTGACGGTTCATCGGGGCAACCCTCGCAGCTTGCTGATGCAGTTGTGCGGTTTTCCCGGGTCTTCCCCCCATTGGGCCGCTCGTTCTTCCCAGGCCCTGGCGGCGCGCCGGATAGAAGGCATAAATCCGTGGTTTTTAGCAGCTGGGAAGTCCTTCAATATTTTAGCAACCGTGACTTGGTGCATAGAGCTTGGCATGCTGTCTCGTGCCGTGATCAAGGGTAAAACGGTCTGCTTAGAGACCTCCTCGGCGGAGGTGAACGCGGCCAGGCGCGAGATCGAGAAGGCGACCGGCTCCAGGCGCGCGGCGGCGCTCATGGCGTCAGCCTCATCTCTTCGCGCAGCTCGGCGGCGGCGAAGGGCAGCATAGGTGCAGCATCGATGGTATTGCGATGGTCCGTGACAGTTGGGAAATCCCCGAACACGGCTTTGATAAACAACAGCCCGTCATGGTGGCCGGTTGGGAGAATTCCACTGCGAAATCAACAGACAAGTCTGGACTCTGACTCCGCCAGTCTAGGTTCGAATCCTAGTCCCCCAGCCAGCCTTTTCAATCAGTTACCGGACGGCGTTTTCAGTTGTCCGAGTTTTTGTCGGCCCCATGTCGGCACCACAGCAAAAATCGGCCGGCGAGCCGCGTGGGCAACGCTGTGTCGGCCAAGATAGCTCAACGCTAGAATCTGAGAATTGCAACGCTACCCTCGGGGGAGAGGGGTACGGACGGAGTCGAAGGGGGTGGACCCATGGGGTACCGGGGGGTCGGATTTCAATCGAGTTCGGGCCTATTGGTTTGCGCATGCGTGCGCCTATTAGGGCGATTTCAACGTCGGGGGGAGCAGCGGCTTGCTCCTCGATCGCTCTGCGACGGCCCAGAGGCTATGACACTCCGGACGCAAACGCGACACACTTGCCTGCGCTTACCCGCGCGGCAGTCGGCGAGACGGCCCACAGACGACGATCGACTGCACCGCAAGCCCATCTGTCCCGGCTGGTGCGCTGGCCTCAGAAATAATCGGCATGTTGCTTGGAATGCTGCGTATGGGCTGGGCCAGAATAAGACTGCGGCGGCGTGGTCGAGTACAGACCGGTAAGCTTTGTGCCACGATTGCTGCGTTAATCGATGGGCGAAGGATATCAGCCTCGCGTCAGCAACTGCGTCAGCAAACCCGCGAGCGCCGCCATGACGGCGGCCTCAAAAACCATGCGGGCGAATCTTGTCATCCTCGGTCGGGCTCAGCGCAGGAAGAGCGCCAAACCTAAAGCCGTCGTGAGTGCTGAGCCGCCAAGCACGCCCATCACGACGGCGCACCAGATTTCTCCGCGCCTCGGTAGTCGGGCGAGCTGGGTCATTATGACCTCTAATCCGCTCTCGGCGTTCGCGATGTCGATCCCCTCAGTTGGTCGACCTGGCTGAGGGCTAGGCAGGTCTCGTGATCGTCGCGCATGCCCCGAAATTTGAGCGGTTTTGGTTACCGCCTAGTTAGCGGCAGGCGGCGCTTTTCCGCTTTACTTGGGTGAACGTGCCACCATCCTCTGGCATAGCGTGCGCATGCCAGACAAGCACTACCTAACATTGCCGCGACCAGGACCGCGTGCGGCTGTGGTGTTTTCAGGAGCACTCATAGCGAACACGGAAATTGCAGCGCTACGCTGGGGGAGAGGGGTACGGTTTCAGGAGGCCGGTGGGGTCCATGGGGGGTGAGGGTCGATTTCAAATGATCAAACTGGCCGCCAGTCAGTCGGCGTGTGCTCGCCGCGATCACTACCGTGCTGGGCTGCGCCAAGGTCTGCAGGCGAACCACAGCAGCCGTTCGCTGTGCGCCGATCTGGTATAGATTTAGAGCGAGGGAGAAACGGATGCTCTGGGTTCCCAAACGGCTCCGCGCACCGAGCATCCTCATTGTCTTGTTGTCGCTGGCGTCACTCATCGCGGCAGCGCGGCGATCCGCGACCGGTCCGGATTGCAGCCGGGCGGCGACATCGGTGGAGAGGGCGATCTGCACGACACCCGAACTGCGCGCCGCCGACGCGGCGATGGCGAATGCCTATTCCGCCTTGAAAGCCGCTTTGCCGCGCGCGCAACAATCGGCGCTGCTAGTTGACCAGCGAGACTGGATTGGGCGACGCGACTCGACCTGCGCCGGCAGGAACGACCGTGATCTGGTCGATTGCCTTCTCGCGGAAATCGACAAGCGGCGTCGGTTTTTGGCCGGTGAAGGGCCGAACCGCTCATCTGATGCGCCCCGTCTGCGCCCGGTCTTCTTTCAGGGGACGCGGGAGAAGGCCTTCTACATCAATGTCGTCTACCCGAGGATTCCGGATCCGCGAAGCCAATCGGAAAGCGATTTCAACAAGGCAGCCCAGAGTTTCGTCCCCGAAGCGTTGGCCGATGCCTTGGAAGATGCCAAACTTCGGAAAGAGGAGTGGGCGACGGGCTTAGAGCCAGGCTACTACAATGCCAGCTATGAAGTGAGCTATCTCGATCCGCGTTTGGCCTCGGTCATCTTTACCGTCCAACGCTACATGGCGGGCGATACCCGACCTGCTTCCCGTTCGTACAGCACAAGCCTGAACTTCGATCTCTCGCACGGCCGCGAGCTGAGCATGGCCGACATCGTCAGCTCGCCGGCACATGCGGTTCACGCCATCGCCGGAAAATGCAATTCTGACGCCGTCGGCGCGCTCGAACATTGGACCCTCGATAAGGACGGCGTCTCCATTCGGTTCAACGACGAGCCCTACTCGTTTGGTTTCGACTGCCGGCTGTCCTGGGCCGATCTGTCGCCGTGGCTGAAACCGGGCGGGCCGCTGCCGCCGCGCTAACGCTAACGTGCAGGGCCGTGGCCGGTCTCATGCGAGGAAACGGTCGACCCGCAAGGCAAAGGCGGCGGGCTCTTCGATCTCGGGATCGTGCCCGGCACGCGGGATCAGCTCGAACCGCGCGCCCTGGGATCATCCGGTAAGACACTGCCGCCGGGGGATTATCCGAAGAATGCCTCGTCACAGGGTAGGAGGCCGTGGGGCAGCATCCGATAGTTCGCGCGCGACACGGCTCAGGTGCACCCGCGCGACGGATCGCGGCGTCGCTTGACGCGATCGCCGAACATTTTCTGCACAGAACGAATGTCTCTTTGCCACCCGTTGCGGACCTCCGGCTGCACGAGCCGGGCGCGCACCCTCGGGTTCGTGCCTTGCTCGTGCTACCGCCGCTCGGTCCCCGTCACCACCATGTCAACGTTGCGGCTACCGCACCGGGAGCAGACGAGCCGCTCTCGCCACTCGGGAACGGTGGTCTCGGCCCCGTACTGTTGGGCCAGCTCGGCGGCATCGGGCTCGATCTGGTGACCGCACGCCTTGCACCACACGATCAACCTCACGCGAGCCGCGGCGGCATTGCCGAGCGTCATCGGTGGCCCGGGCTTCGATCTCACCCGCGGTGTCGCTGTCCTTGACGAGGCGCCCGCCCTCGGTCGCGCTCTTCGGGTGTCGGCGGTCGCGCCGGCGGCGGTTCCGGTGGCGCCCCCGGCAGTTTCCCCCGGATGGCGCGCAGGGTCCTGATGCGGGGCGACAGCGGGTAACGATCGTCCTCGATCGCCCGGTTTAGGAGCTTCCTCGTCGCTTAAATCAAGTTGCATCTCGCGTTCGAGGAGCGATTGTGATCCGCTCCTCGCCTGTGTGCGGCACCGTCAGCTGAGATGTCTTCCGGGGCGGCGGAAACACGCGGGCCAATAATCGGGTTATAATCCCGGTCGAGAGCACTAAGAGCCCCGATACAAGCCCGACCGCGACAGCGGAGACAACCGCAGCCCAAGGTTCCATCAGCGTGCCAGGAACCACCACCCGAGCAGGGTGGTCATTATCGCCGTCGAGAAGATGGTCCCGAGTGCCGCGCGGGCGATCACAGCTGGCATCCGGGCGAGCTTCGCATGAAGCTCCTCGATCTCCGTCCGCATGATCGCGATGTCGCGGCCGAGCTTACCGTCAGGGTGAAGCAGGTTAAGTCGTATTCCTCTCTGGCATCCGAGCCGTATGCCAGATGATGGTTGCCCCATGGTTAAACCTCATCACTTTGACGGCGCTCGACAGGGGAGGACAGCATGAGAAGACCAGCAACTGTTCTTTTGAGTTAGAGGTGTGCATAGTCGAACTTAACTCGCACCGCTGAGGATTACACCAAATGGAAAACCGTTTCCAAAACCCCAGCAACGGCTACACCGAGGAGGTCGGCTGCGCGTTTCTATGGTGCTTTCTCTTTGGCATCTTCTATTTTATGGTCAAACGGCAATGGGCACATGTCGCCGTCTTGGCAATGCTTATAGTGCTTTCGATCCTTACCTATGGCATCGCGTTGCCGTTCCTGCTCGTGATCATGTTGTTTGTCTATCCGTTCTTTGCGAAGGGGATCGTTAGGCGGTCGTATCTTCGCAAAGGCTGGATACCGGTTGAGTAACCATCATGCACCGAGCGCCATAATCCACTTCTCCAAAGAAAAGAGCCGCCACTTTGGGCTCTTTACTGGACTGGCAGCGAGATCGGGGCTAGTAACGCGGCGTGCAAGTCGCGCCCGGCGTGCAATAGGCCGTGTTGTAGTCGTAGAAGAAGGTCGCATCTTTACCCGTCAAATACGGATACGAGATCAAGGTAGTGCCGTTGTCGTCGACCGCATAGACGAGGTAAGGTGTGCCACTCGGCGCATTGCCCGGATAGTTGTAAGTCGGGCTGGATGCTGTGTAATTCCACGCATAGCTTTGCCACCAAGGGGCGGTGACATAGTTTGTCAGAGGCGCGAACCCCGTGGTGCCGTAGCCGGTATAGGGCCGCTCGGTGATCCATTCGACACTGGTGCCGGCTATTGCGTTGCCGCCGAGAGCAGCAGCCGACGTGCATATAGAACTGGACCAGTTCTCTGACTCATTCGCCCAGAAGAAGCAGCCGGTAGTTGGGGTCGTGAGCCAATTTTGGATGTATATGTAATCACCCGCCGCGACTGTGAGATTTGTGACCCGATACTCGGGACCGGGTATCCACTCTATCCAAGCCGCGTAGTATTGGGTCTTTGTGGTGCAATCGTTGTATCGATCGGCCTCGACACCGTTTTGAAACAACGCATTGTTGTTAAATCCATCGATGCCGACCCAATAACTTGAATAGCGCCACACATTTAAAGGGTGATTTGGGCACTCACCAATTGGGTTTCTTGCGACCGGAACCACATAGGAACCGGCAACCGCTTCTGCGCGGAACGGACCAGCAGGATTATAGATGGCATATCCGCTCCAGTTATACGAACCGTTAGACGCCGCCGTGTTCGATCCGGCAGCCGGGTCCGCCACACGCTGCTGTTCGCCATTCAATAATGGGCCTGCCGGTGCAGCATGGTGCGGCAGATGAAACACGTTGGTTTTTTCCAAAACCGGATTAGTGATCCGGGGCATGGATACCACATTGAGCCAATGGGAATGCGCTAGGGGGTTCGCCGATTTATCAGGCATCGGCGGCAACCCAAATGCCTCTAGCTCGGCTGGCGACGCCTTCTCCGGGTCGAAATCTGGCGGCGGCGCGGGCAGGGTATAGGTGCCGGGGATGTTGAGAGGAATGGCGTTGGGGGGAGGCGAATGCGCCTGCGCAGTCATGGAAACGAGGCCGAGTGTTACCAGTGCAGTGCTAAGATTCTTCAGCATGCGATGATTTCTCTAGGATTTTATACAAGTACTGATTGTATCACGCCCCCAAAAGGGTGTGCAACTTAAACTCGGACTTGTAACCCGAAGTAACCATGTTATCTGATTGGAACCGGCACCCGCGACAATCCCCTAAATGTCTTACAACTTACGGTGTGAACTGGAGAAGAATTGCAACAATATTAAGCTGGTCGATCAAGTCAGCCGGGAAGATCACGTCAAGTCGATTGACATCGGTGACATTTCTCTGGCAGACCACATTGGCGGCAAAGGTATCGAGGTTCTGACAGATACCCAGGTCGATCAAGGTTCCGTAAATCGCGATTAGTTCACCGCGAACAATGGAAGGTTTCACGATATTAGACCCTTGCGGAATTCTCACGCCGTCATCTGCCAATTTTACCCGTGCATACTTTCAAGAATTGAGCGAACATAACGTGCCGTATACATGATCAAAAACATGCGCTCGACATTGAGATAGGACGTATCGGGCGTGGCAAACGCGTCAAACTGATAGGTCGTTATTACTCGATCGATGCGCAATGTTCCACCGGCATTTACCCATGTGGTCGAGATGCCGTTCTCCAACAGCGTCTCCGAGATCAGATATAGATCACCGCTTTGTGGTGCCAGACAGCCAACAAGCTGGAGCGTCTGGAGCGGTAGACCGGGGTCGGCGCGCAATGACTGTGGGGCACGGTTTAGACAGGCCGGGGGGACCCACCGGGGGGGTGGGGTCGGTTTCCGACTCCCGATTTGAAAGCTGCCGTACTAGCGAGCCTGCTGATGGCGAGGCGGCAGGCTGCCGAAAGCTCATCGGCAGTCTTGTAAATATAAAACGGAGGTTTTATATTACGTAGCGTGATCGAGAAGGATCGCGTCATGCCGCAGGCAATCGCCTACTACCGGGTTTCGACGCAACAGCAAGGGCGCAGTGGGCTGGGGATCGAGGCTCAGAAGTCCGCAGTCGCGCGGTTCGCGGAAAGCGAGGGGATCGAGGTCGTCGCCGAATATACCGAGGTCGAGACGGGCAAAGGCGCCGATGCTCTTGAGCGCCGCCCCGAGCTGGCCGCCGCTCTCATTCGCGCCCGCAAGGCGAAATGCCCCGTGGTGGTCGCGAAGCTCGATCGCCTCAGCCGCGACGTGCATTTCATCAGCGGGCTGATGGCGCATAAGGTCGCGTTCATCGTCGCTGAGCTCGGGCTCGATGCGGATCCGTTCATGCTGCACCTGTACGCCGCGCTCGCCGAGAAAGAGCGCGCATTGATCTCAGCGCGGACCAAAGCGGCGCTTGCCGCGAAAAAAGCCCAGGGAGTGAAACTCGGCAACCCACGTGCCGCCGAGACGATCGGCAGGGCTCACGACGCGCACCGTGCCGCCGCAGATCACTTCGCCTCCAGCGTGCTGCCGATCGTCCAAAGCATCCGCGCGTCCGGCATTACCAGCCACGCAGGGATCGCCGAGGCGCTGAACAGCCGCGGAGTGCGGTCGGCACGAGGCGGCCAGTGGTACGCAACAACGGTGCGTAATCTGATCGCCAGATCGGCGGCGCTTCAATGACAGCGGCTGGTAGCGTTACCGTGCACGCAAGCCGCGTTTAGTCATCGCTGCCGCTGGCTTCTCGAACCGCTCTCGACGGCTCGGCCTCCGCCGTCGCTCCCTTGATCAACAGCATCGCCTGGTGCACGACCTCGCGCTGCTCGGGGGTCAAAAGCGCCGGATCGAAGCGCCCGGTCTCTTGCGGCTCCGATAGAGGATCATATTCCTTGGGCTTGCCCCAAGCTCGATCGAGGAGCATCGACATCGCGACGATCCGGTTGCGGGAATCCTCGTTCTTGTCCGCCGCGATCTCGATCAGATACTTGGTCGCCTCGGGCGTGAACTCGCGCGCGAGCCGCTGCATCTCGTGATAAAGGCCGCCTTTGCCGCCAGGATTCGCTGACGCTCCTGGCCAAGAGATGGGCAGCCGTTGGTATGAGCCGTCGCTCGCATCTGGTGACGGAGTTGTCAACAGGGGAGTTGGTTTGCCGATTTCGGTATTCGATGACCTCTGGGTTCGGGTCAGAACCAGCCCTTGGTTGTCGGCGCAAAATCCGAGCACGTCCAGAGGGCTGCGCCGCAGAATTCCTTGCAGGAGATGCCCGAACCGCTTACATTCCGGCTCGGAATTCGTCGGGGCTGCGGCTACAGACCGATCGAATTAAGGCCCAGATCGGTGGCTCTCCACCGCTCGGGCCGTTCCCTTATAGGACCGGTATCCGAGTGCGACCCCATCCGTGCTGGATGGAGAAGGTTCGATGCATCTTATTTTAGTGGGACTCTTGGTCGCATGGCTCCTGGCGGTGGGAGTTCTGGCGCTGTTCAATATCGGATGCCACCTGGCGTTGCGCGGGATATCAAAGGAAGCCGAGCGCCGAGCGAATCAGATCGTGGAAGAGAAGCCCCCCAAACGTCCCCAGGAGTTCTTCGTCTTTCGGCCTAACGGCGACGGCAGTATAACCAAACGCGTTAGGGTGTAGGGCGCACGTTAGCAGGCTCAGGTTCCATCTCGTTCAAGCCGTAGAGATAAGCCATCGAGTGCAGCGCCTTGTTCATCACCGGGCCCGAGACGCCTCGGTTTTGCGTCATGTTGATGATTGCGTCTCGGCCTTCCGGAGTTGTCAGCCCGGCCCATGTGCCATAATCCGGACGGCCGTAGGTAAGGGGTGGCGCGATTTCCATGCTCAGGCGGCTGAGCGTATGCACGATCTCAACCGTTTCGCCATTCGGCCGGAGACGGGTCACCGGGTCCGGCGGAATGGCGGCGCTGCCCCCCTCGAGTTGCTGGAACCCCCAGGGGTACGATTTCGAAACGCCGGTGGGGTCCATGGGGGGTGGGGGGGTCGGATTTCAATCGAGTCTCCCCAAGACCGAGAATAGCGGGACCCTTGCGCGTCACGATTGAGCCTTCGCGAGCTTGCGAGTCGCTTCGGCGACCAGTGGTGCCCATTTCTCGGCGTTCGCGCGCGCCTCGGCGATCTTCTTGTTCGCGGTCGCGATGACCTTCTCGTGCCCTTCGATATGCTCTATCTGGCCGTCATATGCCGCCTTCCAGAAGGCGAAGTCGGCGCGGGCCTCGGCGAGCTCGCGTTCGGCCTGCATCGGCCAGGGGATGCGCGCATGAACCGCCATGCGAATGACTCTGGGATCGAGCCGATTCGCTAGGCGATCGAGTCGCGGCTTTGCCTGATCCCAAAACGCCATGCGCGCCTCGATCGAGCGAGTTTCCCAATCATCGGCCTTGACCTTGGCGGTGATATTGGGATCGAGCCCTGCCCAGAATTCCAGCAACAGCCACCCGTCGACGCTGCCGAGCGTGGCGACGTGCTCTTGCTGGACCCGGCCGCCGGCACGCCGGTTCTCGATTAATTGAACCTGCAATCGATAGGGCCAAGGTAAGGCAAGATCGATCGTGCCAAACCCGATACGCCAGCGACGAGCGTGGCTTGACCGGACATTGCCCGCGACACCGCGCGGCTGAAAACCATCCGAAGCGATCTTCCGATATCGAACGAACATGTAGTGGTCTGTAAAGTCGCGCGGCGCAACCTTCAAGCCACTACGT
>Ga0306924_10000163_pt1 | contig 50053 bp, 45 predicted proteins | sample sta12Can44000111_FD_203756 | JGI IMG/M metagenome (GOLD analysis project Ga0306924, IMG submission 203756) | Lab enrichment of tropical soil microbial communities from Luquillo Experimental Forest, Puerto Rico - statanox.12C.anox.44.000.111 (v2)... | ecosystem: Environmental > Terrestrial >... | reverse complement strand
GCATTGCCGCCCTGCACAGCGACACCGAGGCAGCGCAGCAGATGCAACGCGCCAAGCGCCAACTCTTCGAGCAACTCCGGCCGGCCGCCTTAGGATCGCGGAAATGAAGTGCGGTGGCAAACCCGGCTACTGCTATATATTCTAAAAACCTATTTCCGAAAGGAGCCTTCCTCGCCGCCTGCACCCTTCCCCTTCAGGCTCATTCTTGGATTAGAAAAGACTCTTTCGCAGGAGATGCCAAACTTCGAGTGAACAAGCAGGTAGCACTTCGGTTGCAGTGTTATGCCGACTCATGTTTTTGCATTTTTGCACCACATGTGCTGCAGCCAAAAAAATTTTTTGCCGATAACATTCCCGAAATCAATCACTCGCAACTTGTGTCACCATGGGCAGTGCAATCAGCATCTTGTGCTGTGGATTTTTTCTGCTACGATGCCATGCAGTCACAGCGAAAAACATTTCAAAGCATTTCTCGTGAAATGCACTCACTGTGGCCTCTTCGGTTGCGGATCTTCACTTTCTCCTGAATCGAGGGGCGGAATCACGCTGTTCCCCCCGGAATAGCAGTAGATGCGATTCGAGGCATTTGGCCTCCGGGTTGAGTTTGCTATGTCTTATTTTGGAAGTGCTTCCCCCAATCCTTGGGTGCTCGTTCTCGGTGCACTGGAAAAGAAAATCAACCGGCACTCGTACGAAACCTGGCTGAAACCCACGCGCTTTTCTCATTCCCAGGGTCCCACCTTGTTTGTACGCGTGCCCAATCCGGATTTCTGCCACATCGGGGAAAAATACGGCGACCTAATCAGCGAGGCAATCGAGAACCTTGGCCTCGAATATCAAGATGTCGAGTTCGTCACCGATCCCGATCAGCGCAAGAAGACCGATCCAGCCCATGATGGGCGCCGCAGGGAAGACCAGGTGGCGTCGCAGTCTACGACCGACGGCGCGGTAGTTGGAGCACGACAAAAGAGCTTTGATTGGGACAGCGCAGCGCAACTCAATCCCAAGTACACATTCGATGGCTTCGTCATTGGTTCGGGAAATCAGTTCGCCCATGCCGCGGCGCGGGCGGTCGCCGAACGACCCTCCAAGGCTTACAACCCGCTATTCCTGTACGGCGGCGTTGGCATGGGCAAGACCCACCTGATGCAGGCTATCGGTCACGAGATCAAGAAGCGCCAGCCGCAGATGGCCATCTGCTATGTTTCTGCCGAAAAGTTCACCAACGAGATGATCAATGCCTTGCGGAACAACAAGATGACCAACTTCCGCGACAAGTACCGCACGATGGACGTACTGCTGGTGGACGATATTCAGTTCCTCGCCAGCAAGGAGCGTACCCAGGAGGAGTTTTTTCACACCTTCAACACGCTGCACGATTCAATGCGGCAAATCGTGATTGCCAGTGATCGTCCGCCCAAAGAACTGGCCGAGATCGAGGACCGCCTGCGAAGCCGCTTCGAATGGGGGCTGATCGCCGACATTCAGCCGCCCGACCTAGAGACCAAAGTTGCCATCCTGCAGAAGAAGGCGGAAACCGAGCGGGTCCTTTTGCCAACCGATGTGGCGCTCTATATCGCGTCCAACATCCGCAGCAACGTGCGCGAACTGGAAGGCGCGCTGATCCGCCTTACGGCGTTCGTCTCCCTCACCGGTCGTGACCTCAGCATGGTTACCGCGCAGGAGGTGTTGAAGAACCTCATCGACTCGCAAGTGCGAAAAATCACGATCGAGGCGATTCAGCGGGCGGTCTCGGATCAGTTCGGTCTCCGCCCGGCGGAGATCAAGGCGAAGAATAACTCGCATTCGATTGTGTTTCCGCGCCAGATTGCTATGTACCTCGCCAAGCAATTGACCGAGGCGTCGCTGCCGGAGATCGGACGCCAGTTTGGGGGCAAACATCACACCACCGTGCTGCATTCTGTCGAGAAGATTGCAGAGCAGCGCAAGACCGACAAGGATTTGAACAGGCTGCTGAACAAACTTACTGAAGTTTTGGGTGGATAGACCGCGCCTCTGTCGCGGTTTTTCACTTTTGGCGTCCGGTTTTCCGAGTGATGGTCTGTGGATCGATTGTGAACTGTGTCGAAGAACTCCACCGCAATTTCAGCACGGCACTCGTTGGCCACAATCTGCCTCAGAGTTGCTTTCCTTTTTCCCCCATCGAGTTCGGTTCAGGAACCTTGGCGTCAGCGGTTTTAGGCGCCTTTTCCACTTTTTCAGAGGTCTTACGGATACTACTGTTTTATAAGATTTTTATTTGGTATAAGGAAATGCAGAAGTCGCGAATCCTCCAATCTTCACGCCCCCGTGAACCTGCGGTGAGGTCAGGACGCGATGACAAAAGGCGGACCCAATGGCAGCTGGAGTAACCGGAGCGATCCAGGGAACAGGGATGGAAATCAGCGTCAGCAAGTTCGAGTTGCTTAGAGAACTGACTGCCACCCAGGGCGTCGTGGAGCGCAAAACCACGATTCCTATCCTCTCCAACTTCCTGTTCGAGGCCGGGAACGATCGGCTAACTATCACGGCTACTGATTTGGATTTGAGTCTCCGTACTTCCTGCGCCGCCAAAGTGAAGCGCGAGGGCGCCTGCACCATTCCTGCTCGAAAGCTCTACGACTATGTGAAGCTGCTGCCCGATGGCGACATCTCCATCAAGCTGTTGGAGAACCATTGGGTCAACATTCGCTCAGGGCGCTCCAATACCAAGATGGTTGGCATGGCCCGGGCGAACTTCCCGGGATTACCTACGTTTCCCTCAACCGGTCCTGTCAAGATTCCGGCACAAACCTTGCGCAACATGATCGGGCGGACGATCTTCGCCATCTCGAACGAAGAGTCGCGCTACACGCTGAACGGTGGACTCATGGTGCTCAAGCCCGAGTCCATCACGATGGTTGCCACTGATGGCCATCGCCTGGCGCACATCGAGAAAACCGGCGAGCAATTTGACGTCTCGGGCGAAAACAAAACGCTCATCCCAAAGAAAGCAATGAGCGAACTGTTCTCGCTGTTACAGAACAGCGATGTGGAATTCGTTGAATTCGCGAAGGATGACGCCACCCTCTTCTTTCGCACCGGTGAGCGGCTGTTGACATCACGACAGCTGACCGGACAATTTCCCAACTACGAAGCGGTCCTTCCGCGCGAAACCGGAAAAGCTGTAGTGGTGCATGGCGGAGATCTCAGTACCGCCATCCAGCGCGTGGCCCAGTTTGCCGATGAACGCTCACGCGCGATTCGGCTGAAACTCGACAAAAACGAGCTAAAGATTTCCTCGTCGTCGACCGAGGCCGGCGAATCGGAAGACTCGATCGAGACGGCTTACTCGGCCGACCCGATGACCATTGGCTTCAATTCCGAGTACCTGATTGATTTCCTTAAGGCCGCGAGCGCGGGCGAGATACGCTTGGAGTTCAAGGATGCCCAGTCCGCCGGCCAGATGCGTCCCGAAGACGGCAGCGACGATGGTTTCAAGTATCGCTACGTCGTGATGCCGATGCGGATATGATTCAGCTGTCAGCCGTCAATTGTCCGTAAAAAGCCCAGGAATTCGCAGCCGACAGCCCCTCGACGAAGGCGCGGAAGAGCGCGTGCTGGCTGTTGTCGAGAAGCATGCGAGAGTCGCTGGGTTAACTGGCTGGCCGGGCATTTCGACAAGCGTTTACGCGAGATAGTTACTCGTACGCCAGCGCGTCGATCGGATCTTTCTGCGCCGCTTTCAGCGCCGGATAGAACGCCCCCAGCATCGATCCGATGATGGCGATGATGGTTGCGCGCACAAGCCACTCTGGCGTGATCAGGATGGGGAGCGTCTGGAACTTGTGGTGCAGCCCTAGGCGCGCGCCGTAGCTCACGGCGATTCCGAGGATGATCCCGCCAATGGAGATCAATAGCGTCTCCCGCAGAACCACGTTCACGATGTAGAGCTTCCCTGCCCCCAGTGACTTCAGGATTCCGATCTCGCGGGTGCGCTCCATTACCGCCGCGTACATGGCCTGGAAGATGACGATGAAGCCGATCACCATGGAGATGCCGATCACCACGTTGATGAACGTCGAGAGCCCGGGAATACTGCTGGAGCTCATCAGGCTGAGGTACTCCTTCAGCGAGTGGACCCCGTACTGCTGCATTCCAGGAACAGCCTTGATTTCCTTGACCACAATGTCGGCGTTGTTGGGATCGTCCAACTTGACATAAAAAATCGACGCTTTGCCTTGCGCGCCGATGATGTCCTGGAGCGTGGCTATGGGAAGGAATTTGCGTGCGCCGCGGCCGTGATCGACCACACCAACCACCCGAAATGTATGATTCAGGTTCTCCGTGGAGTCGCCGATCTTCAGGTTCTTGGCGGCGGCCACATAGTCGTCGACGAGCATGTCATTAGACCCCTGAAACGGCCCACCCGAGATGTAATGGATGGGCCCACCTACGGCTTCGAATGACTGCAGGTCGATGCCATCGATTACCTCAAGATTTCCGGCAGTAGAAAGCTGCGTCACCACCGGAGTGACCGCGACCACGTGGTCAAGCTGGCGAAGCCGGTCGGCAACCTTGATGGAAACCGGCGCTCCGCTGACGCCCATCAGCAGCGACGAGCCTGGCGGCTGGACCATGATGTCGGCGCCAATACCCACCTGGCGGTTCTTTGCGTCATTCAACATGCCGATGGAAAGGCCGACGATCAGGAGAATCAGCGTTACCTCCACGGCAACAGCGACGACGCTGATGATGGTGCGGAAGGGACGGTGCACCAGGTTGGCAAAGATCATCTGGTTCATGGTTCACTTTTGATTGTAATGGATGCTCCTGCCACCCTCTCAGCCGCCTCGCTGCGCGCGGCTCCTCGTTTGCCGCGCGATTTCTTCAATCGCGATGCCCGCACCGTCGCTCGCGAATTACTGGGCAAGCTGCTGGTGCGGCGCGAAGGCCGCAACTTACTCGCTGGTCGTGTGGTGGAGTGCGAGGCCTATCTCGGCGCCGAGGATCCCGCAGCCCATGCCTTCGCGGGGCGTACTGAGCGTAACGCAGTACTGTTCGGCCCGCCCGGTCACGCTTACGTCTATTTCATTTATGGGAACCACTACTGCACCAACGTCTCTTGCATGCCGCCGGGCAATGCAGGTTGCGTTCTGCTGCGTGCGCTCGAGCCTGTGCTTGGTGTAAGAACCATGGCTGAAGCGAGACACGTTCCGATCGTAGCCGCCCCGACACTAGCGCAACGGAGGCTGATCTCCAGCGGGCCGGGACGCTTGTCGCAGGCGCTGGGCATCACGCGACCGCGGGATAACGGGAAAGACCTGACCGGCATTGGCTCCGACCTGTGGTTTGCCGACGATAGCTATTCGGTTGCCCAAGTCCGAACGACTCCGCGCATCGGAGTCGCCAAAGCCGCAGACCGCCCCCTGCGCTTCATCATCACCGGGAATCCATTTGTATCAGGCACCCGGGTGCTGTGAGCTCTTATGCCGGATCGTGCCATCCGCCGATATCGGCAGCTAACTCACGCGAATCTGGCGGCCCCCAGGTACCAGGCTCGTAAAACTGCACCGGGCAACAGTCACCCAGGATCGGCTCGACGATGGCCCACGCTGCCTCGACTGCATCCTGGCGAACGAAAAGCAACTGGTCGCCTTTCATGGCATCGGTCAACAGACGCTCATAGGCTTCCATTTCGTCGCTTGCGGCGTATTTCACCGCTGACAGCTCGACAGGCATGGGCGCCAATAGCGGCCCGGGTCGCTTCACCCGGGCACCCTCGGCGAGTTCGAAATCGGGGCCCAGGCGGAAACGGAAATAATTACGTCCGTCGGCGCCGACTTTGGCCAGCGGCGGCTTCCGCAATTTCACGAAGACTTCAGTCGCGGTAATAGGCAGCCTCTTTCCAGCACGAATTAAAAACGGTACGCCCGACCACCGCCAGCTATCGACCTCCAGCCGCACCGCCGCGAATGTTTCTACGTCCGAGTTCGCATCGACACCGGGCTCGCTGCGGTAGCCATGAAACTGGCCACGCACGATATTGGCTGGACTCAACGGCGGAATTGTGCGAAAAACCTTCACCTGTTCGTCGCGCACCGAATCCACATACATCGTTGTCGGCGGTTCCATAGCAAGGTATGATACAACCTCGAGCATGTGGTTCTGCACGACATCGCGAATGGCTCCGGCCTCCTCATAGAACTTGCCGCGGCCTTCCACGCCGAAAGCCTCGGCCATGGTGATCTGCACGCTGTGAACGTAGTTGCGGTTCCAGATCGGCTCCAGGAAGCTGTTCGCGAAGCGGAAGATCAACAGGTTCTCGACAGCTTCCTTGCCGAGGTAATGGTCAATGCGAAAGATGTGATCTTCAGGAAAAGCTTGATGCAACGTGTCGTTCAGCTTGCGTGCCGATACCAGATTGCGACCAAAAGGTTTCTCCACGACGACGCGTGCGTTGGTCGCACACCCTGCTCCCGCCAGCCCCTTCACCACAACCGAGAACATTGTCGGTGGAATCGCTAAGTAATGAGTAGGACACTCAGCGGAGCCAAGTTGAGTGCGCAGCTTCCTGTAGGTGTCGTCGGAGTTGTAGTCGCCGTCGATGTATTGCAACAGCTCGCAAAGCTTCTTGAATGCAGCCTCATCGACGCTGCCACCGAATTTAGTGATGCCGTCGCGGGCGCGTTCGCGAAGCTGCTCCACCGTCCAGCCTGACTTGGCCACGCCAATAATCGGCGTGTTCAGGGATCCGTGTTTGATCATGTTTTGCAAAGAGGGAAAAATCTTCTTGTGTGCAAGGTCGCCGGTAGCGCCGAAGAATACGAATGCGTCGGAGTAGTTGGTGCTCATGAGTACCTCGAATGTCCGCCTTTCAGCCAGCTGGTTGACCGGACCTGTCGGAGATCACGAAACAGTGTAACCGCGCCCTCGCCATTCGGGTAGCACAGCCCCGCGAGAAAACCTAAATGCCCGGTGAATTTGACCGCGAGGAGGTCTGAGACAATTACGCTAGGATGGGACGGAAGAGCGATGGATAGTTCCTCCGCCATGACGCACACCAGCGAGCGCCTGCTCGAGCTCGATCATCTGCGTCAATTGCTGTCGGCTTACGTGGTCTCTCCTTTGGGGCACGCGCGCATTGCCGCACTTGCCCCGTCGCGCGACCGCCAATGGATCGAGTGCCAACAGCAATTGACGGAGGAGCTTCGCGGTTATTTGCGAGCGGGTGGCCGCTTCGACTTCCACGGCCTCGTCGATCCAAGCCAGCTCATTGGCAAGTCGCGCATTCAGGGGGCGGTCCTTGAATTGTCGGAAATACACGACATCCTGCGGCTGGCCGACCGCGCCGCGGAATGGCGCGAAGCAGCGCTGCACCCGCCGACCGCGATTCAAGGCCAATGGCAAGTGGTCACCGAACTCGCAGCCAACATCGGTGACCTCAATCCGCTGCTGCGAAGCTTCCGCAATAAGATCCTGCCTGACGGCACACTCGATGACCGCGCTTCACCGGAACTGACACACATCCGCCGCGAAGTTGAACGCCAGCGGCGCACCATTCAGGAGTCGTTGCGGGCGTATCTGCGCAAGCTGGCCGAAGGCGGAACGGTGCAGGAAGAGCTGATCACCATTCGTGGCGAGCGCTTCGTCATTCCGGTGAAAACCGAGCAGCGACGCCGCGTGCAAGGCGTCACGCATGGCTCTTCGTCGAGTGGACAGACGGTCTTTATCGAACCCCTAGAAACCATTGAGCAAAACAATGAGCTGGTCCGGCTGCTCGACGACGAACAAGCCGAAATTCACCGCATTTTGCTCGACATGACTGCGCGGATTGGCGAGCAAGCCTCGGAGCTGGAATCAGCCGTAGCCGTTCTGTCTGAATTGGAGCTTCAGTTCGCCAAGGCGCGCTTCGCGCAGGACTACGAGTGCGTGTCCGTGACTCTGCTTTCGGAAGGCCCATCCGCGGGGCTTGTGTTGCGCAAGTCACGCCATCCTCTGCTGGAGCGCACGCTCAGGCCGAGAGGCGCGACGGTTGTTCCCATTACCGTCGAGTTGGAAGGCAATCAACGCCAGCTAGTCATCAGCGGTCCCAACACCGGCGGAAAGACCGTCGCGCTGAAGACCATCGGCCTGCTCGTTCTGATGGCGCAGTCGGGAATTCCGGTTCCTGCCGAGCGGGCGGAGTTACCGGTCTTTGACGGCGTCTTCGCCGATATCGGCGATTATCAGTCCATCGAGCAAAACCTTTCGACCTTCTCAGCACACGTCGCCAACATCGACTTCATCTCGCACCAAGCAACGGCGGCCTCGCTGGTTCTTCTGGACGAGCTCGGCTCGGCCACAGATCCAGAGGAAGGCGCAGCTCTGGCGGTGTCAATCGCCGAATTCTTCCTGCAGACACGTTGCCTGAGCATCATTTCCACGCACCACATAGCGCTCAAGGTTTACGCCGCAAACACGCCCGACGTCCTGAATGCGGCGGTCGGTTTCGACGAGCGCACACTGGCGCCCACTTACGAGCTGCGCATCGGCGTTCCCGGAGCATCGGCGGGAATCAACGTCGCACAGCAGCTGGGGTTGAATGCGCCGATCGTCAGGCGCGCCCGGGAAAAGCTTTCGTCGCAAACCCAGGATGTCGCGCGCTTTCTCGACCGACTTCATTCGCAACTTCGTGAGCTCGACATCGAGCGGGCTGCACTTCGTACACGCGAACAGGAGATTGCCCGCCAGCGCGACCAATTGGCACAGGAAGGAAAGAGAGAGCAGCGCGAAAAAGTCCGCGAGCTGGAAAAGAAGCTGGAAAGCGTGCTGCGCGACTTCGAATATCGCGCCCGCGAAACGGTGAACGCCGTGCAGGACCGTGCCCAGGCGCTCAAGCTCTCCAAAGATGCAGAGCGCCGCATTGCCAAGCTGCGCCGTGAGTTTCGCGAAGAATTCGACTCCACGGTCGTGGCACACACCACTGGCTCTGATACCGGCGACAGAAACGCTCGCCCGCATATCGTGGAAGACGTTTCTGTCGGCGACACTGTCCGTTTGCGCTCGCTGGGTCGCGATGCAAAAGTGCTTCGCCACCTCGACGACGATTGGTTCGAGGTGGCCGTCGGTCCCATGAAGATGAAGGTGCCGCGCGACGATGTGGCAGCCGTCATCGCCAGCGCAGGCGCGAATCCCGTAGCTGCTGCACGTTCACGTGGCATCGGCGTATCGCTCTCCGAGGAGGATGACAGCGTGCCCACGGAAATCAATGTTATCGGCCAAACCGTCGATGAGGCCACCAGCGCTGTGGAAAAGTTTGTGGATCGCGCATTCCTCGCCGGTGTCGGACGCGTAAGAGTCGTTCACGGCAGCGGCATGGGCGTGCTTCGTAAGGCGCTGCGTCAATTCCTGCGACAGCATCCGCACGTAGCCAATGTTACGGAGCCTCCCCAGAACGAAGGCGGAGGCGGCGCGACGGTCGTGGAATTGCACACCTAATCCCACATGACACAAGAAGAATTCAGCACAGAGACACAGCAAAACACAGAGAAGAAAAAATCAGAAAACCAACTCCGTGTCCTCGGTGCCTCCGTGGTGAAAACCACAACCCGGACAATCCCCGTTCTTGCACTCCCCCCCTCGCCTCTCTACACTTAAAATAGCGATGGGCAAAGTTGGCGAAACCATTCGGGGCTACATCTGGTGGATGTATCCCCGCGGTAGCGTGCATTACGACGTGATGGTCACGCTTATCCTGGCATTCATCTTTCTGGCTCCGTTGTGGATCAATTTCCGCGATAAGCCGGTGCCCCGCTCGCCGCATCAAACCGAGGTGCTGGTGAAACCGGAAGGAAGCGGTTTCATCTATACCGTGGATGCGGCCGCCATCAAACCCGGTAACGATGATGAAATGCGCGAGGAACTGTCGCGTGCCATCGAGCCGATTGCCGGGGAAATCCGCATCGACCGATATGAAGCTGTGCGCAACGACAAGCGCACCGTGGTTGCCTACAGAGTCTGGGGACACCGGTAAGACCTCTCAGCCAAGGATAAGAACGTGAAACAAAGACTCAGGCTTTTAGCGGGTGCCCTCTTCTGTGGAACCTTGCTCGCCCAGGCGCAAGACCTCGAATCTGTATTGAACGCCATGGACAAGGCTGCGGCCAGCTTCCACACCGCACAGACAGACTTCGTTTGGGATCAGTATCAGAAGGTCGTCGATGAACACGACTTGCAGAAAGGCACGATGTACTTCCGCCGGCAGGGCGCCCAAGTTGAGATGGCGGCCGACATCAACCTGCCTGACAAGAAATACGTCTTATTCAACGGCGAAGTGGTGAGTGTGTACGTCCCCAAGGCAGGGCAGGTCACGGAGTACAACGCCGGCAAGAATAAAGCCGATTTTGAGACATTTCTTGTACTGGGATTCGGTGGACGCGGCCACGATCTGGCCAAATCGTTCGACGTGAACTACGCAGGAATGGAGCAGGTGCAGGGAATCAATGCCGCCAAGTTGGAGCTAAAGCCGAAGTCGCAGAAGGTCGCAAACATGTTTCCGACCATAACGCTATGGATCGATCCTGCGCGGGGCGTGAGCGTACAGCAACTTTTTAACGAGCCCTCGGGCGATTACCGGCTCGCCAAGTACAGCGACATCAAGATCAACGAGAAAATCCCTAACGACGCCTTCAAGCTTAAGACCAGCGGCAAAGTGACTTACGTGAGGCCTAACAGCTGAGCAGCTTACGAAACGTTCTCGTGCCGTGCGTTTGAGGGTTGAGCAAAAGTATCGCGTCAGGGAACGACTTTACTCGTGCCGCAGGATGCTGAAAGACTCTGGGCTTTAGCCCCTTAGGTAAGTTCTCCTCCGAGGAGAACACTCGGAGTCTCGCAGATGCTTAAATAGAAATGCCGCCAACTCCGCGGCATTTCTACGCCTCGAGAGGCCCCTTTCTATTGCGGAGCTGCTTGCAGCTGACCTTGCGCTGGCGCGTCCTTCATCTTGGCTGAGTTCTTGATGAACAATACTGCCTTCCAGATTTCGTCGTCTGTCAATACGCCGTCCCACCCTGGCATGGCGGACAACTTGATTCCGTATTTCGTGACGTAAAAGAAGTTCGCATCCGGATCGTCGGGTGTTCGTGCCACCAGCTGCGGAACCGCTGGGAAAAACTTGTCCCTCAGCGGTGAATTCGGTTCCTTCAGGCTGCCGTGGCAAAGGGCGCAATGTTTGTCATAGATCATGGAGCCGTCCATGATGTTCTCCATCGTTGGCGGAAACGGGTTGTCCTGCTTAGGAGCGTGAGCGTCTACCCACTCGTCAACGGCATGGTTGGCAGTGCGCCGCTCAAACTGAGTCGGCCGGTTAGGAATGGCCCGCGAGTCGACGCGACCGGTACTCACGTACCAGTAGCCACCGCAGACAATGACGAGTAGTGTGATGATGACACCCGAAAGAAATCCGCGCATGGTTCTCCTTGATTTGTAGGGTGATGTTGGGGAAGTTAAGATTAAATCACAGGGCTTCCGCTGACGTTAAGAATGGTAACTCTTGCGAAGTACATGGGCTGTCATTACTCAGCTTCAGTAGCTCCGTAACCGCCGCGCCTCTCGCACCACATCTGCAACCTTGGGGAGGAACGCCTCTTCCAGCGGCGGTGAAAATGGTATGGGAGTGTCGGCTGAGGCGATGCGCACGATAGGAGAATCTAGCGCGTCGAAGCACTCCTCGTTGATGACAGCGGCAACTTCGCCGCCGATCCCACCGGTCTTCGTGTCTTCATGCAGGACGATCACGCGATTCGTTTTTTCTACGGCCTCGCGAATGGCATCGCGATCCAGCGGCATCACCGTGCGAAGATCAACGACTTCTATTTCAATGCCTTCTTTCGCCAGGATTTCTGCGGCTTCCAGCGCGACATAGACCATGGCCGCGTAGGTAATCACGCTGACGTCGCCCCCTTCGCGCACGACACGCGCCTTTCCTATAGGAACGGTGTAGTCTTCGCCGGGCAGTTCTTCTTTGATGCGCCGATAGAGAAACTTGTGCTCAAAAAAAAGTACTGGATTGTTGTCGCGAATCGCCGACTTGATTAATCCTTTGGCATCGTATGCGCTCGCCGGACACACCACCTTCAGCCCCGGCGTATGCGCGAAATACGTTTCCGGATTCTGCGAGTGAAACGGTCCGCCATGCACTCCGCCGCCTGAAGGCCCGCGCAGAACGACCGGAACCGGGGCTCCCCAGCGAAAATGCGCCTTGGCCAGGAGATTTACGATCTGGTTGAAGGCGCAACCCATGAAATCCATGAACTGGAATTCGGCGACAGGACGCAGGCCGGTTAGCGCCGCACCAAAGCTGGCGTTCACAATGGCCATCTCAGAGATCGGCGTATCGACCACACGCGCCGGGCCGAACCGGTCAATCAGGCCCTCCGTTACCTTAAACGCACCTCCATACACGCCGATGTCCTCGCCGATGCAGAACACGGACGGGTCATGCTCCATTTCTTCCCAGATTCCCTGGCGGATTGCTTCGAGATAGGTGACAGGCGCCATAGTTAGTTCCTTTGGAAGATAGGTGGAGACGATCACATTAGTTGGGCTTCGCCTCTGCGGGCTTCTTCTGTGGCGGCGCCGGACGCGCTTTCCCCGCATCGAACGGCGCGGGGCGAAACCGTGCCTGCTGCGGGTCCCACGTCCACACCCGAAACGGCGTGATCGTCGTTCTGTTGTCGGTGATGACTTCCTTTTCCAGCAGCCGGTATGTCGCGGCTGAATTCGGCGGCGACTTCAGCAGATCGAATGTCGACTTCTGCGTCTGCTGAAGATTGTCCAATTCCTCCGGCGAGCGGTTCGTCAAAGTGATTTCACTCTGCTCCGTGGTATCCAAAACAGTTTCGATCCGGTCCCGAATCATCTTCAGCACAACGAAATCCTGTTCGCGGACGTTGCCGCCGTCGGAAGTGATCTCCTTGTGTACCAGGATCTCGGAGATGCCCGGCTGAACGAGCTCGGCGAAGCTGAACTCAGGAGGTTGCGTTCTCGCCATCAGCCTGAGCGTCTGCACATGCCGCCATTCCGACTTCGGCGCCCTGTCGAACACTACAACATACAACGAGTCGCATGCGGTCGACTCCGCCAGCAGTACTACATTGTCTGCGTCGGCACGCAGCGTTACCGGCTTTTCCTCCACCTGGTTGAAATCAGTACAAGGAGAATTCGATTTGGCCCCAGTGCCCGAGGGGTTCGGCGCGAGGATTCCCAACTCAAGAGCGAGGTCGTTGCGCTGCACCGGGGTACCATTGCGCAGTGTCTGCGCGGTTTCACCCGGCTTGCGCGTCAGGAACTCCTGCGGCTTCTTCTTGAACGGCAGCTCGGCATGTGCCGTCGAGAAAAATGCGACTGCAGTAATGCATATGAAGAGGTGCTTCATCGAGGAATGGACATCCTTGCAAGGTTCTCACTTCAGGTGCACCGCCGATTCTTGGTGATGGGCAGCAGTCGTCTGCTCGCGCAGAGTCTTCGTGACTGGGCCGTACAGCGGCTTGATCGTGTGACAGCTCGCATCGCAGTACACACCCTGATGGTTGCGATCCGTCTTCGGATCAGGCATCGCCGACGCGATGGCCGCCTCGCGCTCGGCTTGCAACTGTTGCTCCACCTCGTCGATCAGCTTTCGGTTGGCGTCAGGTGTGAGCCAGCGCTTTACCTTGACGAGGTAGTTCTCAAACCGGGCGATGGGATCGCGCGCCCGCCAGTACTCAAACAGCTTCGCTGGAACATACTGCGCGGCGTCATGAATGGCATGGCCTTTCATACGCATCATCTTGGCTTCGATAATCGTCGGACCCTCGCCACGCCGCGCTCGCTCGCAAGCTTCCTGTGTGGCGTCGTACACCTGGCAGGGGTCGGTTCCATCGACGATCACTCCGGGAATTCCGTAAGCGATCGCCCGCTCGGCGAGGTCTTTCACACAGAACTGCATTTCGCTTGGCGTGGAGTAGCCCCACAAATTGTTCTCCACAATCAGCACCAGCCCCAGCTTCTGCACAGCAGCGAAGTTGATGCTCTCGTACGTGACGCCCGTCGATTGCCCGCCATCGCCGATGTAAGTAAGCCCCACAATGTTCTTGCCCTGCAATCGCGCGCCCAAGCAAACACCCGCCATCACGCCGACCAGCTCACCCAGCATCGAGATCGGAGCACACACGTGTCGGCGCTCCCAGTCGCCAAAGTGTGACGACGCATCGCGGCCAAACGTCGGCGAATCGGCCTTCGCCATGTATTGCCGCATCACGTCGCCCGGGCTGAAGCCGCGCACTAGCATAGCGCCCTGATTGCGAATCATCGGCCCAAGCCAGTCGTCCTTTTGCAGAGCGTAGGAAGAAGCGCACGAGCAGCCCTCCTGTCCCAGGCCGAAGTACACTCCGCCGACCACTTTGCCCTGTTTGTAGAGGTTTTCGAGCGCCGCCTCCATTCGCCGGTTCAGTAGCATCCAGCGGTAGATCTCGATGCACTGCTCGTGGGTAAGATATTTCGAATCGCGAATCGGGGGAGTAGCCGCGCTCAAATCGCCTTCGATTCGGTACTCCACAACGCCTTCGCCGCATTGGTACACGCGAAACTCCGGCCGCTCGAGACGGTAGTCGGGGATTTCATACGTGCGCTGCGAGGGCTGCGACTGCGCTGACCCGGCTGCTTTTGCGGACACGCCTCGCCTCACTGAGGTCTTGGTGTGCTGCTTGGATACAGATTTCTTCGGCATAGCTGCACGGTACGATAAACGTCTTGGTCGCGGCGAGGCAACCATGGATGCCCAGCTTCGGGCAAGCAGTGGTGTGGGTACTCCATCCTTTGCGCCTTCTGTTTGGCGTAAAGGGTGGGAATGAAAAACGTCTACTGCTTCGTGTCCAGCGGATGCTGCGTCTTCTCGAAGAACTCATTCTGCAGCTTGAGTGCCTTCTGGTCCGCTTTTATAGCTCTAATCGCTTCCGCAATCTCGCTCGACCAGGTCTGCTGATCGAACTCTCCGAGCTCCTTATTCGCCGCCGATCCCTTACCCGAGTAGTGGTCCGGAAACTTCGCATACCACCAGATTCCCGTGTACACCGTGTCCGGAAGCTGCAAACGGTCTTGGTCAGCTCCCGACTCGCTGTCGGCGCGATCAAGATGTACCAGGTCGGGCCGCGCCACCATCATGTGCGACGTCTCCGACTCGCCCGCGTGCATGTCGTTACTGCCGGTCTTCACCGCGGGACGCCCCGGAACGTTCAGGTGCGGCAGCCCAAACACGTAGACGACGTAGTCGCGCGGTGTCGCCAGTTGCGCTTGCGCAAACAGCGGCAGTAGGCTCTCGTTGCCGCCATGGCCGTTGACCAGCATTACCTTCTTGCAGCCGTTGCGCGCCATCTCTTTCACCGTTTCCTGCAGCAGGGTGAGCTGCGTGCTCAGACTGTAGGCGACGGTGCCTGGCTCCTGCTGCGCTTCAAAGATCTGTCCGAAGTAGTACTCCGGAAACACCACTGCATACTCCTGCTGGACGGCGTTCATAACGGCGAATCGCACATCGAGCAGGTCAGTGCCCAACGGCAAATGAGGCCCATGCTTCTCGATGATCCCGATCGGTAGAACGCACACACCTTGCGACTGGTGAACCGCTTGCACGAAGTCCGGAGCGGTAAGTTCTTCCCATTTTGGCGAGAGGTTGGATTGGGAGAAGACCGGCAACCCGCCGGCGAGGATGCACACGAGGAACAGAGCTGTGGGATTGTGGAAACGCATGATGTCTCCGGGAATAAGCAAAATGCGATTCTACGGGAAGTCTGCCGTTTGCCAGATGTCTTCGAACTTACGCCCGCTCGCTGCCGTCGTCGTGTATCTCGCGCAGCTCTTTCGGCGGCTTTGCCGGCGTGTCTTGATTCGCCGGTGACGCCGGCGGCTGCGCCACTGCCTGCCCCAACACATCATCCAGCGACTCCAGCCACAGCATCTGCGAGTGGAAAACTCTTCCGAAGTTGCGCGAAGCGGCGGTGGCCACCTCTTCCAACGAAATCGGTTTTTGCAACTCTCGCTGTATCGACGTTACCGGCTTGCCCGTGATACCGCAAGGCACGATGAGCGAGAAGAAGTCCAGGTCAGTAGTGGCATTCAGAGCAAAGCCGTGCGTCGTCACTCCGCGCGAGATGTGTACGCCGATAGCGGCAATCTTGGCCTCCGGCTTGTTGCGCAAGGCATAGGTCCATACCCCGGTCAGGCCTTTGATTCGTTGCGTCCCGATGCCATAATCGCCGCACGTGCGAATCAGCACCTCCTCCAGCCGCCGCACATACTCCACGGCGCCAACCTTGGGCTCGAAGCTGCGCAAATCAAAGATGGGATAGGCTACGAGCTGCCCCGGCCCATGGAACGTCACGTCACCGCCGCGATCGATCTCGAACAATTCAACCCCTCGCTGCGCGAGGAACTCCGGTGGAGCCAGCACGTTGTCCAGTCGAGCATTTCGTCCGAGCGTGATCACCGGCGGGTGCTCCAGCAGCAGCAGCGTATTTTCGATGCGCCCGGCCTTGCGCATCTCCTGCAGCGTGTGCTGCAATTGCAACGCGGTGCCGTAGGCTACCCGGCCGAGGTACAGAACGTTGGTCACCATCGCCGTCGTCATACACAGTATGACTTACCTTAGATGATCGCGCTCGTCCATACGCACCGGAGGCTCCAACTCGCCAACGGCTTCGTGCGCTTGCGGTGCTATCCTGATGGCGTCTCCCTCCATGAAGCAGGAAGCTGTACAACCTCCCCAGAGTGCTCCAAAGCCAGCGACAGCCGGAACGGGACGCAAGTACGTCGTAAACGTTCTGTTCGTCTTCCTCGTGGTTCTGGCGGCTGCTCTGGGTGCTGCTGCCGGGCTTCTCCTGGTCTTCTCCACCGATCTGCCCCAGGTCACCGAACTGGAGCGTTATCGCCCCAGCACAATCACCGAGTTGTACGACGACCAGAACCGCGTCATCGGCCAGTTCGCTCTGCAGCGCCGGGTCATCGACAAGTACGACGACTTCCCCAAGGTGCTGCGCGACGCCATCACCTCCACCGAAGACAAGGATTTCGAAGGCCACTGGGGAGTGGACATCTGGCGAGTCTTCGGCGCCGCCTATCGCGATTTCACTGCCGGGGCCCGCGCGCAGGGCGCATCGACGCTCACCATGCAGCTTTCGCGCAACCTGTTTCTTTCGCCCGACCGTAACTTCCGGCGCAAGATCCAGGAAGTAATGCTCGCCATCCAGATCGAGCGCCGCTTCACCAAGCCGCAAATCTTTACCCTGTACGCCAACCAGATCTATCTCGGCCATGGCGTTTACGGCTTTGAGGCCGGGGCGAACTACTATTTCGGTAAGAAGGCCAAAGACCTCGACCTCGAAGAGGCGGCCGTTCTAGCGGGCCTGCCTAAGGCGCCGAACGCCTATTCGCCCATCAACAATCCCGAGCGCGCGCTGCACCGCCGCAACCTGGTGCTCAACAACATGCTTGAGGACGGCAAGATCACCGCCGAAGAGGCCCAGCGCGCCAAGAATTCACCTATTCGCCTGAACGTTCAGGGCGAGCCCAACAGCATCGCGCCGTATTTCGTCGAAGACGTTCGCCAGTATCTGGAGAAGAGGTACGGCAGCGAAGAGGTTCACGAGAAAGGTCTGCGAGTTTACACCACGCTTAACATTGAAATGCAGCGGGCTGCGAATCATGCGGTGCTTGACGGACTTGCCGCTTATGAGCACCGTCACGGCTGGAAGGGCAGCCTGCTGAATGTGATCGCCAACGGCGAGTCGCTTGCAACTTATCGCCATGTCGACTGGGAGGGTGAGATCGCGCCCGGCGATTACGTTCACGCGCTCGTCACCGGCGTCAGCCCGCAGTACGCGACGATCAAGTTCGGCCACTACGGCGCCGAAATCGGCACGCCTGAAATCAAGTGGACACGCCACACCTCGCCCCAGCAATTTCTCACTCGCGGCGATCTGGTGTACGTGAAGATCCTTGAGCTCAATGGCACGCAGAGCCGCGTCTGGCTGGAGCACGAATCCGGCGTGCAGGGCGCGCTACTGGCACTCGATAACTCCTCCGGCGACATCAAAGCCATGGTCGGCGGGCGCAGCTTCGAGGAATCCAAGTTCAATCGCGCCACCCAGGCGCTGCGCCAAGTCGGTTCGTCATTCAAGCCCTACATCTATACCGCCGCTATCGATGAGGGCATGACGCCCGACGACACCGTGCTCGACGCGCCCGTCAGTTTTCCCGGCGGACCGTCCGGTCCGTGGGTTCCGCATAATTACGATGGCAAGTTCGAAGGAGTCATCACCTTCCGACGAGCCTTGGCGCACTCGCGCAACATTCCCGCAGTCAAAGTTACCGAACGTGTCGGTGGCATCAAGACCGTGATCGAGTACGCCCGCAAGTTCGGCATCACTTCGCCGCTTCCCCCCTATCTGCCAGTGGCTCTGGGCGCCGCCGATATCACGCTGTTCGAGCAGACCGCCGCTTTCACGACCTTTCCCAATGACGGCGTTCGCGTCGCACCGCGCTCCATCCGCAAGGTAGAAGACCACGACGGCCGCGTGCTCGAAGAGAACTATCCCGAAGTGAAGGACGTCGTTAGCGCCCGAACCGCACGCGTGATGGTGAGCATGCTGCGTGAGGTGGTGCTTCACGGCACCGCTGCGGCCGCGGCGAAGATGAACCATCCGCTCGGCGGCAAAACCGGCACCACCAACGATTTCACCGATGCCTGGTTCATCGGCTTTTCGCCTTCGATGACCTGCGGCGTCTGGGTGGGCTTTGACGAGAAGAAGACGCTCGGCAACAAGGAGACTGGTGCCGTCGCCGCCCTCCCCATCTGGATGGATTTCATGAAAGTCGCGCTCCAGGGCAAAGACAACGAGGACTTCATTGCGCCGCCTCCGAACCCGAATGCAGTTGCACAGAAAGTCGACACGCCTGACCAGTCGGCTGGCGATGGAGAGTCCCACTGATGCGCCGCTTTTTCCGCTGGGTCGTACGCATCCTCGTCCTCGTGGTGGTTTTCATGGCCTCCATGTTGACGGCCATGCGCTTCGCCATTCACGGGCGACAAACGGTGGTCCCAAAAGTTGTCGGCATGACGCCGCAGAATGCCGAAAACGCGCTCGCCGCGTACGGTCTCGTGCTCGATGCGAGCGATCGCTTCTATAGCGCCGAGGTCCCCCCCGGCAGCATCGTCTCGCAGGTGCCCGCGCCTGGTGAGACGGTCCGTCGTGGCTGGCACGTGCGCGTGGCGGAAAGCATGGGGCCGCAACGTGTGACTATCCCTGATCTCAGCGGCGATAGCGAGCGCTCGGCCGAAATCAACATCCGCCGCCGCGGATTGGAAACGGGCACGATGGCCATCGCGGAAATCCCCAACGCAACTCCCGATCAGGTTGTAGCGCAAACCCCACCCGCGAACGCTACCAATGTCTCCACCCCGCGCGTCAGCATGCTGATTGCCGCCACCGAGGACCGCAAATCCTTCGTCATGCCCGACCTGCGCGGACGCACCGAAGATGAGGCGGTTGCCGCCACTATTGCCGCGGGTTTGAAGGTCGGCAGCATCGCCAGCCAGCCCCTGAATGGCACCGATGCCAACTCTCCCGAGACGCTTCCTTCCGGTACTCGTATCGTGACCCAGACGGTTCCAGCCCCCGGCCAGCGCATCTGGGACGGCCAGTCCATCATCCTGGAAGTAACGCGATAGCTCTTCTAGTTGGAGCACCGTCCGCTCAGGCCGGTGAAACAGGCTCAAACATTCGGGTGGGCTTTAGCCCTAGCTATCGTCTGCGACGATTCCTGTCGTCTTCGTTCGCCCCCGGGAATCTGGTTCTTAAACCAATGACGCGGCTTCCTTTTCGACCCGTGCAAGAACCAACGTGTCCCGCGAAGTCCGCGATGCGGCATCGGTTTCGAAGAAGCCCAGGACGGCGCGGGTCCGCAACGTAGCTTATGTCGAGATCGGTAGCCACCACCGAGCCGCCGCCAGTTGTTTGTGTACTCAGCCACCGTGAAATCGAGCCGTTTCCACAACCACTTCCAGACATCGCCAACCGGGTTGCAGTCCGACCGCTTTCAACAGTGATCGGTGCCAGGGATCAAGCAGCTCTGACATCAAGGCGAGCCTCCGCTGCTTACCTGGCAACTGATGCGGCAGCACAGAGCCGCTCACAACATTGTTCTCCAATCAGACGCGTCATCCTACCGGACCTTACGAGAATAGGATGAAACCGCAAAAAGTTCCCCCATGTTTTCTTTTGGGCTAACCTGGGGACAAAACTCTTTAACACCTTCTCATGCTCTCGAAGAACTCCTTTTGCTTCACCACGATCTGATCACGCACTTGGTTGTCCACCTCCAGCGACCAGTTCCCCTCGTCGTGCGTGCCGCCCAGCACGATTCCATCGTGGCGCGAAAACATATAAAGCCCGCCTCCATACACCACCGAGTACTCCACTTCAGGTTGCGGCAGCAGGAATGTTAACTGTCCCTTCACGGGCGTTAGTTCCGCGTCGTTAAACAACGCCTTCGCGCCCAGCCCAGTGCAGTTGAAGATCAGCTCCTCCGGAAGGCTCGTAATTTCGGCCGGCGAACTGAAATCACGCACCACGATCTTTCCGCCCGCAATTCGAAAATCTTCCATCATTGTCGGCAGGTAGATCGGTGGCTCGATCAGCATGGTGTCGAATTGACGCGCGAACTCATAGCCTCGAAATGGCGTGTCCGTTCCCGCAAGATCGTGGAATTCCGGAGTCAGGCCGCCCACAACCCCTTGCTTGCTGAAGTCGCCTGTAGTGTGAAAAGCCGTCTGCGACAGCCGGTAACTGCGCGTCCAGCGAACGCCATAGCGGGGCCCGACCATGATCTGGTAGCGCATGAAAGCATATCTGCAGGCTTGTGCGAACTGCTCGTCGAAAGCGGGCGTGCTGTACTTCGCATCAGCCAGCGTGACCGGATACCACCACCCTCCGGCGACATTGGAAGTTGTTTGAGGAGGCAGATCCTTGGCGTAAATCGTGACCGCGAAGCCCGATTCCTGCAGCAGCCGAGCGGTCGAAAGCCCGACCACGCCACACCCCAGCACTGCGACTGCCCCGCTGTGTCCCTGCGCGCCCAAGTCCACCGCGAGCTTTGCCGTTCCCCACGACAGCGTGATCCCTGCGCCTCCGTGTCCGTAGTTGTGCACGACCAGGGTGTCGGCAATCTTCTCCGGACGAACCACGAAGCCGGAGCGGCGAAAAGGACGCAAACCGCAGATGCTTCGGATGATGCGGTCTTGCGAAACATTAACCCGCGGCAGGCACGGCGTGCCGGGTAGGGGCAGAGTCGCCTGGACCCTCTTCGCCGCACAGGATGACAGCAGGGCTGAGCCGCTCACGAGCGCGAGGGCCTTCAGAAGTTCGCGGCGATCCATAGATAGAGCGGGAAGCTAGAGCGGAAGCCAGAGTATCACGCCAAGGGGAGCGGCACTAACTCTTCCGCTCGATGATTGCCGCGAAGAACCCGTCGCTGGGATGAATGCCGGGAAAGGTGCGCAGGTACGCTCCATTCAGCAGGCTTCCGACATCGTCCAGCGCGAGCTCGCCCCCTGCCTGCAGGCGCTCTAGTTCCAAACGGCAGTCGAGCAGCCTGTAATCCAAGCTTGCGGCTAGGACTTCATCGACCACCGATTGGTTTTCTTCTGGCTCCAGCGAGCATGTCGAGTACACCGCCCGCCCTCCGGGCGCCAGCTGTCCGAGCGCGCTCTGGAGAATAGCAACCTGCCGGACGTGCAAGTCGGGCAAGTCCGCCGCTTTCAGCCGCCACTTGATTTCGGGATTCCGTGCCAGCGTCCCCGTGCCGGAACAAGGCACATCGGCCAGTACGCGATCGAAGTCGGAGGAAATTTCAAGGTTGGTTGCATCAGTGGTGACGACGTGTACGTTCGCCGCCCGAACTCGCTGCCGCAATAGATCAGCTCTATGTGGATGCAACTCGGCAGCTACGATTACAGCATCGGGATTGCGCGCGGCAATGGCGGCGGTCTTGCTTCCCGGCGCGGCGCAAGAGTCGAGAATCCTTGAGCCGCGACCGACGAGCAGGGCGACAAGTTGGGAAGCTTCGTCCTGGATGAACACTCGCCCTTGGCGAAGGGCGCGAGTCTGCGTGATCTCGCCGCCGGTGACCAATCGCGCAGAAGTGAGCAGTGCGCCGGGCGCAAGCTGGATGCCGTCAGCTTCCAGCTCCCGCGACACAGCTTCATCCTCAACCCGTATGGCCCTCGACGGCACGCGCTGGCCGTGGGCACAGAGAGCCTCGGCTGTACGGCTTCCAAAGTTATGGATCCACCGCGTCACCAGCCACTGTGGGTGAGCAAACTCGTCCGCCAGTTGCCCGGGACTCAGGTCTGAGCCAGTCGGCTGCTGTTCGACTGCGAATCCCCGGTCACTGAGCTTTCGCAAAACAGCATTCACGAAGGCCGCAGCCGAGGTCTTTCGAGCGCGCTTCACCAATTCCACGCTCTCGTTAATGGCAGCACGGGCAGGGATGCGGGTTAGAAACAGGATTTGGTAGGCGGCGATACGCAGCGCCAGCAACACCTCTGTGTCGAGCCTGTTCAACGGCCGCGACGAATTTGCTGCGATGACTGAATCCAGGCGCGAGCGCCAACGCAGGACGCCCATGACGATCTCGGTTGTAAGTCCCCGATCGGCTTGGCTCAGCGAATCGAGCCGGGCGGAGTGCATGAGCTCACTGGCGTAAGCATCCTGGAGCTCGACACGCAACAGGATGTCGAATACGGCAGCTCGAGCAGGAGAGGCGGGCATGAGATCACATCGGTGCGCTAAACAGTTTAGCGTTCATGTGGGTGAGTCGGTTGGGAAGCAGCTTTTACCCAGATTAGTGCCCAGCGGAGGCGCGCGAACCTGAGGCACCCACTGGTTCATCGCTTCTTGGGCGATAACCGTTGATGAAATCGGTGGCGCTCATGCGCTTTTTGCCCTCGAGTTGCAACTCGTGGACGTCGAGCGCAGTCCCGTGCGCGAGTCCCAGCAGCAGTCGGCCGTGCTCCACCGCGAAGTGCCCAGCCTTCACCACCGCGATTTCAGGAGCGGGCACGGTATCATGCAGTTGCAACATTTTCCCGCGGAAGTACGTGAAGGCACCGGGCCAGGGCTGAAATCCGCGCAGCCGGTTCCAGATTTCCGTTGCGGTTCGCGAGAAATCGATCAGGCCGTCCTCGCGCTTGAGGATCGGTGCAAGCGTCGCGAGCCAATGGTCCTGCGGCTGCAGCTGAATGGTGCCTTTGGCCAACCCAGCGAGCGTGAGAACCATCTGCTCCGCCCCCAGATGTGCAAGTCGCGGAGCCAGCGTGAGCGCCGTGTCATCGGGTTGTATCGGCTCTTCTGCCTGCATGAGGATATCGCCGGTATCGAGTCCGGCATCGATCCGCATGATAGTGACACCGGTAACGGTCTCGCCTCGTGCAATCGCCCATTGGATCGGCGCCCCCCCACGGTACTTCGGCAGCAACGACGCGTGCACATTGAGGTTCCCGAGCGGAGGAAGATCGATCATCCATTGCGGAATGATCCTGCCGTAACCGACGACGATGATGGCTTGCGGCGCAATCGCTTGCAGTTCGGCGCGAAAGGCGTCGTTGTTCTTGATTTTGTCAGGCTGGAAGACGGGAAGGCTCAGCTCCAAGGAGGCTCGTTTCACCGGCGATGCGCCGACCTCTAACCCTCGCCCGCGGGCTCGGTCAGGTTGGGTGACAACCAGCCTGACACGAAATTCGGCAGCGACGAGTCGCTGTAAAACCGGAATTGCAAATTCCGGTGTGCCGCAGAACACCAGGTCCATCATAAGAAGCAAATTAGCAACTAGCAATTAGCGATTCGGCTTTTCGCTAATCGTCAGACAGTGGCGGGCCGACGAGCGAAAAACCATGAACCAAAAACGAAGCGTTCTTTCTCTCCGTGTCCGAAGCCTGCCCTGAGCTACGCCCAAGGGTGTCACGTGGCGAATTCATCTTTACCACTCGCCTGCTTTCATCATCTTGCGGATTTTCCGCTTGATCATGTCGCGCTTCAGCGAGCTGAGATGGTTGATGTAAAGCTTGCCGTTGAGGTGATCGGTCTCATGCAGCAGCGCCCGGGCCAGCAGTTCTTCGCCGGTGACCTCGAAAGTTTCACCGCTAAGGTTCTGTGCGCGCGCGGTGACTTTGCGGCCCCGCGTCACCTTCTCGCGAAATTCCGGAATGCTGAGGCACCCTTCATTCGACGTAATCCGGCCCTCCACATGAATGATTTCCGGGTTTATCAGCACGATCTGTGCGTCGGGGTCCTCCTTGAAGGTGATGTCGATGACGGCGATGCGTTTGCTGATTCCGATTTGTGGCGCCGCGAGCCCCACTCCGTGCGCCGCGTACATGCTTTCGAACATATCGTCGGCCAACTTGCGCAGCTCGTCATCAAATTTGGTAATGGTGGTGGAAGGTTTCTCCAGCACTGCATCGCCGAATTTAACGATGGGATAGATCATTCTTGTTGAGCCAGCCGCCAAGGCGGGCGTCGAAACTTCCATTCCTCTCTAAAAGTTTCGCAACTGCTCGCAATACCCGTCAAAATTGCGTTTCACTTCGATCATGGAGTCGCCACCGAACTTCTCCAGCGCAAACCGAGCCAGAGTAAGCACCACCATGGCCTCTGCCGCTACTCCTGCCGCTGGAACGACGCAAACATCCGAGCGCTCGTAGGCTGCCTTGACCGCTTCCCGAGTAGCGAAATCCACCGATCCCAGTGGCCTCCGCAGCGTCGAAATCGGCTTGAGATATCCGCGTATCCGAATGTCTTCACCGTTCGAGACGCCGCCTTCCAGTCCTCCCGCGTGGTTGGATGCTCGGGTGAATCCGGTGAAGGTGGTGCCGGAAGAATATCCAATCTCGTCGTGCACCGTAGAACCCATCGCGGTTGCTCCGGCGACTGCGTCGCCGATCTCAACCGCTTTGACCGCTTGGAGGGACATGACAGCCGCCGCAAGATGGGTGTCGAGACGCTCATCCCAGTTGGCGTAGGTGCCAAGTCCCGGCGGGACGTTGTGGGCTACGACTTCGAAGATGCCTCCGACAGAATCGCCAGTTCGTAATGCCAGATCGACCTGCTCCTTCATGCGGGCCTCGGAGACAGGGTCAATGCAGCCCAGAAGAACCTCTTTTTTAGCCGCAGTGGCTCGAATCGCTTCCCAAGTTACGGGGCCTTCGAGGCGAGCACTACCGATGGCGACCACATGGCTAAGGACCTCGATGCCTAGTTCACGGAGCAGCAGCTTGGCGATCGCTCCGCCGGCGACACGGGCCGTGGACTCACGCGCCGAAGCGCGTTCCAGCACATATCGAGCCTCGCTGAAGTTGTACTTCACCGCACCGGCCAAATCAGCGTGCCCCGGTCGCGGAGAAGCCACCCGTTTGTGCTTGGCAGGATCACCCTGCTCGACGGGCAGCGATTCAGTCCAGTTCTTCCAGTCGGTGTTGGCGATCTGGATAGCGATAGGTGACCCGATCGTCTTACCGTGCCGTACGCCGCTTAAGACGTGGGCGGTGTCGCGCTCGATCTTCATGCGTCCGCCCCGCCCGTAGCCCTGCTGGCGGCGCCACAGCTCACGGTTCACGAAATCGAGGTCTACCGACAGGCCGGCGGGCATGCCGGACAGTAGCGCTATCAGCGCTTCCCCGTGTGACTCTCCGGCGGTAGAGAATCGTAACATGGCGAAATTTCGATTGTAGCCGATGCCGCGCGGACCTCAAGTTGGCAAACGTTCCCTAACGGCCACATTGTGCATGCCTTGTCTGCCCGAGCGAGCTACACGACTGAGCTGCCGCGTCAAGATTCGGCAGTAGACAGCTTGCTGAGCTGCCAGAGGGTATGCGACAGTGGTGCTCTCCGAGGCGAAGCCCCGGATCAGCTCTAGTTACTTCATAAAGCAAAGGCGAGCGGACAAAATCATTCGGCTCGAGAGGGGCCCTGAATGGGGCGGAAAGCAAATGGCGAAGAAGACGCAATCCAAATCGTTTGAAGATGCACTGAACTGGTTCCGCAATCATGAATTCGAAGTCATGGATGCGCCTGGCACCAGCGGCCGCGTGTTCCTGAAAAAGTACAATGCTTCGGCCGCGATCGAACGCGCGGAAGATGGGGGAGTGAAGATTTTTGCGTACCCCGGATATCTGGTCGGTGGCGAGATTTCCAAGCTTGTGGACTACGGCAACCAAAAGGTGCTGAAGACCACAAAAACTGAAATCGCTGCCACTGCCGACCACCTGAAAGCGCTGCACCAATTTGCCGAGGAGTTGAAAGAAGGCACGGGCGGCATCAGTCTGTATAACGAATCGCTTGGAACGGTTAGCGCGGAATACAAGTACGACCGGGTGGTCGATCGCGATCTGCCGGATAGCGACCGGCCGAAGCGGCCGTGGCAAAAGGTAGCGGCAAAGAAGCGAACGTAAGAGGTTGCAGAAAGTAATTTCGCTCTAGCGTAATTCCTTCAGAGGCTAAAGCCCGGCGGTGGTTCAACGCATTACGGCCCGGCGGATGTCGTCCCTGCCACAAAACCCTTCGCAGGGGTGGGGTTTTCCATTGTTAGAACAGCGTATCTAATGCGTACACTTTGGTTCGCTTCCGCAGTTGTTCTGTTGTCCCAATTGGCGTTCGGACAGACGGCCAATCCCGAGGCCGCAATCCGTCAGATCCTACAGGCGCAGGTGGATGCGTGGAACCGCCACGATCTGGAAGGATTCATGAAGGGATACTGGAGATCGCCGGATCTCACATTCTTTTCTGGCGCAATCGAAAAGGACGGCTGGCAGCAAACGCTTGAGCGATACAGGAACGAATATCAGGCTGCGGGCGAGCAAATGGGCAGGCTGGAGTTCGAAGACTTAAGGGTAGAGATGCTGGGAGCGCAGTCTGCCTTCGTCCGCGGGAAGTTTCATCTGACCTCCTCCAACGGCAGGCAGCCACATGGGCTGTTTACCCTGATTTTCCGGCAATTTCCCGAAGGCTGGCGCATTATCCACGATCACACAAGCGGAGAATAGCAGGGCGAATCGCAGCGCATGAGCAGCTGTGGGACAAAAATCACTATCGTCCGGTTGGCTACGGGTGTAAGATTGTTTTGGCCCGTATCACAGAAGTTTGTGACGGCCCAACAGGCGGTATCTGCGGATGCGGAACTGCACTGGAGGACATCGTGGGTATCACCACAGGCGACTTCCGCTCGAAGATCACCTCTCTCTCCCTCCTGGAAAAAAAGCAAAGACTCCAACCAATCACCTGTCTGACTGCGTACGACTATCCCGGCGCTCGGCTGGTGGACGAAGCCGGCATTGACATGGTGCTTGTGGGCGATTCGCTCGGCATGGTCATGCTGGGGTACGAGAACACCCTTCCCGTCACGGTAGAGGAGATGCTGCACCATACCCGCGCTGTGCGACGTGGCGTAAAGCGGGCATTCCTCGTAGCCGACATGCCGTTTGCATCGTACCAGGTGAGCGGCAAAGAGGCCGTTCGCAATGCGGCGCGCTTCATCAAAGCCGGCGCAGAGGCGGTGAAGATCGAGGGTGGGGAAAAACGCGCGAGCCTCTTCGAAAGGTTGATTGATGCCGAGATTCCAGTGGTCGGCCACATCGGGCTGACGCCCCAATCGCTGCACACAATGGGCGGCTATAAGGTGCAGGGGAAATCGCTCAAAGCAGTCGAGCAACTGATGCATGATGCGCTCGCGCTGGAGCGCTGCGGTGCTTGCTGCGTAGTGCTGGAGGGAATTCCGCGCGAAGTGGCAGAGCTAATTACCAATGAGATCGCGATTCCTACCATCGGCATCGGTGCTGGCCCCGACTGCGACGGCCAGGTGCTGGTCTACCACGACATGCTGGGATTGACATTTGCTTCACCGGCGAAGTTTGTGCGGCGATATGCCGATCTTGGGAACGTGATCACCTCGGCATTGCAGGCGTTCTCTAGCGATGTGCTCTCGGGATCGTATCCCTCCGACGCCGAGTCGTATCATCTTCCGAAGGAGACCCTGTCAACCCTGCGGGCGATTGCCGAACGCAAGCACGCCATGACAGTCTAGAAAGATGCAGGGTCCTCCGAAATGGCTAGCGCTGGTCACAATTGCGACAGCGCTGTCTGCGCAGACAACCCCGCCAGCGGGCAAGGCGCCCACTATCCGGACCTATTGCCATCCGGCAGATGACTTCTGTTTCAACTATCCGGCTGGATGGCTGGTGCTGGGCGAAGTGTTTGAGGCAAACGGCATTGTTGTGGCGCCTCCTCAGAAGCAGGAGCGAGAAGCGTGGGACGTTGTTACGGTCGCCCGGATGATTCCACCTCCGCAGAACAAGGACGATGCCGTTACTATCGGGGAAGCGATCGCGCAAGCCGAATCGGGAGTGCGAGGAAGCGGACAGAATTTCGAGACCTTGGAACGCCTGCAGCGGATGGTGAACGGCAAGCCTGCCGAAGTCGTAAAACTGCGATATTCCGAGAACTCGACCGGTCGCGATTGGATTGAAGAGCTGGTGTTCATCGAGGGCCCCGCTTCGGAAATTTATTCTGTGGCCCTGAAGAGTTCACCTGCCAGTTTGGCGGCGATCGAACCGCTCTTTTCGCGAATTGTCGATAGTTGGCGTCTGTCCGATGAAGCCGGCGAAGGGAACGCGGCGAAGCCAAGTGCACCGAATCATAGAACGCGCCCCAATTCCAAATCTCCAGATCCACCGAAATCGTAAGACCGAATTCGTAAGTACGAGGAACAATTGCGACTCATTGAAACTGTGGTCGAGATGAAGGCCGCCTGCCGTGCCGCGACTCGCGCCGGCAAGATTGTTGGACTGGTGCCGACAATGGGAGCACTGCACGAAGGACACCTGTCACTGGTGCGCGCGGCCAAGTCGCACTCCGAGGTGACGGCTGTTTCGATCTTCGTTAATCCTCTGCAGTTTAGTCCCAGCGAGGACTTTGAGCAGTATCCCCGAACCGTCGAGCGTGATTCGACGATGCTGCGAGAAGCCGGAGTGGACCTGCTCTTCCTGCCTTCGGTGGCGGAAATGTATCCAGCTGGCGCACGCACTTATATCGATGTGGAGGTCTTGAGCAGCAGGCTGGATGGTGGATCGCGTCCTGGACATTTCCGCGGGGTCGCTACAGTCGTCTGCAAGCTGTTCGAGATTGTCCGTCCCGAGCGCGCCTTCTTCGGTCAGAAAGATGCCGCACAGGTGGCTCTGCTGCGCAAGATGGCACAGGACCTCGACATGGATGTCGAGATCGTCGTGTGTCCGATTGTGCGCGAAGTCGATGGTCTGGCAATGAGCTCGCGAAACGCGTATCTGAATGCGGAGCAGCGAAAACAGGCGCTGGTACTCAGCCGATCGTTACAGCGGGTGAAAGCTGCAGTGGAAGCAGGCGAAACCGTTGCGGCAAAGCTATTTGAGATCGGTAGGAAGGAAATCGCCTCGGAGCTGGGCGCGAAGCTGGATTATTTCGCGATTGTTGATCCCAATACTCTAGAGCCGGTTGAAAAAGTTGTACCGGGAACCCTGGTGGCTGTCGCGGCGTGGGTGGGAGCCACGCGGCTCATCGACAACATCCGACTGTAACGGTCAAAGACCGCTAGCCCACCGCTCGCTGCCAGCGTTTCCAGCCGGAAATCCACGCACCCGCCAAGAGCAACACTATTGGATAGCATTCCAGAGTGTATCGAGGCTCGGGATTCTCCATCGTCCCCAGAAACGCAGTTCGCAGGGCGAGGAACAATAGCATCATTCCCAAATACAAAGGACGCGGCCCCCGAACAAGCCCTGTCACTGCAGCGGCAAGAAACAACAGATTCAGTGCACCCCAGAGCGTCGCCAGTACACAGTCCCGGGTATCATCAGCGTATTCCCACCAGCGGGAGTTCAGCGGCAGCATTTCTGTGCGCGGCCGTAGCCACATGTCGGCCATTCGCAGGGCGGGTAGCCAGACGTAGTAGCGAAAGCGATTCTGCCCAATGCGCTGCTCCGCCACCGCATCAAACCTGGCATTCAGATCGGGTCCTACAAAGTGAGACTGAGCATAGTCGTCGAAAATCGCCTGCGTCTGCTGACGTTGCTCTGGGCTGTCGAATGCGCGCGAAGGCAGTAGACCGGTATCGACGTCACTGCCAGGAACTTGCCAATAAACCTCTTCGGTGGAGGCGTAGTCCACAATCCAGGTACGCATCCAGCGATCGAAGCCAGAGGGCACGAATTCGTCTGCATCACTGGCATACCGTGGAGCCAGTGGCTCGAAGCGATGAAATTGCCGCCAATTGCGCACGGTCCACGGAGCCAGCGGAGCTAGCGAGATGAGGAGCACGATTGTTCCCGCCCAGAAAAGCCGTGACCGCTGCCCGGGCAGTCGCGCGAAGCGCCACAACAAGTAGAGCCCGACGGCCGCCAGCAAGATGCCGCCGTCCGGGCGGAGTTGAATTCCGACGGCCAAGGCCACACCGCAAACCAACCATTCCCTCCAGGCCGAGGAACCTTCATCGAAACAGGCGAGCCCGGCCGCCGCTGCGTCCAGTGCTACCGCCGTAAAGAAGATGCTGAGCGTCTCCGCCAGCGGCGCCACCGTGTAGTTCGCCGTGAATGGGCAGAGTGCCGCTACGGCGAACGTCCACTTCGCGGCGGCTGAAGAGACCGTCTGCCGGGCGAGGTCCGCAATTACGAAGCAGCTCGCCAGATCAACCACAATCTGGACGAAAAGCACGGCGTGGTAATGCTCGCGACCAAATAGCTGGAAGCATAAGACGAGAAATCCAGGATATCCGGGCAGGCGAATCCAGGTGGGCCGAACCCCTTCAGCATGGCTTAGGCCGAAGATGCCGTGATCCAGCCAGTTCTTGGCGATATCGCCATAAATGAGGGAATCGCCGGTGACGTGAGGAAACAGGAAGTAGAAGGCCAGTCGAAGGGCGAGCGCAGCCAGGGTAAAGGCGAGAAACCACTTGCGGTTTTCCAGCAGTAAGCGCCAGAACGGCAACTGCGCAGCCAAAGCAGGCGGTTTTTGGTGCGTTTGCCGCACAGACGCGACTATAGCACCCATAAAAGCCGTGCTCTGACTCAAGCCAGCGAGAGTTTTGCCGCGCAGCCGGGTTCTTAAACAATGAAATGAAGAGAAGGAATGCGCCGCCCGGTTGCCCTGCCCTTGCCTTGCAGCTACGATAAATTCGCTACAAAGAAGATGCCCGCTCCCAAACCAGTTTTTTTCGACCCTGAGGGCAAGCGTTGGCGCCGCCTGCGCCTTGTCCTCGACACCACCGTGATCGTCGTCACGTTGCTGGTGGCGTTTTTTGTCATAACCGTATTCCGGAGATCGGTAGTGCCCGGCGTGAGCCTGCCGGAAGTGAAGAGGCCTTACCACCCAATTCCTGATGCCCTGAAACGGAAGACGACGCGCGGTTCCAGCCAGCGCCACCCCTCCAAACTGGCCGGAACTCCGGTTGCTCTGAATTCGCTGGAAGGGGTTCGAGGGGCATTTTATGTGCAGTGGGACGCCGCCAGCTTTGCTTCGCTGAAGCAGTATTACCACCAGATTGACTTGCTTTTTCCCGAGTGGTTGCATGTGCTGACGCCCGACGGCCGCCTGCAGTCGGTGACCGAAACGAACGTGCTATTCGACTTGATGGACGAGCAGGGTAAGCCCCGTCCAGTGGACGACAAGGTGATGCCCTTCTTGCACTCCGAAAAGGCGCAGACGGAAGTCTTGCCGCTGGTTAACAATTTCGATCCCATTGCAAACCAGTGGCAGCCAGAGGTGACGGCTAAGTTTCTTGCCGATCCGACAGCGCGGCGGCGCTTTCGCGACGAACTGATGAAGTTCTTGGAGACGGACCAGTACAAGGGCATAACTCTCGACATCGAGGCGTTTCCCGAGACCTCACGCGGCGATTACAAACAGCTGGTCCAGGAGCTTTACAGCGATCTTCAGTCGCGAGGAATGAAGCTCTATGTCGCCGTCCCCGTGAACGACAAGCAATTCGACTACAGCGGCATCGCGCAACTCTCCGACGGGCTGATTCTGATGAACTACGACGAACACTACCCGGGCGGGCAGCCTGGACCCATCGCCAGCCAGGATTGGTTCGTAAAAAACCTGCAGGACGCCCTCACGGCGATTCCGCGGGAGAAGATCATCGCAGCGATTGGCAACTATGGCTACGACTGGGCACGGAAGCCGGGACAGAAGAAGGGCGCGCCGCCTGAGAGCGTGCATAACGTTTCGGTGCAGGATGCCTGGCTCGAGGCTGAGGAGGCAGAGACCGACATCGATTTCGACAGCGACGCCATGAACACTCATCTGGCCTACCTGGATGAGAACAACATCCGGCACGACGTGTGGTTTCTGGATGGCGTTGCCGCACTTAATCAGATGCGTGCTGCCCAGTCGCTGGGAATTGATACGTTTGCGCTATGGCGTCTCGGATCGGAAGATCGCTCGCTGTGGGCAATCTGGGACAAGCCCGGAGAAGCAGCTGCGACCACCAAGCTGACTGTCGTTCCGCCTGGGCAGGATGTCGATATTGAAGGCCAAGGGGAGATTCTGCACATACAGTCCCGTCCCACGAACGGCGAGCGGCAAATCACTGTTGACAACGAGTCGAATCTCATCACCGACGAGATGTTCAAGACTCTTCCCGCGCCGTACACGGTGGATATGTACGGCAGCTCGAACAAGAAGATCGCCATTACGTTCGACGACGGTCCCGACCCCGAGTGGACCCCCAAAATTCTCGATGTGCTCAAGGAAAAGGGGGTCAGGGCCACGTTTTTCTTGATCGGCGTAGAAGCGGAGAAATATCCCGGCATTACCAAACGCATTTATGCTGAAGGTCACGAGATCGGGAACCATACCTTCACCCATCCCGATATCAGCAGCATTAACAAGCGCTACTTCGAAGTCGAGCTGAATCTCACGGAACGCTTCTTTGAAGGGAAGCTGGGCGTGAAACCCGTGTTGTTCCGGCCGCCTTATTCCGTCGACCAGGAGCCTGACACGGCCGACCAGGTACGCCCGCTGGAACTGGCGCAGCAGCTTGGCTACATCACCATTGGCGATAAAGTCGACCCCAACGACTGGCGCGACAATCCGCGGCGTCCTGCGAATGAAATTGTCGCCGACGTACTGAAAAACCTGCCGCCCTGCGATCCCGGCAATCTCACTTGCGGGAACATCATTCTTCTGCATGATGGCGGCGGAAACCGCAGCGAGACGGTAAAGGCGCTGCCCCAAATCATCGACCGCATGCGGGCGAAAGGATACGACATTGTGCCGGTTTCGGGCCTGCTGGGCAAAACACGCGAAGACGTGATGCCGCCCATTTCAGCGAATGAACGCTGGGCGTCGTGGATCGATAGCCTGAATTTCTCGCTGTTCTCCCTGCTATCATCCTTCATCATCTTCGTATTCTTCGTGGGCGACGTGTTGATGAGCGGGCGCCTGATCCTGGTCGGAGCCTTGGCTACTTTCGACCGCTTTCGTCGCCGTCATTCCAACGATAATCCGAGTTACCGGCCGAGCGTCGCGGTTCTGATTCCGGCATACAACGAAGATAAGGTCATCGAGCGGACAGTGCGTTCGGTGCTCGACTCGGATTATCCGAATTTGCGAGCCATCGTGATCGACGACGGTTCCAGGGACCGGACACTGGAGGTAACCCGCCAAGCCTTCGGGGCCGAGATTGTAGATGGTCGCGTCACCGTGTTGACCAAGCCGAATTCAGGTAAAGCGGCGGCATTGAACTTCGCACTGCAGCATGTGACGGAGGAACTCTTCATCGGCATTGACGCCGACACAGTCATCGCACCCAACGCAATTTCTTACCTGGTGTCGCACTTCAAGGATCCGAAAGTGGCGGCGATGGCAGGCAATGCCAAGGTCGGGAACCGCATGAATCTGTGGACGCGCTGGCAGGCTCTGGAATACATCACGAGCCAGAACTTCGAGAGGCGAGCCTTGAACACGCTAAACGCCGTCAGCGTGGTGCCCGGCGCCATTGGTGCGTGGCGCACGGCTGCCGTGCGCGCGGCCGGAGGCTATCACCACGACACTGTAGCTGAAGACGCCGACCTGACGATGGCTCTGTTGGAGGCGGGGTACCTCGTGAACTACGAGGACCGCGCCCTGGCGTACACCGAGGCTCCCACCACGGCCAAAGAGCTTATGCGCCAGCGCTTCCGCTGGTCCTTCGGCATTATGCAGGCGGTTTGGAAGCATAAAGCCGCGATGAGAAAGGGCGGAGCGCTGGGTTGGGTTGCTTTGCCCAACGTCGTTATCTTCCAGATTCTGCTACCGCTGGTATCGCCCTTTATCGATATCATGTTCGTGATCGGCGCGGTGTCGTATTTCGTGAACAAGTATTTCCATCCGGAGTCGGCGAACCCGGCGGATTTCCAGCGCCTAGTGATCTACTTCGCGTTGTTTATGGTTATCGACTTCATCGCATCGACGATTGCCTTCACCTTGGAGCGCCAGCAACCCGGCCGCAAGCGCGACTTCCTGCTGCTGGGCCACGTCTGGCTACAGCGGTTCGCCTACCGACAGTTGTTTTCCATCGTGCTGTTCAAGACGTTAAAGCGGGCGATGGAGGGCGGATCGTTTGCCTGGGACAAGCTGGAGCGCACCGCAACAGTCAAACAGCCGGTCACTGCACGGCGGCAGACCACTTAGCTCTTCATCCAACCTTAACGCAAGTTGGTACACTGTTGCGGAGATGATCCGCGGAAAATTGGCAGCCTTTCTGGCACTGCTACTGACGGTGTCGGCAGCGTACGGCTCTGCTTACCAGGCCTCTCCGCGTCTGGTGGTGATTCTGGTCATCGACCAGTTTCGCGGGGACTATCTTGAACGCTTTCACGACGAGTTCGGCTCTTCGGGGTTCCGCAATTTCACGGATCGTGGCGCTTACTTCCCAGCCTGCTACTACGATTACGCCAACACCCGCACGGCACCCGGTCATGCCACCATTGGCACGGGAACCTACACATCCGGTCATGGAATTCTTGCTAACGAGTGGTGGGTGCCGGCCAGCAAGCAGGTGCTCAGCAGCGTGGACGATCCCGGCACGAAGCTCGTGGGCGTAGAAAGCAATGGCTTCGGGGCTTCGCCTCACAATTTGCTGGCCGATACGCTGGGCGACGAGTTGCGGCTGGCGACCCAAGGAAATTCGCGAGTCTACGGAGTGGCGCTCAAGGATCGCGCTGCAATACTCCCCACAGGATTCAGCGCTAATGGCGCGTATTGGATCGATCACGCCACCGGTGTATGGGTGACCTCGACCTACTACGTCAACGAAGCGCCGCGCTGGCTCATGAACTTTAATAGCCAGAAGCATGCCCAGAAGTACCTGAATCAGGATTGGAAAGACGCCAACGGGCAGGTGTTGGGTTCTACTGCCCCCCACGATGGCAATGACGGCAAGCCGATCGACTACTACGAACTGGTGGGCAGCACTCCTTTTGCCAACGACTACGAGTTCGAGTTTGCACGCGAGTTGATCCTGCAAGAGAAACTTGGCCAGGGAACGGTAACCGATCTGCTCGTCCTCAGTCTCTCAGCAAGTGATTTGGTCGGTCATGCCTACGGTCCAGACTCGCCGCAGATGCACGCCATGGCTTTGGCCCTTGATCGCCAAATCGGGGAATTTACGCAGTTTCTGCAGCAGCAATACGGAAATCGGTTCTGGATGGCGCTTACTGCCGACCACGGCGTCGCGCCGACGAATGCCACCAGTGTGAGCCTGCGACTTCCCAGCGTCGTAACGCCCAACAAAGAGCTGAAATCCGAATTGAACAAAACGCTAGCCACACGCTTGCATAAACCTGGCGATTACGTGCGCTCGGTGTCGTTCCCGATTGTTTACGTCAATAACGAAGCGTTTGCCGAGAAGACCAGCGAATCCGACGCGGAAACCCACGTTGCCGAAGTGATGCGCTCGATGGGCTTTGTAATGGCTTACACCAAAAAGCAGCTTGCTACAGGAGAAGTCGCTCCCAATCCGGTGGGCCGGATGTTCGCCAACAGCTACTCACCTTATGGCGGTTGGTGGGTGATGGGATTTCCACCGCCGTTCACGCTCTCTACTAAGGAGACCGCAGAGCATGGAGTCGCCTACAGCTACGATCAACACGTTCCGCTCGCGTTTTACGGCAGTGCATTTCGGACCGGCATCTATCGCGAACAAGTCGAGCCGACAGACCTCGCGCCGACTCTAGCTGTCCTTCTTGGGATCAACAAGCCCACAAATTCGACCGGACGAGTACTGGTCCAAGCACTGAATCCACGCCCCGATGCCCCGCCTTCTCCTCCGGTTGTCGCGCGCCCGCGTGGAGCCTCCGAGACACGCCCATGACACCTGCCAACAGGCCGGCTCTCGATATGAGTGTGTCGGTGGCGGGCATCGAACTCAAAAACCCTGTCATGGCTGCCAGCGGAACGTTCGGCTACGGAGTCGAATTCGAAGATGTCGTAACCCTTGATCGGCTGGGCGGCTTTGTGGTGAAAGGGCTCTCGCGCGAGCACATGCCCGGTAATCCCCCGCCGCGGCTGTTCGAAACCTCCGCCGGAATGCTGAATGCCATTGGTCTGCAAAACATCGGCGCACCTGCGTTCTTGACCGAGAAGCTGCCTGTCCTGCGAAAGATCAAGAACATCGTCTTCTTCTGCAATGTTTTTGGCCACTCGCAGCAGGAATACGAAGATGTTGTGCGAATCCTGAACGATGGCGACGGCATAGCCGGCTACGAGCTGAATGTTTCGTGTCCGAACACAAGTTGCGGCGGAATCGCTTTTGGCACGGATCCGCGCATGCTGTTCGATGTGGTATGCGCGGTCAAGAAATTAGCCAATCGCCCGGTCATCGTCAAGCTCTCGCCGAATGTGACGAGCATTCCCCAAATGGCGCGAGTGGCGGAGGAGGCGGGAGCAGATGCCATCTCCCTGGTGAATACGTTTGTGGGAATGGCAATCGACGCAGAGACACGAAAGCCCAGAATCTCCCACCTGACGGCGGGACTCTCCGGCCCGGCAATTAAGCCCATTGCCTTGCGAATGGTCTGGGAAGCAGCCAAAACTGTAAAGATTCCAGTGGTCGGCATCGGTGGCATCAGTACCGCTCAGGATGTAGTCGAATTCATGCTGGCTGGCGCAACCGCTATCGAGGTAGGCACTGTGAACTTCTGGGATCCTTGCGCTTGTGAAACGCTCGTTGATTCCCTCACAAAATGGTGTCTGGAACACCGCGTCGAAAAAATCAGCAGCCTAACCGGCGGGCTGCAGATCGAGTAAAGGTCTGTCAGTTTTTGATGGAATCAGGCTTAAGGTTTTTCACACTCGCCATCAAATCGGGATCAAGGACGAGAATTCCGTCTGTGTGGGTCACGTGGAACATCTTGGCGACGCGCTGATTGGCCCCAGCTACCCGCATCTCTCCCCCCAATTGCTCCATCTCGCCAAAAATGTGCATCAGGACCCCGAGTCCCGCGCTATCGACGATTTCGGTATGCGTTAGGTCGACCACGAGCTTGCGGACGCCCTGCTGAAGCAAAGTATTGATCATTGACTCAGTCAGGCGAAGCTGGGTGCCAAGCGTAAAACGGCCGGCGCAGGAGACCACCGTGATGTCAGGTTCGATCTCGAAGACTTCTGTTTCCAGCATCATGCCAGTATGCCTCCGGGAGAAAAGTGCGGGTTCCTTAAGCTAGCACGATTTTGCCTGATTTGCCCCAAACACCAGTTCCTCTCGTTCTTGGTAGCATCGGGACAGCGTATGCCTCGATTGATCTTTCGCCCGCCCGGTCCTAGAGGCCGCCATTTCCTGCGCTCACCACTGTTGAGCGGCGCAGGACCGCTGGTGAATTTGCGCGCGATGGCCAGGCAATACGGCGACGTTGCTTTCTGGCAGTTTCTCCATATCTCCACCTACTTCTTCGCCCATCCAGATGACGTCGAAGCAATCCTGGTGACGAAACATCGCAGCTTTACCAAAGGGCTGGGAGCGCGGGCCAACCCCGAGCTCTTCGGCAACGGGCTTCTGACGAGCGAGGGCGAGTTCTGGCTGCGCCAGCGACGCCTCAGCCAGCCGGCATTCCACCGCACGCGTATCGCTGGCTATGCGCAAGTCATGGCCTGCGAAGCAGTGCGTATGCTGGCCACATGGCACGACGGCGAGCAAATAGATCTGCACCGCGAAATGATGCAAACAACGCTGGCGATCGCAACGCGAACGCTGTTCGGGGTTGAGCTCGGCACAAAGATGCCTGTGGTGGCGAAAGCGATGGACGATTTCATCAAACAGAATGCCGGGCTGAGCGTTTGGCGGCTGGTTTTCAAGGTGCCGACTCCGCAGCGCCGACGCTTTCTGCGCGGAGCCGAGGAGCTGAATCAGATCGTGTACGGAATCATTCGCGATCGTCGCGAGGATGGCGTGAGAGATGCCCTGCTCACGGACCTCTTGCGTGCGCAGGACCTCGACGGCGGCTCGATCACCGACAAGCAGCTTCGCGACGAAGTAATGACGATGCTGCTAGCCGGACACGAGACCACGGCGTTGGCGCTCTCGTGGGCATGGTTCCTGCTCGCCACCCACCCGGAGGAGCAGGCAAGGGTCCGTGCCGAAGCGGATCGGGTTCTCGGCGGGCGCGTACCGAGCGCAGCTGATGTGGCGCAACTCACCTACGCCAACCTGGTCGTGCGCGAGGCCATGCGGTTGTACCCACCAGCCTGGGTGATGAGCCGGAGGGCCTGCGAAGACGTCGATGTCCACGGATACACTTTGCCAGCAGGCTCCAATGTCATCGTCAGTCCTTGGGTCACGCATCATGACGAGCGCTTCTTCCCAAATCCCGAGGAGTTTCGGCCGGAACGCTGGGCAACAGCAGCTGCACAGGAACTGCCAAAATTCGCCTACCTTCCCTTCGGCGGCGGACCACGAGCCTGCATCGGCAATAACTTCGCCCTGATAGAGGCGGCTATAATCCTGACCGCGGTGGCGCAGCGTTTCGAAGTTTCCTTGGCAGAGGGCGCGAGGGTTGAGCCCATGCCGAGTATCACGCTCCGGCCGGTGAATGGAGTTTGGGTGAAGCTTCGGCGGAGAGGAGCGGCTTCACGGAATTGAAAAGAGCTTCCAGCCATCCGGCTGCTGGTTGAAGATGAAGTCAATCAGCATGTGCCCACCGCATTCGTCGTTTTGCACCTCGGCCACCAGAATGGCCTGACGCACTTGGTTGCGCGTGGTCTCGGTTGAGGCAGTACGGACCTTCTGAGAATTATTCAGCAGCTGGCGATACGAGCACGCCGGCGCGTGGGCGCCGGGAATAGTGTGAAGACAGGACGTGTCAAACAGCTTGCAATAGAGTTCTGTTCGTTTCGTGAGTTGCTCCTCGATGACTGTCTTGGTGGCGTGCTCGGCGTCTCGACCGAGATTGACACCATCCTCGGGTACGTACGAGAGAAATTGCAGGGTATCGCCGCTTCGCAGAACAGCGAAGAAGGTTTTCTCTAGTTCTGACACTGTGGGAGGGCCAGCCTTGGCGTATGGGTGCGCCGTTTGCCCGATCAGACAAGCCCCAGTCAGGAGCGGAAGCCCCAAAACCAAGCGAGCTGGCAGACGCAGAAAGCTCATGAGCGCTTTTTCTCGGTGGTCCGCTTGGATGCTGCGGTTTTGCGGGACTTTATTGCACTGGAAGCGGCGCGCACAGGTTCAGAGCTCTCGCCGCTCAGCGCTTTACGGCGCTGTTTCGGCAGCCGCTCCCACACCAGCCAATATGATTCGCCCAAAAGCATCCGCAGTTCCTCATCGGGAATCGCGTTCGGCGATTCGAGCGCTACCCATTGAGCGCGCGCCATGTATGGCGCAGGGATGATACCCGGTCTCTCGCACAGCTCAGCGAAGTTCTCCGGAGTGCACTTGAACGAAAGGCACACGGGCGCAACTTCCAGAGGAGCCACAGCGAACATTTTGCCATCCACTTTGAACACGAGGTCCGCGCCCCACTGCACGTTTTCCGTTGCGTGGGGCAAGCTCAGGCAGTGCTTACGAATCTTCTCAATGTCCATCGTTCGCCTTTTGCTCCTCCAATTCCGGCCAGGTACGAATCATCACGCTCTTCGTGTAAGCAACGCGGAATCCTCGGCGCTCCATATTGCGCTGTGATCCGCTGCCCGGCAGAGTACTGACTACGGCATATTCGCATCTGGCTTGCGCCGCTTCCCAAAGACGCCGGTGGATGAGTGCCGTCTGTACACCTCAGCCGCGGTATTCGGGAACGGTGGCCGTTCCAAACAGGGCGGCGATTCCCCCATTCTGCATGATGTGCCCCATGCCGCCGCCGGCCGGGACGTCATCTAGGAGAGCTACAAAATTGAGGCTTCCGGCAATGGTAGCGAACGGGAGGAAAAGATTGGGCGGAAGCGGGCCGTACTCCGCGAAGCCGCGCAGGATCGCTCCGTTCCAGGCGGCTTCTGTATCGTTTGTCACGCGCTCGATTCTTAGGCCCGTCGGCGGCTCGACGGGTCTACAGTCCTCCAGCCGCCGAATTAGCACGGAGTTGAACTCGCTAACGCAGTAGCCGCGCTTACCCAGGAGCTGGGTCAGAGACCGGTCGGCGAGCGGGGAGACGACAATCTCGCAGGGAACGCGGCGTGAGTGGTAGAAGTGCTCGACGCTATCGATATCGTCTTCAGTAACCGTACCGTGGAGCCCCATTCCGACAATATGGTTTGGCGGATAATATGCACTGACAAAGATGGCAGTGCCTCCGGCAATGACCTGCGAGGTGGCAGCCGGAAAGTACCGCTGCTGTGCAGCGATGTGCTCGTCAAAGAGCGTTTCCGCCCCTTCGAGCCGGCGCGCCATCGACAAATCGAAAAAATCGCGGAGTTCGCCAGTGGGACCGAGCTGCGGCGTCATGCGAACCTCCTGTCACTCACCACCAATACCCGCCTCGTGGGCGCGAAATCTCCAATAATCGCCCGCCGTTTCGCTCAGATCTCCCACAGGTTTTTCGCCCTTGAAGACACACGAGACACCTCTCACCACTCTCCGCATGGGCAACTCGCCAGTATTGTCCGTGAGAAACAGCTCACCGACTTTGAGCGTCCGATAATACCAGCGCTTGAGCAAGGCCAAGTGCTCCATCCACTCCAACGCGCTGTGCAACCTCGGCGATTCTACGGCGGCAAGCACCTCATTGATTCGCGCTTCCATTGATTGCGGCTTAACCTGCGGGCTCGCAGACTGCGATTTGGAGGCAACGTTCAGCCCCACCGGATCGCAAATCCTTCCCGCCGCGATCTTGAACAGAGCCACCGAGTCCTTCTCCGCAGAAGGTTGAATCATCAGCCCATTCAGGTCTTCGAGTCGGCGAACGATCTGCGGCAGCTGCGCCATTGCCTCTCTTACTTTCTCAAGGCCGATGTGCAGCGCCGCGGCACTTTCGAAATCAAGGTTGGCCGAGGCTTCATCCCGCATCTTTTCGATCTCTCGTACCAGCGACTGCCCACCACTGGCAAAATACTCCTGCACACGACCCACCTCGACCGCATATTCTGCGTCGCTGCAGCCTTTGAAGCACGGCGCCAGGCACATCTTCATCTCCGAATAGATGCAGCCGGGAAATGCAGGATCGGGATTGAGGTCTTCGGTGCAGCGCCGCATCTTGAAGAAATCAAGCGAATCGTTGGCGAACTTCTCCGCCGCTACGCGCGTCGGAAACGGCCCAAAATACTGCGCGCCACTCTTGCGCCCGCTGATGCGCGTAGTCACCGTCGCGCGCGGATAGGGATTGTCGAGAATGAGCTTGACCAGCGGAGCAAAACGCAGGCGCAAGCGGTCGCTGTAGGTCTGGGGAAACTCTCGCCGCAGCGTTTTGTAGAGCTGTAGGCCGGATTCGAAGTCCGAGCCAGTCGCGGTCCACTCTACCTCGCGGACGCGATCACGCAGGTTCAGCTTCCGGCTCTTTCCCTCCGGCGAGCCAAGCAGCCGTTGCAATCGGCGGCGAAGGTTCGACGATTTGCCAACATGCGGCTCGCTGCCGGGGCCGCCGCGCAGCACAAATACAGCCGCGCTCGCCGGAGCAACGCCGAACAGCTCGGTTTCGCGGTCGGGAGAGAAGTCCACGAGAATGATTCTAGTGGTTTGTGCCTAGTGGCTGGCGACTAGAACCGCTGGAATTGTCAGTAACATTGCGCAACTTACGCCACAATCAGGTTCGCCGTTACTTGCTAATTGCTGGCCACTAGCCGCTTTCTTTCTTCCCCTTCACCCTGATTCTAGCCGGTGCCTCGATGGGCTGGAAGTGCGCTTTCTTCGAGTGCAGCCGATAATCTCTGCCCTCCATCTCGACCTTCTTGCACATTTCGTGCAGGCGCGAGCGCATGCGCTCGCCGATGCGGTCACCCAACGTTTCGCGCCGTGCCGCTTTCGCCGCCGCCGCCTGGCTGATTGATGTACTATCGTCGTTGTTTTCCTGCTCTGGCTTGTCGGGAAAATTAGTCGTGATGATGGTTGTCTTGTTCTCGTTATAGCGGCTATTCAGGATGTAGTTCACGGTATCGAATACCCATTCGGTACTGCGCACTGCGCCCAACTCGTCGAGCACAAGCACTTCGGTGTCGAAGACCGGCTGCAGAATTTCCATCTCGGTTGCCTGTACCGAGGGGTTGTAGGAGTTTTGGATCGATTTCAGCAACTCACGATAATCGCAGAACAAGCAGCGCACACCCTTATCGCGAATCAGCGCCTTAAGGATGCCAACGGCCAGATGTGTCTTGCCCACGCCGACGCTTCCCACAAACAGCAGCCCTGTCTTCTCCACCGGGTACTCTTCAACAAATCGGTTTGCCCAATGGATCGCTTTGATCAGCTTTGTGTCCTCAGGGTCCTCGGGATCGTAGCGAAAGGTGCTGAGTTCGCAATGCTCGTATCGCGGAGGAATCTTTGCCGCCATCAGCAGCCGTCCAGCGCGTCCTTTGCGGCGGCACTCGCAACGAACGACTTCGCGAGCGTTGCCGCCGACAACCTGGCGCCAGCCCGTACCTCCGCAAATCGAACACGAATTTTCAATCAAAGTGCCCACGTCGCTCACCCCTGCAGCTCGACTCTACTTCCCAACTCTCAAGCGTGCAACCTGTGAATAACCGAGTTAGTGCTGTGTCGTCGGTGCGGTTTTGCTTGACACGCGCCGGTTTTGGCAGGTAAATACTCCCGCCACAGTTTTCCCCCAAATCTTAGGAGCCACCATGAACAAGACCGATCTGGTCGAGAGAATTGCGGCCTCTACCGGCATCACTAAGACCAACGCCGCCGCGGCCATTGATGTAATCGTCGACTCCGTCACCAGTGCGCTCAGGAAAGGCGACCGTGTGACGCTAGTTGGCTTCGGTACGTTCTCGGTTTTTCAGCGCAAGGCCCGCAATGGCCGCAACCCGCAGACTGGTGGTGTGCTCAGGATTGCTGCCCGCCGCGTCGCCAAGTTCACTCCTGGCATCGAACTCAAGAAGCACGTCAACAAGAAATAATGCTCATTCTGCGGTGCGGGTATCTTGGTAGAGGCTGCCTCCGCGTACTAAGGCATATCGTTCGCGATGCGTATCCAGAGTGTCGCTGGTTGAGCTAGGCCAGCTGCTCGTCCAGGTACAGAAGATAATCGGTCGCGTGCGCCGGCTTCCCCAACCAGCGCAGCTGTAGCGCCACTTGTCCTCGGTGATAGCTTGAGTGATTCACCAGGTGACGCATTTGGTCAACCAGTGGATAGCCGAACTTCTCTCCCTGGAGGTTGATGTATTCCACACGCTGCACCAAGCGCTCCTCGGTGAGTTCGTCGATGAAGCCCCGCTGATCCGTTCGCACACCTTCCCAGTATTCGTGCAAGCCATCGAGACCTTCGATGCCGGTCTGCGAGAGCAGGGCCCTCGGGAAAGTTCCTCGCCAGCGCTGCGGATACAACCACTCGACGCCAAAAATGTGTACTAGCGTTCCCCACAGCGAGCCGAAGCTGGTGCCGTCCTTGCGGGTAAGCTCTTCCCAACTGAGTCCTGCAACACCCGCTAAGACTTCGTCATTGGCCCAATGATTGTAGGCGTATAACTTACGAATCGATTCCAGCTCCAAGGTTCACCTCCTAACCATTGTCCTGCGAGCGGGCCGTCGGGCGTAATGAGACGGCGAAGCCGATGGACGTGTATGTACTGACAACCGACCGCCGGCTGCGGACAACTGGTTAATGCTGCTGCAACCACTCCAGCACATACTCACTCAACTTAGGATCGTAGCTTCGATTCGGGTCTCTCCCAAACGCCATCTGCAAGCTGGCATGCGTGTAGAGTCCGTGATCGGCTTTCGGCCAATCTACATACACTGCAGATCCCGGATGGTGCGCATTCAACGCTTCGACCAGCAGTTTGTAATCGCCCGCGCTCATCACCCAATCGTATTCGCCGTGAACTGCCAGCACGGGGACATTTACCTGCGACCACGCCTTCGCGAGATTTAGTGCCTGTAGCTGCCAATAAAAACTCGACGGTCTCTCATACTGATGCTCGGGTTCGTCATACCAGATCGGCCTGAACTCCGGATGTTCGGCGATCACGGCGCCCGGTGTCTTCTTTCCATTGAGGTAGAGGTCGTAAAACGTGGCGTATTGTTTCATGTGGACGTTGATCTCGATCTCGGACAGTCCGCTCAACTTCATCCGGCGGCGTTCGTGCTCCAGCATGTGCTCGAGCCACGTCTTGTACCATCCGCTGAAGATTAGATAACCGCGCACATTCGCGTCTCCGACGACCAGTGGCGCAAACCCTCCACCGTTGCTGAATCCCATCACGTAAATATGCGAGGTGTCCACGAACGGCAACTGCTTCATCGCGGCAAATGCTGCCTGATAGGCCGCCAACTCCGTATTGAAGTCGCCGTCCCCGCACTTGGGACCGCCGCTCTCGCCAACGCCGGGTTTGTCCACCCGATATGTTGCGAACCCCGATCGCCCAGCGACATCGAACAGCAGTTGGGTGAAGCCATCCGTCGGCCCCTTTGGAGCCTCCGTCGAATCGCAACTCAGCCACGCCGCCACAAAGATTGCCGGCAACCTGCCAGTGCCGTTCTGCGGCTTGGTGACAAACACGCGAACCGGATAACCGGCTGAGGTTTGCACCATTCCCATCAGGGATTCGGCTCCGGAAATGTGCTCGCGCCCAGGCTGAAGCTGTTGGGCGCAGGCGAAAGCCGTTAGCAGGAAAAGGGTCACAACTTGAAGCAGACTTTTTTTCATGACAACCCCGCTCTGGCTAGACTCGCACGGGCGGCAAACGTCACCGCCATTCATCCGTGTCCATCCCTGGCTTCCTGGAGAGATTGCATCCAATCCGTTGCTTAGCGAATCAAACCTGCCTCTGGTTGGCGCATTTCGCGCCATTCCGCTAAAATCAAAGTTTGCAACCAGCGAGTTAGGAGTCCCATGAAGGCAGCCATCCATCCGGCTTACAACGAAGTGCGCGTCCATTGCGCGTGCGGCAACACATTTATGACCCGTTCGACCCACAAGGGCGACATCAACGTGGAAATCTGCTCCAACTGTCATCCCTTCTTCACCGGCAAGCAGAAGCTCGTTGACACTGCGGGCCGCGTCGAGCGCTTCCGCCGCAAGTACGCCAAAGCCGAACCCGCCAAAGCCGAAGCTAAGAAGTAGCGCATTTTCAGCGATTCACCCAAGCCTCCGCCGTGGCGGAGGCTTTGCTCTTGAGGAGAGTGCTCGCCGAGGATGTGCTGGTTAGGCTCTGCCGTTATATTTCTGGACCGCCCAATCTCACCCTGACTGGGCTACTGGTTCGAATTCGATTTGGCCGGTGCCACGGGAACGTTTGCTTCGGGCGGCTTTGTAGTTTCACCGCCGAATTCGATCGGCGGCTCGCTGATGATCTTCTTGAAGAAGGCGAACGGCACGCTAGCGGTAAGCAGCGCCTCGTTCTGGTCTTGGCGAACTTCGAAACTATCGAAGGCCTTCTTCACGTCGGGATCGGGGCCGCCGCCGTCGAGGGAGATGTCGATGGTCTTGAAAAGCGTCAGGAATGCGGCAACGCGCTCAGTGAATATGCGAGCATCGTTGTTAGTAGGAGTAATGACCTGTGCGCGAAGGTGCACATCAGTCAGCGGGCGTGCGGAAGCGACGACTACGCTGTTGCGCGGTAAGAGGCTGCTCCAGGAGCCCGGCAGCAGGAGCTCGCTACGGTCTTGTGGCGCGCTGTTGGCAGGGATGCGTGCGATAGTCCAGATGACGCTGCCGAGCGGAACGCGTTTGTAGTAATCGCCAACAACGGCTGGCCCGCTGAACGGCAGAGCAGCCTGCTTGTACCGATCCACCATGCCGTGGATGGCATCGCTGCCCTCGGTGTTGGAGGCTGCGGCGGTATCAAAACCCAGCAGAGCGACCCGCAAAATTCTGCCTTCTAGTGGAATTACATAAATGTCGAAATCTTTGTAGCGCTCGACCTGCCGGGAAATGCGCTTCAGGTAATCGCTGACACGCTGGTGGTCGAAGCGACCCTGCATGATCTCACTGTAGCGGGTCTCGCTTGAGCGGTTGCCAGGAGTGTCGCCGTAATGGATCGCGAGAGCGGCTCGATTGAGATCGCGCTCGGGCTCGAAGCCGGTCTGGCGCACGAAGTCTTCATATTCCGGCTCACGATTCTCGGGAGGCTTCTTGCCGAGATCGGTAAGCAGGCGAACTGGCTCGAGGTTCACGTAGAGCACGGCGTCGGCGTTGGGCAGCAGGCGGACTGCATCAGGAGCGGCGCGTTTGCGCAGGAGGACGGCGGCAGCGATAGCGCCGATTACGAGAAGGACGGCAAGGGCGATCCGGAGAATACGCCGGCGATGTCGCATTGATATCCAATGATCATACGGCGTTCAGTTGTCAGTTGTCAGTTCTCGGCTGTCGGAAGAAGCAAGGCAATTCACCGGGGATGCACAGAGAGCAGGGAGAAAGGCAAATCAGACGAAGGGTTGTCAGTGGCCAGTTGTCTTTAGACAACTGCGGGTTTTGCGGAAGCGAGTAACCGACATGATAAGGTTGGCGCTAGCCCCGTAGAGGAGCTTTTCGGATGGCGGTCGGAACCGTGACGCGTACGCCGTGGTGGGCCTGGCTTTGGCCGGTTCTGGCATGGACGCTCCTGGGTGCGCAATTTGTTTTGCCGAAAAACGGACTGATCTCGATCGTGGAAGCGGGGTTGCTGATTGCGACCGTTTTCGCGGCCGTCTATCACGCCGAGGTGGTGGCCCACAGGGTGGGAGAGCCGTTCGGCTCACTAGTGCTGGCGCTCGCGGTGACGATTATTGAAGTCGCCTTGATTGTTTCGGTGATGATCAGTGGTGCAGGCGACACCTCGGGGTTAGCACGAGACACGATTTTCTCGGCCGTCATGATCGTCTGCAACGGGATTGTCGGGTTGTGTCTGCTGGCAGGGGGAATTCGCCACCGCGAACAAGGGTTCCAGCTGCAGGGCGCGAATGCGGCACTCTCCGTGCTGATTGCCTTGACCACTCTCACGATGGTTTTCCCGAACGTGACAGTCACTACCGTAGGACCGACATTCAGTTCGTCGCAACTGATTTTTGCCGCCACCGTCTCGGTGATCTTGTATGGCTCGTTCTTATTCGTCCAGACGATTCGCCACCGGGACTATTTTCTTCCCGTTGCGGCCGGGGTGGATGAGCATGCCGAACCGCCTTCCAATAAAGTGGCGCGCATTAGCGCCGGACTGCTCATTGTTTCGCTGGTGGCGATTGTCGCGATGGCGAAAGTGCTTACTCCGACGGTGGAAATGATCATTGAAGGTGCGGGGGCACCGAAGAGTGTTATAGGAATTGTGATTGCCGCGCTGGTGCTGCTGCCGGAGGGGCTGGCAGCGTTTCGAGCCTCGAGGGCGAACCGATTGCAAACGAGCATGAACCTGGCACTAGGTTCTGCGTTGGCTAGTATTGGGCTCACGATTCCGGCGGTGGCTGTCGTGTCGCTTGTAATACACATGCCATTGACCCTAGGGTTGCCCTCTAAGGAAATGGCTTTGTTGATTGTGACACTCATGCTCAGTCAGTCGACGCTGGGGACAGGCCGAACTACGGTGCTGCAAGGCGTGGTGCACTCGATGCTGTTCGCGACGTTCTTGTTTTTGGCCATGGTGCCGTGAGGAACCAATTAGCAGCTAGCAACTAGCTGTCATCCGTCAGACTGTCAACTCTGGATTCGCGAGGGGAAGGACGTGTCTTAATTACCTCCGGCGGCCGAAGCCGGTCGGTGATGACAACTTGCTTGAATGCACGGATGAAGCGGTGCTCCAACCGAGCGCTGCCAACCCCGCGATTCGCCAAGATGGCAGCATTCTGAGTATGATAGACGGGACCGCTTCATGAGCGTCCGCCAAGAGTGGGCGCACTCTGCAGAATCCCCAGCCGAAGGGCCCGCGGGAGTGGCGAGTTGCAGGTCGCCGTTGCTTAGAAAACTGAATCAATTGAATGCCTTAGGCTGATTGGAACGCAGGTTGCAAGGGTTTGTTTCCTTGTGTTACTCTCAATAATTGTTCCGGTGAGTTGGGAGTGGTATGTTCGCACGGGGCAGAGGCCCGTATGCGGGCAGCGCGCTGGCGTAGCTCAGCTGGTAGAGCATCTGATTTGTAATCAGAGGGTCGGGGGTTCAAATCCCTTCGCCAGCTCCAGATATTGAAACCTTAGCGAGCCAGAAGGCGCAGCAGCAGAAGCAAGCCAGGCAGGTCGCAGAACTCTCCGAGAGAACTGACCCAAGCAGCAGCTTCCCAAAACGATTGGGCGAAAAGGCCGCGTTGTGCGGCGTTACCGAAGTTTTGGCAGAAGCGGGTTCCTGGCAGCGGTTTTTGATAGCTGGAAGTGGCCGGACCGGGCCTGGTGTAGAGCTCGGCAAGATGTGCACAGGTGGCCGAGTGGTTAATGGCAGCAGACTGTAAATCTGCCGCTCCTAGCGGGCTACGGAGGTTCGAATCCTCCCCTGTGCACCAGGATTTTGCAATGAAGCGGTTTTCGGTTGCGATGGGCGCATTCGCTCTGCTGATGATTCTGACCTGGACGACGGTCGACGATCAGAAGTTCCGGCTGGCGGCGATGGCGATCCTGGCAATGTTTGCGATCCGGACGTGGAGCCATCACCGGAGGCTGCAGCACGAGCAAGAAGGCGAGAGGAATTCGCGGGAGTAACTCAGTGGTAGAGTCACAGCCTTCCAAGCTGTTGGTCGCGGGTTCGATTCCCGTCTCCCGCTCCAGAGTCTGCAATGGGCGGTAGGGAGTGGCGAGATGAAGCAGAGGGCACTCGCCGTTGAGCGAACGCCGCAGGCGAAGCCGCGAAGCTTTGCGGAGCCTTTCTGGTAAAGGCGCTGATGTAGCTCAGTTGGTAGAGCACTCCCTTGGTAAGGGAGAGGTCACCGGTTCAATCCCGGTCATCAGCTCCAGAGTTTGGTGCGGGAGAAGCCAGTTTGGTGAACATCACGATGGGCGAACCTGTTTCGCGGGCCCCGTTTCAGCAAGCTGGCATCGGCATCGAGAAGCGCGAGGAGTTTGCGCAGCTTCAAGCAGCGCTGGAGCGGATATTCAGTCAGCAGTGCAGGGAAGGTTTTCTGAAGCTGCTGAAGCGCAAGGGCGTGCCAATTCGTGATTTTCATCGCGTGTTGCGTGAGAAGCTCCTGGAGCAGGTGGACCGCGATTTGGCGAAGAGCAGTCGCAGCGCGCAGCAATGGTATGACGCACTTTCGGTTGCCGACCAGGCGCAGGTGCGGGAGTTTTATTTAACGGCGCTGGAAGCGGTGGATTTGCCTCTGCGCGAGAGGTTCAAACAACTTTACCGGTATTACTAGGCGAGGCTATGGCGAAAGAAAAGTTTGATCGCAGCAAGCCGCACGTGAACGTGGGGACGATCGGGCACATCGATCACGGCAAGACGACGTTGACGGCGGCCATCACCAAGGTG
>Ga0306924_10000162_pt1 | contig 50204 bp, 53 predicted proteins | sample sta12Can44000111_FD_203756 | JGI IMG/M metagenome (GOLD analysis project Ga0306924, IMG submission 203756) | Lab enrichment of tropical soil microbial communities from Luquillo Experimental Forest, Puerto Rico - statanox.12C.anox.44.000.111 (v2)... | ecosystem: Environmental > Terrestrial >... | reverse complement strand
CCGTGACCCACAGGAGTTTGTCGAATCCATCCCCTTCACCGAAACTCGCGAGTACGTCCAGGCCATCCTGCGCAACGCGAACGTGTATAAGCAGCTCTATGGAACACCTTAGAGGCAGTTACGGGTCACAGGTGACAGGTCAGAGGCAGACGCTAAAGAGCGTCGCGGGGAGTCAGTGTCTTTCTAAGAATTGCGGGGCTAAATATCGAGCCCTGCGAAAGAACGCGCTGGATGGATGGAAAATTTCTGTGACCCGTGACTTGTTACCTGTGACCTGAAGGTTCGCCGGTCACCTGTGACCCGTCACCTGTCATCTGTTCCTTCGCGAACATAATCTCATACACCAGCAAACCGGCTCCCACCACGATCGCGCTATCGGCCACATTGAATGCGGGCCACTGATATTGCCCGATATAGAAGAGCAGAAAGTCCGTGACGTGCCCGGCGGTCAGTCGATCCCACAAGTTGCCGATGGCCCCACCCAGGATCAGCGACAGCCCCACTCCCGAGACCGTCAGGCTTACGCTGTTCTTCCAGAGCAGCCGCGAAACCACCAGCAGCGCGATCAACGAGAACAGCACCAGCAAGCCAATCTTCCAGGGAGATGGCGAATCCGCGAATAGTCCGAAGGCAGCGCCCCGGTTCTCGAGGTGGGTCAGCCGGAAGAATCCCGGGATGATCTGAATGCCATCGTGCAGGGGGATCTTGTGCTCGACGGCAAGCTTCGCCACGCGGTCGAGCACTACCACACAGAGTGCAATCAGAAAGTGAAGCGCGCGCATGGGGGACTTGCGACTCATGAAAACGACCTAACGTTCCCCCTCGATCTCCCGCAGCACCGCGCTGCAACGCTCGCACACTTTGGGATACACCTTGTCCTCGCCCACGTGCGTGGAGTAGTTCCAGCAGCGCTCGCACTTCGCCCCGTCCGCCTTGCTGACCGTCGCCGCTACCGTACCGGTTCCATTGCCCGATTCTTTGCGCTCCAGTGTTACCGCCGAAACGATGAACAGATACCGCAACTGGTCGCGATACGCCTCCAGCGCCGAGTACACCGGATCGGCCGCGGCAATCTTCACCTGGCCCTCCAGCGATTTGCCGATCAGCTTGCTGTTACGCGCGTTCTCCAGTTCTTTCAGCACCTGTTCGCGAACCCCCAGCAACGACGCCCAGTCCTGCGCTTGCTTGGGGTCGTCGCCTACAGCCTTGCTTCCGAGGATCTCCTCGCGCGTGGGAAACAGGGCCATATGAACGCTCTGCGGACGATCGGCCATCTTCGGCAGATACCCCCACACTTCTTCGCAGGTGAAGGTCATGATCGGCGCCAGCAGGCGCACCATGGCTTCGAGAATCCGCCAGATTGCCGTCTGCGCTGCCCGCCGTGCGGCCGATCTCGGCGCCGAGGTGTAAAGTCGGTCTTTTAGCACATCGAAATAGAACGCGCTCAAATCTACCGCACAGAAGTTCAGCACCCGCTGGTAGATCTTGTGGAAGGCGAACTCGTCGTACCAGCGCGTTACATCCGCCGCCATGGCCACGGTCTGCCGCAACATGTGCTGGTCGATCCGCTGCAGCTTCTCGAAGGGCACCGCATCCCTCGCCGGGTCAAAGTCGTAAAGATTGCCCAGGGCGTAGCGGAAGAGATTGTTCCGGATCGTACGGTAGTTTTCGGCGATGCTCTGCATCAGACGCTCTGAACCCACCACGTCCTCGCGAAAATCGACGGAAGCCACCCACAGGCGCACGATCTCGCCGCCCAACCGTCCGGCGATATCGACCGGGTCAACGTCATTGCCACGCGACTTCGACATCGCCTGCCCGTTTTCGTCCAGCGTCCATCCCTCCGTTGCCACGTGTTTGTATGGCGCGTGATTCTCGGTGCCCACGGTGCAGAGCAGGGAAGAATGGAACCATCCGCGGTGCTGGTCTCCGCCCTCCAAATACAAATTCGAGACCGGCGGATACTCGGGTTCGGCCGCCTTCAGGGCGAGGTAGCTTGACCCCGACTCGAACCACACATCCAGGATGTCCATCTCCTTCTTGAAGGCCGTGCCCTGGCAGTGCGCGCACTTCATTCCGGTTGGGAGCAGGGTGTCAGCTTCGCTCGTATACCATCCATCTGCGCCAGCACGCGCAAACAGCGCCTCGACCTTGCGATCGATCCCCGGGTCCATCACCGGTTTACCGCATTTCGCACACAGGAACACCGCGATTGGCACGCCCCAGACGCGCTGCCGCGAAATGCACCAGTCCGGGCGGGTAGCGATCATGTTCGCGATGCGGCTCTCACCCCAGGCCGGGTCCCATTTCACCCTACTGATTTCTTCCAAAGCTCGCGAGCGTAGCGTTCCGCCCGCCATCGGTGTTTCCATCGAGATGAACCATTGCTCCGTTGCGCGGAAGATGATCGGATTGTGACAGCGCCAGCAATGCGGATACGAGTGCTCGATCTTCTCCGTGTGCAGCAGCACCCCGCGCGTTTTCAGCAACTCGACGATCGAGGAATTGGCGTCGAAGACCTGCTTCCCCTCGTACTCCGGCATTCCTTCGTGAATGATCCCGGCTTCGTCTACGCGCGAAGTCGCATCCAGCCCATACTTCAATCCAGTGAGGAAGTCGTCCGCGCCATGCGACGGCGCCGTGTGCACGACGCCTGTGCCGGTGTCCATGGTCACGTATTCGGCCAGCACACCCAAGACGTTCCGGTCGAGGAACGGGTGACGGAAGTTCACTCGCTCCATCTTGCGTCCCTGAAAGCGCGCCAATTCCTTCGCCCCGGCAAGGTTGCATTTGGCGATCACATCCCCGGCCAGCTTCGCCGCGACGATGTACACCTCGCCCCCCGACTCAAGCGCCACATACTCTTCATCCGGATGAAAAGCGACCGCCATCGAGGCCGGAAGCGTCCAGGGCGTCGTGGTCCAGACGATGGTGGAGACCTTTTTCCCGCGCAGATTGGCGTCCACCGTGGCGGGATCGTCCACCATTGCGTACTTCACCCACACGGTAGGGCTGGTGTGGTTCTCATATTCAACTTCCGCCTCGGCCAGTGCCGTCTTGTCGTATATGCACCAGTACACCGAGCGTAGGCCCTTGTAGACGAATCCGTGTTCGAGGAAGGAGTAGAACGTCCGCAGCACGACCGCTTCGTACTCCGGCGTCATGGTCGAATACGGACGGTCCCAGCGCCCGAAGCAGCCGATCCGCTTGAACTGCTCGCGCTGCAAATCGAGGAACTTCTGTGCGTACTTCCGACACTCCAACCGCACCTGGGACGGGTCCAGCGACAGCTTCTTCTTCCCCAGTTGCTGGTCGACCTTGATCTCAATGGGCAGGCCATGGCAGTCCCACCCCGGCACATAGGGCGCGTCAAACCCGGCCATACTCTTCGACTTGACGATGAAATCCTTGAGACACTTATTCAGGGCGTGGCCCAGGTGCAGCGCCCCGTTCGCGTAGGGTGGCCCATCATGCAGGATGTAGCTCGGCAACCCCTTGCGCGCCTCCTGAACGCGCTCATAAATGCCCGTTTCTTCCCAGCGAGCCAGGATTTTTGGCTCGTTTTGCGGCAGGTTAGCCTTCATGGGGAAGTTTGTATTAGGCAAATTGACAGTCGTCTTCAATTCGAGCGGCACGCTTCGCTGGTCTCCTAAATGGTTGATTTTTCATTATAGGGAGCACTGCGGGGTACGTCTATGCGAGCAGCCTCCTGCACCGAGGTCGTACGCCCGAGGGGACTCCAAAATGCACTGCGTAATTGAATGAAAAAGAGTGTACAATTTTCCTCGACTACGACTCTTGCTGTCTCCAAGCGCCTGATGGGGTGGGGAATATTGTCGTAGTCGAATGGGCAAATGATTGCTCGGATGCAACTCTGGGCCTTTGTTGATCATCACGTATTTACGGGCCTGAGATGTGGGAGCAAGTAGACGGTAAGAGCGGCTGGCTCATTTTTTGATATGGCAACAGAACAACAGAACTCACCTTCACCGGAACCTCAGCTCGACTTGCTTCTGCCTAAAGGGACGCTGGACGTCCCGCTGTGGAAATCTCTGTTTGCCGGCATCGACGCCGCCCTGTTCCCCAAGAAACTTCCTCCACTGGTACTGAGTTCCAAGCCCGCGGAAACCGGTGAGCTTGACGAGCAACTGACGCAGCCGTGGTATCAGTCGGTAATCAGCAATCTGCGTGACGCGCTGTTCCCGAAGAAGCTTCCGCCTCTGCAGCTCAGCTCGAAGCCGGTCGAAGGCGAGAACGCGCTTGACGACAGCCTCGCTCTGCCCTGGTACCGCTCGCTCTTCGAGAACGTTCAGGAAGCGCTGTTCCCGAAGAAGCTGCCTCCCCTGGAACTGACCTCAAAACCGGTCGCGGTTCGCGATATCTGGGGCTTCTATAACTACAAGCGTGATGGCGCGCTGGCGTCAACCGGTGTTCACGTCGTGCTGATTGCCTTGTTGATCGGCGGAACCATGTTCGCCCGCAGGGCCGTGACCTCGGCCAAGAACCAAGGCCCGGTCATGCCGCTGCTCTCTGACGCTGATATTCCCCCTCTGCCTCCCTCCAAGACGATTGCAGGAGGTGGTGGAGGTGGCGGCGACCGAGACAAGCTGGCAGCAACCAAAGGGCGTTTGCCCAAGCTGGCCATGGAGCAGTTCACGCCTCCTGTAGTTGTGGCTAGAAATGACGCACCGAAGCTGCCCATGGAACCCACCGTCGTGGTTCCCCCCCAGATGAAGTTGGCCATGCCGAACATGCCTAACCTTGGCGATCCGATGGCTGCGATTCCGAACGGGCCCCTTTCGAACGGCACCGGCTCCGGTGGTGGCATTGGTTCTGGTTCGGGCGGCGGCGTCGGTTCGGGCGAAGGTCCGGGTGTTGGCCCGGGCAGAGGCGGCGGCATCGGCGGAGGAGTCTTCCACGTGGGTGGAGGAGTTTCCGCGCCTCGTCCTATCTTTTCGCCGGATCCGGAATATTCCGAGGAAGCCCGCAAAGCGAAGTACCAAGGCACCGTAGTCCTAGGTCTGGTCGTCGGTCCCGACGGCCGTCCGCGCGACATGAAGGTCCTGCGCAGCCTAGGGCTGGGCCTCGACGAGAAAGCCCTCGAAGCCGTCAAGAACTGGCGCTTCGATCCCGCTGTGAAAGACGGCAAGCCGGTCTCGGTTTACATCAGCGTCGAAGTTGACTTCCGGCTGTACTAAGCGCCAGGCTCAGGCTTTGTCCATCCTTGCCCCTTCTTGGTATACCCACTCCCATAGATCCTTGCGATGGCGGTGCGCGGATCGCCAAGTCTTGGGCCGCGTCCCGTTTTTCCCAGAACACCTCCTCTACCATCTACAGCAACAGAGGAAGGGATCTCTCGCAATCCCCCAACGTACATCGGCTTTTCGGCGAAATACGTGTCTACCTCTACAATGATCTTCGGCTTCTTCCAAACGTAAAACCGCTCTCCCTCGCTGACAGACCCCTTCGCGTAGACTTGGCCCTGCCGGGAAGGCCTGGCAAAGTTTTTTCATAATGGTCCCGAGCGGTGTCTCGTCAAATTTCTACCCCGGCCAAGACCAAGTCGTCTTCCGGGCGCGCGGCTTTGCGCGCCGCAAGATCATCTGCAAAGGTATTTGTCTACGGCAGCGAGAGTATCAGTATCGCTAGAAGAAGCCATTTGTTCACACCGAGTGTCCGGTGCACCCGACAACATCACTCCGAAAATGGGGCGCTTCCCACATGACCGTTGACCACACGTTGGGCGGGGAAGCTTGGGCGTTTCGGGCGAGTCTATTCCCTCAAATCCACATGCTCAACCGAATCGAGAGGATGTCCCAGAAAATTCGGGCCGAGTTTCCGGAATTTCTCCACCGAATCGGTGGCGAAAAATCGCAGTCGAGCCTTGCCGGCGGCCGCCGAGGTTGGTGCTTCTCCGTTCTCCGATATTGTCGCAGCGACCGCCTGCGCTGTCGAGTGCGCCGAGTCCACGATGCTCACGTGCAGCGGCACAACTCGGCGCAAGATGGGCTTAATCAGGGGATAGTGCGTACAACCCAACACCAGCACGTCAGCCGTGTGGAATCCGTCAGCGAAAGCATCTCGTAAGTAGATCTGTGCCACCTGCTCGGTGACAGGATGCTCCACCCAGCCTTCCTCCACCAGGGGCACGAATAACGGGCAGGCCTTCTCTTGCGCTTCAATGCCACGCTTCTCCAGCGCCTTCCGGTAAGCATGACTGCTGACCGTTGCCTCGGTGCCGATCACTACCACGAGCCGGTTCTTGCTCGCTGCTGAAGCCTGCTCCGCGCCCGGTTCGACCACGCCAATCACCGGCACGTGCGCAGCCCCAGTGATGCGGTCGAGCGCTAACGCGGTTGCCGTATTGCAAGCAATCACCAACAGCTTCGCGCCCTGGGCCTCCAGAAAGTGTGTCGCTTCGACGGCATACCGCGCCACCGTCTCCACCGACTTCGACCCGTAGGGAAGCCGGGCCGTATCGCCGAAGTACAGATAGTCGGCGCCCGGGATCAGGTGGACCAGTTCTTTGAGGACAGTGAGACCGCCAAAGCCGGAGTCAAAGACTCCGATCGTGGGACGTGGAGAAGTCATTGCTTTGAATTCATCATAAAGGAATTTGGCTCAACCGAATGTAGCGGCGATGGTTCGCACCGGGGATCGAGGCTTTCCTCGCTGGATTTAACGGGCCCGGCTATTGAGTGTTGACTTGTTTCTTTCCTAGGCGTCTATTTCCACACAGGGAGGGAAACGTGAAGCGCAGACAGTTTCTCCGCCAGGCGTTGGACGGCCGCTTCGGCCTGCACCGCCTGGCTCCCGTCTTTTGCGTAGGCCGCACTGCAAAAACGAATTTTGGCGTTGGGAGGTACTTCCTTCCTCGGGCCAGCTCTAGTCGATGCCTTGGTTGCCGAGGGCCACACTGTCACCCTTTTCAATCGCGGTGTCACGAACCCCGAGCTGTTCCCGCACCTGGAGAAACTTCGCGGATTTCGCAGCGTCGACCCGAATGATCCCAACGTGCTCGCGTCCGCCGCGGATCTTCTGAAAGCGCAGGCACTGCATTATCTTTTTGTCCCCTCAGTCGCCGCCTATGACTCGAAGGAATTCGCCAAGTCCGATACGCATGAAGACGCGCCATGGAGTCCTTCGAAGGTCCCGGCCGTCCTTACAACCGCAATAAAGCGGAAAGCGAAAGGCGCTTGCACCGGATCATCGGAGACTCACCCATCGTGCGCCCCGGCCCCATCAAAGGCCGGCGCGACAGCACGCCCGACCTGCTGACGTGGCTACTCCGGGCTCAGTACGGCGGCGAGCATATCGCTCCCGGCGACGGTGGCGACCCCGTGGAACTGGTCGATGTTCGGGACGTCGCACGTTTTCTCGCGATTGCCATCCGTTCGTCGCTTTACGGACTTTCAACCTAGCCGGGAAGTCGATGAAGTTTCGAGAATTCCTGGATGCCTGCAAATTTGCCACTCGCTCCGACGCGACCTTCGTATGGATTCCCCAGCAGTTCTTGCACGACCATGGGTTGGAGACAGATGTTGCCCTCAAAACATTCTCGGGAATTTCCCGTTCTGGCGACCGGATTCGAACAACCAAGGACTGTATCGCATCAGCAGCGGCAAGGCGTTTCAGGCAGGCTGGCACACGCCCCTTCGAGGAAACCGCTCTCGACTGCCGAACGATTTCTATTCTAGGCAGGGAATCGAACGATCAGAATATTTACCCGCCGCCAAGGAGCGAGAAGTACTCGACGCCTGGGCTCGGGGTCGATCCTGACATCGATCAACGTCAGATAGACTCAGCTGCCACTTCAGCGTTGCCCCGCAGTTTCTCAGCCCACCGCCTTTGGAGCCGCGGTCATCAGGTAATCCTGGCGGACGATGTTGTCCTCAAAATACGTCGCTATGATTGCGTCGAACTCTTGGCGGAAGGACGCGAGGCGCGCCGGGTCGGTGACAGAAAGCGTCTCGACCAGCTTGATAAGCGGACCGGCGGAACGCTCGGTGTTTCTACGAAAGTGTGCCAGGCTGAGCGCTGGTACTAGCATTGTGGCGCGTTCGTAACGGATTGGTCCGGCTCCAGTGCCGAGGCGCTGTTCAATGATCTTGGGATCCCCCCAAAGCATGGGTGGTGCTACTCCTGGAGGCGGTGGAGGAGAATAGCGCGCCGCCAGTGCTCCCGTTTGCCCGACCAAGGCATCCGGAGGCCAGGTCGAGAAGGCGATCGTTCCTCCTGCCTTCAAAACGCGAAGCATTTCACCGATGGCCACCTCAGGACGGGGCGCAAAGATGTGACCGAACTGGCTCAGCACCGCGTTGAATTGTGCATCGGGGAAAGGCAAATTCTCGACATCGCCCTCATGAAAGTCGATCTCGACCCCAGCCACGCTCGCGTTCTCTCTTGCGCGGTCCAGTAATTGTGGCGTCAGGTCGAGCGCGGTCACGGTGGCGCCCAGCCGCGCCGCGGTGATCGCAACTACACCCGTGCCGCAGGCAACGTCCAGCACTCGCATTCCCGGGGCAATGGCCGCGTGACGGACCAGGCGCGCGGCTGCCGGAGTGGTGATCGCTTCGAGTGGCGTGAAGTGCACCCAGCTCTGCTTCTGCATTTCCTTGAATTGCGCAATTCCGTCCATCGGACTCCTCGAAGGTGATAATGGATTGGAGAAACACTCAACAAAGATGTGCTCCAGGTGGCTTCGGATTCGCGATTGCAAATGCGGGCGGGCTTTGAACTTTACCCACGTCGCGGGTGAGCAGCCCGCGTTAGCTCCGGAGTTGAAACATCAAGCCGGACTCCGCAGCACGGCCCCGGCGGGATGGGGGCGCCGTGCGGGCAGGTCCGCGGATGCCCGAGAAACGCGCAGATCTTGTCCGTCGCACCTGGCGAGAGGATGTGCTCGAACTTGCAAGCCTGCTGCTCGATCTCAGTTTCGCTGTCCATGGCCAGGCTGTCGGTAAACAGGCGCTCGGCGAGCCGGTGGCGCCGAATGATGCTGCCGGCCTTGTTGCGCCCCCGTGGCGTCAGGGTCACCACCGCGCTACCGTCGCGCACAAAGATGCTCTCGGGCCGCATAGCATCATGACAGGGATTCACGAACGGCTTGTGGTTGTGTGCCACCTTCGGATGTGGTTCCGTCGTGAGCAAGCCAAGCTCGACCATCTTCTCCACCGCAATGCTGACGGGCAGGGCGCCGTGCGTATCCATGCGGGCCAGCTCGGCGCGCTCACCGTGTTCCTCCATCACCCAGAGCTCTTCTAGGATCTCGTCAAACTGCTCCTCGTCGGCCATGGAGAAGACTTCCTGGGCCGCGATCTTTCCATGGTGTAGCTCGATCCGGCGATCGGCGAGGCGAGCAACGACCGGGTCGTGGGTGACCATGACAATGGTGCGCCCCTGCTGATGGAATTCGCGCAACAGGCGCAAGACTATCTCTTCGTTCTGGGCGTCAAGGTTGCCCGTCGGTTCGTCGGCCAGGATGATCTTGGGATCGTTGATCAGGGCGCGCGCAATGCAGACGCGCTGCTGCTCGCCGCCCGAGAGCTGTGAGGGCACGTGGTGGCAGCGGTCCTTCAGGCCAACTCGCTCTAGCGCATCGATCGCCTCCTGCTCGTCAGTCATACTGTGAAAGTACTGGGCCAGCATGACGTTCTCGACTGCGGTCAGGTAGGGAATCAGGTGAAACTGCTGGAAGACAAAGCCGATTTTTTCCGAGCGCACACGGTTCAGTTCCGCCCCAGAGATGGTCGAAACGTCCTGTCCGTCGAGCCAGATCTCGCCGCTTGAAGGACGATCGAGGCAACCGATCAGATTCACGAGCGTCGATTTCCCTGAACCGGACGGGCCCATGATCGAAACCCACTCGCCCGGCGTGACCGTCAGCGAGAAGTCGTCGAGTGCGCGGATGGTGCCGCCATTCTCTTCGGCTTTGGCCGGATACAGCCGGCTGACGTTCTTGAGCTTGATCACCCTTACTCCCCCTTCAAGATGATAGCGGGTTGCACGCGCCTTAACAGCGACATGGGCACAATGGCCGAGAGTAGCGCAACCGCAATGCTCCCCGCCAGCACAATCGGCAGCACGCTGAACCGCGGCACGACCGGGGCGTTGAAGTTCGCACGTCCGATCCAGGCAGCGATCCCGATTCCGATCGCAAATCCGAGTAAGGCACCAACAGCGCCCAGGGCAGCTGCCTCGGCGGCAAAGAATCCGCTGACCAGGCCCTCGGAAGCACCCAGCGCTTTCATGATGGCAAAGTCTTTGCGCCGATCAAACACCCATCCGGTCAGGGTGGCAAGCACGCACAGGGCGGCTGTCAGAATGATGAGGATTGCCGCCGCGTACAGCGTGGCCCGTGTCTTCCCCAGAACCCTGGCCTCACCCTCTACTATCTGGCGGACGGGCTTCACCTCGGCGGTGGGGAGCAAAGCAGCGAGCCGTCTCACAGCTTCATTCACTTCCTCGGCCGATCCGTTCGCGGCAATTTCGATTGTCGAAGGCGCAATCCCGCTCCACGCGAAGAACTGGTTCATCGGGAGGTATACGCGGCTGTCTTCAGCCGCCCCCGTCTGCAGCGTTCCAGCGGTTTGAAGATGAATCGTGTGCCCCTGAAAACTGAGATCGAAGGGCTTCCCATTGGGTGAGACGACGGCCAGCGCTCGCATGCCCACCAGAGCCTCTCCAGATCCCACAGGCCATGCGCTCACCGACCACCAGCGATTCAGTTTCTGCACGCGTTCAAGATCGGTACCGGCGACGACCACAGACTGTCCGCCCGCAGTGCGGGCCACCACATAGGCGAAGGGTACTGCCATACCGCGTCCGCCAAGAACCTGCTCAGCGTTGGCGACCGAATCCGTGGGCAGGGAAGCGCCATCTCTGCCAACGACCACCACGTTCGCGCCGTAGCTGCGGAATTCCTTGCGCAGCTTGGCCTGCACGTCAACATAGAGGTCCATCATCGTGGTTGCGACCGCGGCAGCCACCACCATGGCCAGCAAGGCCGAAGCGGCCCGTCCCCTGCGCAGAACCGCCGCCCGCACCAACATGCGCAGGAACATGGAAGTGTGTTCGGCCTTGGCTCGCCGCTCGACCACATTCGCCGTAACCGGGGCCGCGCTGCTCATGCGTCCCCTCGCAGCGCAAACACCGGGTCAAATTTCACCGCGCGCCGGATCGCCGCCGCACTCCCCGCAAACGTCACAATCACGGCGATCACCATGATGACGGGGAAGAGTACCGGTTGGATGGTGATGTTGGCGTCAAAGATCGAGCGCCCGATGCGATGGGCTAGCCAGGAACCGGCGAAGAAGCCAATAAGTCCGCCTAACAGCGCGAGCAAGGTGCTCTCTGCAAAGAACAGAGCGGCAACAGCAAAGTTGCCCGCGCCCAGGGCTTTCATCAGACCGACCTCGCGGCGGCGCTCGAAGATCGCGGTGGCCATTGCGGCTGAAACGGCTAGCGCTGAGGCATACAACGACGCCAGCGTGATGAGCAGCATCAATCCCTTGATGCGCGACAGTACCGTGCCTTCATTCTGCGCGACCTGGCGAATCTGCTCGGCATGCGAGTGCGGGATCGCTTCCTGCAATTGGTAGGCGATCGACTGCACATACGGCGAGCAGTACCACCGGTCCCAGAGTTCGCCGTTCATCGTCTTGGGATCGCGTCGCGCCAGCGCGTCTTCCGGCTTGGTGAGTGCGCTCACGTAGACACGCCTCACCGCGTCGGGCTTCCCCAGGATTGCCTGCGCGACATGCAGGGGCGCTACGATCTGCTCTTCTTCCGGTCCACCGGTCGAAAGCACGCCGCTGAGTCGGCGCTTCTGTCCGGCAATCTCGATCGTTCCGCCAGCGCGCACCTGCAGCTTTTCCGCAAGATGCTCGCCCAGGAGAACGTCATCGGATTCATCCGCCGGCCATGAGCCGTTCACCTTCCACCATGGATGCGTATTCAACACTCCCGTGGTGAACTGGTCCTTCCCGAAGGAAAGTTTCTTTGCGAAGTAAGTACCGAGCAGGGTCACTTGCTCTGAAAAATCCGCAGGCCCGATCCCCACATTCACCGGCAGCATCGGTGAGAACCCGAGAATGTTGTTGCGCCAGAACGTGCCTTTGATCTTGGGTAAATCGGATTCGCTAAGGAAGTTGCCGTCGCTCGGCGGCTTGAGGTTCACGCCCCCGATTTCGACATCAATGGTGTCTTCCTGCGGCGTGACCAGAAGGTTCGCGCCGTAGCTGCGCAGTTCGCGATTGATCTTGTCGCCGATGTCAGTGGCCACGGCGATCATGGCGGTCGCAATCGCAACGCCCAGCGTGATAGCTGCGCCCGCCAGCAGTTTGCGCCGCTTCTGCCGCCGAAAGCTTTCGTAGAGAAGGCGCGCGAACATGGGCTATTTCTGGAAGAACTTGGTCTGGGCCGCGACCTCGGCTTCCTGGATAATCACCGCGTCCGCGGTGGTCTCAGCTTTCAGAGGGATCGGGTTGCAGCCTCCTGGCATGCCCACCGATTGCGGATTAATGGGCGCTGCACAGTTCTTGCACACCACCCCGTTAGTTCCCTTGTAGAAGCCCACCGAGCCACAGATCTCGCAGGCATCGAGCACGGTGGCGATCTTCCCGTCGGGCTTCTGATAAAGCCAGAAGCGGACGTCTACTCCGTTTTCGGTCGCCTGGTAGAAGTGAATGTCGCCGTCACTGAGCTGGCTCAACGGGATCAAAGCCCTCCCGTTGACGAAGCCAAGTGGCGCCGCTTTCTGCGGCTGGCTCAGGCCCTTGGCGTAGATGAATTGCGCGGTCACCAGCATGATGAACAGGAATGAACTGACGTACACAGACCCCATCCAGAGTCGCTCGCGCCGCGCCGACCACAAGGCCTTACGGCGCTCGGCCGAAGTCACCGCCTCAGGAGCGGGCTGCCGAGATTTCACTTCGAACAGAACCATCAGCGCCGCCAATGCAAAAATCGTCACGAAGAAGAAAACGTCGTTGCGGACGATCGGCCCGATCAGCGCCATCTCCCGCCTGGAGGAGGGCAGGACTCCGTTTTCGGAAAGTTCATGCAGTCCTGAAATCAGCAACTGCGCCGCCACGAACCACAGGATCACGGTCGTGACCCGGAAGAACTTTTGCAGGTTGATTCGCACACTTCCCTTGACGAACATCACGCCGAAGGCGATCGCCGCGACAACGCCCAGCACCGTGCCCGTGAAGGTCATGAGCTCGGTCGAGTTCAGGCTCACACCGGCCAGGGTTAAAACTGTCTCGACACCTTCCCGCATGATCATGAGGAATATGAACAGAAAGACTCCGAGGCGGGAGCTCTGGCTGGCCAGCGATTGAAGCTTACCCTCGATCTCGCCTTTCATCTTCTTTCCCGTGCTCATCATGAAGATGATCATGGTGATCACGAAAAAGGCAGCGGCCAGCATCACCCAGCCCTCCACGATGTCCTGATTCAGCTGCAGCCGAGAGACGAGGATCGCGACCCCGATACTTCCGACAAAGGCGGCGCCCAGGGCCGCAAAAACCGATCGACGGAGGTCCCCTCGGCCAATCTTGCCCAGGTAGGCCAGGGTGATCCCGACGATCAGGGCCGCTTCCACCCCCTCGCGGAGCGTGACTATGAAGGCTTGCAACATGGCGAAAATGCCCCTGTTTCAAATGAAAACGATTTTGAAAATGAATTTCAATTTCAACTTTATAAGGATAGCGTCTGCCCGCTTGGGGCGTCAACGCGCGAAATCACGCCGGGATGTGATCTGAATCACGCCCCGGCCTCATCCCTACAGATGCCTGATAAAGCGCTGGGCTGCATCCAGTTGCGGAAAAAGTTTCTCCTCGGCGCGGAACTCCGCGGTGTGCACGCAGCGACGGCTGCCGTTCAGCTCCACCGGATGCCTGAGGTGCAACATTTCGTGGTAGACGATGTACTCAACGGCATAACGGGGAACGGCCGGCTGATCGAAGATCCGGCTGACCACGATCGCGTTGTGGGCGGGATCGTAGTGGCCCAGAAGGTTGCGAGCGCGGCCGTGGCTCCAGCTCATGCGCGGACGGGCCTGCATGCCTCCGAAGAAACGCAGGTTCAGGTCCTCGAAGATTGCCTCCAGGTCGTAGATCCTGCCTTGGGCCGAAACGATGCGCTTGCGTCCACGCACTCGCCTTACCAGGTGAGCCTTGCTCCGAATCTCGTGACTGTGCACATAGCGGCGATAGCGTGCCGCCTGCGCGGGCTCAATCGGACGCCGGTACATCTTGGCGAGCAGGATGTGGGCGATGGCGCGCAACACAGGCACGGGCGCGCCTTCCAGCAGATCAGACAGCCTGACGAACAACGCTCCGTGGCGCAGACGGATCGTGTTGTTCACATTCGCGAAAGGGAAGAATTCGATCGAGATCGGCGGTGAAGACACGTCCGGCCGCAAGTCGCGAAAAACGTCCTGGAAGATTTCGAGAATGCTGGGTCTCACGTTGAAGCTAGGTTAGCACGCTTGATTTGCGCGCCACACGACGGTTGAACTACTGCTTTTCTTTCTTGCGGTGCTTCCACACCTCTTCTTGCTCGGCTGCCATCTTGCGGTGATCGTCAGCGCTGTTGTCGACGCTCTCGATGGCGTTGGAGAGGACGAACTGGTACTGCTCGGCCTCTTGATTGGAAGCGCGAGGATCATTCTTAAGGCCCCGCAGTTTCGCCTGGAACTCAGTGTCGCCTTCAATGACGGCTTTGATCGCCTTGCGCAAGTCGGCTTTGCGTGCGTCGAAGTTGTCGAGATTATCGTTTAGTTCGTCGTAAATGGTGACGAACTCTTCGAGGAGTCGGTGAGTTTCGTGGGCGCGGTTCGTCGCCTTTGGGTCTGAGCGCATTTGCTCAAGTGCGACCAGACGGGCGCGGGCAAATGCCACAAAGAGCTTCATCCGCTTTTCGGGCTCGATTGCCGTATCGCGGAGCTGATCAATCTCGGCGGGAGTGAGGGGATCGTCGCGGCGCTGGGACACCACCGGAGCCGCAAGGAGAGCAAACAAAAAGACAGCAGCAAAAATTCGCCGGCAAGCCTTCATTTTGTGTTCTTTCCGAACATGCGGTTGAGTACGTCTGTGCGAAGTTTCTCCAGAGTGTCGACGGCATCCTGCACTGGGGCCTGGTTGTCGAAAGCAAGGGTCCGCTTGATGTCGATCAGCCGGTGTGCCATCTTGCGCAGTGCAATCTCCGTATTCTTCAGCTTATGTCCAGTCTGGCCGGCGGAGTCGGCCGCCTTCTGAGAGTAGGAAACGACGTCGTGAATAGCGGCCTGCGCTTCGTCGATCTTGCCGTCGGTATAGAACTTGTCAGCAGCTTCAACCTGGCGTTCGGCAATCTGGATGCACAGGATCGCTCGTTCGTCTGGTTTGGCTGACTCAGCACGGGCCTTCAGTTCCGGCAGGGGAGTGTCCCGGTGAGACGCCCATACGATGCAACTAATCGTCGCCACCAGCAGGGTTGCTCCGAAAATGGCTCTCCACATCCTCATAGTCTATTTCTTGGGCTCGATGGTGATCAGGCGGTGCCGCGCCTGCCACTCCTGATCAGGATACTTGCCGCCAGCTACTTGCAGGAAGAGGTGGTAGTTGGCCGCAGCCTGATGGTAGTCGCGCAAGTGATCGTATGCGGTGGCGCGCAAGAAATAGCTGACCGGAATCTCGGGGAGATATTTGGCGCGCGCATCGAGCGCCTGGATCGCAAGCTGGTAGTGCTGAGCTTCGTTCGCGGCAAAGGCGAGGTCGCCGTAGGCCGTGCCCAGGTCCGGCTTTAACTTCACCGTAGTCAGGAACTCCTGTTCGGCGCCGGGAAAATTCTTCAGCTTCATCAACGTCTGTCCGAGTTTCTGGTGCAGGTCAGGGTCCTGCTGCCGATTCTTTAGTAGAGCGCGATAGAGGGCCTCTGCTTCGGAGTACTTACTGGCTTCGAGCAGAACGTCGGCCAGGTCGCGCTGCGCTGAGAAGTCCTCTGGCGCGATTTTCAGTCCCGCCTGAAGTTCGCTGATCGCCCCGTCGTATTTCTGATCGGCTGCAAGAACCCTCCCGAGCTGCACATGCGGTGTGGCTTCATTCGGCCGCTGGCTGACGACTTTGCGTAGATACTCCTCTGCCTCGCCGAAGCGCCTGCCTTTCATGTAGATATTGGCCAAACCGACCAGCGCGTCCTGCGACGCGGGATCGAGAATGAGCGCTTGCTTGTATTGCTCCTCGGCATCGGCGAACTTGTTTTCTTTTTCCAGGAGCAAGCCAGCGGCGAGGCGAAGTTCGGGATCCTTCGGGCGCAAGGCAGCAGCCCGGCGGTACGCTTCGAGCGCCCGATCCGGATCCTTGTCTTCCAAAAAGCGGGCAAGACCTAGCCACGCCCGTGCGTGGCCTTCGTCCACTTGCGCCTGCGGCCGGAGCGTCGTAGCCGCGCGCAGGTATTGCTCAGCGTCAGCCTGGCCCGATTTTGCGAGCAACAAGCCCAGGTTGAGATTGGATTCAAAGATGTCTGGTTTGGCCGTCACCGACTTGCGATAAGCCGCGACCGCGTCACCGTCCTTGCCGAGGGAGCTTTCGACGAACCCGAGATCAAACCAGGCCTGGTAGTTCGCCGGCTGCGCCGCCACAACCTTCTCCAGGAGCGGCTCTGCCGAGGAGTAGTCTTTCTTGTCAATGGCCGCTTCGGCTTGTTGAAGCTCAGGAGGCTCCGAGGGATCTGTGACTGCCTCGCGGTGATGCCGTACCGTTTTTCCGCTGGTGGTTTGGCCAAAGACAGAAATGCAGGAAGCGAGCAGGGCGCAGACCAGAACTCGCACTGCGTTATTTGTGTCCATTCGCACCCGACGCGCCGTTGAGAACGGCTGCCAAGTATTTGCCCGTGTAGGAGTCTGGAATCTGAGCGATCATCTCGGGCGTACCGGTCCCGACGACGCGGCCACCGCGCTCGCCCCCTTCGGGGCCAAGGTCGATGACCCAGTCCGCCGTCTTGATGACTTCGAGGTTGTGTTCAATGACGACGATCGAGCCCCCCGCATCGATTAGACGCCGAAATGCCGACAGGAGCTTGCTAACGTCGTCAAAATGTAACCCCGTAGTGGGCTCATCAAAGATGTAGAGCACCCGGCGCTTGCGCGCGGCAGCGGCGTTGCCGGAGGGACGGCCGATCTCACGCCCAGTGGGTTGCAAGCGGGCCGCCAGTTTCATGCGCTGAGCTTCTCCCCCTGACAGAGTGGTGGCAGACTGCCCGAGCCGTAGATAGCCAAGCCCGACTTCCTCCAGGACACGCAGCTTTTCTGTGATCTTCGGAACCTCGGCGAAGAATTTCAGCGCTTCCTTCACGGTCAGGTTGAGGACTTCGTGAATGTTCCTGCCGCGGTAGCGGACCTCGAGCACTGGCGCCTTATAGCGCGTGCCCTTGCACTCCTCGCAGATCAGCTCGACGTCGGCGAGAAATTGCATCTCGACCGTAACTGTTCCGTCCCCCTGGCAGGTCTCACAACGTCCCCCGGGAATATTGAACGAGAAGTGCCCGGCCGCGAACCCGCGCTTCTCGGATTCAGGAAGGGAAGCAAACAAGTCGCGAATGGCATCGAAGGCCTTGATATACGTAACGGGATTGGAGCGCGGGGTGCGTCCGATGGGCGATTGGTCGACGAGTACGACCTCGTCGAGATAGTCGGCCCCCTCCACACTGTCCCATAGCGGAGCTGGAGGCTGGCTGCCGTTGGTTTGCTGCTTGGCGATGCTCAATGCCTGATACAGCACATCGTGCAGCAGACTGGACTTGCCCGACCCCGAGACTCCAGTGATCGCGACGATCGTGTTCAGGGGAATGTCGAGGTCCACGCATTTCAGGTTGTGTGCGCGGGCGCCGCGGATACGGATCTTCTGTGGCCCCGGTTGCCGCCGCTTGGGTGGAAGCTGAATGCGAAGCTCTTGGGCTAGGTAGCGTCCCGTCAACGAGACGGGGTTGTGCCTGATTTCCTCATAGGTACCTGTCGCAATGACTTTTCCGCCATTTTCTCCCGCCCCCGGGCCGAGGTCGAGGATGCGGTCGGAAGCCTTCATGATATCCGGATCGTGCTCGACCACAAGGATGGTATTTCCTAAGTCGCGCAGGCTGTGCAGGATCTTGATAAGCCGATGCGTGTCGCGCGGGTGCAGGCCGATGGAAGGCTCGTCGAGCACATATAACGTTCCGACCAGGCGCGACCCGAGGGAGGTCGCCAATTGAATTCGCTGCGCCTCGCCTCCAGAGAGTGTGGAAGCCAGCCGGTCGAGCGTCAGATATTCCAAGCCTACGTCGTTCAAGAAACGCAGTCGCTCCGCAATTTCGACGAGCAACTTTTCTCCGACGGCCGCTTCTTGTGGGCGTAACTCGAGGGATTGAAAGAAATCAGCGGCCTGCTCCACTGTCATACTGCAGACTTCACAGATGTTCCGTACGTCTATTTTTACCTGCTGTGCTTCGGGGCGCAGGCGGGCGCCGTTGCACGTGGAGCAAACGGAATAGCCGCGGTAACGGCTCAGGAACACGCGTACGTGGAGCTTGTACTTCTTGCGCTCCAGGTGATTGAAGAACCCTCGAATGCCCGGATACCGCCCCTCGCCGTCAACAATCAACTTCTGGTGCTCTGGATCAAGCTCAGACCACGGGACGTCCAGCGGAATCTTCACCTGCTTGGCGAACCGTTTGAGTTCGGTGAACAGCGGCCGGTACTTAGGCTTGGTCCAGGGCTCGACCGCGCCTTCGGCCAGAGTCTTGGATTTGTCGGGGATCACCCGGTCGAGGTCGAAATCGATCGTATTTCCAAACCCTTGGCAACGGGGGCAGGCACCATACGGATTATTGAATGAGAACAGGATCGGCTCCGGCTCTTCGTAGCGGATGTTGTCGCGCTTGCACTCGAAGCGCTGGCTGTAACGGAACCGTTGCGGCTCCTGGTCCTCTGTGGGTGCGGTTTGGAAAATGACCTCGCCGGACTCCCGGTAAGCGGTCTCGATCGCGTCGACGATTCTAGGGCGGGCGTCAGCCGCGACCACCAACCGATCGACCAGCACGAACACCGGTGCATTGAAGTCGATATCGAGCAGCGATTCAGGTGTGGAAAACTCAAAAATCTGTCCCGCCTGCAAGAGCCGATTGAAGCCGCGCGTGCGCAGGTCCACCAGGCGTGTTTTCAGCAGGTCGGATGGGAAGTTTGCGGTCCCTGCCGTCGCCCTCTTCCGCGCACGTGTTTTCTTTTCTGCCTCTGCCGGACGCGGCACGAAGGAGTGCAGGGGAAAGGACACCTGCAGCCGAGTCTCCTCGGGCAAGTTCAGGATGGCATCGGCGACCTCATCGACCGAATCCTTCTTCACTTCCTGCCCGCATTTCAGGCAGAACGTGCGGCCGATTCGGGCGAACAGCAGGCGCAGGTAGTCATAGATCTCCGTTGCGGTAGCCACGGTCGACCGGGGATTGCGTGTGGAGTTCTTCTGGCGGATGGCCACAGCCGGAGCAATCCCTTCGATCGAATCGGCTTCCGGCTTTTCAATGCGCTCCAGGAACTGCCGTGCATAGGCCGACAGTGACTCCACGTACCGGCGTTGGCCTTCGGCATAAATGGTGTCGAACGCCAACGAGGATTTTCCCGACCCGGATACACCGGTCACGACCGTCAGGGTGTTGTGGTCCACCGTAACGTTGATATTCTTCAAATTGTGGACGCGAGCGCCGCGGACAACGATGCTGTCTGTGGACATCAGTACTCAGGGACCCACCGCGGCCTGTCAGACTTTCCCCCGACCCCAAATCTTTCCGGGAACCCCTCAGAACACCTCAGCAGGCCTGCGGAATCTTTCTATTATACGGCGGTGAATTGACCTGTGCGCAGAATACCGTCTTCTCCCGATAGACGCTTCTTCGACTGCAGTGCAAGATGGGCGTGTTCTGAACAAAAAGGCGCCACCGTCATCTGCCGAGCGCCCCAAGAAGGAGCTCCCCAGTGCAGCCAGCGTTGAACTCTTGCTTTGTTGAAGGGCGGAACGCCGCCTATGGAATCTTTCCGACGCGCGTTGGTCTGGAAGAAGTAATTTCCTGCCTAAATTCAGCGGGCTTCCCGAACAGCGACATTTGCGTGTTTCTGCCCCCTTCGCACCCCATCGCCGAGGAGCTACGCCATCTGCACACTCCCTACGCCAGCCTCGCCCGGGAAGTGGAATTGGAGAGCACGGTCTCCTGGCTATCAAGGTTTGGAGGTTTTGTAATACCCGGGGTTGGGCTATTCGTGGGATCGGGGCGTTACCTGTCGGCCTTGACGCAAGCAGATTGCCGACCGGCGCAAACCACACACCGAGGCATGCTCCAGAACCTTGGGATTCCCGAAGAGATGGCTACCCGCTACGAAGCAAGGCTGCGTCGGGATGCAATGATCGTTTTCGTTGACTGTGACGGCTGGGCGCGATCGGAATGGGCGTGCGAGATCCTGCAAAGGCTCCAGGCGGAAGAGGTGACGTTGCCGGGCAGATTTGCAGGTGGGCTGTCAGCAGCCGCGCAAGCCGCAAGTGCAGCGGCATAAGCCGGAACTGACTAGCCTAAAGAGGGACTCTACGATTTCTCGCGATCCCGGCGCTTGCCGTATTGGAACGCCAGTCCCATTCCCAGGCTCATGAACCCCAGGGGCGGGAGCAGCAGAACCAGGACTCCGCGGCTGATCGCTTTCTGACCATCCTTGGTCGCTCCCGCCGCATTGGAATAGCACATGGCGCAGCCTTGGCTGTATGCGGGCAGCGACCACGCTGCCATCAACACGGCAATGTAGAGCAGCCGCTTCATTTCACTCCCAGCTTCAAAATCCGGTCGGCATCCCGAAAGAAAAAGATCCACATCAGGGCAAAACAGGCGGTCACCGCTATGATCAGCAGCCAGCGCATGGCCGGCAACTCACCCTTCAGGTGCATGAAGTACATGGTAATGAGTCCGGCCTTAATGACCGAAAGCACCAGCAGCACTTCCAGCATCTGCACGGGTTGCAGAACTTGTTTATAGGCGAGGACCACTTCCACTGCGGTCAGGATCAGCAGCGCGCCCCAGACCCAGAAGTATTGCAGCTTGCCTTCTTCGTGCGTCGTGTCGTGCATCTCGAAATCCTTTCGCAGGGAGTTAGACTCTCGTGGACATCAGGTAGACGAGCGGGAAAATGAACATCCACACCAAGTCAACGAAGTGCCAGTACAGTCCCGCGACCTCGACGTCGTGAGCATCGTAGTCTTTCGGCTTCAGGAACAGTACGATTGCCGCGACAACGGTCCCGATCAGGAGCACGTGAATCCCGAGGTGGAAAACGCTGTCCGCTGGTGTGAGGAAAAACCCAAGCGCCCAAAGGACCAACAGCAGGGGCAGGAACCTCTTCCGCAGCGCAACAACCCCCAGATAAATCACGCCGATGGTGACGTGCAGCATATGCATGCCGGTCAGCGTGAAGAACGTTCCCCCGAACAGAGGGACCTGCGACCAGACGTTGCTCGAAGGAGTCATTTTTTCGACATTGATCAGCTTGGTCCATTCCATCGCGTGCAGCACTGTGAATGCCGCACCGAAGAACATGGTGGCCAGCAGCCAGTTGCGCACCCAGGGCTTGTCGCCGCGGTGTGCAGCCATCACCGCCAGCACCATGGTCAGCGAACTGGAAAGCAGGCAGGCCGTCATCACGGTAGCATTGGCAATACTCTCCTTGCCGAATGGCGTGGGCCAGGCCGGATTCGAGATGCGCCCGTAGCTGTAGGCAAACAGCAGCGCTCCGAACGTGAGGGAATCGGAAGCCAGGAACAGCCACATCCCAATCTTTTTCGAATAGGTGCCAAACAGGGACGGCTCGTACGCGCCCTGGGCATCGTGCACCGGATGTTGCACAGTTGCCATCGTCAGGTATCTCCTTCGATCGCTACCGCACTTGCGTTATCGCACCAAAAGCAGAAGAACCACTATATAAATCCAAAGCACTGCCATGAAGTGCCAGTACCAGGCGGTAACATCCACCGCGATCCGCTGCGCTTCCACCGGCTTATGCAGCAGCCACGAGGTGCTCGCCGCATAGACAAGGGCAATCACTCCGCCCGCCAAATGCACCGCATGCGTTCCAAACAACAAGTACGCAAACGAACTGCTCGGCCCTGTGTTCACGAACACATGCCGATCGTGCAGGATGCGCCATACCAGAAACTGGCCGACTAAGAATCCCATCCCCAGAACAACCGTGATCCCCAACCACGGAAAGCTCTTTTCCTCCCCCAGTGACACACCAGGGATCGCGCTCACCGGCGCCAGCGCCGCTTTCCGAGCGATCCCCCGCCGGGCCAATTCCATCGTGATGCTGCTCACCAGCAGAACTGTCGTATTGACCCACACCAGGTTCCACGGCAGATCGAGCTTCACCCAATCGCGCGAGTAGGTGTTCGTCTGTGCATCGAACGACGGTAGCCCCTTCCGCACCAGCAGCGCGCTGGTGAACCCCACGAACAGCATGATAACCGCCGTGAGCCCCAGCACCAGCCCCAGGCGTGCACGACGCAGGCGCTCGCCGTAATCAAACGAGCCACCTTCGCCATTTCCGTTCCCGCCGCCCCCAAACGACGGAGGCGTGCCTCCGCCTTCACCGATTCGAGGGTCCTTGACTGCAAGCTTCGGGGCCAATGTGGACATACCTAATGACGGGTCAATGCTTTCCACCATCGGGCGGGTCGTCCTGCTTAATGAAGTCGTGAGGCGCACCCGGCACGCCGTACTCGTACGGCCCGTGATTCACGACGGGCGTTCGCCCACCGAAGTTGTCATGCGGAGGCGGCGTAGCGGTCGTCCACTCCAAGGTCGTCGCATCCCAGGGATTGTCGGTCGCCTTTGCTCCCTTGAACATGCTCCAGAACAGGTTGATCACGAAGATGAACTGCGCGGCAATGGTGACGAATGCAGCGTAGGTCATGAATTCCTGCACGGGCATGAGGTGATGCAGGTACTTCAGCTCGGTGAGCTGCGAGTAACGCCGCGGATGCCCGGCCATGCCTAAATAATGCATCGGCATAAAGATGGCATAGGTCCCGATAAAGGTTAGCCAGAAATGTGCCTTGCCCATGCCTTCGTTCATCATGCGTCCGAACATCTTGGGGAACCAGTAGTAGGTTGCAGCGAAGATCCCAAAGATCGCAGCCACGCCCATAATGAGATGGAAGTGCCCGACTACGAAGTAGGTGTCGTGCAGCGGAATGTCGAGCGTGGGCTGCGCCAGGAACGGCCCGCTCAATCCGCCCGAGACAAACAAGGAAACGAAGCCAACCGCGAACAGCATGGGCGTGTAGAAACGCACGCGCCCTTTATGGATCGTGCCCAGCCAGTTGAAAGTCTTGATCGCGGAGGGCACGCCGATCCCCATGGTCAGCAGCGAGAACGCGAAAGCTGAGTAGGGGCTCATGCCGCTCATAAACATGTGATGGCCCCAGACCATGAAGCCCAGGAAGCCGATCGCGAGCATTGCGTAGACCATGGCGCGGTAACCGAAGATCGGTTTGCGCGAGAAGGTCGAGAGCAGCTGCGACGCGACACCCATGCCGGGAAGGATCGCGATATACACTTCGGGGTGCCCGAAGAACCAGAACAGGTGCTGCCACAAAAGCGGCGAGCCGCCTTTGTGGACCGTGAGCTGGCCGTTCATCACGTCCACTGGAACGAAGAAGCTCGTACCCAGATTGCGGTCCATCAGCAACAGGATGCCCGCCGACAACAGAACGCCGAAGGCCAGCAGTCCCAAAATCGCGGTAATAAACCACGACCACACGGTCAGGGGCATGCGGAAGAACGTCATGCCCTTGGCGCGCAGGTCGAGCGTGGTCGTGATGAAGTTGAGCGCGCCCATTAGCGATGCGGCGCAAAAGATCGCAATGCTCGTGATCCAGAGATCGGCACCAAGGCCCTCGCCCGGGCCTGCTGACTGAATCGCGCTTAACGGCGGATAACCCGTCCAGCCATGCAGTGGCGCGCCGCCCGTGACGAAGAAGGCGGCGATCATCACCACGAAGGCCACGAACGTCGTCCAGAACGAAAGCATGTTCAGGACTGGGAACGCCATGTCAGGCGCGCCGATCTGGATGGGCAGAAAGTAATTGCCAAAGCCGCCCTGCGGCGCGGTGGTCAGCACGAAGAACACCATGATCGTGCCGTGCATGGTGAGCAGGCTGAGATACATTTCCGGCTGAATGTGCCCGAGGAACGGGATATTCGCCTGCGGCCAGATCAGGTGAATGCGCATCAGCAGCGAAAGAATCATTCCCACCCAGACTGCTGTCAGCGCGAGAAAGAAATACTGGAGGCCGATGACCTTGTGATCGAGGCTGAAGATATATTTCCGAACAAAGCCCTGCGGGGCCGCATGGGCATGAACTACTTCCGAGGTCGCCATTATTGTTTCTCCGCCTCCCGGGCCACGAGCCATTTGTCGAACTCTTCCTGACTGACAACTTTCACCATGCCATGCATCTTGTAGTGGCCCAGGCCGCAAAGCTCGGCGCAGGCAATTTCATAGTCGCCGATCTCGGTGGGCGTGAAGTGCATGTGAATGGCGAGGCCGGGAACTGCGTCCTGCTTGAAGCGCATGTTGGGAATAAAGAAGCTGTGAATGACGTCGACTGCCCGCAGCGTCAGGTCGACCTGGCGATTCACGGGAAGAAACATCGTGCCCGTCACGACATCATCTTTCGCGGCTGGGTCGCTGGTATCGAGCCCGATCGCAGCTTCATTGCCCGCGGAGGGATCCATCAGCTTGGGGCTGGTCAGGCCAAACTTGCCGTCGGGCCCGGGGTAGCGAAAGTACCAGGCGAACTGCATGCCGGTGACTTCCACCGGAACCGCCGAAGGGGAAGCCGGCTCAAAGCGCTCGGCTGCCCAGATCTGGCTGCCCATCAGGTTCAAGCCCACGAACAGGACGGCGGTTAGCACCGTCCAGATAATTTCCAGCGTCGTGTTGCCGTGGGAGTAGTCAACCTTGGGTGACTCCGGGCCACGATCGCGATACTGCCACACGAACAGTCCCAGGGCGCACTGCGCCGCCACAAAGACGATCCCCATGGCGATGTAGGTGTGGTTGAACTGGCGATCGATCGCCGCCGCGGCGGCCGAAGCTCCCGCCGGTAACCACCAGGGATGCCAGATGAAGAAGTATGTGCTGACGAAAGTGATTAGCCAGATGACCGCGAGAAGCGCGAGGCCCATCTACAACGACCTCCAGGGGATTCCGATTTTCCTCACACCGCAGCCTGTGCGTCGTTCGGGAAAGCTGCGGATGGAGCGGAAGTCTATCACAGCCGCATGTGACAAGCGCAAGCCGCTTTTGGAAGGCGAGTACTGCAAACCGCTTCCGGGTCGCAGGCTACAATGCATTCCTGTATGGCAGGCAGCGCCAAAGGCCGCGGGCACGACACCCGCTACGTACAGTTGCAGAAGAACTACTGTTTCGCATGCGGCGGAAATAATCCGGGAGGCATGCGGCTAAAATTCACGTACGACGAAGAGCGCGATTGCTTCGTCTGCCGCTTCCGGCTAAGCAAGCGCTACACCGGGCCTCCGGGACACTGCCATGGAGGAATCATTGCGACGATTCTTGACGAGGCGATGGGCAAGGTAAACAAGCTGCGCCAAGTGGTCGCGCTGACCTCGGAGATCAAGGTGAAGTACTTGAAACCCGTGCCGTTGAACAAACCCCTACGGGTCGAGTCGCGTGAAGTACACGTCCGCGGCCGCGAGCACGTAAACATGGCCGAGATCTTGAATCAGAAAGATGAAGTGTTGGCCAGCAGCGAAGGACTGTTCATCGCGATCGATCCGAAGAAGATGTTTGCGAAGTTTGTAGAGAAATAAGCATGCGCAGGGCAGCCGCCCTCGGCTGTCGGCGTCCCAACAGCCTAAGCCCGACGAAGCAATGCCACACCCGATTCCCACATCTTGTTCTGTTTCTCGCCCCAAGCGGGGAACGCCTGACCCAGAATGCGGAAGAACCTCATCATCCCTGGCTCGCGGTTCACTTTCCGGGCGGTCAAGGCCATATTGTTAAAGTCGACGGGCTCCCAACCTCGCTCGCGATAAAACCGGCGCCAGTCTGCAGGAGCAAATCTCATCGGCGAATTGGCCGCCTCAAAGTGCTGCCCCCATCTGCGGTTGATCCAATCAAGCACCGCGGGCGATATCACCTCGGCTAGCCAGTACTGGAAATGATTCTGCGCGTGCAGGTCCTTCGCCAGCGAGGTCACCTTTTCCTCGTCAAGGTAAGTCAGCAATCCTTCCGACATCACGGCAATCCGCTCAGCTTTCTGATTGAGTTGGGCAAAGAGATCGCGACGCTGGGCCACGTCCCCCAAATGCTGCGTAATCACCTGCAGCTGACAACGAGGCGTTTCGCCGATGAGCATCTCGCGCTTTGCGTCGACGATCTCAGGTAAATCCACCTCGACCCACCGCAATCCGGAAGGCAGCTCGAGCCGGTAGGGACGGGAGTCCAGTCCTGCCGCTAGATTCACCAGCATATCGATCGTTTCCTTCGAAAGCAGATTGCCGATAGCGTGGTCGAACAGGTAAGTACGAACCGTAATGGCCCAGTAGTTCTGATGGAGTCGTCGAGCGATCAATTCGCCTCGCTCGCCCGCCAGGCGTCGGGCATATGGATCGCGGAAGATCGCGTCCCGCCGCTCGGTCTCGGTCGCCCGGTGGAATGCCACCCACCGCGCAGTATCCGAGATCGATCGAATGAGAGGCTCCGGCATCGGCACATCCTCAAAAACAGGTTACATTATGCTTACGCGGTAGATCGAGGTCCTGGTCATGTCGTGGGGAAGCCGCCGCCCTCGGCTGTCCGGCCGAGCGAAGCTCGACATTCCTATCCACCGTTTAACGTCATGCGCGCAACACCTTTCCCAACGCCTCCACTCCTCTCCGAATTTCCTTCGGATCCACCGCCGCAAAACCCAGGATCAACCCTTCGCGTTGCGACCGCCCCGAAGCATAACGGCTCAGCGGCACAACCTCGACATTCTTCTGCGCGGCTAAATCCGCGATCCGCTCGGCTTGCAGCCCACGCCTCAGCCAGCCCACGGTCTGCAACCCGGCTTCAACACCGGAAATCTCGAGAGCGTGCTCTAATTGCTCCTTGGAACTCTCCAGCAGTACTTTAAGCCGCTCGGCATATAACTCGCGCATGCGGCGAATGTGCCGAGCGAAGTGTCCCTCAGTGATGAAGTCGCAGAGGATCGCCTGCTCCAGCAGCGGAGGATGATGCGTGCTCACTGACTCGGCAGCGGCGAACACATCCACCATGTCACTCGGCACCACCAGATAGCCCAAGCGCAGAGCTGGGAAGAGCACGGCCGTAAAGCTGCCCGCGAAGATAACGACTCCTGACCGATCCAGCCCCTGCAGCGCCGGAATCGGCCGCCCCGAATACCGATATTCGCTGTCGTAGTCGTCCTCGAAAATCATCGTGCCCGAACGCCGCGCCCAATCGAGCAGTGATAGTCGCCGGCGCAGGCTCATCGTCACGCCTAAGGGAAACTGGTGTGCTGGCGTAACGTAGACCAAGCGTGGAGGCTTCGATTTCGCCCGGCCCCGTTCGAAATCGAGGCCTTCTTCATCCACCGGCACAGGGCAGGTGTTCGCACCCAGCGCTTTGAAAACCACGGCCGCACCCGGGTAGCCGGGCTCTTCTATCCACACCGGCTCAGCGGGGTTCAGGAAAATGCGCGCCGTGCGGTCGAGCGCCTCCTGCGCGCCTGACACGATCAGCACCTGGTCGGCCGTGCATTTCACGCCGCGCGAAGTATTCAGATAATCCGCCACGGCCTCGCGCAATGGCCGATAGCCCAACGCCTCGCCACCCGAGAGGAGACTCGTCGACACGCGCCGCAGGCGCCTCGCCGCAACCTGCGCCCATAAAGTCATAGGAAAATGGTCGAGTGCAGGCTGATTTGGGCGGAACGCGCGCATCGGCCTGGGCGCTGTCCCACGAAATGGCTGCAGCCGCCGCGCGTACTCCGAAAGCGCCACTCGCGCATGAGGCAAATGTTTCTTCGGACGGGGGCCTCGCACGTCGAGCAACTGCTCGGGCAGCACCTGGCTGACGTAGGTTCCCGATCCCGATCGCCCCTCCACGTATCCTTCCGCTTTCAGTTGATCGAAGGCGGCCACGATGGTCGCGCGCGACAGTCCATAAGCCGAAGCCAGGTCCCGGGTAGCCGGCAAGCGCGCGCCCGGCCGAAGGTGTCCCTCCAGGATTGCCCCGCGGAGTTCGCCGTACAGCCAGCGGTGTAGGTTCTGTCCCGCCGGAGGGCCGAGCAGGCTGAGGGGCAGGGAAGTGGTCTCACGCGCCATAAAAGTGGTATGGACAGAATAACGTAAATGGACGGTCGTAGAAGTCCAATTTGTTTTAGTCTTTCGGTAGGGCGAGCGATGCGCGAGATGGATCTTCCGCGCCCGGCAGCGAGTCTATGGATTACGGCGTGCTGATCCGAAGAGCGATCCCGGAAGACGCCGCTGCAATTGCCCGCGTGCTGCGAGACTCGTTCGCGGAGTTTGAAGAGTTGTACACGCGGGGCGGCTTCGCGGCCACTGTACTGAACCCCGAGGGCGTGAGACTACGCATCGAGGAAGGTCCGGTTTGGGTTGCGATGCCTAGAGGGGAGATTGCTGGTACGGCGTCGGTCGTTTGCAAGGGAGAGTCTGATCTTTATGTCCGCGGACTGGCTGTTGTCCCGCGAGCCCGAGGGCATGGTCTTGCTGCTGCCTTGCTGAGTGAAGTCGAGCGGTTCGCACGGCAGGAACAATGTCATCGTCTGTTCTTGACTACGACGCCATTCCTCGACAGCGCGATTCGACTCTATGAGCGATCGGGCTACAAACGAGTTCTGAACGGCGAGAGGGACCTGTTCGGTACCCCGCTGTTCACGATGGAGAAAGTCAACGACTGAAGATTTCAGAGTCACAGAAAGGACCCACTATGTCGCAGAACAACGGTAGTTCTACCAGCCTGCGCCTGAAGACTGGCCTCGCCGAAATGCTCAAGGGTGGAGTGATTATGGACGTCACCGATGCCCACCAGGCCGAAATCGCCGAGAAGGCCGGCGCCGTGGCCGTCATGGCGCTCGAGCGCGTTCCCGCACAAATCCGCGCCGAAGGCGGCGTGGCGCGCATGGCGTCGCCGAAGAAGATCCGCGAGATCATGGCGTCGGTTTCGATCCCCGTCATGGCGAAATGCCGCATCGGCCACTTCGCCGAAGCGCAAATCCTCGAAGCGCTGGGCGTCGACTACATCGACGAATCCGAGGTGCTCACACCAGCCGATGAGTCCCACCACGTCGACAAGCACGCCTTCAAGGTCCCCTTTGTCTGCGGCGCCCGCAACCTAGGCGAAGCCCTCCGCCGCATCGCCGAAGGCGCAGCCATGATCCGCACCAAGGGCGAAGCCGGCACGGGCGACGTCGTCCACGCCGTCAAACACATGCGCCAGATAGTGCAGGAGATGAAGATCCTCACCGTGCTGAGCGAAGAAGAACTCTATGCCAAGGCGAAAGAGCTCCAGGCGCCTTACGAACTGATCCGCATGGTTGCCAAGGCAGGGAAGCTACCAGTGCCGAACTTCTCTGCGGGCGGAATTGCCACCCCGGCGGACGCCTCTCTGGTCATGCAACTCGGTGCCGAGGCGGTGTTTGTGGGCTCAGGTATCTTCATGAAAAATTCGACCGAGTTCGCCGACCCGGTCGAGGCCGAGAAGCGTGCCCGCGCCATCGTCCGCGCGACCACACACTATCAGGACCCTAAAGTATTACTTGAAGTCAGCGAGGACCTGGTCGGGGCGATGAAAGGACTGGCTGTTTCGGCCCTGGACGAAGCGCACATGCTGCAGACGCGAGGATGGTAGAGAGGAGGCTGCTAGCTCTTGGCCACTAGCTGTTAGCCGGCCTTTGCGCGCGGCGACAGCTCTCGTGAAACTCCCAAGGTTCTTCGCTGTGAGCGTGCGGACCCAAGGGGGAATCCAAGCTAAGAGCCAAGAACTAACAGCTAAGAGCCGTATTTATGAAGATTGGTGTGTTAGCCATTCAGGGCGACTTCGACGCCCACAGAAAGCGCCTCGAGGAACTCGGCGCCGACGTGGTCCTAGTCCGTAAACGGGAGCAATTCGACGAGATCGATGGACTGATCATCCCCGGCGGAGAGTCAGGCGCGTTCCTGAAAATCCTCGGCGAGGAGGGTTTGGCCAAATTGAAAGATTTCGTGCGCGCCAAGCCAACCTTCGGCACTTGCGCAGGTGCCATCATGCTGGCCCGCGAAGTCACCAACCCCGAGCAACCCGGCCTGGGCGCCCTCGACATTCGCATTCGACGCAACGCCTACGGCCGTCAGATCGACAGTTCCATCCGCACAGGAAGACTGGGCGAGTCCCCGCTCGAGATGGTGTTCATACGAGCTCCAAAGATCGAGGCGGTCGGCCCCAACGTCGAAGTAATCGCCACCGAAGGAAAGGACCCTGTCGCTGTCCGGCAGGGAAAAGCCATGGCCGCCACTTTTCATCCGGAACTGAGCGACGACCTCCGCGTCCACGAGAAATTTCTGGAGCTCGTAAGCAACGGCCACAAATAGCGCAAACCCTGGCCCGCTCGCTTCCATTCGAACCGCTCGCCCTTCGTTAGGGCGGGCAGCCAAACTCACAGCTGCACGGGCTCTCCACCCCAGTCCTCAGGTTTCACATCGGCAATCGACTCCGAGAAGGACCACACGTATCCGTTGAGATCTTCGGCGGAGTATTGCCGTTCGCCGTATGGGTAATCCTGGGGTGGACGCAGAATCACGGCTCCGTGCCGCCGAGCCTGCTCGTGGTGCTCGTCGGCGTCTGCCACGCGCACCATCACCGAGGCCCCGCTATTCCTCTGCGGCCCTGGCGTCTTCTGTTCCGTCACGACCATCGCCCCGTCCCCGACGTTCAACTGCACGCGGTGGTCGCCGATGAAAATTCGCACGCTGAAGCCAAAAGCGTCGCACAACCAGGCTGCAGCCCGCCGCACATCGGGGTAGGCGAGCTGGGGAATCACGGTGCACTGCGGGATCGATCGGTTGGGAATCATCAGGGGGACTCCGGGGTTCGGCTGAATCCAGTCTATCGCGGCGCCGGGTGCCCATTCGCGCGCCAGATTTTTTCGCTTGACATCGGCATTATGTAACCGTAGAGTTACATATTATGCGGAACCAAATGGTTACGTATTCTTCGGAGGCCACCTTCAGCGCGCTCGCCGACCCGACCCGCCGGGCCGTCCTCGACCTGCTGCGCGGAGGCCGCCAGCCGGCCGGGCAAATCGCGCAGGCGTTCCCCGTGTCGCGGCCTGCCATTTCCAAACACCTTCGCCTATTGCGGCGCGCACACCTGGTGAACGAACAGCGTGAGGGCCGCAACCGGTTTTACCAGCTGAACCCGGCACCCCTGAAGGCGGTGGACTCCTGGCTCGAGCAGTACCGCATGTTCTGGATGACAAGCTTGAACAACTTGAAGGCCTTCGTAGAGTCCGAGTATGCGAAGGAGCTGGCTGCCGGACCCGCACCACCCACAAAACCGGGCCGTCCAAGGCGCACGGCGAAAGGGAAATCGGGCCGCGTGGAATAAGAAGGAAGAGATCTGACCAAGATCGAAAACTGCTCATTCAAATTTTCAACGACAAGGAGAAATCCGCCCATGAAATCGTTTCGCAGCCTCGCCGCAGCAACTTTTCTGCTCGCGTCCGTCGCCGCATTTGCGCAATCCGATGCCAAGAGCACGTTTGAGCGCCTGCAGACCCTTAATGGCACCTGGGAAGGGAAGAGCAGCCAAGGGGACCCCTTGCGTGTGACCTTCCGCCAGACGAGCGGCGGCACTGCCATCCTGAGCGAACTCACCGGCAAGGGCGAGGACATGATTACCATGTTCCACATGGACAACAACCGTGTCCTCATGACCCACTACTGCAGCGCCGGCAACCAACCCCGCATGCAGGCCAGCATGTCGCCCGACGGCAAGACCATCACTTTCACCTTCATCGACGCCGCGAACCTGGCGACCCCCAAGGCCGGACACATGGCTCACATGGTCCTCACCATCCCCGATGGGGACCATCACACTGAGGAGTGGACCTTTGTGATGGATGGCAAAGAGATCAAGGAGCACTTCGAATTGATGCGGGCCAAGGCATCAATGTAGCGGCCTGGCCCACAGACGACCGAGGAATGGGATGGCAAAGGTCAACATCACCCCCGATCGCGATGCGGTGATCTCAGAAGTCGAGATCGCCGCACCGCCAGACCGCGTGTTCGAAGCGCTGGTGAACCGCGAACACGTCTCTCAGTGGAGTAATGGCGACGCCTACCAGCTGGTGCACTGGGAACTGGACCCTCGCATCGGCGGCAAATGGCGTTCGACCTCGCGGGAAAAGACGAGCTCCAAAATCTTCGATCATTGGGGCGAAATTGTCGAAGTCGATCGCCCTCGGGTTCTCGCTTACACCTGGTTCGCCAACTGGCACACCGACCAGTCCCACCCAACGATGGTGCGCTGGGAGCTGAATCCCACGGCGACCGGTACCAATCTGAAAGTCACGCACAGAGGTCTGGCCGCGCTGCCGGGCGCCTGCGAGGGCTACGGCCAGGGTTGGCCGGGACTGGTGGAAGCTGTCAAGACATTCGTAGAGAGTAGACAAGGAGCACGGGCATGACATCCGCCACTGCTACGCCGAACCAGGACGCTCTGGTCTCTGAGATCCACATCGCCGCCCCGCCGGAGCACGTATTCCAGGCGCTCATCGACGAAAAGAAGGTCATGCAGTGGTGGACCAGCGACGAGTGCCACATCAAGTCATTCTCGCTCGAGCCGCGCAAGGGTGGACGCTGGATCTACGACTCCAAATCCGGCAATCACAATGTGAACGGCGTAAACCAGTTCCATTGCGAAGGGGAAGTTCTGGAGTACGCTCCGCCGCGCGTGCTCAGCTACACCTGGATCGCAAATTGGCACGATCGCCCGTTGGAGAGGACGGTTGTGCGCTGGGAACTCGCCAACAGCAAGGGAGGGACACTGGTGCGTGTAACTCACAGCGGCCTGGCCGAGTTGCCCATCGCCCGCAAGGATTATTCCGGCGGCTGGCCGGGAGTATTGCAGGCCCTCAAGAATTACATCGAGGCCGCAGGAAAACAGCTGTTTAGGGAGGCGCACACAATGGAAAACATCTCGAACGCAATCAGTCAAGACGCGATCGAAGCTGAAGTTTTTATCGCCGCTCCTCCCGAGCGCGTGTTTCAAGCGTTGATCGAACCGCAAGAAGTGCTCGCATGGTGGGGACAAGCTGGCGTATATCGTTGCACCGAATTTAACAGCGACTTGCGTGTTGGGGGAAAGTGGCGCAGCGCCGGCAACGGCGGGCACAATGACCACTTCAGCGTAACCGGAGAGTACATGGTGGTCGATTCTCCCCGCGTTCTTGCCTACTCCTGGGTGGCAAGCTGGACCGGCGACGCAAAGACCACGGTTCGGTGGGAACTTGAGCCTGCGGATCAGGGAACGCGGGTCAGACTGCGCCACAGCGGCCTGGCGGCCCATCCGGAAATCGCGCAAGCGTATCGAGGCTGGCCGAGAATGCTTGGTTGGCTGAAGGCATTCCTGGAGGAAGGCGAAACCGTCGAAATGCGCAAGGCAATTTCAGCCTAGCGGATTTTCCCAGACCCTTTAGGAATCAATATGAGACAGGCTTAGCTTCCCAGGAGGATTCATGGCGACCATTGCCATCACACCCGACCAGAACGTCATCGAGGCCGAGATTTTCGTGGCTGCGCCCCGCGAGCGCGTCTTCCAGGCCCTGACCGACCCCAGCCAGACGCCGCTCTGGTGGGGACAGAAAGGCATGTACCAGGTCACCCGAAGCGAAGCCGACTTTCGCCCGGGCGGCAAGTACTTTAGCGAGGGTGAGGGCGCGGATGGCAAAAAGTTCCGCGTGGAGGGCGAGTATCTGGAGATTGACCCGCCAAGGCTGATCGTACAAACGTGGGTGCCCAGCTTCAGCGACATCACGGGGACAGTTGTGCGGTGGGAGTTGGAATCCCGTTCAGTGCACGGATTGCATACCTCAGGGCCGAGGCGCATGGGCACCGGAACCCTGGTGAAACTGCGGCATACCGGGTTTGCCAACAACCGTCCGGCCGCCGAGGATCACGCCCGCGGATGGCAGCGCGTCCTGGGCTGGATGCAGGCGTTCGTGGAGAAAGGTGAAACTGCAGATACGCGCGAGCCCGTGTCCGCCTGAAGCCCAGCAGGGAGACCAGGGAAGGGCTACTTCACGCCCTTCTCCGGATCCCACGATCCCTGCAGCTTGCGCACAAAGACAATCTGCCCTGTGTGATAGGCGTTGTGTGTGCCGATGTGCGCGAGCTCAGAAGCCCACGATTCGAGTTGCTTCTCGTCGGCGGCTTCGACGATCTTCTCCAGCTCGGTCATCACTTGATCGAGCCGCTGCTGGATCGAGGCCCATTGCTTGGCATCGAACTTGTCGAAGGTCTCCTCGTTGTTCCCGCTAAATTGATCCTGCTTCTGGCCCTTGAACTTCTGCAGCTCCCGCTCGTTCCAGAACACCAGGTGATAGGCGAGCTGCCCTACCGAGTGGTTGCCGGCACCTTGCTTCCAGCTGGCCTGCTCCGGCGTCAGTCCCGCGACGGCAGTGTTGACATCGACGAACCAGTCTTTGGAGTTGTGTGTGGTGCGCAGCTGCTCAAGCAGGATGCTACGGAGGGTCACAGGAGATCTCTTCTCCTGTGCCTGGGCAAAAAGAGAGATTGACACAACCAATAGCACAGAGATGCGCTTCATCAAGACTCTCCTGAACAAGGTGACAGCAGCATGATAGACGTATCGCGAGCCCAGTTGGAGAGCAGAGAGCCGCTCTATCCTGCGCTATACTTGACCCAGGATGGCCTCGGATCGCCCCAAAAAGTTCTACCTGGAAACCTTCGGTTGCCAGATGAACGTGCATGACTCGGAGAAGGTCATTGGCACGCTCATTTCCGAGGGGTACCGCCAGGTTGAGACCGTTGAGGAGGCAGACCTCGTCCTCTACAACACCTGCTCCATCCGCAACAAAGCGGAGCAGAAAGTTTTCCATCGCTTGGCAGACTACAAGCGCTTCCAGAAAGAAGGCAAGGTCTTCGGCGTGCTCGGCTGTGTCGCCCAGCAGGAAGGCGAAAAAATTTTCGAGCGCGCCCCGCACGTCTCCATGGTCTGCGGATCGGCCTCCTACCGCAGCCTTCCCCAGATGCTGGTGCAGATCGAAGCAGGGAATCGGCACGTTACCGGCCTCGACGATCGCCAGACTGACGAGTGTTTCGAGACCGAGTTCACCTCGCGGACCAATCCCCACCGCGGCTACATCACGATTATTGAAGGTTGCGACAAGTTCTGCTCCTACTGCGTTGTGCCCTTCACCCGCGGCAAAGAGCGAAGCCGGACGTCAGACTCCGTACTCGCCGAAGCCCGCCAGATGGCTGATCTCGGCTACACCGAAATCCAGTTGCTCGGCCAGAACGTCAATTCCTACAAGGATCCGGCAGGGAAGAAGTCCTTCGCGGAACTGCTGGCCGCTGTGGGCGAGGTCCCCGGGATCCACCGCGTGCGCTTCACCACCTCACACCCGCGCGACTTCGGCAAAGATATCGTCGATGCCATCGACGCTGTTCCCACGCTTTGCGACCACGTGCATCTGCCCGTGCAGAGCGGCTCAACCCGCGTGCTCGACGCCATGCAGCGTCTCTACTCGCGCGAGCAGTACCTGGAGCGGATCGCGTGGCTGAAGTCCGCCAAACGATCGATCAGCCTGACGACCGACATCATCCTGGGGTTCCCGGGCGAAACCGAGGCGGAATTCGAACAAACCCTTAGGCTGCTCGATGACGTCGAATACGACGGAGTGTTTTCGTTCAAGTATTCACCGCGCCCCAACACACCCGCGCTGGAACTCGAGGACGCGATCCCCGATACGGAGAAGTCACGCCGCCTCGCCATCCTGATGGAGCGCCAGCGGGAAATCCAAAGGCGATTGAATCATAAGCATGAGGGGGAAACCCTTGAAGTAATGGTTGAGGGGAAAAACGAAGCTCGCGCGCAGTGGATCGGGCGCACTTCACAGAATAAGACGTTGAACTTCACTGCACCGGCCGACCGCCGTCTCGCACTCGGCGCTTACGTGCCTGTGCTGATTACAGGCAGCTTTCCCAACAGTCTGCTCGGTGAGTTGGTGGTATAAGGGGGAAAGTTCGTAAGGCCGACCTCCAGGGGTGTTCGATGGAAGTAGAAATGAAAATTCGCGGCCTCATGATGGATCCCGTGACGAACATGCCCATCGTCATCCTCAAAGACATCGGCAGCGACACGGTGCTGCCGATCTGGGTCGGTGTCTACGAGGCCAACGCCATCGCACTGGAGATCGAAAAAGTCACAACGCCCCGGCCCATGACCCACGACCTCATCAAGAACGTTCTGGTTGGGCTGGAGTCGCAGGTACGCAAGGTCGTCGTCACCGAATTGCGCGATGACACCTTCTTCGCAGTGATCTGGGTGGAACGCGACGGCCGCATCATCAGCATCGACTCGCGCCCCTCTGACGCGCTCGCCCTGGCTCTGCGCATGGACTGCCCCATCTTCGTCGAAGATGACGTGCTGAAATCGTCAAAAGTCGCCGCCAGCAATTCCGAGCGTCTCACCCCCGAAGACCTGCGCAAGATGCTCGAGGACCTCAACGACGAGGATCTAGGCCGGTACAAGATGTAGGGAAGCGGGCCATGAGCTACGAGCGGCGAGCGATCTGAGCTTTCCGATGTTCGCTCTATGCTCGAGGCTCGCAGCTCGAAGCCTCTTTTCATGGATCCCGCCTCTCAACTCCAGCGCATCTATCTCGCCGGCTTTGAACTCCAGACCTTCGACCGTTTCCCCAAGTGCATTGGCGTTGTCCGCGACGGCTGCATCGCGTTGCTCGTGCCAGGAGTCGACGGCCTGCAGATCTTGGGCGCCGCCGGCTGGCGTTTGGGGGAAGCCATCGGCGTTCTAGTCGAGAGGGACGGACGACAGGTATTCCAGAACAAGAGTGAAATCGTGGAGGCGACCCCGGAGCGTCTGGAGTTGCTGCGGAAGTTCAAGGAAGACTTGAAGAATCTATTAGCGGCGCCTGCGGCAGACGAATCGCCAGCGCCGTCTCGATAAAACGCTTCGGGTAACTGGGTTGATTGGTTACTGCACTCCCGCAAACTCAGCAGAGCTATAATCCAGCCTCAACCTTCCGATCAGGAGTGCTTGCATGTGTGCGGGCGGAACCCGAATCGGGCAGATTCAAGAGCAGCGTACTTTACATAATACCTGTTATCGGACATTACATATGCAATGCATATTGCGGATAGCCGCGGGCCTCTCTCTGCCCATCCTCCTACTCGCCCAGCCGGCCCCCCCCGGGCGAGGGATCCTTGGACAAGGCGGCTCCGCCGTCGACGCCGGCATTGCGGCCAACGCGGTCCTGGGCGGCGCTGAACCCATAGTGATCTCAGTGCTTGTAAACTCTCAGCTGTGACCTGTCGCCTGCACCTGCAGTGCTGACGCCAACACGATCTTAGGGTGAAACAGAGTCCCGGCCACGCGAGTCGCGATCGCGATCAGGTCCGACTGCCCGTAAAAGACTTTCACCTGCTTGGCACGGGAAAACTCCGGCAAGTTCACCGCCCTCCCGCTCCGGATTAAAGCCGCCACCTCATCGTTTGCTGTGATTGACGGCATGGCGGGCAGCAGCTTGCGGGGATGCACGAAAAACTCATCGCACTTCCCTCTCGCCGCGCCGGTCTCGACTTCCTCCAGCGTATGCGCGTCGGCGATCGTGAATTCGGCCACCGCAGTCCGGCGCAGCGATGCCAGGTGGGCGCCGCACCCCGCCATCGCCCCCAGATCGTGCGCCAGGGAGCGCATGTAGGTCCCTGAGGCGACTCGCGCACGAAACTCGGCACAGTCATTCGCAAAAGACGGAATTTCGAATTCCTTGATCTCGACCGAGGCCGGCTCGAGCTTCACTTCTTTTTTCTTGCGCGCCAGCTTATATGCCGGAACCCCATGGATCTTTTTCGCCGAGAATGGCGGCGGCAGCTGCTCGATCAAGCCACGAAACCGTTCTGCCAACTGCTGCAGTTCGCTGAGCGAAGTCTGCACACTCTTCGCCCCTCCCACCGGCTCTCCCTCAGCGTCGTAGGTATCGGTCGCAAAGCCGAACCGAATCGTGCCTTCATAGCTCTTTTCCGACTCGGTATAGAACTGAGCCAGGCGCGTCAGGTTCCCCACCACCAGCGGCAAAACTCCGGTCGCCAGCGGATCGAGCGTGCCCAGGTGCCCGACTGAACGCTCTCCCAGAATGCGGCGCACACGGTTCACCACGTCATGCGAGGTGAAGCCGGACGGCTTGTCGATGATGAGCACCGCGTTCATGAGAGAATTCCAGTTTACGTCTTCCGAAGACTTTTGTTCTGATTCCTTATGTTTCCTTTGCGCGACGATCAGCCAGTATTCAGCACGCCCTACGTCAACTATTTCCTGATCGCCTTCAACATCTTCATCACCTTCCTGGAGTGGCAGCTGGGCTGGCAAAGCCGCAGTCTGCACTCGCTGATTTCCCAGTACGGAGTGGTCCCGCGGCAGGAAATAGGGTTGCTCACGGGCGTTCCGGCCTTCAACCCGCTCGGCGCCTTGGTTCCATTGGTGACCTCGATGTTCATCCACGGTGGTTGGGGCCACGTGCTCGGCAACATGTGGATGCTGTGGCTCTTCGGAGACAACATCGAAGACTACCTCGGCCACGTCGGCTACATCGTTTTCTACCTGCTCAGCGGCATAGCCGCCATGCTCACTCACATTTTGTTCAATGCCAACTCGATCATGCCTGCTATAGGTGCCAGTGGCGCGATTGCCGGCGTGATGGGCGCCTACCTGATTCTCTATCCGCGAGCCCGCGTGCTCACCTGGATCTTCGTTCTCATTGTGCCCATCCCGGCCTGGATCTGGCTGGTGATCTGGGCCGGCGAACAGTTCTTGAGTGGAGCCGCCGAGTCCCTCAGCTACGCAGGTCAGGCGGCCGCTGGCGGCGTGGCGTTTTGGGCCCACGTCGGAGGCTTCGTCGTTGGGATGCTCATGATCCGCCTGTTCCCTGGACGCCGGCACCGCTACCGCTACGGAACGTGGTGAGGCCCTTGTGCATGCCACCGCCAACACTTAATGATTTACTTTAAGTCTTAAGTAGAACCGGCGATCCGCAAAAGATGGCACCAGGCTGCTGGGAACTGGCAACTGCCCTCACAGCACTCCTGCCGTCGGCAAAATTGTCAACTCCTCAACAGTAGCGTTTTCGGGCAGTAGGATCGCATTTACCACCGCTCTCGCGATCGTCTCTGGTTTCATCATCTTCGCCCGCGGCGCTTCCGGCCAGAGTGTGTTCCAAATTTCCGTGTCGGTGGCGCCGGGCATCAGGGCAATGACTCGAATCCCGCTGGGCCGCAACTCTTCCCGCAGCGTATTAGTCAGGCCCAGCGCTCCGTGTTTGGAAGCGTTGTAGGCGGAAGACCCAGCAAAGGCCCGCGTGGCCGCGATCGACAAGTTGTTCACAATCACGCTTCCCTTTCGCATCAGCGGCAGGACTTCGCGCGTCACCAGAAACGTTCCCGTGAGGTTGGTCTCGATCACCTCGCGCCACACGCTGTAACGGAGCTTCGCGACAGGCATGCTGGCGTGAGCCACACCGGCGTTGTTCACAAGTATGTCGACGTGGCCAAACTGCCGGCCCACGCTTTCAGACAGGCTCCTCACCGTTTCCGTGTCGCGCACGTTGCACATCTTGGCCAGCACCTGCATACCGCGGCACTTCAGTTCCCTGCCGACCTTTTCGAGTGGCGGCAATGTCCGGCCCGTCAGAACTAGATCACATCCGCGCTCTGCGAGCGCACGCGCGATGGCCAACCCAATGCCTCGGCTGGCACCAGTGATAAGGGCCACCTTTCCCCGGAGCGGAGACTTCGCGGACTTTTTCGAGCCGTTCGGCATTGTGTAAGAATACTCGTTCTGTTCGCAGTTGCTTCCCCGGAGGAAAGCACGATTGCCTGTTCCTCGCATCGCTGTGGTTGGAAGCTACGCCACCGGTCTGACCCTTCGCGTGAAACGCCTGCCCAGCCGGGGCGAGACGGTGCTGGCTTCCGGCTATCGTGCCGACTGCGGTGGCAAGGGCTCCAATCAGGCGGTCGGCTGCGCCCGGCTCGGTGCGCAAGTTACCTTCGTTGCTAGCATCGGCAACGACGACTTCGGCAAGGTGGCTCTGCAGCTCTATCGCGAAGAAGGCATCGACATCAAGTTCCTGCGGCAGAGACCTGACGTTCCCACCGGTGTGGGTTTCATCCTAGTCGATGAAGAAGGGCACAATTGCATTGCCCTCGATCCGGGCGCGAACGAATCGCTGTCCCCCTCCGACATCGCCGCGAGTGGAGCGGCCTTAAGAGGCCGCGCCGTGTTGCTTACGCAATTGGAGATCCCCGTGGCAGCGGCGGAGGCGGCACTCGCCCTGGGTCGAGCCGAGGGCGCAGTGACCATCCTGAATCCAGCGCCGGTACGGCCTCTGCCCAAGTCGGTGCTGCAATCCGTGGACCTGCTTACGCCCAATCAGACCGAGGCCAACGTCCTCACCTGCCGAGGTCCAGATGCAGCCGACGACCCCGAAGCGGTCGCGCGTGATCTGATTCACGCAGGAGTGAAGCAGGTGGTCATGACTTTGGGCGAACAAGGCGCGCTGATCGTGACGGCTTCCTCGACCAAGCACGTCGCAGCCCATGCCATGCGCGCGGTCGACACCACCGGCGCCGGCGATGCCTTCAATGCTGGCCTCGCGTCTGCCCTGGCTTTTGGTGAGAATTTGGAGTCGGCAGTCGAGTTTGCTGTAATAACAGGTGGACTCGCAGTTACCAGGGAAGGTGTCATCCCTTCCCTGCCGAAACGTCAAGAAGTTGCGCAATTCTGCGATGCACGCGGCCTTCGCGCACCCAGGTGGCTGGCACACTTGTCCTCTCCCGCAAAAAGCTGAGCTTTCATCATGAGCGCATCCAAGACCATCTCCGAGAACGTGCAAGCCGAGGCGTTGGCATTGGCCCGCCGCATCCAGTCCACCATCATCTCCAACACGCTGACTTGCGCACGCTGGGAGCAGCACATCGCCGAATGCCGTAAGTATCGCTTCCAGGCAGCCATGATTCCGCCGGCTTGGGTCAAGGTAACCGCCGAAGCTCTGCGGGGCACCGGGATCAGAACCGCTTCCTTTGTCGACTTTCCTTACGGCACAATGACCAGCGCGAGCAAAGCCTACGAAACCGCGCGACTGGTCGAAGCCGGCGTCGAAGAAATTGACTTGATGCCCAATGTCGGATTTCTGCTCTCGGGGATGGAGCGCGAGTATGCCGACGATATCGCGGGAGTCGTGAAGGCCGCCGGTCCGGTGCACGTGAAGACCATGCTGGAACTTCCGCTTCTGAATGAAGCGCAAAAACTAAGCGCAGTAGCGCTGAGCGTCGAAGCGGGAGTCGCCTTCCTGAAGAACGCCAGCGGCGGTGTTGTCGGCATCGCGACACCCGACCAGATCGCATTCTTGCGCCGCCTGGCTCCGCCCCACGTGCGCGTGAAGGCCTCCGGTGGGATCAAGACCGCGCAGCAGGTGCGAGATCTGGTCGTTGCAGGCGCAGATCTGGTCGGAACCAGTTCTGGTGTTCAGATTGTAGAGGAAGTGCTGGGGGCCGCGCCCCGGAAAGCCGACTCAAGCCAGTACTGACCGTCACACCCCGTTCGCGCGATTCCGAATCAGCGACAGGAACTCACTGCGCGTTTCTTCCTCATTGCGGAAGCAGCCCAGCATCGAAGACGTTACGGCTGACGAGTGTTGCTTCTCGACGCCCCGCATCATCATGCATAGATGCCGCGCCTCGACAACCACACCCACGCCCTGTGGCTCGATCACCTTCTGAATCGTCTCGGCGATCTGCGTGGTCAGCCGCTCCTGGATCTGCAGCCGCCGCGAGAAAAGTTCAATCAGCCGCGGAATCTTGCTCAGGCCGATAACTTTGCCGTTCGGTATGTACGCCACGTGCACCTTGCCGAAGAACGGCAGCATGTGATGCTCGCACAGGCTAAACATCTCGACGTCTTTGACGATAACCATCTCGTCGTAGGTGACGGTGAAGAGCGCCCCTTTCAGCAGCGCCTCGGGATCTTCGCGGTAACCCTTGGTCAGAAAGTCGTAAGCTTTGTGCACGCGCTCCGGCGTGCGCACCAGCCCTTCTCGCGCCGCGTCCTCGCCCAGCCGCACGAGCATTTCGCGGATGAGTTCTTCGAAGCTGGCGCTGGTAACGGCTGAGGGTTCTTCAGTTCGTTTCATGGCAGTGGTCTTAGTGCCGGATGTCTGCTCCTCCTGCATATTCAAAGGAGTTCATCATCGTCTCTTCCATTCTCACCTTTTCCAGATGAGCATGGCGGAAGCCTCGCCGCAAAATATCGTAGATGTGCACGCACAGATTCTCCGTCGTGGGCACGTCATCGGCGAACTCAGGGAGCGTATTGAGATGCTCGTGACCGTAGCGGTCGAGAATTTCCTTCTTCACGAAACCATCGAGGTCCACCAGGTTGCAGACCATCCCAGTACTGGGATCGACCGGGCCGCTGACCGTGACCTCCAGGTGATAGTTGTGCCCGTGGCCGTGCGGATTGTTGCACTTCCCATAAGTCGCCCGGTTCCACTCGTCAGGCATTGCAGCAGCGTGCAGCCGATGTGAAGCCGAGAATAGATAGCGACGTGTGAGGTGAGCTTTCACGCGGCCTCTCCGTAGAAATCAACAAACAGGTCCGGGGTCTCATACACCCGCACTCGATGGAGTTGCGCAGCCTTCAGCTTGGGCGCCAGTCGTTGCCACACGGCGATCGCGATGTTCTCGGTTGTCGGAATCTGGTGCAGAAACTCCGGAACTTCCTTGTTCAGGAAGCGGTGATCCATCGCGTCCAGCACCTCACGATGCATGATGTCTTTCAATTCCTTCAGGTCCACCACAAATCCCGACTTCTGATTGACCTTTCCCTTTACCGTGACTTCGAGCGTGTAGTTGTGCCCGTGGCCGTTCGGGTTGTTGCATTTGCCGAACAGGGCGCGGTTCTGTTCCGGAGTGAACTCCGGGTTGTGGTAGTAGTGCGATGCGGCGAATTCGGCTTTACGTGTGAGGTAGACCATTTCCGTTCGTCAAGAAACCGGTGTTACACCGGCACTCCCGGGATAGCTGCGTCCCTTCCACGACACGTTCCCACTCGCATGGCGCAATTTCGAGCGCACCAGCAAGTAGGAAAACACGGGCAGCCCGAAAATGCCGAGCAGAGTTGAACTCCAGGAAAAGTGCGCCGTCGCGATTCTGTTGTAGGTCACGACAGGCAAGATCAAATAGAGAAGCGTGTAGATGGTGACGCCATGCAGGGTTGCAAGTACACACACAACCAGGCACGAGATCGTGAGAAGAAATTCGAGCCCCCGCCAAACCGCCAGCGGTACTGCCCCAGGAAACAGCAGAATCAGGTTCTTCGTCCAGCCCTCACGCAGTTCCGCGAAGCCACGATACATCCGCGTGTGCACCGCCTCCGGCGCATAACGAAAACGGATTCGCATTGAAGCATTGCGAACCTCCCGTGCCAGCGCGACATCTTCGAGCAGAGATTGGGCTACTGCGGCATGTCCGCCTACGGCGTCGTATGCGGCGCGCGAGATCAACAGGTACTGACCGTTGGCCGCAGCCAGACCCGTGGAATTTTCGCTGTTCGAAGAAGGCGGATACTTCCGCGCCAACTCTGCAAAAATAACCGGCATCACTGCCCGCTCCCAGAATCCGTGCACCTCCTGCTTTGGCGAGTATGAAAGCAGATCGGCCTGGTATTGCTCCGCCTCTTTGACCGCGGCTGCCAGCGATCCCGGGTTGTGCACCGTGTCTGCGTCGGTGAACAGCAGCCACTTCCCTTTCGCCTTACGCGCTCCTGCCGTCACGGCGTTATTCTTGCCGCTCCACCCGGGCGGCAGAGGACCTGGCTCGATGACGCGAACTCCCTGGAAAGACACGGCGATGGTGGGGGTGCCATCGCTGGAACCGTCGTCCACTACAATAATTTCGAACGCGATCCCCTGCTGCGACACAAGTGACTCGAGACACGGCCGCAGGTTCGCCTCTTCGTTTCGGGCGGGAATAATGACCGAAACCACCGGCCCCAAAGCTGGTAATGATGTCCCCATACGCCGAATCCATTATTATAGCGGTGTGAGACGGATCTTCTTTCCTCTAACCCTGCTCTGCCTGATGCTCCTGACAGGTTGCTATTCGAGCACTCGTCCGCCGCGCATTGGCAAAGCCGCCCCCGACTTCATCGCGCAGGACGCCGACCGCAAGGTGACCCTCAACCAGTTTAAGGGCAAGGTAGTCGTACTGAACTTCTGGGCGAGCTGGTGTCCGCCATGCGTAGCCGAGACGCCATCGCTGGTGAAAATGCAGAATCAGCTCAAGGACAAAGGCGTGGTCGTGGTGGCCATCAGCGCCGACGAAGACGAAAGCGCCTACCACAGGTTTATTACCAAGTACGGCATGGACTTCGTCACGGTCCGCGACCCCACTACCAAGATCCAGCGGATGTACGGAACCATCCAGCTCCCCGAGACCTACATCATTGACCGTGACGGCGTCCTGCGGCGCAAGTTCGCCAATGCCTTCGATTGGAGCACGCCCGAAGTCACCGACTACCTGAGCAAACTGTAGGTCTGCCGCTCTGAAAAACGATGAATCCGAAGATCGTCGATCAACCAGAGTTCCGCGTCGTCGGAATTGCGGCTCGCACCAGCAACTCGCAGGAAATGGCCGGGAAAGGCCGGATTGCTGAGCTCTGGGGGCGGTTCTTTCAAGAGAGCGTCGCATCTCGGATCCCGGACAAGCTGGACGACGCGATACTTGCTGTGTACACCGACTACGCCGGCGACCACAATGGCGAGTACACGCTGGTGATCGGCGCACGCGTGACCACCGGAACCCAGCCGCCGACGGGCATGGTGGCAAAGACGGTCCCGGCAGGCCATTACACCGTGTTGACTTCTGAAAAAGGTCCGGTCGAGAGAGTGGTGCCAGCCGCATGGCAGAAGATCTGGTCGACTGCGAAGAGCACACTCGGTGGCGAGCGGGGGTATGTCGCCGATTTTGAGGTGTACGACGAGCGGGCAGCGAATCCCGCAGACGCCCAGGTCGACATTTACATCGAAATCAACTAAGCCGTCGTGCCACCGTGTCCTTCGCTTAAAGCTCAAGCTTCCGCAGCCTCAGCGAATTCGTGATCACAGACACGGAACTGAAACTCATCGCCGCTGCTGCGAGGATGGGACTGAGCAACACTCCGAAGAATGGATACAGCACCCCCGCCGCGATCGGTACGCCCAGCGAGTTGTAGACGAACGCGAAGAACAGGTTCTGCCGGATATTGCGCATGGTCGCCTGGCTCAGCTTGCGGGCCCGCACGATGCCCACCAGGTCTCCCTTGACCAGCGTGACGCCGCCGCTTTCCATCGCTACATCCGTGCCGGTTCCCATTGCGATGCCGACGTCGGCCTGCGCCAGAGCGGGAGCATCATTGATGCCGTCGCCCGCCATCGCCACGACTCTTCCCTGGTCTTGTAGGCGTTTCACGATTTCGGATTTCTGTTCGGGGCGGACCTCCGCCTCGAATTCCTCGATCCCCACTTTGCCCGCCACGTTTTCAGCGATGCTGCGATTGTCGCCTGTGAGCATGACCGTGCGTATTCCCTCCGACTTCAGCTCGCGCAGGGCGGTAAGGCTCGACTCCTTGATCGGATCGGCCACTACAATCCAGCCCGCAAAGCGACGATCGATGGCTACGTAAATCTCCGCTTCGCCGGCGCCTACGTAGCTGTCGGGAACATCTGGGATCATGACCTCCAGCTCATCCATGAGACGGTGGCTTCCGGCGGCCACGCGCTGGTCTTGCACGATGCCCTCGGCTCCGCGGCCCACGAGCGACTGGAAGTCGCGGACCTCTGCTAGTTGGATATTCTTTGCCGCGGCCTCGGCCAGGACGGCCGCCGCCAGTGGATGCTCGCTCGCGCGCTCCAGGCTAGCCGTGATGCGCAGCAGTTCGTTCTTCTCGAGTCCGATCGGAACGATCGATGTCACCCGCGGCTTCCCCTCCGTGATCGTGCCGGTTTTATCGACGACGATGGTGTCAATTTTCTCCAGCGCCTCAAGCGCTTCGGCATTGCGGATCAGCACTCCGGCGGAAGCTCCCCGCCCCGTCCCGACCATGATGGCCATAGGCGTCGCCAATCCCAGCGCACAAGGACAAGCAATGATCAGCACCGCAACGGCGTTCACCAGCGCATGGGCCAATCGCGGCTGTGGCCCAATGAGTCCCCACACCACGAACGTTAACGTGGCAATTCCAATGACCGCGGGAACGAACCACGCGGCGACCTTATCCGCAAGCTGCTGGATGGGGGCCCGGCTGCGCTGTGCCTGGCTGACCAGTTGAACGATCTGCGCCAGCATCGTCTCACTGCCCACGCGTTCAGCTCGCATGGTGAACGAGCCGGTCGAGTTCACCGTCGCCCCCATCACCTTGCCGCCCGGAGTCTTCCCTACAGGAATCGACTCCCCAGTGATCATCGACTCGTCGACGGTGCTGCGGCCCTCGAGCACCTCCCCGTCGACCGGAACCTTCTCTCCCGGACGCACGCGCAGACGGTCGCCGGGCTTCACCTGCTCCAGCGGAATATCTTTCTCGCTCCCGTCCGGGTTGAGCAGCCGTGCCGTCTTGGGGCTCAGATCGAGCAGAGCGCGGATCGCCGCACTGGTGCGGCTGCGCGCTCGCAGTTCCATCACCTGCCCCAGCAGCACCAGCGTCGTAATCGCAGCTGCAGCTTCGAAGTAAACGTCCGGCCGGCCACTCATACCTCGAAACCCTGGCGGAAAAATCTGCGGGTACAACGTCGCGATCAGGCTGTAAACGTAAGCTACCCCAGTGCCCATCGCGATCAGCGTGAACATGTTGGTCAATCGGTTGACGATCGACGCCCAGCCGCGCCGAAAGAACGGCAATCCGCCCCAGAGCACTACGGGTGTGGCGAGCACGAGTTCGGCCCAGGCGAACCACCCTTCAGGCAGTGAGCGCTGTACCGGCTTGCCGGGCAGCATGTCGACCATGGCAATGAAAAGCAGTGGTGCGGTAAGGGCGAAGCTCACCCAGAAACGCCGGGTCATGTCGACGAGTTCTGGATTCTCTTCCTCATGAGCGGTCACCGTGCGGGGCTCGAGCGCCATCCCACAGATCGGACAACTGCCTGGCTCCTGGCGCACGATCTCCGGATGCATCGGGCAGGTGTACTCGGTCTTCGAAAGGGCGTGCGGAATTTCGGGCTCCAGCGCCATGCCACAGCTCGGACACGGGCCAAAACCGGTCTGTCGCACCTCCGGACACATGGCGCAGACGTAGGTCCGTTGATCCGAGCCAGCCGCGGGCCTGTTCTCTTTACTCAAAGGTGCGGTCGCAGTCGGAACCAGCGGCGCCTGAGCTGCCGCACCCAGCTGCATTAAGCCTGCCGCCGGCTTCGGCGACAGGTAGCGCTCAGGATCAACCCGAAATTTTTCCAGGCACCCGCCACAGCAGAAGTAATAATCCTTGCCCGCGTGCTTGAAATGGTGCTTTGCGGCGGTGGGATCCACGTCCATGCCGCAGACCGGATCCTTCACCTTTGCGCTCGCGGCCGGAAGGTGCGCTGTGACGTGGGGAGACGGTTTGCCGGGCTGAACCAATTCTGGACCTGCAGCGGATGCTTTGCTCAGGTACTGATCCGGGGCTTGCTCGAATTTGTGTACGCAGTGTTTGCTGCAGAAGTAATACGTCTTGCCCGCATGCTCCGCGCGGCCCTTGGCCGAAGACGGATTCACGGTCATTCCGCACACCGGATCGAGTTCGGCCAGTTTCTTCCCACCACCCGCAGACTTGGGCATTGCATGAGTCCTGACTTTGCGGTCGCTCAATACGACCTTACACCTCGAAGCTCCTTATCGAAAAGGTGTCCTCGGTCCGCCGACGAGTGTCCGAGCGGACACTACAATCAACGAAAATGACCCGATGGATCGGCACGCCACGATCATGGTCACAAATCTGCCGCAACTTTGCGGCCACGACTCGAAGTCCCCAAAGGGCCAACACACCGATTCGATTCCCGGCAGGGGCACAAGACTCGGCGTCTGCCGCGCGATGTTGTATCTTGATGCCGGGAGGAACTCGCCATGACCACTTTAGAGGTCGCGTTTCGCTATGGTTCGGTGCCGGGCGAACGCGAGATGCGCGCCATCGACGGCGTGCGCGAGGTGTACGGAATCCGAAAGATTAATTTCACTGAGAAAGAACGCATTGTGCGAGTCGAGTTTGACGCATCGCGCCTGAAAGAGGACGCGATCGCAAGGCTCTTGCGTCAGGCGGGTGTGGATCTGCGAGAGCGGCTTACCTTGGCTTAATGCTTGGAGGAAATTGGGGAGGGCTGCCGCTGCGGAAACAGACAATGAGGTATTGCCGACGAAAATGCAAAGGGGCGCTCAAGAAAACCTCTGGCCGAAGTTATTCTCTAGAGCGCCCCGTTGCGCGCCACTTCGTCTGCCCTTCCCTGTAGCACCCTGAAGACCATAACGTAAGCTGTTGAATTCAAATAGTGCCGTCTCCGGGTTACCCGGTAGGAATTTCTACCCCGCAAGCAAGAATTACGTCTGTTACAGATTTGCACAAGGCGACTGCGGTCCCAAGACTGAAAAGCCGAGTGCATCCGGAGTGTCGTTCCCAATGGCGTCAATATTTTTTACTGCGCGGCCAACTTGATCCTCGGTTTCCTGCTCACCCAGGTCCGGCACTCTGCGGACCCGCAAATTTTGCGATTTCAGGTCTTTACGGCGGTCCGGTCTTAAAGGGTGACGAGCTGAAGTCGAGAACATTGGTGAATCGTGGGCCTCACATCAAGAGCCGCCGCTCTGTGCTAAAATTTTTCTTCGACCTGCACCTCGCATTGCACTCCGTAACGCGCCCTTAGCTCAGTTGGATAGAGCGTCTGGCTACGAACCAGAAGGTCGGGAGTTCGAATCTCTCAGGGCGCGCCATCTTTTCTTCAGTTTACAAACAAAACTTCAGGGGACTTCAGGGGACAAGTTGCTCCCAAATTGAACAAGTTGAAGCCGATTCCCACCTGTTCCGTGACTGACTTGCGGAAGGCGTGATCCTCGGACAACTTCGCATAGTGATCCGTAATGGTCTTGTCACCATGCCCGATCCAGAAGCGCAGCAGATCTTCCGGAGTTTTCTGCTTGCGCAGCCATGTGACGCGGAAACGACGGAAGCCATGAAATCCCTGCAATGAGATTCCCAGCTCTTTCAGGATCGGGTGCAAGCTACGCAGCAGATTGCGCTGTCCCTTGGCAGTTCCCTTGCCAGTTTGGAACAGGTAGCCGTCTGTGCGATCAGCAATAAAGGCCCTGAGCATCTGAGCAAACTCTGTTGGGAGATCAACCTGCCGACTGGAAAAGCGGGTTTTCGGCGTAGTGGTTCTCCCATTCCAGATGCTGCGGCGAATGGTCAGTGTTCCATCCTGAAAATCCGTGATCTGAAGGCTCAAGGCTTCACCGATGCGAAGACCAGTGGCGGCCAACAATGCATACAGCATTCCGCACTGGCTGTCGGCACGGCTGATGATGTGCTCGATCTCTCCAGCTGTGAAAGTGGGAGTGTGCTGTTCACGAATTTCTGGCAGATCCATGAACTCGTGATTCCACTTGCGCGGGTACAGCGGCTCACCATCTTTCCCGATGGCAGAGGCAACGACGGCTTTCACGACGAAGCAGTAATTTAGAATGGTCTTCGGCGTAAAGCCTGCTTCTGACATCTGCTCCACCAGATCACGAAGCACGAGATTGTTCACCTCTGACAACGACGTACTGCCCATCCGTAGATTGATCCATCGCAAATCACTGCCGTCCAAATTAGACAGGGAAGGGCTCGGGTCACGTTGACA
>Ga0306924_10000160_pt1 | contig 50251 bp, 42 predicted proteins | sample sta12Can44000111_FD_203756 | JGI IMG/M metagenome (GOLD analysis project Ga0306924, IMG submission 203756) | Lab enrichment of tropical soil microbial communities from Luquillo Experimental Forest, Puerto Rico - statanox.12C.anox.44.000.111 (v2)... | ecosystem: Environmental > Terrestrial >... | reverse complement strand
CACCTCGCTGATCGCGCCGTCGAGATAGATGTCGGAGACCAGCCAGCCCTCGCCATTGCGGCGCATCATGTAATCGACCTTCACCGGCTCACCACTGGCTTTGATGATCTGGCTCTTCACCATTATCCCGGACGGGGCGGGTTGCTCGCCAGTCACCTCGAGCCTTTGTCCAGCGTAGTTGTCGAAGCGATCGGCATAGATCGCCGAGAGGTAGCGCCCAAAGCTGTCGGTCACCTGCTGGCGCTGCACGTCGCTTAGCCCAGCCCAAGAGGGGCCGACCGACAACCGCGCCATCGAGGCGATGTCGAAGCTGCGGCGAATAACCGGCTCCAGTTGCGTGAACCGACCGCTCTGGCCCAGCGTCCGGCCGTTCTTCATCGTGCTGAGCAGCGTGTCGTAGAGCCCCCGCACAATATCGCCGCCGCTCGCCAGCGCGGCATGGACCGGATAGGAAAGCGCGCTGAGGCCGAGTCCAGCGACAAAAGCTGCAGCTTTCCACAATGGTATTTTTGGTGCGCGCAGTTGATAAATGGCGTGATTAGGCATCATTGAGATAGAGCGTATCATCACGTTTCCTTCCCTTTCCCATGGCTGAGCTACTCCAGTCCCACCAGGACGCAGGGCGCTCGGCGTGAACAGGATCAAAGCGGCGGCCGGAGCGATCTCGGGACACACCAACCGTGTGGTGGTCGTCGAGAAATCCGTTGGGAAACCAACCTTTGACGTGATCGGTGCCCTCGTCGCGTCGTGTGCGGACAAGGGCTCGAGGCGATGGTCGAGCGAACTGCTACAGTGAACCGGTAGCCGCGGCCGAACTCAGTGCGGATAAAGTCGCGGTCGTCGCCAAGAGCCCTGCGCAACGCAAAGATCTGAACCTTCAGGTTCTCCTCCGCGACAACGATGCCGGGCCACACACGACGCATCAGCTGGTCTTTGGTGACGAGCGATCCGTCGGCCTCCAGCAACGCCAGGAGGAGATCGAGGGCGCGCGTCCCCAGTTCGACGGGCACGCCGTCGGCAATCAATCGCCGCTGGCGCAGCAGCATTCGGAAACGGCCAAATTCGAGCGTCGCGTCAGCAGCGGCCCGAGCCGGCCGGTCTGCGCCATGCGGCGATAGGTTTTCGCGGTAGAGGACGGGCTCGGCGTACGCACTCGTCGTCATCGTGGGCCCTCCGTATGGTTTATGGCCTTAATCTGGCGCAGCCCCATCCGCTGGTCGCGTTAATGATTGTGAAATTGTGCAAGAACCGCCTTTGCAGCGATTTGCGGCACCGGGATCGCGGGCCGAACGCCTGAGCCAGCGTGCCGTCGCGTTGCGAAGATTTTCCGCGGTCTGTATGAATCGGAAGCTCGTTAAGGACGATTTCCCGGTGGATGAAGAGGCCTTCGCCTTCGGATCGTTCCGCCTGATCCCTGCTCAGCGCGTGCTGCTCGAGGATGGGAAACCGCTGCGTCTCGGCAGCCGGGCTTTGGACATACTCGTCACGCTTATCGAAAGCGCCGGCGAGACGATCCACAAAGACGAACTCATCTCGCGCACGTGGCCCGATACCGTGGTCGACGAGGGTGCGCTCCGGGTTCATGTCGCCGCACTCCGCAAGGCGCTCGGCGACGGGCGCGCGGGCAAGCGCTATATCGCCAACATCCCCGGCCGAGGCTACGGCTTCATTGCGCCTGTGATGCGTGAGCGCAGGCAGCCGGTGATCTCTCCGCCGGACGGAGCCGCGGCCGACGGCAAACTGCCAGCGCCGCTCATGCGCATCATCGGCCGAGACGACGTCATCGCGGCATTGACGATGCAGCTGGCCCAGCGCCGTTTTCTGACCATCGTCGGTCCGGGGGGGATCGGCAAAACGACGGTCGCGATCGCAGTCGCCGAGGCGGCTCTCGCGTCCCATAGGGATGGCGTCTGGTTCGTCGGCCTCGCCTCACTGGCCGATCCCGGCCTGTGGCCAAGCGCCGTTAGCGCCGTTCTGGGGATCACTTTGCCGGACGCTAATCCCGTATCTGGGCTGACCGCATGGTTCCGGGATAAGCACGCCTTGATCGTGCTCGATAGCTGTGAGCACGTTATCGACGTCGCGGCATCGATCGCTGAAGCGGTGCTGAAGGCAGCACCGCATGTCCGCGTTCTCGCCACCAGCCGCGAACCGCTGCGGGCGGAAGGCGAATGGCTACACCGCCTGGCCTCGCTGGAACTCCCGCCACAAGCTGCCTCTTCCACCGCCGACGAAGCGATGCGGTATTCGGCAGTCGAACTGTTCAACGAACGCGCTGTCGCGACGATGGACGGGTTTGTCCTCGAGGATGCCGATGTTCCGGCGGCGCTAGAGATTTGTCGCAGGCTCGATGGAGTGCCGCTGGCGCTGGAACTGGCGGCAGCCCGCGTCGATGCATTTGGCGTCAAGGGCCTCGCCGCGCGGCTCGATGATCGCTTCGCCGTGCTGACGAAAGGTCGCCGCACTGCGCTGCCAAGGCACCAAACCCTGCGCGCAGCGATGGATTGGAGTTACGAGCTTCTACCCGAAATCGAGCAGGTGGTATTTCGGCGCCTTGCCGTCTTTCGCGGCAGCTTTACGCTGGAGGACGCCTCCGCCATTGCAGTAGACGAGCGGATCAATGCCGCCGAAGTGATCGAAGGTGTCGCAAATCTGGCTGGGAAGTCGCTCGTTACGACGGATATCAGCGGCGACATCACCTATCACCGACTCCTCGACACGACCCGATTTTACGCCCTGGAGAAATTGACTGAGGGCGGCGAGCTTGCTGCGGCTGCCCGCCGCCATGCCGAGCACCACCGCGATCTGTTCAGCCAAGCACGGCGCCAATGGGAAAGCCAGACGACGGTCGCATGGCTCGCAGAGTACGGTCACCGCCTCGACGATCTACGTACGGCGCTCGACTGGGCGTTTTCGCCGAGCGGCGACGCGGAACTCGGGGTAGCGCTAACGGTCGACGCCGTGCCGCTATGGCTGCAGTTCTCGCTGATGAATGAGTGCCGCCGGCGTGTTGCGCTGGCGCTGGCTCGTACCGGGGCCGAGACCGACCAGAACGCACGAATTCGCATGCGACTCTCAACCGCTCTCAGTTTGTCCCGGATGTATTCACGGGATCCACTCACCGAGGTTCATAAGGCCTGGTCGACGACCCTGACACTGGCCGAACGGGTCGGCGATACCGATTATCAGTTACGCGCTATCTGGGGGTTGTTCGCAGAGAGCATCAATAGCGGCGCCTTCCGGGTCGCACTGGATCTCGGCAAGCGGTTCCGCGATCTGGCGACGGACGTGACCGATCGGTTAATCGGCGAGCGTCTCATTGGGACGGCACTGCATTTCCTCGGCGATCAGAATACGGCACGCCGGCACATCGAGCATATGCTCGCGGGTTATACGGCACCGGCCAACAGCGCGCACATCATACGCTTTCAGAACGACCAGACCGTCGCCGCGCGCCGGGTGCTCGCCCCGATCTTGTGGCTGCAAGGGTTTCCGGATCAGGCCATGCGCCTCGTTGAGGAGGCGATCGCCGACGCGGTAGCGGTAGACCACGCGCTGACCTTGTGCAACTTGCTCGCGCAATCGGCTTGCCCGCTCGCCTTGTTGACAAACGACCTCGGCGCTGCCGAGCGTTTCACACGGATGCTGAACGAGTATGCAATCCAGCATTCGCTCGACGTCTGGCACGCCTATGGCCGCTGCTTCGAGGGCATTCTGCTGATACGGCGAGGCGACTTCGAGCACGGCCTCGCACGTTTGCGGAGCGGTGGCAACGAACTTCACCAGGCCGGCTTTACCCAGTACTACACGCCGTATCTCTCCGCCCTGGCCGAAGGTCTGGGTCGCTCCGGCCAGATCGCGGCTGGCCTCCTCGCGATCGACAAGGGCCTCGCGCGAGCCGAGGATATCGAAGAGCGCTGGTGCCTCGCTGAATTGCTGCGCATCAAGGGTGAGCTAGTCAACTCGCAGAATGTCGACGGTGCTGCTGCAACGGCCGAAGGGTATTTCCAGCAGGCGCTCGACTGGGCTCAGCGACAGCAAGCGCTGTCTTGGGAACTGCGAACGGCCACGAGTCTCGCGCGGTTGTGGAAAGATCAGGACCGCGTCGTAGAGGCAAGAGAACTGCTGAGCCCGGTTTACGGCCGCTTCACGGAAGGTTTCACGACGGCCGATCTGCGGGAGGCAAAGAGGCTGTTGCAGGAATTGGCGTAAGCCGCGCCAAATCTCTTGATATTCGGCACTACCGTTTCTCGTGAGCGGACGATTGCGTGAGGGAGTCCGCCGTCGATCCCAATCGCATTGCCAAATGTTCGGCATCCTGGGTTAATCGGCGGGTACTTCAGGACGTTCTCCGGTGGATGGCGAGACCTTTGTCTTCGGATCATTCCGGCTGATCCCCGCGCAGCGCATGCTGCTCGACGATGGGAAGCCGCTGCGCCTCGGCAGCCGCGCGCTGGATAATCTAATTGCGCTGATCGAACGCGCCGGCGAGACGGTCCGCAACGACGAACTCATCGCCCGCACCTGGCCCGATACGGTCGTCGACGAAGGCGCTCTGCGGGTGCATGTCGCCGCGCTGCGCAAGGCGTTGGGCGACGGCCGTGCGGGAAAGCGCTACATCATCAACAACCCCGGTCGGGGTTACACCTTTGTCGCACCGTTGACGCGCGAGAATGTGCACCCGGGACCTGCCGCGGCCGAGGGAACGACTGCGGCCGGCAATCTGCCCGTGCCGCTCAGCCGCATCGTCGGCCGCAACGACCTCGTCGCCGCTCTGGCGACGCAGCTGGCGCAGCGCCGTTTCCTGAGCATCGTCGGTCCAGGCGGCATCGGCAAGACGACGGTGGCGGTTGCGGTCGCCGAGGCCGTCAGCGCGTCCTATGCAGACGGCGTATGGTTCGTCGAACTCGCCTCGTTGCCTGATCCCGATCTGGTGCCGAGCGCCCTCGGCACCGTGCTGGGAATATCTCCGTCAGGCGCCAACCCGATATCCGGGCTGACCGCTTGGCTGCGCGACAAGCAAATGTTGATCGTGCTTGACAACTGCGAGCATGTCATCGGCGCGGTAGCGCCCTTGGCTGAGGCAGTCCTGAAAGCCGCACCGCAAATGCGCATTCTGGTCACCAGCCGCGAGCCGTTGCGGGCGGAAGGTGAGCGGCTGCACCGGCTGGCCTCGCTGGAACTCCCGCCCGGCTCGGTGGATCTCCCGGCCGCCGAGGCGCTTCGGTATTCCGCCGTTCAGCTATTCAACGAGCGCGCCATGGCGGCCGTGGACGGCTTCACCTTAGACGATGCCAACGTGGCCGCAGTTTTGGAGATTTGCCGCCGGCTCGACGGCGTGCCGCTGGCACTCGAGCTGGCGGCGGCGCGCATCGATGTCTTCGGCGTGCGGGAGCTTGCGGCTCACCTCAGCGATCGTTTTCGGGTTCTGACGAGCGGCCGGCGCACCGCCTTACCCCGACATCAAACGCTCGGTGCGACACTCGACTGGAGTTATCAGCTGCTCTCGGGGGCGGAGCGCACGGTGTTGCGTCGCCTCGCCGTATTCGCGGGCGATTTCCGGCTGGACGCTGCAGTCGCTGTCGCAGCCGATATTGCTCCATCCGAGGTCGTCGATCACATTGGTAACCTCGTTGCCAAATCACTGGTCGTTGCCGATCTCAGCAGCGAGCTTCCACGCTACCGTCTGCTCGATACCACGCGACTATACTGTCGCGACAGGCTGAAGAGCTCGGGTGAATTTCAGGAAGTCGCCCGCCGCCACGCCGAGTATTATCGAACCTTCTTCGCACCTGCCGAAGCCGAGAGCGAGACACGGCCGCAGGCAGAATGGCTGGCCATCTACAGCCGGCATCTCGACAATGTGCGCGCCGGCCTCGACTGGGCATTTTCTCCGGAGGGTGACCCGCAGATCGGCGTGGCGTTGACCATCGCGGCGGTGTCGCTTTGGGTACAGCTATCGCTGCTGGGCGAGTGCCGCGAGCGGGTCGAGCGGGCGCTGGCCGCGCTGGAAGGGGACGAGGCGGTGACGGCACGGCCACGCATGCAGCTTTCCTGGGCGCTCGGCTGGTCGCTGATGTACGGCGTCGGCCGCGCCCGCGAGGCCGGCCCCGCTTGGGCAACCACCCTCGATCTCGCGGAACAGCTTGACGACCGAGGTTACCAACTGCGCGCTCTCTGGAGCTCGTGCATCGATCAATTCAACAATGGCGATCTTCGCGCCGCGCTCGATTTCGCTCGGCGCTTCGCCGGTTTGGCGGCAGAGACCAGCGATGCGATCGATCTGATGATGGCCGATCGTCTCCTCGCCACGGCCCAGCACTACTTTGGGGATCAAGGAGAGGCGCGCCGTCATATCGACTGCGCGTTGGCGCAGCTTGCGGCCTTGGCGCAGCAACCGCAGATCGTCCGTGTGCGGTTCGAGATGCGAGTGTCGACGCACTATTTCCAGGCTCGCATCCTATGGCTGCAAGGTTTTGCCCAGCAGGCGCTTCGCGTGGTCGCGCACAATATCGAGGAAGGGAACACCGTCGGGCACGCCTTGTCCTTTTGCAGCGTCCTCGGCCAGGGAGCATGCCCGATCGCTTTTTGGGCGGGCGATCTCGATGCCGCCGCGCGCTACGGCGAGATGTTGCTCGATCATACCGAGCGCCACCCAATCCGCCTGTGGAACATATGGGCGCGCTGCTTCATCGGTCTGGTGACCGCCAAGCGCGGCGATATCGACGGCGGGCTGCGGGCGTTACGTGGCGGGCTCGAACAGGCAGGCGACGCGAGGTTTCTGCCGCGCTTCCTGCTGCTGCTTGGCGAAATGGCGGCTTGCCTCGGCAAGGCCGGTGAGATCGGGCTGGGGCTGGAAACCGTCGAGGAGGCGCTCGCCCGCTGCGAGGCTCGCGACGAACGCTGGTACGTCGCCGAGCTACTCCGAATCAGGGGCGAACTCGTGATATTGGAGGGTGCGTCCGACGCCGCTGCTGCTGCCGAAGGATACTTCCTGCGGGCGCTCGATTGGGCTGGCCGACAGCAGGCGCTTTCCTGGGAGTTGCGAACCGCCACCAGTTTGGCGCGGCTATGGAGAGATCAACATCGAGTTGCGCAAGGGCTAGAGTTGCTGAGTTCGGTTTACGGCCGCTTCACCGAAGGTTTTCAGACGGCAGACCTGCAAGAGGCGAGAAGCCTGCTGCGGAAATTAGGATAGCCCGCAAATCGGGCGGCCCGCGACCTACGCCTTGACCAGCGCGGCAATCACCGCATCGGTCGTCAGAATGGCGTGCGCGAAGGTCGGCCCATTGATTTCGTGCGCCGCCCGCATTGCCTCGGAGCTGAACGCGGCGGTCGCGTCCTGCACCAATGTCACGTGATAGCCGAGCTCTGCGCCGCAGCGGGCGGTCGCCTCGATGCAGGTGTTCGCCACCATTCCTACCACAATGATCTTGTCGATGCCGCGTTGTTTGAGCTGGAAGTCGAGGTCGGTATTGGCAAATCCGTTGTGGCCCCAATGCTGCTGGATCACAACGTCGCCCGGCCTGGGCACGAGCTCCAGATGCCAGTCGCCACCCCACATGCTCTCCCCGAAAATCGATTCGCGATCGGTCAAGCTCTGCCACGGGCCAGGATGGCGCCATCCGTCATAATCGCCCTCGCGCCACCGCCGGTGCGGGACGTAGAACACCACGACGGCCGCGCGACGCGCCGCCTCGACGAGCGCGCGCAGATGGGTCAGTAGGCCGACGGCCTCTGCGACCGCCTTGGCTTGAGGCCACAGCTTGCCTCCATCGCTAAGCAGGTCGTTGTAAGGATCGACGAGCAGCAGTCCCGTCCGATTCGCGGCATAATCATCCAGCGCCAAGACTTTCTCCCAAAGTGAGGACGTATGAGGGCCGGAGCCCCCCTCTAGTTTCTGGACGGCAAAACGGGGAACTCAGGTCCTAAGGAAGTCCTGCAGATCGCCAGTGAAGTCGGTCTCCGACGAAGCCTTGATCTAATCGAAGACGTTCTTGAGCCGGCTTTCATGCCCTGGAACCCCAATCCTAGTAATAGATTTGCGTACCGCCTTTGGTTGTAATGGTGATCATGAGATGCTCCCGTCTCGGTTCGGTCCGGTACCGGGATAATGCGGCGGGTCCCGCCGTCACAGGAATTAAGAGATGTGAATTTCTGTAACGCGCGTTGCACACCGATCCGACGGGCTCAGTCGAGCCGTGGGCTCCTAACGCTCGGCGCCGAGAGCGAGTTGAACCGGTGCGATCGGCATTTCGCCGGAGGATCAGGGGGTGAGCGATTTGCTGTGCGTCATGCGAGCGCGGGTTTTGGGGGAGCCAGCTCGATTGCGTCGACCTGGCGTGTGCCAAGTCCTGACGCCTGCGGTCAACCGCCTTCTCGGGTCGATCTTACCGGGATGCACGTGGCCTAATGTCCGCCGCTGGCACCGAGCGGGCCGACGGACGATCGTTCGATAGGTCTGCTGTTTGAGGCTGACCGGACCAAGCCCGTGCATCAACGGGCGAGAGAACTCTTCGGCGGACCTCGGACTTATCGTCGCCTGCTCCAGATGCTCGCTTTCTTCGACGCGCGGCGTCGTTTCGCTTGCTATAACCCGCGTAGGGGAGACGCGAGCCGTCTGGATCGATGTGAGCCCAATCATAGACCGCCAGTGAAAACCGTTACCGGCTTCGGTTTGCAGACTGGAGCCGAGTATTTCCTGCCGGTCGACGCGTAGCGTCGAATCGCACGCTCGGCCGTTGTGATCCAGAGAGCCATTGAGGCTCTATGCGACAACCTCCTTAAGGCGGTAAGGTGTAGTGTTGATGGCTGTCGTCCCGCGTTTACTCGCCGTCGCGACCGCGGTTCCGCCGTACCCGCTCGACCAGAGCGACGTGATCGAACGCGTCAAACTGTTGTTCGGGCGCTCGCCGGAGCTCGATCGCCTGTTACCGGTGTTCCTGAACACGGGAATACACAGGCGATACTCCTGCGTGCCGATCGAATGGTATGACCGCGCACACGGCTGGCCGGAGCGCAATCGCATCTATCTCGATTCGGCGATCGATCTCCTCGAGGCAGCAACGCAACAGGTGCTCAATCGCACCGGACGCCACAAGGACGACATCGACAGCATCGTCGTCGTTTCAACGACGGGCATCGCCACGCCGAGCCTCGATGCGCTGCTGATCGAACGGATGGGTCTGCGCAGCACGGTGCAGCGGTCACCAATCTTCGGGCTCGGTTGCGCCGGCGGGGTCCTCGGCCTTACCCGCGCTACCAGCCAGGCGGCCGTCGCTCCTGGCGAGACGGTGCTTTTCCTCGTCGTTGAGTTGTGCGCGCTGTCCTTCCGCCGCGACGATTGGTCGAAGAGCAATATTGTGGCAACGGCTCTGTTCGGCGATGGCGCCGCAGCCGCGCTGCTGTCGACCGACGGAGAGGGCCCGGCCCTGGTCGCCGCCGGCGAACATACCTGGCCGGGCAGCCTCGATGTGATGGGCTGGGACGTCGCCGATGACGGTCTCAGAGCAATATTTTCCCGCGATATTCCGAACATTGTGACCACGCGGCTCCTGGATGCCGCGTCGGAGTTCCTCGCTCGTTACGGACTTGCAATCGGCGACATGGACCGTTTCGTCTGCCATCCCGGGGGGGCCAAGGTGCTCGAAGCGATCGAGCACGCCTTCGGCCTGGGGCAAGGCGCCCTGGTTGAAGCGCGGGCAGTGTTACGCGACTACGGCAACATGTCGGCCGCGACCGTAATGTTTGTGCTCGAGCGGATCCTGGCACAGGCGCGGGCGACCGGGGCCCGTTGGGAGCGCGCGCTGATGAATGCCCTCGGCCCGGGCTTCACCGCAGGCTTTCTTGTCCTCGACAATCGGTGACCGTAGTCTACTGGACGCTCGCTCTGGTTGCATTGCAGCGTCTCATCGAGCTTGCCCACGCTCGCAGCAATACCGCCCGGCTGCGTCGGCTGGGCGCCGTGGAGGCGGATGCTGGCGGCTACCCGCTCTACGTCCTGTTGCATGCCGGCTGGCTTGCGAGCCTTGCCGTCTTCGTGCCGGCGGCGACCCCCCCCTACTGGTCGCTAATCAGCGTGTTCGCCCTGCTGCAGCTAGGCCGGATCTGGGTTATCGTGAGCCTGGGCCGATATTGGACGACGCGCATCATCACTTTGCCTGACGCCCCTCTCGTGCGAACCGGCCCGTTCCAGTACTTACGACACCCAAATTACTTGCTGGTGGTCGCGGAAATTGCCGTTCTCCCCCTCGCCTTTGGCGCTGTCGCGATCGCGGCGACGTTCTCTGCGCTCAATCTGATGCTGATCGCCCGACGCATACGGATCGAGGAGCGTGTTCTCGCGCCGCGTCGGGGCGTGTGAACCGCGGCGCGAAGACCCCGATCGTGACTTTGATCCTAACAGCGCGCCGCTCGATCAGGGTCAAGGCCTGGGTCGGCTTCACCGCCATGAGCATTGGCATGTTCATGGCGATCCTCGATATCCAGATCGTCGCGAGCTCGCTACCCGAAATTCAAGCCGGCCTCGACATTGCACTGAACCAGTTGAGCTGGGTGCAGACGGCGTATCTGATAGCAGAGGTCGTCGCGATCCCGCTGACCGGCTGGCTGACACGCTTGATGTCGACGCGCGGCGCTTTTCTCGCCTGCATTTGCGGCTTTACCGCCGCCAGCCTGGCTTGCGCCGCGTCCAACAGTTTCTGGTCACTGATCCCGGCGCGTGTGCTGCAGGGTTTCTGCGGCGGCGCTCTGATTCCACTCGTTTTCTCGGCGATTTTTCTCATGTTCGAGGGGCTCGGGCGTACCCGGGCAACTCTCGTCGCCGGCTTGTTGGCAATGCTGGCGCCGACCCTCGGACCAGCCGTCGGCGGATTCATCACGGACCGCTATTCGTGGCATTGGCTGTTCCTGATCAATGTGCCGCCGGGGATCGTTGTCGCGTTGTTGGTTGCCTGGGCCGTCGACATCGATCGTTCGGATTGGCGATGCTTGCGCTCCGTCGATCTTCTGGCTCTGCCGCTGCTGGCAATCTTTCTCGGCAGTTTGCAACTGCTTCTCAAGGAAGCCCCTCACCGCGGTTGGGGCAGCACTGAAGCGCTACTGCTGGCGGGTGTTTGCGTTGTCTGCGGCAGTGGCGTCATCCGGCGCTCTTTGTGCCATCCGGCACCGCTGATCGATCTTTGCGGATGCAGCGATCGCAATTTCGTGGTCGGGTGCTGCTTCAGCTTCGCCCTCGGTATCGGCCTCTATGGGGCAACATTTCTGTTGCCGGTGTACCTTGGTGTCGTGCGCGATTACGGGGCGCTGGCGATCGGCGAAATCATGATGGTGACCGGTGCTGCTCAGCTCGTGATGGCGCCGGTTGCAACCTTCCTTGCACGGCGCGTCGATGCCCGGCTGCTGATCGCCGCCGGTTATGCATTGCTTGCGGTCGGCCTGGTCGGCAACGGCTTTATGACCTTCGAGACCGATTTCTGGGGATTGTTCTGGCAGCAGCTCGTGCGCGGTGCCGCCGTAATGTTGTGTCTGTTGCCGAGCACGGCGCTGGCCTTGAGCGGTTTCGACTCCGCCCAGATCCCAAATGCGAGCGGCTTGTTCAACTTGATGCGCAATCTCGGCGGGGCGATCGGTTTGGCGCTGATCGACACCGTGCTCGAACAGCGCACTCCCACCCATATCGCGTCCCTCGTCGCGCGCCTCCAGGCCGGCGATGCGTCGGCGGCTCGTTTGGTCGGCCTGCCGACCGAGCGTTTCACCGGTGTGCCGATCGGCGACGTCGACGAGGCGACGCGCGCCCTCGTCGCGCCATTGGTCGAGCGCGCCGGGCTGGTCGCCGCCTTCAATGATGGCTGGCTGCTGATCGGTGGGCTGGTGGCCCTTTCGCTCTTGATATTGCTGCTGCGGTCGCCGTCGCGAACTTAGAAATGCAAGATCGTCGGGAATGCGATGTTCTTGTAGTCGGCGGGGGCCCTGCCGGGTCGACCATCGCCGCACTGCTGGCGCAAAAGGGTCGGCACGTCGTCGTACTTGAAAAAGACCGGTTCCCGCGCTTCCACATCGGAGAATCGCTGCTCCCCCTCAATCTGCCGCTGTTTCAACGCCTGGGTATCGCAGATGAGGTCGAGCGCATCGGCGTGTACAAGCCCGGTGCGGAGGTTGTCTCGGATGAACACGCTCAGGAGACGATATTCCGCTTTGATCACAACCCGTATCTGATCATCGATCACAGTTATCACGTCAGGCGCGCGGATTTCGACAAGCTGCTGCTCGACAACAGCCGCCGGCTCGGCGCAACCGTGCTCGAAGGCGCGCAAGTGACCGAGGTCGAGCTTGGGTCCGAGGAGCGCCCCAAAGTAACCGCGGTCGGGCCCGACGGGGCGTCTTCGCCCTGGTTCCCCCGCCTTCTTGTCGATGCCTCGGGCCGAGACACCTTGCTCCTCGGGCGCCTCGGGCTCAAGCGCGTAGACAAGCGCAACAACACGGCTGCCGTGTTCGGACATTTTCGCAATGTGCCCCGCCGGAATGGTACCGCGGCGGGCATGATCACCATGCACCTGTTCAAGCACGGTTGGTTTTGGATGATTCCGCTGCCCGATGACATCACGAGTGTCGGTTTGGTCGGCACTCGATCCTTTTTCAGGACGAGAACCGAGGATCTTGGCGCGTTCTTTGCGCGTGCAGTCGCGGCGAGCCCCAGCGTTGCGGAGCGAATGACGAATGCCGAGCGGATCAGCCCGTTGGTCGCCACCGCAAACTACTCTTATGACGCGCGGCGCTTCACCGGCGACGGCTATATTTTGATCGGTGATGCCGCCGCCTTCATCGATCCGCTATTTTCCAGCGGCGTTATGATGGCAATGAGCAGTGCCGCGTTTGGCGCCGAAGTGGTCGATGCTTGGCTCGCTGATCGGAAATTGGGCGAACGGCTGATGCGCCACTATGAACGCCGCGTGCGGCGCGGACTGAATTCTCTGTCGTGGCTGATTTACCGGATCAATACACCCGTGCTCCGCGACATCTTCATGGCGTCGTTCGACTTATTCAACACTCGCAATAGTCTGCTTGCGATTCTTGCGGGCGATTTTTACGAAAAACCGAGCCTGCTGTCGCCGCTGCGGCGCCTGCAGCTTGCTTACGGCTGTCTGTGCCTTCTCTCCAAGCTAGGCATGTGCCTTCGAGGGGAGGGACTGAGGTGGCAGCCTCGGCGTGGTCGGGCGAATTGAGTCCGCTGATGTGCAGGTTTTCGGACTGGGCCGGCCGTGAATAAGAGCGGGTTTTGGCTCTAAGCTGTATCACCTGTGCTGCCGGCGGTTCAGGAGTTCAGGATCTAACTTTCCTCCTGCAGTGACAGGAGGCTTGCATTGCCGCCGGCGGCGGTGGTGTCGATCGAGAGGGTGCGCTCGGTGGCAAAGCGGTGGAGGTAGCGCGGGCCGCCGGCTTTGGGGCCGGTACCGGAGAGGCCCTCGCCGCCGAAGGGTTGCACGCCGACGACGGCGCCGATCATGCTGCGGTTGACATAGTTGTTGCCAATGTGCAGCCGCCCGAGGATATGGTGCACGGTCTCGTCGATGCGGCTGTGGATGCCGAGGGTCAGGCCGTAGCCGGTTGCGGTGATCTCGTCGAGCACCGCGTCGAGCTGGTCGGCGTGCCAGCGCACGATGTGGAGGATCGGACCGAACACCTCGCCAGAAAGCCGCTTCGCGCTGTCGATCTCAAAGGCTTGCGGCGGGAAGAAGGTGCCGTGTTCGGTGTCGGCCGGCAGAACGCAGCGGTAGATGAGCCGGCACTCGCGCTCCATCCCTGCCGCGTGCGCCTCCAGCGCTTCTCTCGCCGCGGCATCGATGACCGGGCCGATATCGGTCGCAATCATCGCCGGGTCGCCGATCGCCAGTTCCTCCATCGCGCCCGCCAGCATCGCCAACAAATGGTTGGCGATGTCCGCCTGGACATAGAGCAGGCGCGTCGCGGAGCAGCGTTGCCCGGCGCTGTCGAAGGCGGAGGTGAGGACGTCGGAAACCACCTGTTCGGCGAGCGCCGAAGAATCGACGATCATTGCGTTCTGTCCGCCGGTTTCGGCGATAAACGGTACGATCGGGCCGGCGCGGCGGGCGAGTTCGAGGTTGATCCGTCGCGCCGTGTCGGTCGAGCCGGTAAAGGCGATCCCGGCAATGCGCGGGTCGGCGACGAGCGGCGCGCCAACCGCCTCGCCGGTTCCCGGCAGCAGATGCAGAACATCGCTGGGGATGCCCGCTTCGAGGAGGAGCCGCACCGCGGCTGTGGCAATGAGCGGGGTCTGCTCGGCAGGCTTGGCGACGACCGCATTGCCGCCGGCGAGCGCTGCCGCGATCTGGCCGGTGAAGATCGCGAGCGGAAAATTCCACGGCGAGATGCAGGCAAAGACGCCGCGCCCGTGCAGCACGATTTCGTTGCGTTCGCCCGCGGGGCCCGGCAAGCGTTCAGGGCTCGCAAAATCCGCCCGCGCCCGTACCGCGTAATAGCGCAGGTAATCGACCGCCTCACGGATTTCGGAGAGTGCCGCCGGGATCGTGCGCCCGCCCTCGCGGATGATGAGCGCCATCAGCTCGGCCTTGTGATTCTCGCAAAGCTCGGCCGCATGTTCGAGAATGGCGGCGCGTTCGCCCGCAGGCGTGCGATCCCAGCACGAGGCGCTGCGCACTGCGCGGGCGAGCACCCGATCGATGTCGGCGGGCCCCGCAGCGACAACCTCGCCGACCCGGCGGCGCCGGTCGCTCGGATCGAGGACCGGTTCGGGGCGCCTGTTTGCTCCACACCGGCGATGATCGGCGCCGCCCGCCAGGGGCGGCGCTGGGCCTCCGTCAGCGCGCTGCTCAGCGCTGCGAGTGTGCCGGGATCATTGAGGTCGAGCCCGCGCGAATTCAGCCGCTCCGGCTGATAGAGATCGCGGGGCAGCGGGATGAGGGGATGCGGCTTGACCGGCAGCTGGACGAGGCGCGCGATCGGATCGGCGATGATATGGTCAATCGGCTGTTTGTCATCGACGATGCGGTTGACGAATGAAGTATTGGCGCCGTTTTCGAGCAGCCGCCGCACCAGATAAGGAAGCAGATCCTCATGGCTACCGACCGGAGCATAGATCCGGCATGGCCGATCGAGATGCTCCGGCCCGGCGATCTGTTCATAGAGCGCCTCGCCCATGCCATGGAGCCGCTGGAACTCGTAATCGCGACGGTCACCCGCCATCTCGAGGACGGAAGCGACGGTGTGCGCGTTGTGGGTCGCGAATTGCGGATAGAAGGCGGTGCCGTAATCCAGCAGCCGGCGCGCGCAGGCGAGGTAGGAGACGTCGGTCGCGACCTTGCGGGTGTAAACAGGATAACCGTCGAGCCCGCGCTCCTGCGTGTGTTTGATCTCGCTGTCCCAGTAGGCGCCTTTGACGAGGCGAACCATCAGCTTGCGGCGGCCGCGCTGCGCCAGCTCGGCGAGCCAATCGATCAGCGGCAACGCCCGCTTCTGGTAGGCTTGGACAGCGAGGCCGAGCCCGTCCCACCCCGCCAGCTCCGGTGCGAGCGCCAAGGGCTCGAACAGATCGAGCGAGAGGTCGAGGCGGTCGGCTTCTTCGGCATCGATCGTAAAGCCGATCCCGGCCTGCCGGGCGCGCCGCGCGAGTTCCAGCAAGAGCGGCGGGAGCTTGGAGACCACCCGGCGGCGTTGCGCCATCTCGTAGCGCGGGTGCAAGGCCGATACTTTGATCGAGATACCCGGAGCTTCGGTCACCTTGCGCCCCGCTACTGACCGGCCGATCGCTGCGATTGCCTCGTCGTAGGCGGTGAAATAGCGCGCGGCGTCGCGTGCGGTGCGCGCCGCCTCGCCGAGCATGTCGTAGGAATACCGGTAGCCGTGCCGCTCGGGCTCCCGTGCCCGCTCCAGCGCCTCTTCGATCGTGCGCCCCATGACGAATTGACGGCCGAGGATGCGCATCGCCGCCGTCACCGCCTGACGCACAACCGGCTCACCAGAGCGCGCGACGAACCGGCGCAAAGCATCCCGCCAGTCGTTCTCTGCCCGTTCGGTGTGCAGCAGGCGGCCGGTCAGCATCAATGCCCACGTCGAGGCGTTGACAAAGATCGACTCCGACCGCCCTAGATGGTTCTCCCAATGGGCTTCGCCGATCTTGTCGCGGATCAGCCGATCGACCGTCTCGGCGTCGGGCACCCGCAACAGTGCTTCCGCCAGGCACAACAGCGCGACCCCCTCGGGCGAGGACAACGCATATTCATGGAGGAAGGCGTCAATGCCGCCTTTGCCGATGCGTTCGCGGCGGACATTGGCGACAAAGATGCGTGCCCTCTCGGCGATTCGATCCCGCATCTCCGGCGGGATGTCGGCCGCGGTGATAATGCGGCCAACCGCCTCGGTTTCATCGATCCGGCAGCTGTCGCGAATGGCGGCGCGTAATGACGAGGCTGGCGGAGGGGGTGTCGGCAGAACAAAACCCATGCGGAAGATATTGGCACCGCGGCTGGGGAATGCTCTTTTGTTTACCAGTTTCGTCATGTCCATAATCCGCACGGGATAGAGAACCGAGAGAGGGTTGATGTCGTCCGTCGGCGCCGAACTCGTGGTCGATGCGATCGATCTGGAGCAGGTGGAGGAGGGGAGGGCGGTATCCGTATGGCGCCTACTCGATCGCCTCGAGAAGACGGCGATCGGCAAGCGCCGAGCCGATTGGATCACGACGGTCCGCCGCTGGGAACCGGCGGGCTGCTTGCTTTACGGACCCTATTGGCAGCTGCCGGCCGGTGCCTATCGTCTGAATTTTCGCTGCCACAGTGGCAGGCCCCGCCTGCCCGGACAGCCGGTGCTCGGCATCGAAGTCATCGCCATGAACCGGGTTCAGCTGGTATGGCTGGATCTGACCGCCGAAGAGCTGGCGTCCGAAAAGGGTTCGCTCGATTTTTTGGTGCCCCCGCAGCTGGGTCTCGGTGCGGGCGACGAAGCACGGCTCGAATTCCGCTTTTTTCATCTCGGCAATGCGGATCTTGCGATCACCACAGTCGATTTGCTTGGCCTGAAAGCGGAGGCTGTGCGGCCTTCTCCGGTAAGGCGATGGCGGATGCTCGGCCGTCTCGAAAGGACTGCATTCGGGAAATGTACCCGCGACGGCATCGCTGTTCGTCGGGCGAAGCGTGCAGGCTGCGTGCTCGACGGCGGGCGGCCTTTCCTCCAACTTCCCAGAGGCTGCTACCGGCTCTGCTTCAAATGCGTTGCCGACATCCCGCGTATGGCATCACAGCCGGTATTGCGCGTGGAGGTCGTCGCCAGGCGGCGATGGCAGGAGGGCCGGTCGTGGGGTTGGCGTTCGCTGCTCGGCCTTCCGGTCGGAGGTGGTCTCCAGCAGGCGTCGCGTGATTTTACGGCAACACAGCTGAGCTCCGGATCAGGATCGGTCGATTTTGCGGTGCCTGCGGAGCTGAGCCTCGAAGGCGGGCAAGAAGTTCTCTTCGGCTTCCGCTTCCTATATCTGGGTAATGCCGGCCTCACAATCACCGCTGTCGACCTCCACCGGATCGCAGACGAGGTTCGAGACGATTTCGGTGCGGCCGCGCTTCGATCGCCGGCTGTCGTCACCGGCAAGACAAATGTCGTCGTCATCGGAAATTGCCAGGCGCTGACGGTCTACGAGGCCCTGGTCCGCACGCGGGCGTTCAACGCGCGACTGGACGCCAAATATCATTTTGTCAATCTACAGCAGCATTTGCGTGAGCTCGGCAAGAGCGATCTCAAAAGCTGCGATATTCTGTTCGTTCAGGACATCAGAGATTGGGAGAATTACCCGCTTCGGTCGGAGATTCCGGAAGAGTTGCCGATCGTCAAATTCCCGCTCTTGCATTTCGCATCGTTGTGGCCCTTCGACCATTATAACGGGCCGAGCGATCACGAAGCCTATGAGCGCGAATCACCGAATCTGACGTTTCTTTATTTGGATGGTCTGCTCGCCCGGTTGCGCAAAGAAATTCCCGATCGCGAGCAGCGCCTGCTCGCTTACCGCTCGCTATCGATCGCCGGTGTAGTCAACTACGTCAGACTGCATGATTTTGAAAAGCGCCGCCTTACCGCGATGGATAAGCAGTTTGGATTTGATATCGGTCAGTACATCTTAGACAATTTTCAGAGAAAGAGATTATTTTATACGACGAACCACCCAAATGGACAGATCCTGGCGATGTTATTGCAACATCTATTAACACGCGTGGGTATCGCTTCGGTCTATCGATCGATTACCAGCCTCGACCACTTAAGGAGGTTGCAGGTGCCAGTGCACCCGAAGGTGGCAAAGGCCCTTGGCGTCAAATGGGCGAGCGAAGACACAAAATATCTCTATGGTGGCGAACGGATTACCTGGGAGACCTATGTCCGGCGCTACATCGAGCATTATGGATGATCCCCGCCGGAGGCGCGTCAATAGCTTAGGCCGCCGCTTGCGGCTGGGTCAGCTCCAATGCCCGTTGCGCGACTGCGGCGGTGGAGGCCTCGCCCTCGCCGGCGACCTGCACGGTCGGGAAGGCGAATTTGATGCCATTCTCGTCGAAGGCCTTTTTGATCATCGCATAAGCCTGTCGCCGGATGACGAATTGCTCTCCCGGCAGGGTCATCATCTTGGCCCGGATCTGGACCGCGAAATCGCCGAGCTGGTCGACCCCTTGCATTTTCAACGGCTCGAGGATCAGCGGCGCGAATTCGGGGTCCTTGGCCAGTTCCAGCCCGATCTGCTTGATCAGCTTCTTGGCAAGGACGAGGTCGCTGTCGTAGGTGATACCGACCGCGATCTTGTCGATGACCCAGTCGCGGCTCTGATTCTGCACGGCGCCCAAGAGGCTGAACGGCACCGTGTAGACCGGGCCGCGGTGGTGTCGCAATCTGACCGAGCGAATGCTGAAGCTTTCGACGGTACCCTTGTAATTGCCGGCCTGGATGTACTCGCCGACGCGGAACGCATCATCGAGCAGGTAGAACATACCAGCGATAACATCGCGAACGAAAGTTTGCGCGCCAAAGCCCACCGCTACGCCGAGAACGCCCGCGCCGGCGATTAGCGGCCCGATCTGAACCCCCAGGGCCGCCAGAGCCATCATCGCCGCCACAACGATGACGAGCACAAACAGAATGTTGCGGAAGATCGGCAACAACGTGCGCAGTCGGGCCTGTCGCCGTGCCTCGTCGGTGTTCGGCAGGCCGAGATCGGCGGCCTCGGCGAGCTTGCGGTCGATCGCCGTCTTCGCGGCTTGCCATATGAGGTCGGCAATCAGCAGGATGACGACGACGCTCAGTACGGCATCAGCGAAGCGGCCGAGGTACGTGTCTTCCCTACCGAGGCCGGTGAGATCGATACCCCAGCCCCAAGCCAATAAAGCAACCGCGCCGATGATCAGGGCCGCCCGGATGCCGCGCTCGATGCACACCGCGAGCACGCTCGGCGTGCCTTCGGTGAGCTGTGGCGAGCCCGGGGGACGCAGGAGATTCTCGACCGCACGCTTGCTGACGGCAATCGCGAGCGGCAGCGTGATGATAACCAGAACGAGCCAGAAGCAGGTCATGGCGTGGGCGACCCACGACACCCAGATCAGCACGATGCCGACCGTCAGCATCGCGTTGCGTGGACCACGGCCAAAGCGATGCCCTGCGAGCGAGGAAGGTTCTGTACCCTCGTCGAGCGGCACCGGCCGGCGCCACACCGCTTCCAGCGCGATAGCGAGCAGGCCGAAGCCGAGCGCGTAAGCAACGAGCTGGCGTCCTTGCAACGACCATCCGAGCGTGCTGAGCAAACCGACAATCACCCAACCGAACGAGAACCAGCCAACAAAAGCGGCGAGCCGCCGGAACCAGAAACGCGCGGCCACCGTATCCATCGGGATGATCCGGAACTGCTCGTGACGCGGTGCCAGCAGCAGGTGGCCGACGACAATTGCGATGCGGACGACGAGAAAGGCGATCAGAAAACCGAATACCATCTCGCGCAGCAGCGGCGGCCAATCGAATGCGAGGAAGGGGCCAATGCTGCCGAGGCCAAAGGCCGCCACGAGACCGAACGCAAAGGCGAAGCGAAGGGCGACAAGATGCAGGCGGCCTCTCACGGTTTCCAAAGGGAGCGCGTCGAGGTGGCCGCGGATCCTCTCAGTGGCCTTGCGGAACAGCCATTCGACGACGGTTCCCAAACCGACAAAGAGGGCGAGGAGCAGCAGGACCTCAACCCGCCCGCGGTTACCGAGATCCGCGCTGATGAGGGCGTGGCCGCGCTCGAATTGGCTCGGCACATCCGGGATCGTGCGGGCGAGGGCAAGGATGTGCTCGCGGATCGCACCGAGATGGGTATCGAGGACGTGCGACACCGACTGCTCTACGATATCCCCTCCCGATCCGGCAGCGGACTTTGCCTCGTTCTGCTTGAGCCATGCCTCGACCTTGGGATCGGCCAGCAAGTGCAACAGCTGCTGGATTTGCGGTGGGGTCGCGCCGTCGTCGGCGGCAGCCGACCGGTTCGCAGCCGCAGCCGCTCCGGACGCGAGGGCGGCAAGCAGGACCATCGCAGCAAGTGAGCTCCGTAAAGTTCGCTCCACCCTTACTCCGCAGACAAACCGCGAAAGCCATAACAATATACGAGAATTTGGCATGGCTTCGGCCTCATCAGATCAAACTTAATTTTAGCAGAACCTGCAGATCAACACCAGGAAGCGTCGCTTCAACCCGAGCCGGCTTTTGGATTTTTAGCTGCTTTTGTAAAATTCGGCACGTCGATCGGGTCGTCGGCTGACCGCTCTGCCTCGTCGCATGGCGAAACGGCGACCTCGTAGTTTCGGCCGTGCCAGGTGCTGCTCTCCTGCCATTGCCAGGTAAACTCGACGCGCTCGCCAGGGGCGCGACGAGCGACATCGAGGGTGGCAGCATGGAAGCCGAGACCGCTGTCCCGGGTCGGCATCCCAAACCTGTTCCGGCAACATGCCGTCGGGGTTCGGCATTCTCGTCATCGCCTCTAGGAAAGGTAGCGGGTCGCAGCCCGCGGCGAGCTCGTAGTGCCCGTGCTCGCCGGTCAAGAGCGGCCATCCTCGCCCGCGACCGATGCCGTTGTATGGGCTGCCCGTCATCGTGCTCGCCATAACCATCGGCATTGTACCGGTGCCACACCGGACCGCAGGGCGTGTCGGTCTTGAGCAGTGCGTCGGCCACCTTGATCGAGTCGAGAATCAGCGGATCATCGGCACAGCCGGGACACCCGGCGCCAACAGCCGGATGCGGTAATGGGCGACTCGCTTGACCTCCGCCCAGAATCCTTCGCTATCCGCAATGATGCAGCCGAGATCGCGGATTTGCGGGATGTCGACCCGCGGGTAATAGACCTCGTTGACGATGCCGAAGCCGAGCGTGAACCATAGCCGCGCTATGCCGAGCGCACACCCCACCATGTCCTTGGCGCGGCTGGTCCAGGTCGGCGGAATCCCGGGTGCGCCGGGAGCGTGTTCGATCATCGCAACCGGAGTATCGCAGACGGCGGCTGATGGCGGCGCGACCGCCGTAGCGCGAGCTTGTCATCTCCCGCATCTTCGATGCGCCGCGTTGGCGCTCAAAGGATGGACGGAGCCGGACCGGGCAGCGCTCTGGTCGGGGCCAAAGGGATCCGACGGCGACTGGCGCCCCTGCGTACGCTCACCCGAGGGCAAGTGCATGGATGCAGGCATGGTGCCGAGCCCGATGCAGGTTACGCTAGCCAGCGACCCAGCCGAGATAATCCTTGGAGATGGCGCCAACAGCGGCCTCGTAGAGCCGTCGGCCCGCTTCCGGGGTGGCGAGACCGGGGTTGGACCCGATCCGTCCGTCCGGGAATTTGCGGCGGTAATCGGCGGCGTCGGCAAAGTCGCCGCGCGGCGCAACCGGCGGGTCGAGGGTGGCGGATTTGATCGCATCGGGACAGGCGAACTGGGTTAGTGCGACCTCGCTCGGGGTCGCATGGCTGCCCTCGGCCTCGCCGTAAAGCTCCTTGGCTATTTCATGCACTTCGTGGTTCTGCCACCAATTCTTGAGGCGGCACCTGATCGGCGGGGTGTTTGCCGCCGCGGTCAGGCTGCGGGCCGCATAAATCTCCGAAAAGGCGGCGCTCACCGTGGCGATGTTGCCGCCATGCCCATTGAGGAAATAGAACCGCTCGAAGCCGTGCTTCACCAAAGATTCGACCATGTCCCGCAGGACAGCGATCAAAGTGCTAGGCCGCAATGTCATCGAGCCGGAGAAGCCGAGATGGTGCTGCGCCATGCCCACCGCGATGGTCGGCGCGACGAGCGCCCCGGTTGCCTCGCCGACGCCGCGGGCGATCACCTCGGCACAGATGGCATCGGTGCCGATGAGGCCGATCGGCCCATGTTGCTCGGTCGAACCAATCGGCAAGATGATTCCCCGGTTGTTCTGAAGATAAGCCTCGACTTCCTGCCAAGTCTGCAACTGCAGCTGCATTCGCCATCCTTTCGCGGGGGTTTGACGTCGCCTAGCGAGGGACAGCCGACCCTAGCATGGTTACGTTGCAAGGTCCCCAGGATTGGTGTTGGTTTTGGAATACACACTGCGGCGTGCTAGGTTTGTCGCGGTGGTTGAGAGCTGCCTGCATTCATGAAGCCTGCCGTCCTATTTGCCTGTCTCGTCACGGGGTTGATTGGTGGGTGCTCGTGGTTCCCCAGCGCAGGACCTTCGACGAATGAGGTTCTCGAGCAGGGGCGGGCTGGAGGCGACATCCTTTTCGACGTCGTCGAGGTCGATGACCGGGTCGTTTCCACCTTGCTCGCTCAACCGAAGGAGAGCTTAGCGTTTCGCTTCAATAAAGATGCCCAGCCTCCGGAGGTAAGAATCGCTGTCGGGGACACGATCGCGGTCCTGATATGGGAAAGTGCGGCGGGCGGGCTCTTCAGCGAGGCGCCGCCGGTGATCCAGCCCGGCGCGCGGGGAGGAGTCGAGCCACTCGCGCCGGAGGCGGGGCCGCCCACCGGCGAGAGACGCGGCGAGTTCGGTGCTCCGAGCCCGCCTGTCCGCCAGCCTCCCAGGGAAACCAACCGGCGCGAGGGTCAACCGCCGCCCGGTACACCACCCAGCCAATTGCCCTTGACCGAGACTGCCGCGACGAGTGGCCGCCGGGCCGCGGTGATCCCCGAACAAGAGGTCGGATCTGATGGTGCGATCAGCGTCCCTTATGCCGGGCGCATCACGGCCGCCGGTCGCGTGCCGGATGAAGTGCAGCACACGATCGAGGCGCGGCTGGCCGAAAAGGCGCTCGAGCCGCAGGCGCTGGTGATCGTCAGGAAAAGCGCAGCCAATGCCGTGACGGTGACCGGTGAGGTTGTTGCCGGCGCCAGGGTCTCCTTATCGCCCGGCGGCGACAGACTCCTCGAGGTGATTGCCGCGGCCGGTGGTGCAAAATCCCCGGTTCACGACACCTTCGTAAGGTTGTCGCGCAACGGGGTCAGCGCAACGATCCCGTTGCAGCAGCTGGTTTCTGACCCTGCAGAGAATATCTATGCGCAGCCGGGAGACGTGCTGACCCTCGTTCGAGTGCCGCAAACCTTCAGCGTCTTTGGGGCGACCGGCAGGAACGCCGAGATCCCCTTCGATGCCGAAAAGATCAACTTGGGCGAAGCGCTCGGAAAATCACAAGGATTGAACGACGATCTGGCGAAACCCGAGGGTGTGTTTCTATTTCGTTACGAGCCGAATTCCGTCATTCGCGCCCTCGATCAGCCGATCGCGACTACTGCGCGGGGAGAAGTCTCGCCGGTCGTCTACCGATTCAAATTCAGGGACGGCAATACCTATCTGCTCGCACAACAGTTTCCGGTCCACGACAAAGACGTGATCTTTGTCGCCGACGCTCCGGCTGCACAGATCTACAAATTCTTCACTGCGCTCAACAATGTCACCGGGCCATTTATCACCGGCATTGTCACTTGTCATTACGCGAAATGCTGAGCGGCAGGCGCGCGGCTAGCGCTCGAGCCCGCCGATCCTGTCGGCATCGAAGCGGGCGATATCCTCGGGACCGAGATAATTGATGTCTCCGGGGGTGGCGAGCCCGATTGCTGCGCAAAACCCGCCGAGGCGGATCGCCAAATCGAAATCCCCGTTGAGCAGGCCATGAATAAGCCCGCCGACCAAGGAATCGCCGGCGCCGATACGGTCGATGACCTGAACGGGATAACGCGGGGCGTAATGAAACCCGCTGCGGGAGAGGAGTAGGGTGCCGGGCTCGGCATCGGGCGGGCGGGTCAGCGCGACGAGCGGCATGCCGTAGCGGGCGGCAATTGCTTTGGCGAGCTCTTCGCCGGCCTCGGTGAAACCCAACACATTCTGCGCGTCACGCTCCGCGAGGACGAGCAGATGCAGATGCGGCGCAGCCCCCTCGAGCACAGCGCGCGCCTCTGGCGGGGTAGTCAGAGTAGCTCGATAATTGAGATCGTATGACACCGGTTTTCCGGCGGCTGCCGCCAGTGCCGCGAGGTGCAGGACCAGCGCCCGGCAGCTCGGGCCGAGCGCCGGGGTGATGCCGGAAAGATGCAGCCAGCCGCTCGCCTGAACCAGCGTGTCCCATGGCGCATCCTCGAACCCGAGTTCAGAAGCCGCCGAATGCTTGCGGTCATAAACCACCCGGCTGGTCCGCGGCTCGGGTCCGGGTTCGTAGAACATCAGCCCCAGTCGGGCGTTGTCGATCCAGCGCACCCAGCGCGTGTCGACGCCGTGCCGCCGCGCTTCGCCGTCGACGATGCGGCCGAGCGGCCCGGCAGGCAGCCGCGACACCCAGGCGACACGGCGGCCGAGACGAGAGAGGAGACACCCGACATTGAGCTCACTCCCGCCGACACCGATGTCGAAACTTCGCGCCTGCTCCAGCCTCTGCTGGTTGGGCGGCGATAGCCTCAGCAATGTCTCCCCGAGCGTCAGCAGGTCATAGGCGCCTTCGCGCAGCGCGCTCATTTACGCGAGCCCCTGGCTGTCGGCGCGGGACGTCTGACTGAATGCTCTATCACCGGGTCCTCTCCCGTTCCTTGGGGAGCAGCCTGTCCGAGGAACGGGGCCCGCGCAACCGCTTCTTCCAGGAAGAGCTAACACTTTTTTAACGAACACACTCCATGGTTCTCGGGCTCGCGAGCACGACGTCTCATCAACCCAGGAGATTTAGATGGCCCTTGTTGTCATGCTCGAGCGCACCACGCTCCAGAATGTCGATGACGCAGCCGGACGGTGGCAGTTTGAAGGGGGCAGCGTAGTGGAGGACACCCGGCAAGTCGGCCACTACGCCAGCACCAAGCGCGTGATTTTCGGGGCAACTGACGCACAGAACACCGCGATGCTTACGATCGAGGTCTTCTTCACCCCACAATTGCCGCCGCAAAATATTGTTCTCCAAGGGTCTCACGATTTCAACTCGGGCCGGGAAGTCGGTAGCGTTAGCGCCGCCTCGTCCCAGTTCGCAGCGCATATCGGCAAGCAATTCACGCGCGTCGGCAATACCCTGACGATCGAGTAGGCAGCCAGGCGGTCGCATTGCGAAGTGGGCTACGTGCGACCGAGGAGGAGCTGCGGCGCGCTGGCGCCGCAGCCCATTTCGCCACTGAATACCCTATAGGAATTGGGCAGTAGAGAACGACGAACGTAGTCTAAGCCAAGCTCTTCGACACCATCTCGTAGGTGTTCTTGCTGAGGTTGGGGATGGCGAGAACGCGTTCGAGTTCGCGCCGCATCAGCGCCTGATGGGCTGGATCGTGTCGGCGCCACGAGCCGAGCGGCTGCACGAGGCGCGCCGCCGTCGTCGGGTTGAGCGGGTCGAGGGTGATGACCTCGTCGGCGAGAAAAGCGTAGCCGGCGCCGCTCCCTTCATGGAAGCGCAGTTGGTTGGCTTGGGAGAAGGTGCCGATGAGCGCGCGCACTCGGTTCGGGTTCTTGCGCGTGAAGGCCGGATGCCGAGTCAGCTCGCGGACGCACTCGGGGGTTTGCGGCAATGACGAGCGGGCCTGTAGAGCAAACCATTTGTCGGTGACGAGCTCGTCCTGCGACCAGAGCTCATAAAAGCGCGCGAGTGCTGCAATGCGTTCGGGCCGATCGAGGTCCCCGAGTATTGTCAGCGCCGCTAGCACATCGGTCATGTTGCGCGCGGCGTCGAACTGGGCGAAGGCGAGTACCGCACCTTTCTCGGGATCACCCGCTGCGAGATAGGCGAGGGTCGCGTTTCGTAACGCGCGTCGGCCGATCGACCTGCCATCGATATTGTAGGGTCCTGCCTCAGCGAGCCCGTGATAGGTCGAGACGAACTCGGCCTCCAGTGCCTCGCCGAGCGCCGCACGGACGGCTTCCCGGGCCGCGTGAATGGCGTCGACATCGACCACCGCGAGCTGGTCGGCGAGAAATGCTTCGCTTGGTAAAGCCAGCGCCTCGGCGGCGAAGGCAGGGTCACGGTCGGCATCGGCGAGAGTGCGCCGCATTGCCGCGACAAGGTCGGTGTCGAGCGGCGCAGGAGTCTCGCCGCGCTGATGGCCGGCGATCCGCTCAAGCAATAACTTGGTCGCGACCTGCTGGCCGGCCTCCCAGCGGGCGAACGGCTCGGCATCGTGCACGGCAAGGAATTTCAGCCGGTCAAGTGACACGCCCCTCAGTTTGACCGGCGCCGAGAAACTGCGCAGCAGCGAAGGTGCCGGCGGCGCGGTTACATCGACAAAACGAAAACTCTGTCGCGCCTGGGCAAGCGGAATGACACGGGTGCCTGTGTGGCTCGCCGCCTCGCCCTTCAGCCGAGTCGGCAGTTCGGCGCCGTCTGGCCCGATCAAACCCATCGCCAGCGGGATCAGCATCGGCAGTTTCTCCGGCTGGCCCGGTGTCGGCGGCACTTTCTGAGCGGCTGTTAGCTCGTAGCTGGCGCTTGCCTCGTCCCAGCGGTCTTCGACCGTGATTTCGGGCGTCCCCGCCTGCTCGTACCAGCGCTTGAATTGGCCAAGGTCGACGCCGTTTGCGTTCTGCATCGCCGCGACAAAATCTTCAATTGTCGCGGCGTGATTGTCATGCCTGCCGATGTAGAGATCCATGCCGCGGCGAAACCCTTCCTTGCCGACGAGCGTCTGGATCATGCGCACCAGCTCGGCACCCTTGTTATAGACCGTCGGCGTATAGAAATTGTCGATCCTGATGTAGCTGTCCGGCCGCACCGGGTGGGCGAGGGGCCCGTCATCCTCGGGGAATTGGATCGCGCGCAAGGCGCGCACCTCGGCAATGCGCCGAACCGCGCGGCTGCCCTGGTCGGCCGAGAATTCCTGGTCGCGAAAGACGGTCAACCCCTCCTTCAGGGACAGCTGGAACCAGTCGCGGCAGGTCACCCGGTTGCCGGTCCAGTTGTGGAAATATTCGTGTGCAATCACCGCTTCGATGTTCTGGTAATCGGTGTCGGCCGCCGTCTCGGGTTTCGCCAACACGTATCGCGTGTTGAAGATGTTGAGGCCTTTGTTCTCCATCGCCCCCATGTTGAAGTCGCTGACCGCGACGATGTTGAAGACGTCGAGATCGTATTCGAGGCCAAAGACCTCTTCGTCCCATCGCATCGCCTTTTTCAGCGAGGCCATCGCGTGGCCGCATTTGTCCTCGTCGCCGTCGCGGACCCAGATGGCGAGCCCGACCTCCTTGCCAGAGCGGGTCTTGAAGTTGTCACGCACCGCGACCAGATCGCCGGCGACGAGCGCGAAGAGATAGGACGGCTTCGGGTGCGGGTCGACCCATTTCGCCCAGTGCCGGCCGTCGCCCGCCTCGCCGCGCTCGACCGGATTGCCGTTCGACAGCAGCACCGGAAAGCGCGCCTTCTCAGCGATGATCGTTGTCGTGTACCGGGCCATGACATCAGGCCGATCGGTGAAATAGGTGATCCGGCGAAAGCCTTCCGGCTCGCACTGAGTGCAGAAATTTCCGCCCGACATGTAGAGCCCCGAGAGGGCGGTGTTACTTTCGGGTGAGATGCGGGTTTCGATATCAAGAGTGAAGGTGTCCGGCACATCATCGAGGCTCAAGCCGCCCTCGGATGGGAGCCGGTAGCGATTGGCCCCGAGCGCCTCGCCGTCCAGCGCCAACGAGAGAAGCGCGAGCTCCTCGCCGTCGAGTCGCAGCGACGCTGTAGCGTCGGAAGCCTGCGGATTGCGCCGGACCTGGAGACGCGATTTGACCCGCGTCTCGGCTGCACCGAGCTCGAAAACGAGGTCGACGGCGTCGATCAGGAAGGCAGGCGGCTGGTAATCGGCGAGCCGTACCGGTTGAGGCGGGGCGATATCAGGCGAAACATCGAGCATGGACGAGGCCACAGACAGACAATATGGGGGGCGACGAGCCTATCCTTTCGCCCCGTCCGTGGAAATCCCCCGGGACAGCGGATACGGTTTCAAGGCGACGCAAGCGAGGGAAGGTTCTCGTGTCGGAAGTTGAAGAGGTAGGCGCCCAGCAGATCGCGCCGATAGGGCTACCGGCGATCTTTGCCGGGTTTTTCTGGCTCGGGATAACGAGCTTTGGCGGCGGCACGGCGGGCTGGCTCTATCGCGAGATCGTCGAGCGCCGAGGTTGGATCAATGACGCAGAGTTTCTGACCGGCGCGGCGCTTGGGCGGATGATGCCCGGTTCGGGAGGGGTCAACCTCACCGTCCAGGTCGGCCAACGGCTGCGTGGCGGCGCGGGTGCGGTGGTGGCTGTGCTCGGGCTCTTGACGGGCCCGCTGGTGATCGTTCTGGCGCTAGCCGTGGGTTACACACGGATCAATCAAAGCTCGGCGGTTCACGCCGTCTTCAATGGCGTTGCAGCTGCCGCCATTGGGCTCACCTTCGCTACTGGGCTGAAGCTCGTGCAGTTCCGAGTCGCGAGCGCCGGGCCTCTCGCAGTCACCCTTGCGACCGTGCTCGGCGTCGGCGTGTTGCGCTGGCCGATGATGCCCGTCGTTCTTTTTCTGGCACCGGTCAGCATCGGACTGGCGCTCATTACCAGGCGCCGCCCCAATGCCTGACGATCCACGGACATTGCTGGCGCTGGCTCTGGTCTTCGCCCCACTGTCGCTGCTGTCGATCGGCGGCGGCGCCTCGCTTCTCGCCGAAATCGAGCACCAGACGATCACGGTCCATGGCTGGACCACGCAGCGTGAATTCGCCGACCTCTTCGCGATATCGCGCGCCGCTCCGGGGCCCGGGACGATGCTCTCGACATTGATCGGCTGGAAGGTGGCGGGCTTGGCGGGCGCCTTGACCGCGACTGTCGCGCTCTACCTGCCGTCGTCGCTGCTCGTCTATGGCGCGGCCCGGCTTTGGGGACGATGGCGCGGCTCGGTGTGGCACGCAGTGGTTGAGCGCGGCCTCGCCCCGATTGCCGCCGGCCTCATCCTTGCAGGCGGGATCGCCGTATTGCGAGTGTCGCCGGGCGGAGCTGCGGTCTGGGTCGCAGCAATCGCTTCGACAGCGCTGATTTTGCGCTGGCCGGGCCTCCATCCCCTGTTGCTGTTCGTGATCGGCGGGGTGGTGTTCGGCCTCGCTGAGGCGACCGGCATGTGGTAATATTCGCAGTGGACGATCTGGAGGTTGTGCTATGCCCAAATACCTGATCTCCGCTTCCTATAGCGCCGAGGGGCTCAAGGGCCTGCAGAAGGATAAGGCGTCCGGCCGGAGGAGGGCGGTCGCCGAAGCGATCGAGGCGGTCGGCGGCAAGCTCGAAGCCTATTACTTTGCCCTCGGTCAAGACGACGTGTACGCGATCGTCGACCTCCCGGACAACGTTACAGCGGCGGCGCTCGGCGTGGCCGTGTCCGCCGGAGGGCTGGTCCGCACACGCACGACAGCGCTGCTCACAGTCGACGAGACTGACCGCGCTCTCGAAAAAAGCGTCAGCTATCGCGGTCCCGGCCGCTGAGGCCCGGGCGCGGCGCTCAGAACGTCGCGCCCGATTGCAGCCAGTGCCGCACGATCTCTTCGCCGGTGGCGAACCAGACCAGGTCGTGCGAGCGGATGTACTGCAGCGCCGCGTCGAGGCCAGCGATGCGGTGCGGGACACCGATCAGATAGGGGTGCAGGCAGATCGCCATGACCCGGCCGGACTGCGCGCCCTCCGCGTAGAGCGTATCGAACTGCCGCCGGATCATTTGTTCGAACTCTCCGATCGTGCCGTTACGGTTCTGAAAGTGCGGCGAGTCGTTGATCTCGTATGAATAGGGGATCGAGACCAGCCGCTTGCCGCCGATATCCATGAAATAGGGCTGGTCGTCATTGACCCAATCGGCGACGTAGAGGCAGCCCTCCTCGGCGAGATCGTCGAGCGTGTGCCAGGTCTCGGCAAGACCAGCACCGAGCCAGCCAACCGGCTTTCTGCCGGTCATTTCGGCAATGCGCGAGAGCGTCTGCGCGATTGTCCGACGCTCTTCTTCGGGCGCCAGTGCGTCGAGCCACACGCTGTTGGTCTGGTTGTGCCCGAGGATCTCCCAGCCGAGTTGCACGGCCGCTCGGACGATCTGCGGATGATGGTCGCAAATGTCGCTGTTCAATGTCGGGCTGGCGCGGATGCCGTGCTTGCTCAGCACATCCATCAGCCGCCAAATGCCGACCCTGTTGCCATAGTCGCGCTGCGCCCAGGCGCGCACCGAAGGCGGATTGCCCACCGGCGCGCCGGGGTGGGGGGCAATGCCGCGAGTAAGCGGAAAAAATTCGATATTTGGGATCACCCAGACTGCGACGCGGGCGCCACCGAGCCACTCCAGTTTTGGGCGGTCGTTGATCGGGGTATAAGGAAACGGGCCGTAATCGCGAGGCTGCATGGCACTCCCCTCCTCGAGCAAGCAATTTTGACTGCGACCAGGATGCCGCGGATCACGACGGAATGGCAGCGTTTTGAAGCGCTGACGGCGGGTGAGCTCTACGAACTGCTGCGTTTCCGGCAGAACATCTTTGTCGTCGAGCAGCGCTCGCCCTATCCCGACCTCGACGGTCTCGACGCGAACGCGTGGCATTTGGTGGCTCGGACAAAGAGGGAGCTGGCCGGCTATCTCCGCCTGATCCCGATGACCGGCCCCCCGCCCACGCTCAGGATCGGCCGCGTCGCGGTGTCGCCGTTGCTGAGACGGTGCGGCCTTGGCCGAATGCTAATGGAGAAAGCGTTGGCTTTCTATCGCAAGCATTATCCATTGCGATCGATCGCTCTCGGCGCCCAGCTCCCTCTTGTGCCTTTCTATGAAAGCTTTGGCTTTGCCGCGATCTCCGAACCCTATGACGATTTCGGAGTCGCACATGTCGAGATGGTGCTGCGGCTACAGCGCTAGGCCGGAACCTCTTCCGCCAGCGGCACGCGCATGACCTTGTGGGCCTGCAATACCGGGAGCACGTCGCTGGCAAAGCGGCGGATCTGCTCCATGAACATCTCGTGCGGCAGGACGCCGCGATTGAGGCTGATCTGGATGTTGTCGGCGCCGGCGCTTTCGGCCGCCTCGATGATCCGCTGGGTCACTTCCGTCGCAGTGCCCCACGGCGTCTGCTCGGCTTGGCGTTCGAGATCGGCCATTGTCAGACCACGGAAATCCTCGCGGGCGAATTGCGCGGCGCGGCGGTTTTCCAGGCTTACATAATCAGTCGAGGCAGAGGTCGAATAGCCTGTCTGGCGCTGCAGTTCGGTCTCGGTGAAATTGCCGTGGCTGAACAGGGTTTGATTGAAATAGAGGTGGTAGGGTCCCATCTCGCGCACCGCCTCAGCCTTGCTGTCGGCGACGTAGACGCTTATGCCGAGGGATAGGTGGTCCGGGGTGATCCGGTGGCCGGCTTGCATGAGGCAGCGCGCATAATAGCGGATGATGTCGTCCCGCAATCCGCGTGAGCGGCCGAGACCGGGGGTAATCGGCAGATTGTGCCGCCCGGCGAACTCGATCGACTCTTTGCTGCCGACAATCGGCATCCAGATCGGAGGGCGTGGCTGCTGCAATGGCCGTGGCCACATCGCGACATCCTTGTAGGACCAGAATTCACCATCGTAGGAGAAGACATCTTCCGTCCACGCTTTAGTGATAATATCGAACGCCTCTTCGAAGCGGGCGCGCGACTGCGCCAATGGCACGTTGTGGACTTGATATTCGCGAGGAATGCCGCGGGCAAAGCCCGAAATCAACCGCCCATTGGACATGCAGTCGAGCATCGCGAGCTCTTCAGCAAGCCGCAAAGGCTCGTGCAATGGCAAGAGGTTGCCGTAGATCAGCAGCTTCAAATTTTTGGTGCGTTGCGCCGCGGCTGCTGCCAATAGGTTGGGTGAGTTCATCAGCCCATAGGGTGAGCAGTGATGCTCGTTGAACCCGACGCCGTCATAGCCCAGCCGATCGAGCTCCTCCCAGGCTTCGAGATGTTCGGCGTAAGTCCGCGCCGCGACCTCCGCTTTGAAATATTTCTTCTCCAGAGGGTAGGGCAGCTCGCTCCCGACCTTCAGGTGCTCAAGTTGTTCACCGTAAGCCAGGAGATCGAATACAAAAACCTTCATTATTTTGGCGCCTCACCCTCCCGCCTCGCGGGCCCCCCGGTGAGGGGCTCTTCGCGAGAGACACGTTAGGAGCGCAGGAAAGGCGTTTCAATCAAAATCCGGACTGCTCTATCGTGTCAGGCGACAATTAGGAGGAGTGACGGGTGATGGATGGATCAGGTGTAGCGCCGAACTGCCTCGAAGGTGTCCGGGTTCTTGACCTCTCGCAATTCGAGGCCGGTCCCTCTTGCACCGAGGCGCTCGCCTGGCTTGGCGCCGAGGTCGTCAAGGTGGAAAACCCCAAAGGGGGCGAACCCGGCCGGGTGCTCGGCAGCGGGCCGGCGCCTGGCGCCGACGCCTATTACTTCATGATCTACAACGCCAATAAAAAATCGGTCACGGTCAACCTCAAATCCGAGCGCGGCCTCTCCCTCGTCAAGGAGATGGCCAGCCGGGCCGATGTCTTTGTCGAGAATTTTGCGCCTGGAGCGATCGAGCGGCTGGGGCTCGGCTGGGGGGTGCTGCGCCCGCTGAATCCGCGGCTCGTCTATGCGCAAGTGAAGGGGTTCGGCGAAGGCAGCCCGTATGAAAACAACCTCGCCTTCGACATGATTGCGCAGGCCTGCGGCGGCACGATGGCGATCACCGGCGAGCGCGATGGCCGGCCGTGCAAGCCGGGACCCACCCTCGGCGACACCGGCACTGGAATGCTGTTGGCGATCGGCATCCTGGGCGCGCTCTTTCAGCGCCATACGACCGGCAAAGGGCGGCGGCTGCAGATCGCAATGCAGGATGCGCAACTGCAATACACCCGCGGCGCCTTTGTACAGCATGCGCGCAGCGGCGAACCAGCAATGCGCAATGGGGCGAAGCCACTGGCTGGCGGCATGGCGCCGTCCGGCATCTACCCCTGCAAGCCCGGCGGTCCCAACGACTATGTCTACGTCTTCACCAGTCATGCCAATCCGGAGCACTGGCGGCGGCTGCTCACCGTTATCGGCCACGGGGAGCTGATCGAGGATCCGCGCTTTGCGACGCGCGAGGCACGTGGTCAGCACGAATCCGAGATCGACCAGATGATCACAGACTGGACGCAGCGGCATGACAAGCACGAAGCGATGCGCCTGATCGGCGGTGCCGGCGTCCCGGCCGGCGCCGTGCTCGACACCGGCGACCTGCTGGGCGAACCGAGCTTCGAGAAGCGCGGCATTATCCAGACGATGCAGCACCCGAAAGGGACGCTGCGCATGCCGGCCTTCGCGGTGCGCTTCGACGGCGCCCCGGCGCCAGTCAAACCAGCCCCGCTGCTGGGCGAGCACACCGCCGAAGTCTTCGGCGAATGGCTCGGCTTGAATGCGGCGGATGTCGAGGGACTGCGCAGAGAAGGGGCCGTTTGACCTAGCCCCTTAAGTCGCCTGTCAGCTCTCAAAGGCGTCTTGGAGCACAGCTGATCGAGATCTTCGACGCCCTTGGTCTTGCTGCCTTTATCGTCGTCGGAGTTGTTGTCGTGCTCGACACGTCTGCAGAGCCACTCTGGCTCTAGGGGCCAATCTCTGCGGGGATTACCAGCTCGTTTGGTAGTCTGATGCGTGACCTCTTCCGCCGTGACCAGGACACCGCCAGCCTCAGAGGCGAACTTTATCCGGAGATAGCGGTCCTCTGGGGGCTGGCTCTGTCGCTGTTTTTGGGGTGGGAAGCCGACCGGCTGCAGGCCGATGAAATCTGGCTTGCAGTTGTCGTCACGATCGCCGGGGCTTTCCTTAGCCGCATGCTGGCGATCGTGTATGGCGTGAAGGCTGGTCGTACGCGTAAGGTCTCCGGTTGAACAGCGACGCGGGCGATTTGACACAGATCGGGGATCTCCGACGCGGGTAGATTCCGATGCACGCTCGAAGACCCGCCGCCGGCGCTGTGCGGCTTGCTCCGCTGCGGCACGCGCCCATCTATCCATCAGCATGGATAACCGGCTGCCGGTCTGACGGACGGCAGCGATGTGGGCCACTTAGCGGGACACGAGGTTTCGGTCATGGAATTCGAGAAATACACCGATCGCGCAAAGGGATTTCTGCAATCCGCGCAAACCCTGGCGTTACGGCGCGGGCATCAGCGGCTGACGCCGGAACACCTGCTGAAGGTGCTGCTGGAGGATACCGAAGGGCTGTGCGCCAATCTTATTCGCGCCGCCGGCGGTGACCCGAAGGCGGCGTTGCAGGCGGTCGATGCCGAGCTCGAAAAGCTGCCGAAGGTCGAGGGATCTGGGGCAGGGCAAGTCTACATGTCGCCGGAATTGGCGCGGGTCTTCGAACAGGCCGAGCAATTGGCGCAGCGCGCCGGCGACAGTTTTGTGACCGTCGAACGGTTGCTGCTGGCGCTCGCCGCGGCAGCCGGCACCGGGGCGGCCAAGGCACTGGCGGCGGCGCGGGTCGATGCGCAGAGCCTCAACCGCGCGATCGAAGACGTGCGCAAGGGCCGCAAGGCCGACAGCGCCTCGGCCGAGGAAGGCTATGACGCGCTCAAGAAATACACCCGCGACCTGACCGAAGCGGCGCGAGAAGGCAAGCTCGACCCGGTCATCGGCCGCGACGAGGAGATCCGCCGCACGATCCAGGTTCTCTCGCGCCGCACCAAGAACAACCCCGTCCTGATCGGCGAGCCGGGGGTCGGCAAGACCGCGATCGTCGAGGGGCTGGCGCAGCGCATCGTCAATGGCGACGTGCCGGAGAGCCTCAAGAACAAGAAGCTCTTGGCGCTCGATCTCGGCGCCTTGCTCGCCGGGTCCAAATATCGCGGCGAGTTCGAAGAGCGCCTCAAATCGGTATTGCAGGAAGTGACCTCGGGCGCCGAGGGGATCATCCTCTTCATCGACGAACTGCACACCTTGGTCGGTGCCGGCAAGGCGGAAGGCGCGATGGACGCCTCCAACATGCTGAAGCCGGCCCTGGCGCGCGGCGAGTTGCATTGCGTCGGCGCGACCACGCTCGATGAATACCGCAAGAACATCGAGAAGGACGCCGCGCTCGAGCGCCGTTTCCAACCGATCTATGTCGGCGAGCCGTCGGTCGAGGACACCATCTCGATCCTGCGCGGCATCAAGGAGAAATACGAACTGCACCACGGCGTGCGCATTACTGACGGCGCGATCGTCGCCGCCGCGACCTTGGCCAACCGCTACATCACCGACCGTTTTCTGCCCGATAAGGCGATCGATCTGATGGATGAAGCCTCGGCTCGGCTCCGCATGACGATCGACTCGAAGCCCGAGGAATTGGACGAGCTCGACCGGCGCATCGTGCAGTTGAAAATCGAGCGCGAGGCGCTGAAGAAGGAGACCGACCCCGCCTCGCGCGAGCGGTTGCAGCGGCTGGAGCAGGAGCTAGCGCAGCTCGAGCAGCAATCGGCCGAGTTGACCGCGCAGTGGCAGGCCGAGAAACAGAAGCTTGCGAGCGCCCAGAAGCTCAAAGAGCAATTGGATCAGGCCCGCATCGAATTGGAACAGGTGCAGCGCCGCGGCGATTGGACGCGTGCCGGCGAACTCGCCTACGGCATCATCCCCGACCTCGAAAAGCGGCTCGCTGAGGCCGAAACCAAAGAAGGCCGTGGCATGATGGGAGAGGAGGCGGTCACCGATCAGCAGATCGCCGCTGTCGTGTCGCGCTGGACCGGTGTGCCGGTCGAGAAGATGCTCGAAGGCGAGCGCGGCAAGCTGTTGCACATGGAGGACGCCCTCAAAGCCCGCATCGTCGGTCAGGACGAGGCGATCGCCGCGGTCTCGCAAGCGGTGCGGCGCGCGCGCGCCGGTTTGCAGGACCCGAACCGGCCGATGGGCTCGTTCCTGTTTCTGGGGCCTACCGGGGTCGGCAAGACCGAGCTCACCAAGGCATTGGCCGCCTTTCTGTTCGATGACGAGCGCGCGATGGTGCGCATCGACATGTCGGAGTACATGGAGAAGCACTCGGTCGCGCGCCTCATCGGCGCGCCGCCCGGCTATGTCGGGTATGAGGAAGGCGGCAGCCTCACCGAGGCGGTGCGCCGGCGGCCCTACCAGGTGATCCTCTTCGACGAGGTCGAGAAGGCCCATCCGGACGTGTTCAACGTCTTGCTGCAGGTGCTCGACGACGGGCGATTGACAGACGGGCAGGGCCGCACTGTCGATTTCCGCAACACGCTCATTGTGCTGACCTCGAACCTTGGCAGCGAGTATCTGGCGAGCCTGCCCGAGGGCCAGGCGGTCGATGCGGTGCGCGGCCAGGTCATGGAGGCGGTGCGCGCCGCCTTCCGGCCCGAATTCCTCAACCGTCTCGACGAGATCCTGCTGTTCCGCCGGCTGTCGCGCGAGGACATGGTCGGCATCGTCGACATCCAGCTGGGCCAATTGCAGAAACTGCTCGAGGATCGCAAAGTCACACTGGAGATCGACCCCGAGGTCAAGAAATGGCTCGCCGAGACGGGGTATGACCCGGTTTATGGCGCCCGGCCGCTGAAGCGGGTCATCCAGCGCGAATTGCAGAACCCGCTCGCCGAGAAGATTCTCGCCGGCGAAATTCGCGACGGCGAAACCGTCCGCGTCACCGCCAGCCCCCTCGGCCTCTTGCTGCAGCCAGCGCACCACAAGGAAGATCTCGAAGCCCACCGCCACGCCGCGCAATAAGCGTTGCCCTCACCCACCCAGGCCCAGGCGGGCTGGGTCCCCCCTCTGCCCGCTTCTCGCGGGGCGAGGGTATGCTGTAGCGTGCCCCCTCACCCCGCTTGCGGGGAGTGGGTTGAGGGCAATGGAGGGAGTCCGATGCCGTTCGAGATCCTGTCGTTAAACGGGAGCTTTGGTCGCGAGGTGATCGGGTTGCGGCTGTGGGAGCGGCTCGATGATCGCACGGTAGACCAGCTACGCGAGCTATGGGCGCACCAGCCCGTGCTGGTATTTCGCCGGCAAGCCCTTTCCGAACATGAACTGGCGAATTCAGCGCGCTCTTCGGCCCGCTTGAACGCGTTGTTCGCACCGAGTGGGCATCGCCGGTCGTTCCCGAAGTCGGTCTAATTTCGAATCTGAAGGATGGGGGGGCTCGACCGATCGGCGGGCTTGGCGACGGTGAGCTCCAATGGCATTCGGACCAGTCTTATATGGCGAAGCCAGCGACCGGGGCGATGCTCTACGCGGTCGAGTTGCCGGCCGAGGGCGGCACGACATCTTGGGTCGACCTCGCCGCCGCTTATGCCGGTTTGCCCGACCGTCTAGCCGGCCTGATCGAGGGCAAGCACGCCGTCTTCAGCTATGTCAAGCGGCTGGCTGGCTATCAGGGGGTCGACCGAGTGATCTCGGAGGAGACCAAGCGCAAGACTCCGCCCGTTCTGCATCCACTGGTTCATACGCACCCGGTGACGGGCAGAAAAGCGCTCTATCTCGATTCCACGACGACAATTGGGATTGACGGAATGGACGATGCCGCGGGCTCGGCGCTGCTCGATGAAATTTACGCGTTCGCGACGCAGCCCCGGTTCGTCTATCGCCATGATTGGCAGGTCGGCGACGTCGTGATGTGGGACAACGGCTTGACGATGCACCGCCGTGAACCGTTCGACCCGGTGGCGCGCCGCCTGATGAAACGGACAACGATTTTCCTCTCCCACGAGCGCCACATCGTCCCCGAGGGCGCTCTCGCAATCGAGGAGGCGATATCGTGAGCGGCGCTGAGGCGGAGACGGACGTCGGGCTGGGCTTTGTCGAAAAGGCAAAACGCGTCTTGCCCGGCGGCAGCTTTGGCAATTTCCCGGGTGAGATCGTCATTCGCGAAGGCCGAGGCGGGCGGGTGTGGGACGAGAGCGGCAAGGAATATGTCGACTTCCTGCTCGGCTCCGGCCCGATGCTGGTCGGTCACGCCCATCCCGAGGTCACCGTCGCGGCTCAGGCACGCATCGCCCAGGGCACAACCTTTTTCACCAACAGCCGCTACGGAATCGAACTCGCCGAGGAGATCGTCGCGGCAGTGCCTTGCGCCGACAGTACCGGGTCCGAGGCCGACCTCTATGCTATGCGTGCTGCCCGAGCGTTCACCAAGCGCGACAAGATCCTCAAATTCGAGGGCGGCTATCATGGCATGAGCGATTATTCGCTGATGAGCCTTGCCCCGAAACGGCCCGGCAATTTTCCGCAACCGGTCCCCGACTCCGCCGGCATTCCGAGGAGCCTGCGCGACGAAATCCTGGTCGCGCCGTTCAACGACCTCGATGTGGTCACGGGTCTGGTGCGCGAGCATAAGAGCGAATTGGCCTGCGTGATCGTCGAGCCGATGCAGCGTATCCTCCCGCACGCGCCCGGCTTTCTCGAAGGGCTGCGCAAGGTGACCGCGGAAAACGGCGTTCTCTTGATCTTCGACGAGGTAGTGACCGGCTTCCGTTTGGCCTTTGGCGGCGCGCAGGAATATTACGGCGTCGTTCCGGACCTCTGCACCCTCGGCAAGGTGATCGGCGGCGGCTTCCCGCTCGCCGCGATCGCCGGGCGGGCCGACATCATGGCCCATTTCGACCGCGGCGCCGTCGGCGACGACGGTTTTTTGATGCAGGTCGGAACGTTGTCCGGCAACCCGGTCGCCGCCGCGGCCGGGCTCGCGACACTGGAAATCCTGAAGCGTCCCGGGGCCTACGACCGGCTCTTCGCGACCGGCCGTGAACTCAAGGGCGCGCTCACCGAGCTGCTGAAGCGCAACGGCCTGACCGCCCAAGTCACCGGCGAGCCGCCGCTGTTCGACGCGGTATTCACCGGTGAACCGGTGCGCGATTATCGCGGAACCTTGCGCGGCGACGCCGAAATGCTGCGCCGGCTTAATGCGCTGTTGCGCGAACGCGGCATCCTGAAGGGCGAGTCCAAATACTACGTCTCCCTCGCCCACACCCCGGAGGACATCCGGCAGACCTGCGAGGCGTGGACATCGGCTGTCGAGGTACTGGCCGCCCGCTAATCACCAGGCCCGCTAGTCACCAGGATAGCGCGGAAGTCGTTCACGTTTGTCAAGGTCGGGCCGGTGATCACCTGATCCCCCAGCACCTCGAAGAAGCTGTGCCCGTCATTGTCGGCGAGCCGCTCCTTGGCGCTGACGCCTAGGCTGTCGGCCCGCGCCAGTGTGTCCGGGGTAACGATTGCGCCCGCGACCTCCTCGGCGCCGTCGATTCCATCGGTGTCGGCCGCCAGTGCAAAGACCCCGGGCAGGCCATCGAGCTCGATCGCGAGCGCGAGCTGGAATTCGACATTTCGCCCGCCGCGGCCATCGCCGCGCACCGTCACGGTCGTCTCTCCACCAGAGAGCAGCACCACGGGCGGCGCCGCCGGCTGCCCATACAACGCAACCTGGCGGGCAATGCCCGCCATCACGCGCCCGACCTCGCGAGCTTCGCCTTCGATGGCGTTGCCGAGAATCAGTGGTGCGACCTTGGCTTGGCGCGCCACCGCCGCCGCCGTTTCGAGCGACATTTGCGGCGTTGCGATCATCACCGTTCGCGCCTGAGCCAAGCGCGGATCACCAGGTTTTGGCGTCTCATCCTCGGCTCGTTCGAGATGGTGCAGCACACTCGCTGGCTCTGCGATGCCGTATTTGGCGAGAACCGCCCGCGCGTCCGCAAAAGTGGTCGGATCCGGCACCGTCGGACCGGAGGCGATCACCGACGGGTCGTCCGCCGGCACATCGGAGATCACGAAGGTCACAATCGGTGCGGGATAGGCCGCCACGGCGAGCCGCCCACCCTTGACCGCGGAGAGATGCTTGCGCACGCAGTTCATCTCCCCGATATGCGCTCCCGAGCGCAGCAGCGCCTGGTTGACCGCCTGCTTGTCCGCGAGGGTGAGGCCAGGGGCCGGCAGGCTCAGCAGCGCCGAGCCGCCCCCCGAGATCAGCGCAATCACCAGATCGTCCTCTGTCAAACCCTGTACAATGGCGAGGATACGAGCTGCGGCCTGCCGGCCCTTCTCGTCGGGCACGGGATGGGCCGCCTCGACGATCTCGATGCGCGCGCAGCGGGCCCCATGGCCGTAGCGTGTGACCACCAGCCCAGCGAGCGGCCCAGGCCAGTGCGCTTCCAGCACCTGCGCCATCGCGGCGGACGCCTTGCCGGCGCCGACTATGATGGTGCGCCCCTTGGGAGCCGGAGGCAGGTGGGCGGGCAGGCATTTCTCGGGCAGTGCCGCCGCCACAGCGGCGTCGAACATGGAGCGAAGCAATCTTCGCGGTGCAATCATCACACCCTGCTCCGCGCCAGCTCTCGGTCCCGGGCCCGCCTGGGTCTCTCTGGTGATCACGTTGCCGCTGATGCCGATAACTAGCGGGCAATCGTGCGGCGCCGCGGCGCAGCACGAGATTTTGCTGCCGCCGCCGTCGTCTCCTGCGTCCCTTTGCAAGCCGAGGCGAGTTCGCGCAGCCGAGTGGCGGTCGCCGAGTGGGCTTCGGCCTCGATGGCGCGATAGTGGTCGATCAATCTCGTGCCGAACGGCGTCACGGCGGCGCCGCCGCCATGGGTGCCGCCCGCTTGGGTGGCGACAACCGGCTCGCGGAAGCAGTTGTTCATGTCGTCGACCAGGAGCCAGGCCCGGCGGTAGGACATGCCGAGGGCGATGCCGGCCTTGGTGATCGATCCGGTGTCGCGGATCGCCTCCAGTAGCCGGATCTTGCCAGGGCCGACCGCCCGGTCCTTGCCGAGATCGACGCGCAAGGTCAGCCGCGCCGCTGCCACGTTGGTGGCTCCCATCCCGCCTCGTCCGACAGCGCCCATTGAGACCGCAATTTCGACGTTCGTCAAATCCGACCGTCACGCGCCAGCCGGACGGGGCGAGCTCGGTATTGACGCTGTATATTATAAGATATTACGATATCTCGTCAGCAAATTGAGCAAAAGGGCGGACCGGTCATGACATCCGAAACCAATAAGCACGGCCTGAAAGTCGTCGGGACCCGGCCAATTCGCCCCGATGGAGTCGAGAAGGTCACGGGTCGCGCCAATTTCGGTGCCGATCGGGCATTGCCGGGGATGCTTTACGGCAAGATCAAACGCAGCCCCCACGCCCACACACGGATTATCAAGATCAACGCCGACAAGGCGCTGGCGCTGCCGGGCGTGCGGGCGATTGCGACGGCGGCCGATTTCCCGGAAATCGGCCCGGAGGAAGCCTTTGTCGGCGAAGGCCCGATGAACTTCCGCGACCTGTCGCGCAATGTCATGGCGCGAGGCAAGGCGCTGTACGAGGGCCACGCCATAGCAGCCGTGGCCGCGGTTTCGCCGGCGATCGCCACCGAAGCGCTCGAGCTGATCGAGGTCGAATACGAGGTGTTGCCGCACGTCATCGACGTCGAAGAGGCGATGGCAGATAGCGCACCGCTGCTGCATGACGACCTCGTCACGGCGGGAGCCGACCCTAAGCCAGAAAAGCCTTCCAACATCGCCAAGCTGGTGACTTTCTCGAAGGGCGATGCTGCCGCGGGCTTCCGCCAGGCCGATGTCATTGTCGAGCGGCGCTATACGACGAAGCCGGTGCATCAGGCCTATATCGAGCCACACGCCTGTGTCGTCTCCACGACACCGGACGGGCAGGTGCAGATCTGGGCCAGCAGCCAGGGTCAGTTCATGATCCGCGCCTATTGCGCCAAATTGCTTGGCATCGACATGGCCAACATCCGAGTCATGCCGGCCGAGATCGGCGGCGGGTTCGGCGGCAAGACCTTGATCTATCTCGAGCCCGTGGCACTGGTGCTGTCCCGCAAGACCGGGCGACCGGTCAAGATTGTGATGACGCGTGAAGAGGTGTTTCGGGCAACCGGCCCAACCTCGGGCGGCGTCGTCGAGGTTAGGCTCGGGGCCAAACGGGACGGCACGATCGTCGCCGCCGATCTCGTGCTCAAATACCAGGCGGGCGCCTTCCCCGGCTCGCCGGTGCAACCCGGCTGCATGTGCGCCTTCGCGATGTACGACCTGCCGAATGTGCACATTGCCGGCTATGACGTCGTCTCGAAGCGGCCAAAGGTGGCGGCCTACCGCGCGCCGGGTGCGCCGATCTCGTCTTTCGGGGTCGAAAGCTGCCTCGACGAGCTCGCCCGCGAGCTCGGGATCGACCCGCTGACATTGCGCGAGAAGAACGCAGCCAAGGAAGGCACCAAAGCCGTGCACGGGCCGACCTGGCCAACATCGGGTACCTCGACACATTGGCGGCGGTAAAGGCCCATCCGAATTACCAGATCCCGCTTGGCCCCAATCAAGGCCGCGGCGTCGCCTGCGGCTTCTGGTTCAATGTCGGCGGCGAGTCGAGCGCCCAGGTGCATGTCAACGAGGACGGCTCGGTCAGCGTCGCCTCGGGCAGCCCGGATATTGGCGGCTCGCGCGCGTCAATGGCAATGATGGCTGCGGAGACTCTCGGCATTCCGGTCGAGCGGGTGAAACCGATCGTCGCCGACACCGCCTCGATCGGGTTCACGCATGTGACCGGCGGCAGCCGCGTCACCTTCGCGACCGGCATGGCGACCGTGCAGGCAACCGAAAAGGTCATCGATCAGCTGAAGCAGCGCGCCGCAATGATTTGGGACATCAGTCCCGAGGCGATCGATTGGCGAGACGGCTGCGCCTATCCGGCCGGACCCAATGCGGGGAGCTTCGATCCGCTGCCATTGGCCGAAATCGCGATCAAGGCGGCGCGGACCGGGGGGCCGATCGGCGCCGAGGTGTCGGTCAACGCCCAAGGGGCGGGGCCGGCCTTTGCGACGCACATTTGCGACGTCGAGGTCGATCCGGAGACCGGGCATGTGAGGATCCTACGGTACACCGCGGCGCAGGATGTCGGCCGAGCCATCCATCCGAGCTATGTCGAAGGCCAGATCCAGGGCGGCGTTGCGCAGGGGATCGGCTGGGCGCTCAACGAGGAGTACATTTACGACAAGCAGGGGCGCCTCGATAACCCCGGGTTCCTCGATTATCGCGTGCCGGTCGCGTCGGATTTGCCGATGATCGACCCGATCATCGTCGAGGTGCCGAATCCGCGGCATCCTTTCGGCGTCCGCGGTGTCGGCGAGGTTCCGATCGTGCCGCCGATGGCGGCGGTCGCCAATGCGATCCATGGTGCAACTGGGATGCGCCTGCGCGACCTGCCGATGTCGCCGCCAAAGATCCTCGCCGAGATCGACACCGAGGAGCCGAGACGTCTCGCGGCCGAATAATACCATCTTTGCCCGTCGCCCCCGCGAAAGCGGGGGTCCAGGGCTACCGCTTGATGCTCGGGCTCTGAATTCCGCTTTCGCGGGAATGACGAATAATGAATTGATCTGCCTGGGGCGGTTGGGCTGGCCCCTGAGCCGAGGTACGACCGCGGCACGCAAACGCGGTAGCTGCCTTGCGCCACCGGCAAAACCGCGACGTCGACCGCGTAGCACGCGCGAAGCGTTTCGGTCGTGACGACTTCGGCAGGTGGGCCGATCCGAAGCAATTCGCCGCCGGCCAACACCGCAACCCGGTCGGCGCAAGCAAACGCTTGCTGCGGATGATGGGTCGACAATAACACGGTCAGCCCGCGCTCCCTTGCCAGGCTGCGAACCGCGTTGAGCACCCGCAGCTGGTTCCCGAAATCGAGGCTGGAGGTTGGCTCGTCGAGAGCCAGAATCCTGGGTTGCTGCGCGAGAGCGCGGGCGATCAAGGCGAGCTGTCGCTCGCCACCGCTGACGCGCAGCCATTCGCGCTGGGCAAGGTGTTCGATCCCCATTGTCGCCATAGCCCCATCGGCCACCTCGCGATCGGCGGCTGAGGGAGCGGCAAAGGGTCCGCGATGCGCGGTGCGCCCCATCAGGACGAGTTCGACGACCGTGAACGGAAATGCGCCGCCACCGCTTTGTGGTACATATCCGAATGTCAGTGCCCGCCGGTGCGGGCTCCAATCCGCGGTAGGTTCGCCATCGACGCGCACTGCGCCAGCGCGAGGCGGCAACAGGCCGAGGATTGTCTTGAACAATGTCGATTTGCCTTCGCCGTTGCGCCCGAGAACGCACAGCACTTCACCGGCACCGACAGTGAAGCCGATGTGGCGGCCGACGGCTCGCCCGGGATAGCCATAACTCAGATCCTCAAGGCTCAGTCGCGCGGCGTTTACGACCATGCCGAGCGGCGGCTAAAGGCGAGGAGCCACAGGAAGACGGGCGTGCCGAGCGCCGCGGCCAGGACGCCAAGCGGCAGCTCTACAATACCAATCGTGCGTGCCACCGTATCGACGGCGAGCAGATAGCCCGCACCGAACAAGACGCTGACGGGCAGCAGGCGGGCAAATGCCGGTCCGACGACGAGGTGCGCGAGGTGCGGCACGACGAGCCCGACCCAGCCGACGATGCCGCTCGCCGCGACCGCAGCCGAGGTCATCAATGTCGCAGCGCCGATCACCACGATGCGCAGCACACGCGTGTCGACGCCGAGCGCGGTCGCCTCCTCGTCACCCAATGTCATCACATCGATGCGCCAGCGCAGTAACCCCAATGGCACTAGGCCGATCGCGACTGCCGGCAATAGGCTCTCGATATCGCGCAGGTTTGCCGCTGCCAGACTGCCGAGCAGCCAGAATGTGATGGCCGGCAGCTGGTTGTAAGGGTCGGCGAGATATTTCAATAGGCCAACACCAGCACCGAACAGCGCGCCAATGACGACCCCAGCGAGAACCAACACCAACACTGCGTCGCGGCCGCGGATCGCTGCGGCAATACCGTAGACGATGATCACTGCCGCTAGCCCGCCGACAAAGGACGTGGCCTCTATCGCAAGGACGGGCAACGCCAGAAAGATACCCACGACGGCGCCGAGTGCTGAGCCTGCAGAGACACCGAGAATATCGGGGGAAACCAGCGGGTTGCGGAACAGCGATTGATAGGCAGCTCCCGAGGCAGCCAACGCCGCGCCGACCGCTGTCGCAGCCAAGACGCGAGGTAGGCGGATTTGGACGATGACGGTTTCGGCAGGCGCGGACAGTGGCGAGGTTGCTCCTGTCGCCTTGGCCATTAGGAATGCCAAGAGATCCCCGGCTGCCAGCCGGTAGTGCCCGAGGGCAATGGCGGTCACGACCAGAAGTAGCAAGGCTACCGACGCGCCGATGACGACCGCGCGGTACCCGAAATCCGCCGACCCCTCACGCCGGCGGAACGGCAAGAAGACCGTCGAGCTGCGCCTCGCTCGGTTCCTGCTGGTAGAAGAGAGCATAAAAGCGCCGCGCCTCGGTGCGGATGTCCTGCGGGAAGGACGCAGGATAGAGCAGTTTGCCGAGCCACAGGAGGCCGATCAGCCGATTGGGCGCGGGCGGATCATCGAGCCACGAGAACGGTAGATCGGGCACGAAATGAATGTGCCCCGCTTGCACCGCCTTGACCTCGCGCCAAACCGGGTCGGTCCGCACTGCGGCATAAAAGCGCCGGTCGACCGTCAGGATCACGTCGGGCTGCCAAGTGAGGATCTGGTCGGGTGAGACATCGACGATCGAGCGCGGCGCGGTATCCTTGCCGATGACATTGCGGGCGCCGACAAGGTCGACGACCTCGCTGCCGATCGAGCCTGCGACCGCCGATTCGAGGCCGCGCGGTCCGCGTGCGACATAGACGCTCGGACGGTCACCCGCCGGGATCTTTGCGACGGCTTCGTGAACTTCGCCCAGCACGCCCTCGGCGTAACGCCCAAGCGCCTCGGCACGCTCGGGCACGCCGAGCAGATCGCCAATTGTGCGCAATGTCGCGCCGGTTCCAGCGAGGCGGCCGCCGATCAGCACCGCCGGGATATGCGTCTGCTCCTGCACCTGGTCGGCGAGCGACACATAGGTGGCGCTCGTGCTGCCGACGTCGAGCACGAGATCCGGTGCCAACCGCACGACGTTTTCGAGATTGACCGTATTGCCGCGGCCAGTGAGCCGACCGATTTCCGGGAGCTCGGCATATCGCCCCGGCAGAAAAGGCCGCGCCTCCGGATTAGGGGCTCGGGTCCAGCCCAGCATCTTCTCGGGCGCCACCGTAAAGACGGTGACCGAAGCCGGTGGCCCAGCGGGAAAGACCCGCCGGATCTCGTCCGGGACATCGACCCGACGACCGCCCGAGTCGGTGAACGGCTTTGCCTCTGCCAATGAAGGCGCAAATCTCAGCCCGGCGAGCGCGCCGGCGCCCAAACCAAAAAGATCGCGGCGCCTCACTTAGCGACCATCACATCCGATGCCTTGATCACCGCAAACGCTTCGTCACCCACTTTGAGGGCGAGATCGTCGACCGCCTCGTTGGTGATCGACGAAGTGACAATGACCCCACCACCGATGTCGATGCGAACATGCGCCGTCGTCTGACCTTTGGTGACGGTGACGATCTTGCCCTTGAGCTGATTGCGGGCGCTGAGCTTCATCGTGTTCTCCTTCGCTGTAGCGTGTCGATCTATCCTATCGGATACCACGTTACCAGCGGGAACGAGTGTGCGATGCCGAAGAGTTCGTTGCCCTCAGCGTCGTACACTAAGCCCCCAGCGGGGAACGTACTGCGAATTGCGCGAGCGGCGCGAATGGCGCGGAGGGGTCCGTCTCCGTCCAGATTCTCCGTCCAGACATAATCGCCGGCCAGGCCGATGTGCTCCCATCCGAGCCCCGGCGACACGAGCCAGACGGTCGTCCGACACCGTCGCTCTCTGAGCGGGCGGCCGCCGCGCGGGATAGACCGTGTTCCAGCGAATAATCGCAGCCGTGAACGCAGGCGGAGGTGATACCGCTCACATATCAAAGATCAGACAAGTGGTCGTTCCGTGGACGAGCAGCCGACCGTCACGATCGATCACCCGGCCTTGTGCGGTGCCAACCCGGCGGCCCCGGCTAATCACGGTGCCCTCGGCCTGAATCGGGCCGGTTTCAGGCGTGATCGATCGCACGAAGGAGATTTTGAATTCCAGGGTTGTCGAGCCGATCGCTTTGTCGAGCGTCGACTGGATCGCGAGGCCCATACAGGAGTCGAGCATCGTTGCCGCGAGACCGCCATGTACCGTACCCCACGGATTTAGATGAATATCTTTCGGGTCCGCGGTTACGACGACGCGACCATTCTCGGCCTCAGTGACGTCGTAGCCCAATGTCTGGGCCATCATATTCAGAGGCAAAGTCCCTTGAGCCAGTCCTTGGACGAATTCCAGCCCGGTCATGTCTTTCTGCCTTTCCGTGCTGACCTTTCCGAATGTTTTGCTGCCCGTGCAATTTGTCATTGCGTCGTCCTCCATAGCGAGGACGATCAGATTCTTTATTTCTGGCCAGAGTTTCCTCCCGCAGATTGCTTTTTCAATCGACGCCCCCTGGCTCGCCTTGGCGCTGTCCGATCTCTCTTCGCCGCGATCCGGTGCGCCGCCGCCAGCGCTGTTCGCGCCCAGGTGACAAGCTCATCGGGTTCGTCGAAGAGCCGCTCCGGTGCACGCCAGAAGGAGAGGTCTATAGTCTCACCGTTCTTCCTGTAGTTGAGGGGAGGAAAAGAGGCGGCTTCCTTGAAGGCCGCGCGGTTGTCGTCATCAACCCGGAAGTAGAGCGTGTTGTCCGTGACCATCCCCAACATCAATCCGTCGCAGAACACGCCGATCTTGCCGAACATACGCCGCAATTGTGATGCGGCCGAGTGGCGCAAGCTGCTCGCTTAGGAACTCGGCAAAGCCGTGGCTGGCGACCATGCTCCAGTCTTAGTCTTGGCCCCGAGGCTGGTCGGTCAGCGCTTCCAGAAACCCTGCGATGGGATGCGGAACGCCCGATTGAAGCGTGACGAAGCATTCTCCCAGGCGATGGTCATCGTCAGCTCCGCGATGGTGTCGTCGTCGTAGTACCGTCGCATGCGCGCGAATAGTTCGTCGTCAACGTCGCGGCGCGTGTCCGTGATCGCATCGGCGTATTCGAGCGCCACCTTCTCCGCTTCGGTAAAGAGAGGGCTCTTCGCGTAGTCGTTAAGCGCGTCGATCTTCTCCGTCGGGACGCCTAGCCTGCTGCTCACGGCAGCATTGGCGTCCTGTCAGAATTCGCAGCCGTTCCACCAAGCGACGCGACGGTTGAGCAGCCCCCTGAGGGTGCCCGGCACGCGCTTCGTCTCCCGTTGGAGTGCCGTCCACATCCCCTGCGCGGCGCGGAAGAACGCCGGATTGCGCGCGTAAAAGAGGTACGGATAGAGGGGCGCGCCGTAGAGCCGACGCTGTTCCTCGAGCGTTCTGCACAGGTCGTCCGGCAGCGTCTCGATGTCTACCGGCGGAATGCGCATTCTCCCTTCCAGCATGATCACCTCCTGCACATCCGGCCGCGATGTTACATCCGAACCGGGTCGGACGCGCCGATAATCACTTCGACGGCAATCGAAGCGTCTTTCACGGTTATTTGGCCGACGCCCCGGCGTCTATGCCGAAGGTCTCCTGGAAACCCCGCCGTCCCAAAGGAGTGACGATTACGGCGTGGCTGCGCTTCATTCTCTCCATCCAGCCGAGATCGAAGAAGCGATTGGTCATCGCGACCCCTAGCGCACCCGCGATGTGCGGGCGCCGTTCGGTCCAGTCGAGGCAGAGGCGGCAAAAGTGGCGGCGGGTCGAACGCAGCGTCGGAAGCCGGATCCCGAACTTGGTGAAAAAACGCACACCTGGCGCTGTAATTTCCGCGGCTTCCTCGTCGAGCACGACGTATTCACGGGCGACGAAAGCGTCGGCGAGATCGACGCTGAGGCGACCGGCAAGGTGGTCGAAGCAAATCCGTGCCGTATTGAGCGCGTGCCCGTGCCGTGTTAACGGGCGGTATCGCGGTCTCTTCTCGAGAGCGACGGCGACGATCCCGTAAATCATTTCCGCCACTGTCGGCGAGGCAATCCGGAAATAGCGATGCCGGCCACTGGGGATCACAGAGAGCAAGCCAGCCTCCGTCAGCCTCGCAAGATGGGTGCTGGCGGTTTGAGGCGTGATTCCTGCCGCAAAAGCTAGCTCGCTCGCAGTCTGGGCACGGCCATCGAGAAGCGCCGACAAGATCGTTGCTCTCGCAGGGTCCCCGACCAGCGTCGCAATTTCAGCAATGATAGAGCCTGCAATCATTTCCGCGATCGATCATACGAAGAACACGTCGGTGGCGATAGAAACGGCCTACCGGGATCCGACAACCTTCCGCTAGAAAAGCCCGCCTCGGCCGGATCGCGAGTGTCGAGCCAGGACGAGCTGTGAATCGAACTTCATGGCTATTGGCCCCTGGTCTCGCCGATAGGGCGCGGTTGTCAGCTTATCGCGGGATAAACCGCAACGTAGCCGATCCGAACCCCCGGTCTGAACCCACAACTCTCGTAGAAACGGTGGACACGCGGGTCTTTCCGGCCACTCTGCATCAGGACATGGTGACAATCCTTCGCCCAAGCCGTTTCCAAAGCTGCTTTGACAACTGCGCGGCCATACCCCTGCCCGCGAAACTCGGGATGAGTGACGACATTCTCGAGGAAAGCGTGCCCGCGTCCGGCCCGGAGAAGGTTGGGAGCAACAATGAGCATACAGGTCGCCGCTATGGTATTTCCGACTTCGGAGACGAAGACGGCAACTCCTTCGTGAGTCATCGTCTCAGACCATATGCGTTCGGCTTGAGTGAGCGGCTCCGCAACGGAGCTAACCTCTGATCGGCGAAAAAGATCGAGCAGTCCCGCCAGATCAGATACTCGCGCAAGCCTTGCTTCGGGCATCTCGACACCCCTTTCCCGCCGCGGTCCCGACGAAACTTCCGTCAGGTAAGGTGCGGCATAACGTCGGAGGC